>Ga0247812_10000015_pt1 | contig 382560 bp, 337 predicted proteins | sample UWRJL149409B1_FD_178011 | JGI IMG/M metagenome (GOLD analysis project Ga0247812, IMG submission 178011) | Plant litter microbial communities from Arlington Agricultural Research Station in Wisconsin, United States - UWRJ-L149-409B-1 | ecosystem: Environmental > Terrestrial > Plant litter >...
GGTATTGGCTACGAATGCTTTTAATGATGCACAGTTTAGCTTTTATCCCAATCCAACTTCGAACGTGGTATTCATCAAATATGGCAGTATAATGAATACAATAACTGTAAATAATGTATTGGGTCAGGAAGTAGCTTTCCAATCGATACATGCGAAAGATGGAGTTGTAGAATTTTCGAATTTACGTTCAGGAAGTTACTTTGTTACGATAACTGGTGGTGATTTCGTGAAAACTATAAAAATCATAAAAAGGTAAAAACAATTGATTACTATTAAAATCCCAAATTCCGAAAAGAGTTTGGGATTTTTTTATGGCAGGGAGGTAGCGAATAAAAGGGTGAAACAGTGCCTGAAATACTGGATTCGACGTGATAAAAAGTTTTCCCAAAGTTAAATAGCAGCTACAATTAGCAACGCAAAAGAAAACGGGCGATCCTGGGTATTAGTAAGATTTTAGTACATAAACTATTTCCGGATCAGCAATCAAATCGTATTCCCGGATATCAATAATGATGTTGTGCTTAATCTACCTGCGGCAGTGGCAACAACTTCCGACCGATTGCAATTTCAATACTATACAACCGTAACTCACGTTTCGGTTTTACTTTGCGGAGAAAGAGGGATTATTTTCATTGATCGCAAATGGGGGGAGGTCCTGCAAAGAAAAACCAACTGCCTGTCAGCGCTGAAGTTAAGGACAGCCAAACGACCGCCCTTATTTTTGCTACTTATATTTTAAGTTGATGCTGATAATGTCCGAGGTCATTTGCGTTGTTTTCGTATAATGACCGTACCGCAATTCAACAGTATTAAAATGCTTGATTCCGAATACGCCTTTCGGCGGAGTGAATCTTAAGCCCATTCCTATAAAACTGCTGTTAAACCTTGACAGGTCGAAATTGCTGGTGTAAAATTCTTCAGCTGCAGTATGTTCACCATATTCTTTAAAATACTTCACCGCGCTTTGGGTGTAATACCGATAGAACGGGCTGACAGAAAAGAATGGCGACAACTTTACAGGAACTTCCAGATCGGCCGTGTGAGCGGTCAACTTCCAATCGTCGGAATAATAGCGATAGTAGGCACGAATGATGACATTGTCGCCAAGGAAATAACTTGCCCTGACAGCTAACGGAAATTTTAATCTGGTGTCAGGCAAATTCTCCTGATGCACAGTTTCGTCATTAAAATACACACGGTGAAACGGCAGGCTCAAATAACCACTTTGTGTAATGACATCGGCCATGAACATGATTTGCAAATTTTGGTTGATGATCTGCGAATAGCTTAACGTTCCTGCAAAGGTATTTCTTGATTCGGTACCCGACGGTGCGGTTGGCGTTCGCAGTTCGACCGGCAAAATAATTTTTACTTGGTCCAGATAGGCTTGGAATTTGGCTGTAAATTCCCCATTTTTATCTTTAGTCTTTTCGGAATAACTGATGTTTCCGCCAAAAGACTGGTAATCATATTCGGTTGATGAAGATAGTCCGATGCCCATAGTGTTTCCTTTTTCTTCGTTTTCGCGGCTGTAAGTGATCGAAGGATAAAAACGATTGTCTGCCGATGAAGCCGATGAATTCGCCTGAAGGTCGATCTGGTCTGAAGAGGCCGAAGTGTAGTGATCGATCCCAGCTTCGATATCGAACGTATGCTTGATTCCGGTTTTGCCGTATTTCAACAACTTCACATCGACGGTATTGGACAGGTCGGTCAATTTTTCAGAACCGATGCCGCCTGTTACGGCGGAATTGTTCCCGTCCTGTTTGTAATAACTTGAAACCAGATTGATCTCGTCTACTTTGAGTTTGGTGCTTTTGTAGCCCGTAGAATCGGTTGTGGCTGTTTGCGCCGATAAACGCAACAATCCGAGCAGGGCAAATCCGGTAAGGATGATTCTTTTCATTTGTTTGGTAAGATGAAATTAATTACAGCCGCAACCGCCGCCGCTTTTTCCTGCATTTGCACCGGAAGCACCTTCGCGGTAGGATTGAAAACTAAGTTCGGTTTTCTCGATTTTCCTGTTGGACAACACCATTTCGGAATCGTTGATCTTTCCTTTCTGGTATTCTTTAACCGATTCGCACGAAGCCATAGAAAACCCGAAAAAGACCATTCCGCAATACAAAATCAATTGTTTGGGATTTGTTTTTTTCATTGAAGGTTGATGTTTTTTGAAGTGTATATTTTATTGTTGTCGTCGATGATGATGCAGTGCAAATCAGGGATCTGGTCTATCAGGAATAGCCCGGCACTGATTCCCATCACGGCTATCGGGGTAGCCATGGCATCGGCAAATTCTGCATTTTCGCTGATGACGGTCACGCTTTTGATTCCGGTAATCGGGAAGCCTGTTTTAGGATCAATCGTATGCGAATATTTTTTGCCGCCAATTTTGATGTACTTTTCATAATTTCCGGAAGTGGCGACAGCTTTATTGGAAATTTCCAAATACGAAAAAGCGGCTTGCGGAAAATCCGGATTTGCAATTCCGATTGTCCATTGTTTCCCGTTTGGCTGCAAACCCCAGGCTGACAGGTCGCCGCTGGCGTTGATGATCCCGCTGCTGATTCCGTTATTGATCAAAACTCTTTTTGCCATTTCTGCCGCGTAGCCTTTTCCGATGCCACCAAAGCCGATGCGCATGCCTTTTTCTTTTAAAAAAACGGTGCCGTTTTCGTTGTCGAGTATGATGTTTCTGTAATCGATCAGGTGCACCATTTTGCGGGCGGTTTCAGCATCGGGGAGTTTGGTCATCGATTTATCGAAATTCCAAAGTGTTTTGTCTATGCTTCCGTAGGAAATGTCAAAAGAGCCTTGCGTGATTTTAGAAATCCCGATGCTTCTTTCAATCAGGTTAAATACTTCAGAATCGACGGGTACCGGTTTTATTCCGGCGTTGTCATTAATTAGGTTGGTTTGGCTGTCGGGCTTATAAGTTGTAAACACTCGTTCGATTCTTCTAATTTCAGCAATGGCAAGCGCAATGTTTTCAGTCCCGATAGTATTATTTTCGGCAACGACCGTTATGGTGAAGTTGTTGCCCATGAGTTTCAGGGAGTGTGAAAATTTCTGCATGGCTTGAACAATTATTTGTTGGCATCGCAAACGGCCTTGATCTGCGCAGTCCATTCTTCAGGGGAAATCTCGGGTTTACCGTGCCAGGTTTTGAGCACTTTCCCATCAGCGTTAAGCAGAACCGTAAAAGGAAAGCTGCCTTCTTTATTGTAAATTTCAGCTAAAGCTTCGTTTCGTTTTACTACTTCGGATGCCGGGATGTTTTTTTTCTTTCGTGGAAAATCGGCATTGACCAACACTAAGTTGTCATTTGCCATTTTAGTGAAAGCATCACTTTCGAGATAGTCTTTCCGCAATACAATGCAAGGCCCACACCAGTCAGAACCGGAGAAATTGAGTAGTATCAATTCATGCTTTTCTTTTGCTGTTTTTTTGGCATTTTCAAAACTTGGCTCCCATTGTATCGGGATCACAAAGAGCAACAGCATGGCAAATAGTTTCATTGTATTATTTTATTAAAATTGGTATTTTAATATTCAACGCACAATAAGTTATTTTATTAGGAGATCATTCTTAAGATTTGCTTAACGTAAATAACGATCTATTAGATCCCTTTTACATCAAAAAAATATCCCACCAATGCAGATGTTGCCATGGCAATTGTGCCCCAAATGCAAATCCGTAGCTTCCGTATGCTTACAAAAGCGCGCTTTCGACGCCTTCGTAAAACAAAAAACCGAAACTCACGTTTCGGTTTTTCTTCGCGGAGAAAGAGGGATTATCTTCATTGATCCCATTACGGGGAGTCCTGCAAATAAAAACCAACCGCTTGGCGGCTTATGTTTTTTTGTTTTCCGCCTGCTTACAAAAGCGCGCTTTCGACGCCGTCGTAAAACAAAAAAACCGAAACTTTCGTTTCGGTTTTTTTTGCGAAAAAAGAGGGATTATTTTCATTGATCCCATTACGAGGGAGTCCTGCAAAGAAAAACCAACCGCTTGGCAGCGCTTGTGTTTTTTTGTTTTCTGTCCGCTTACAAAAGCGGGCTTTTGACGCTGCCATAAAACAAAAAAACCGAAACTTTCGTTTCGGTTTTTCTTCGCGGAGAAAGAGGGATTATTTTCATTGATCCCGTTAAGGGGATTCCTGCAAATAAAAACCAACCGCCTGTCGGCGCTTACGTTTTTTTGTTTTCCGCTTGCTTACGAAAGCTCGCTTTCGACGCCTTCGTAAAACAAAAAAACCGAAACTCACGTTTCGGTTTTTCTTCGCGGAGAAAGAGGGATTCGAACCCCCGGACCTGTTACAGTCAACAGTTTTCAAGACTGCCGCAATCGACCACTCTGCCATTTCTCCAATAAGGTCGCGCTAATTGTTCTTAGCGGTTGCAAATATAGCAACCTTTTTCATTCTGCAAAAACTATTTGTCGAAAAAATCAATTTATTTTTTGACGGAAATTTAACTGTTTCATATTCTTTGGTTTAGAATTTGGAAAGAGGAACGGGGAGGTTGAGTCTTTCCATTTTAAAGAGTTTTGAACATCGAAAAATACGTTTATATTCAGTAAGTGCATAGTGCATCCATAGTTAATGAATAACAGGTGTGTAAGATTATCGATTTTTATACATTGATTGTGTATCTGAAGCAAACTACTTTTATTTAAATCTTTTTGAATTTCAGAAGAAAATTATTAATTTTAGTTTTGTAAATCAACACCTTATGGCTAAAATTACTTCTTCCGGGCACATCAAAGGAACGGTTGGCCCGGTTTCATACCGGAATTTAAATGGGCAAACCATCGTGCAAAGCAGGCCGGGCAAGGTCAAACAGTCTAAAGCGACTAAGGAAAGCGGTTTCGACTTTGGGCGTGCAAGCCGCACCTCGAAAGCCATCCGTTTGGCCTTGTTTCCATTGCTTCGCGATTTTTCGGACGCGGCTTTTTACCGGAGGCTAACCGGTTTGGTTACCCAGGCGACACGCGCAGGGAACAGCAGCCCGTCGGGAAAACGAAATTTGCGGGACGGCGATTTGTCGCTGTTGGCAAATACCGATTGCAATGCCAACAGCCCTTTTGCAAAATACTGCCTGGTTGAGGTCGATGGCGGGCGCGACGGCGACCGGCTAAGTTTGTCTTTACCGGCGATCGAAATCCAGGAGCAGCTGGTGCAATTGCCAAATGCCTCCCACGCCACACTCGCTTACCTGGTGGTTGCCATGGATCCGGAAACGCTGGCCGAAACCCATGCGGAACTGTTTGAACTGCCGCTTTCTTTTGCCGACCAATCGACGCCGGAAACAATATGGCTCACGGAACCGCTTCCTGAAAACCAGTTGCTGCTGGTGGCGTCAGCGGTGTTTTATTACAGGAAAAATAAACTGGCGGGTTTGATCGGGTTGAATGGCAAAGACTGCCATCCATGTGAAATTACGGCGTTGCTGCGCACATAAGCATACTCGCCATCCTCGGATCGCATGGGCAATGGGTTGCACTTCCCATGAAAACGTCAAACTACAGCATGAAAGTGATTGTTCATAAATTGCATTTGCAATGCGGTTTTCCGCAACGATTTTGCATCCTTTTTTGAATATCTTAGCGGTACTTTTTTACAGTACGAATATCTTGTACTTACCGCGGGCGGTACATAAACAAACGAATGAAAAATGGCAACAGCATCACAAATCCAGTGTCCTGATTGTGGGACCAATATCGATGTCAACGACATCCTCAAACACCAGCTCGAAGACAGCATCCGAAAAGAATACCAGCAGAAATCGGTCGAACAGGCCAACATCCTGAAAAGCCAGTCGGAGGCACTCGACAGGGCCAAAGCCGAGTTCGAAAGCAAACGCAAACAAGAAAACGAATTGTTTGCCGAACGCCTCGATCGCGAAAAAAAGATCGCCGAGAAATCGATTACCGAAGCAGTTAAGGTCAAACTCGAAGAAGAGAACAAAGACCGCCTGTCGCTGATGGAAAAAGAACTGGCCGAAAAATCGGAGAAGCTGCGTGAAATGAACAAAATGACCGGACAAATCGCCCAGCTGGAACGCGAAAAGCTCGAAATGAAAGAAGCGATCCAGGCCGAAGCGCAAAAGCAACTCAATGCGACGCTCACATTGGAACGCGAAAAAATCCGCAAGCAGGAAGACGATAAAAACGAACTCAAATTCAAGGAACTCCAAAAGCAGCTCGAAGATCAGAAACGCCTGACCGAAGAAATGAAACGCAAGCAGGAGCAAGGTTCGATGCAATTGCAGGGGGAAGTCATGGAGCTTGCGATCGAGGAGTGGCTGGGTTCCAATTTTCCGCTCGATACGATATCGGAAGTTAAAAAAGGAGCCAATGGTGCCGACTGCCTGCAAATTGTCAACACACGCGAACTGCAGAATTGTGGCAGCATCTATTTTGAAAGCAAACGGGCCAAAACGTTCCAGCCGGCCTGGATCGAAAAGTTCAAGAACGACATCCGCGATAAAAAAGCCAACCTCGGGGTTTTGGTGACCGAAGCCCTGCCATCGGGCATGACGCGTATGGGTTTCAGGGACGGCATCTGGATTTGTACGTTTGAGGAATTTAAAGGACTAAGCGCCGTACTCCGCGAATCACTGATCGCCGTAAGCAATGCCGTTCAGGCGCAGGAAAACAAAGGCGATAAAATGGCGATGTTGTATGATTTCCTGACGAGCAACGAATTCCGCCTCCAGATGGAAGGCATCGTGGAAGGCTTTTCGCAAATGGAAGCCGACCTCATTGCAGAGAAACGTTCGATGACCGCGCACTGGAAAAAACGCGAAAAACAAATCCATAAAGTGGTCAGCAACACGATCGGCATGTATGGTTCGATCCGGGGAATCGCAGGAAATGCCATCCAAAAAGTGCATGCCTTGGAACTGGACTACCATGGGGATGAAGATCCGGAATCAGAAGAGGAATAATCAGATATAAAAAAAACCGGCTCATGAGCCGGTTTTTTATTTTTAATAGTTTACATATTCTGTAATCTCTAACCCATATCCAATCATTCCCACGCGTTTGGTCTGCTCCGAATTGGATACCAGCCTGATCTTGGAAATGTCAATGTCGTGCAGGATCTGTGCCCCAATCCCAAAATCTTTAGCGTCCATCTTAATTTCAGGCGCTTTGTAGCTGCCCTGAGATTGCAGGGTTTTGAGTTCGCCAAGTCGGTTCAGCAGGTTGCTTGCTGCTTCTTCCTGGTTGATAAACAGGATTGCGCCTTTGCCTTCTTCGTTGATCCTCTGGAACATTTGTTCGAGTTTTTTATCGGGGTTGTTGGTCAGCGTGCCAAGGATGTCGTTGTTGACCTGTGTCGAATTGACGCGGGTTAACACAGGTTCTCCGGCACTCCAACTTCCTTTGGTCAAAGCCACATGGACTTGTTTATTCGTCGTTTGCAAATACGCGCGCAAACGAAACGTACCGAAACGCGTTTCGATATCGAAGTCTTCTTTTTTAACAATCAGGCTGTCGTGCTGCATGCGGTAGGCCACAAGGTCTTCAATCGATACGATTTTCAAATCGAATTTCCGTGCCACGACCATCAGTTCGGGCAATCTCGCCATCGAACCGTCTTCATTCAATATTTCCACAAGGATTCCCGCTGGTTTAAAACCCGCCAAACGTGCCAAATCAATCGAAGCCTCCGTATGTCCGGTGCGCCTTAAAACGCCGCCTTGTTTGGCTTGTAGGGGGAAAATATGTCCCGGGCGTCCCAGGTCTTCGGGTTTGGTATTGTCGTCTACTAAAAACTGTATGGTTTTCGCACGGTCGTGTACCGATATTCCGGTGGTACAGCCGTGCCCGATCAAATCAACCGAAACAGTAAACTGCGTTTGGTGCAATACGGTATTGTTGGTCACCATCAGATTAAGCTCGAGCTCCTTGCAACGGCTTTCGGTCAGCGGTGCGCAAATGAGTCCGCGGCCATTGGTAGCCATAAAGTTGATCATTTCAGGCGTTACTTTTTCCGCGGCAGCGATAAAATCGCCTTCGTTTTCGCGGTCTTCGTCATCCACCACGATGATGATTTTACCTTGCCTGATGTCTTCAATGGCTTCTTCGATGGTATTCAAACGTATGGTTTCGGTAGTCATGGGGTTATTTTTTTTTAGGAAATATTTTCTGGAAAAATTGCTGTAGCGGCATCAACACCACATCCATATTGATGAGGCCGATGTCGTTGGTCGCCCGATGGGTCAGCAGGATCGCAAAAGGCGTCAGGATGAATGACGACATCCAGGTGCCTAAAAATGGCGTGATGCCATTCTCCTGTGCGACTTTTTTTCCAAAAGTATTGATGAAATGGTAAATGATAAAGATCAGGATCGCGAATACGATCGGCAAACCGAGCCCGCCTTTGCGGATAATCGCGCCCAGCGGTGCGCCTATGAAAAACATCAGCACACACGCATAGGCAATTACGAATTTTTCGTACAATGCGATCCAGTGGTTGTTGATGGATTTTTGTTTGCTTTCCAACTCAAATTTGGATCCGTCAATTGAATAATTGGAACTTCCAATATTGGCTGAAGCCATTTTCAACACTTCCGATTTTTCTTCGGGCGTGTAACCGGCAAGCAGTTCGGCTTTCGGTTTCAGGATGGTGGCCTGCGGATTTTTTTGGTATAGGGTATTGAGTCCGGTGCGTTGGTAAATGTTATCGGCAAATGAAACCACGTCTTTGTGGTAACTTTTGTTCAGCGAATCGAGCGTGTAGCGCAATTCGGTCACGTTAAGCATCGTGTTGGTATTCGAAATTTCCTGGTCGCCTTCACCTGAGGTGTTGAGTTTGGAAAGGTCCAGGTTTATGGTGTAATGTTTGAACGAACTCTTCGCAAACGGCAGTTTTTTCTTCTCTTCGTATTTTTTCGGAACGACATCTTCATAATAGAATCCGTCGTTCAGGACCAGTTTCAGGATGTTCGATTTGTCGTTGCTGAGCAATTCGCCGGTTTTGGCTTTGATGACGTTTTTGGTGCCGTCATACATCGTGCTTTTTTTGTGGATGGTCACACCGGTCAGGAAATTCCCGTTTTCGCCCGATTTTTTGTTGACTTTGATGTTGTAAGGCCCAACGTCACTAAACTGCCCTTCGGCAATCGCCATCGCGGGTTTCATCTGGGCAATGTCTTTACGGAAATTGATGAATTTGTATTCGGCAAACGGGATCACATTGTTGGCAAAAAAGAAAGCGGCAAGGGCCAGCGCCAATATGAAAAAGGTCAGGCTTTTCATCGCGCGCTGCAGCGAAATTCCCGATGATTTCATGGCTGCGAATTCATAATTCTCGGCAAAATTACCAAAGGTCATGATCGAAGCCAGCAGTATTGAAAGCGGCAGCACCAGCGGAATGATGCGCGGCATGGCAAACAAAAGGAATTTGAGGACAAGTATTAAGTCGAGGTCTTTCCCGGCAAGCTCAGAAATAAAGAGCCAGACAGTTTGTAAAATGAAGATAAAAAAAAGGATCACAAATACCGAGGCAAATGTACCGATGAATGTTTTTAAAATGTACTTGTCGAGAATTTTCACTTCAAATTAATCTAACTTATTGATGATGTAATTTGGATACTTGCTTTCGACAAAGGTAAATTGATTTTTGGATAATGGCTGATTGGTTTTAAAAGAATTAACAGTGAGCGTGGTTTTTGTCCCGTTTTTGCCCATTTCAATCAGGTTGTAGATGTTTTTGGTCTGGCTGTCGATGCCCAGCAAAATTTCTTTGCGCTGGTCTTTCGAACTCATCGGAATGAGTTTAATGTACTGGATCTTACGGCCTTTGATATTTTGTACGATGTCCCACGAAAATTTGTAACCGGAGTTAAAGAAGGTGAGCATTTTCGATGGCGTGATGGCATTTTCGTCTTTTTCGTTAAATTTGGTCACCGAAACTTCCTCGTCTTCAGGATTGATCGTATAGGTTTTTTTTCCGTCGAAGATTTTAGTCACACCCATCAAATTCAATACATACATATTGCCTTTTAAAGTGACATTTCCTTTGCTTTCCTGGTTGATGTTTTCCTTCGAATTGTTGAGTGCGTACTTGAAATCGATAACGATGTTGTCGTAGCTTTTGACTTTCGCAGTTACCTGATCGAGCAGCTCTTTTGCTTTTTTATCCTGTGCCTGGATCGTAAAACTGAAAAGAAGTAATAAGGCAATTTGGAAGAACTTGTTCATTTTTAATTATTTTGTTCATTATTAAAAAACTGATCAAGAGCACTGAGGTCGGTAATGTTCACGCTTCGGGCTTTGCTTCCTTCAAACTGGCCAACGATTCCGGCGGCTTCGAGCTGGTCGATGAGCCTTCCGGCGCGGTTGTAACCCAATTTGAGTTTTCTTTGGAGCAACGAAGCGGAACCTTGCTGGGCGGTCACGATAATTTCTGCGGCTTCCCTGAACAGTGCATCCCTGTCGGAAATGTCCATATCAAGATTAATGCCACTTTCGTTATCACCAACGAATTCAGGAAGCAGGTAGGCGTCCGGATAGGCTTTTTGCGAACCAATAAATTCCGTGATTTTTTCTACTTCCGGAGTATCGACAAACGCACATTGCACCCGTACCACGTCGTTTCCATTGGTATATAACATGTCCCCGCGTCCGATCAGCTGGTCGGCGCCCTGGGTATCCAGGATCGTTCGGGAGTCAATTTTCGAGGTCACACGGAACGCAATACGCGCCGGGAAATTCGCTTTAATAATACCGGTGATGACGTTCACCGACGGACGCTGCGTGGCAATGATCAAATGGATTCCAATCGCACGCGCCAACTGGGCAAGCCTTGCAATCGGGGTTTCTACTTCTTTACCGGCGGTCATGATCAGATCGGCAAACTCATCGACCACCAACACGATGTAAGGCAAAAAGCGGTGCCCGTTTTCTGGATTCAGTTTCCTGTTTTTGAATTTTTCGTTGTATTCCTTGATGTTGCGGACCATCGCATCTTTCAGCAAGGAATAGCGGTTGTCCATTTCGACGCAAAGCGAATTCAGCGTATTGATTACTTTGGTGTTGTCGGTAATGATCGCATCTCCGGCGTCGGGAAGTTTCGCGAGGTAATGCCTTTCGATTTTGTTGAACAAGGTCAGTTCGACTTTTTTCGGATCGACCAATACAAATTTGACTTCGGCCGGATGTTTTTTGTACAACAGTGAAGTCAACACCGCATTCAAACCGACCGATTTTCCCTGTCCGGTCGCACCCGCCATCAGCAAGTGTGGCATCTTAGCGAGATCGACCACAAAAGTTTCATTCGAAATGGTTTTACCCAAAGCAATCGGAAGTTCCATTTCTGCCTCCTGGAATTTGGATGAACCGATGACGCTTTTCATGGAAACCATGGTCGGATTCTTGTTCGGAACCTCAATACCGATGGTTCCTTTTCCGGGAATTGGCGCGATAATACGGATTCCGAGTGCTGACAAAGACAACGCAATATCGTCTTCCAGGCTTTTGATTTTTGAAATCCGGATCCCGGCTTCCGGAACGATTTCGTATAAAGTTACAGACGGGCCGACGGTGGCCTTGATCTGTGCAATGTCAATTTTATAATTGCGCAACGTTTCCACAATGCGGTTTTTGTTTTCCTCGAGTTCTTCCTGATTGATCGTAATGCCACCGGAAGAGTATTCTTTCAGCAAATCAAGTGTCGGGAATTTGTAATTGGACAAATCCAATGTTGGGTCAAACAAACCGAAATCGGCCACCAGGCGCGAAGCCAGGTTTTCTTCAATGGTTGGTTCTTCGGCTGCTTTTTCGATAACAAAAGCTTCGTCGTTGGTATGGATGATTTTCGGAGCTGCTTGCGGCGTGATGCTCAATGGTGTGACACTAAGCGGCGTAACATTGGGTGGCGTCGTTTTTACAGGAGTCGTTTCAAGTTTGATTTCTGACGGATGCCCGATCGTTGGCTTCAGAGCCTCACGGTCGATCTCAAATTTAGCAGCCGGTTTCATCACCGGTTCCGGAATGTCTTCGTCGTCTTCGTGGTCAAAGTCGGGAACAGCAAACTCTTCGAGGTTGTAATCGGAATCCTTGACCGGCGGAACAATGGAAGCGAGGTCTTCGTCCATATCGGATTTGCTTTTTTCAAAGAAAGATTTGACCGCGTCGGGCGAGATCCTGATTTTAAAGATCAGGTAGATGACAATGCCGAAAATCAGCACCAACAGCGTTCCGGTTTTCCCGATATAATCCTGCAGGAACTGGTTCATTTCATAACCAATCGTTCCGCCGAGTTCCGGCATCGTCGTGGCGAAAAATCCGAAAAGGATCGAAACCACGACAAGCGCGAACAAATCCCAGAACCAGATGTTCTTGAGTTTGCGAAGCGAAATGTCGAGCGCCAGGAACGCACCTGTCATGAAAAATAATTTTACGAATAAAAAAGAAGCGGCGCCAAAACCGCGGTAGATGAAGAAATCAGACAAAAGTGCGCCAAATTTCCCAAGCCAGTTGCCCACTTTTTCCTGTCGGTCGCCCAATGCCTGGACGGCGCTCTGGTCGTCGCGGCCGTGGATGTAAAACGAGATAAAAGCCACCAGAAGCGCGATGGAAAACAACACCAGCAGGCTGCCAAAAAGCATCTTTTGCTGCCTTGAGATTTTCCAGGATCTTTTTGGTTTGTCGGTTGCGTTGGTCTTAGCCGTGGTTTCTTTTTTTATCGTTTTTGCCATTTTAATTCAATAGGTACTAAAAATTAATGCTGCATGTTATAAAAATTTCGGGACATAAATCATAAGCCCAATGCTGATTGCCGTCAGGGCCGCGAAAAATACGGCTCCGGCTGCAATGTCTTTGATAAAGCCGATGCGTTCGTGGTAATTCGGATGGATGAAATCGGCGATCTTTTCGACAGCAGTATTCAGGCCTTCGATCGCGAGTACAAATCCGATCGCGAGCGTCTGGAACATCCATTCGTTCATAGTAATTTCAAAATAAAATCCGGCGAAGACCATTACAACCGCGATGGCAAACTGTACCATGACGCTGTGTTCGGTTGCGATGAGTTTGATTGCGCCTTTGAACGCAAATCCGACGCTTTTGAACCTTCCGGAAAAAAAAGTATTGTCTTTTTGAAATTCCATACCCACTGTTTAAAGTGCTGCGAGTGCTGCTTCGTAGTTTGGTTCGTCGGCAATCTCGGCAACCTGTTCGGTATAAACGATTTCACCGTTTTCATCAATCACGATCACGACTCTTGAATTCAGTCCGGCCAATGGACCGTCGGTCAATTCAAGACCATAATCTTTACCAAAACTACCGTCTTTAAAATCCGAAAGGTTGACCACATTCTCCAATCCTTCCGCGCCACAAAAACGTTTTTGGGCAAACGGCAAATCGCGTGAAATGCATAAAACAGTCGTATTTTGAAGTCCGCTGGCTTTTTCATTAAATTTTCTGACAGAAGCCGCACAGGTTCCGGTATCAACACTTGGAAAGATGTTGAGTACTAATTTTTTTCCTGCGAAATCTGCAAGTGAAGCTACAGACAAGTCGTTTTTTACGAGTTTGAAATCGGGGGCTTTGGTATATGTTTTCGGCAATTCGCCATTGGTGTGTACTGGATTTCCTCCTAAAGTGATCGTAGCCATTTGTGGTTTTTTAATTAAGTTTCAAAAGTATGAAAATTATCCCGTGTTTTCGGCCAAATGTGTTTTCAAAATTGTGAGAACCGTTTGCAGTCGGGTTGCAACCATCAATAAATGAAGTTTGTGAAAGATTTTTCCATTGCCCTAAACTTCATTTTAAATGGAAAAAAGCAGTTTCTCAGACCATTTGGATCTGAACCAGGTTATTTTATCTGACGGCCTTTGGAATATTTCAGAATGTCATCGTAGGTATAAAGGATCTTCAACAGATTCGGATGGCGTTTGGAATACACCAGTGAAACCTCCTGATCTTTCGACAACCGGTTAAATTCGGCTGCGGACAGGCTATGATCAATATTGTAATTATATCCTTCTTCAGATGTAAATGCGACGACAACGCTGCTAAAATCCACACGCCTGCCATGAAGAGAACTTCCATCAGTTATGATTCCTGTCGTATAAATACCATAGTTTTCGAATTCGTCAGATTCCAATTGGGTTTCATGGTAAATCAATGCAATCGGAAAAATAAAGATAAAAATGATCAGCCCCGCGACAATCGCATAACCGGAATTATCGGTTTTATCCGTTTCTTCAGGGCTTTCAGGAAGATCCATAAAGCTAACGCAAAACGCAATAAATGGCACGGGAAGTGAGATGGCGGCCACAATTGCGACAAGTGTAGTGTTGGACGCAAAAAAATCGATTGGAATGCCAGACCAAAAAAGCCATATAAGTCCAAATGTCAATGCGCCGTATAGTATTCGTTTTTTAAGATTCTTCATAAATGATAATTTGTTGAAAATCAATACCAGTTTAAATCGGCTGCAAGATATAAAAAATGAGATACCGGCATAAAAAAAACGCTTCCATTTCTGAAAGCGTTTCAAGTATAAAATATTGGAAACTTATTTGTCTATAGAACCCAAAACCCTTTGCATAAACGCATTTAAGGCTTCTTTTTTATCGGTTCCCGACTGGATCATTTTGTGCACTTCGAGCGCACCGTACATGTTTGAGATCAGTTCGCCAATCACGTCCAGTTCTTCGTCTTTCAACGACGGGACTTCGGTCAGGGCTTCCAGCACTTCGATGGTTTCAATCAGGTAATCCTGGTCGTTTTCCTCAATAAATGCCGTGAGCTGTTTGATTACGGGCAACTTCATCTTAATTGGCTGAAATTTCGTGAACCAGTTCCGACAACACTTCGGCTTTGTTGGTTTGGGTTTCGTTTTTAAGCGTTCCGTTCACGAAAGTCGCGAAAGTCGGCAAATTCGAAACATTGGCCAGTTTTCTGGACTCCGGCGCGTTTTCTGCATCGACAATCACAAAAGTGATGCCTTCGTTTTCAGTAGCCAGCTTTTTGAATTTCGGCTTCATAATCCGGCAGTTTCCGCACCATGACGCTGAATATTGCACGACCACTTTTTCATTTTGGCTTACAATGTCCTGTAAAGTATCTTCGTTTAATTCGATCAACATATTTTTTTAATTAATAATTAATAATTGAAAAATTAATAATGACAAACACTGAATTGTTAATTATACATTATTAATTGTTAATTGATTTAGTTGTTAAGATAATCCGCAACACCTTCTCTCGTTGCAAACATCGCTTCTTTGCCTTCTTCCCAGTTTGCAGGACAAACTTCACCTTTGGTTTGAACGTGGGTGTAAGCGTCAACCAATCTGAGGTATTCCGCAACGTTTCTTCCCAATGGCATGTCGTTTACACTTTCGTGGAAAATTTTACCGGTTTCGTCGATCAGGTAAGTCGCTCTGAAAGTCACGTTTGAACCTTCAACAATAATGGAATCGGTTTCGTCGCTGTAGCTTGTTGAATCGATGTCAAGGATACCAAGGATGTTTGACAGGTTTCTGTTGGTATCTGCAAGGATAGGGTACGTAACGCCTTCGATTCCACCGTTGTTTTTTGGAGTGTTCAACCACGCAAAGTGTACTTCGTTTGTATCACAAGACGCACCGATCACGATGGTATTTCTTTTTTCAAATTCTGGCAAAGCAGCCTGGAAAGCATGCAATTCGGTTGGACAAACGAAAGTGAAATCTTTCGGGTACCAGAACAACAATACTTTTTTGTTGTTGTTTACTGCTTCTTCAAAAATGTTGATTTTCAGGTTGTCACCCATTTCAGAAATCGCGTCAACTGCAATGCTTGGAAATTTTTTACCGACTAATGACATAATGTATATGGTTTTTAAAAGTTATTTTCTGCTGCAAAAATAGGGCTTCAGGTCGGCAGCAAACAATCAATAATCATTATATAATCTAATTTTAAAATAGCATTTGGTTATAGTGTCTGACAATCTGAGGATTGCATAATTTATATGCTTTAAAATTGAAGGAATCTCAATACGCCTAATTTTTTATTTCGTGAATCCTATTTTTAAATTTGCTTTTATATATTTGTTAGGTGTTAAAAAAACGTAAGTTTTACTGCAACACGACCCAATTTTCCTAATCCGATCCACATCCTATGAGTTTTTCCAGTTTATTCAGAAAAAAAACAGTCCAGGACATCCTGAAACAAGTTGAAAAAAATGAAGCCGACGGGCATAACGCATTAGGCAAACATTTGACAACACGTGATTTGACTGCTTTCGGGATTGCTGCGATCGTTGGAGCGGGAATTTTTAGCACTATTGGAAAGGCGAGTGCCGATGGCGGTCCGGCGGTAATTTTCTTATTCATGTTTACCGCACTGGCCTGTGGATTTGCCGCATTTGCCTACGCCGAGTTTGCTTCCATGGTACCGGTTTCGGGAAGTGCGTACACCTATTCGTATGTGGCATTTGGCGAAATCATCGCCTGGATCATCGGATGGGCGCTGATCATGGAATACGCGATCGGGAACATTACGGTAGCGATTTCCTGGAGCGATTACTTCACCGGTTTGCTCGAAAGTGGCGGTTTGCACCTGCCGCAATGGGTGCAAATGGATTATTTGACGGCTTCGAACGGATTTAAAGATGCGACTGCGCTGATGCAGGGTGGAAAATCATACGAGAACCTGAGTTCCGGATTGCAGGCGGCATATACGGCCTGGACGACGTCGCCAACATTGGGGTCTTTCCATTTTGTAGCCGATTTGCCTGCTTTGTTTATCATTATCCTGATCACGGCTTTGGTTTACCGCGGCATGAAAGAATCACGAAATGCCAGCAATTTAATGGTAGTGGTCAAGTTGTGCATTATTCTTCTGGTGATCGCTGTGGGCGTATTTTATGTGGATACCAACAATTGGGAACCATTCGCGCCAAACGGCGTAAGCGGCGTACTCAAAGGCGTTTCAGCGGTTTTCTTTGCCTATATCGGCTTTGATGCGATTTCGACTACGGCAGAAGAATGTAAGAATCCGCAGCGCGATTTGCCACGCGGTATGATGTGGGCGATTATCATTTGTACGGTTTTATATGTCATTATTGCATTGGTTTTAACCGGAATGGTCAATTACAGCCAACTTAACGTGGGTGATCCGTTGGCATTTGTATTCGATAAACTCAATCTGAAATGGATGTCGGGCATCATCGCAGTCAGCGCCGTGGTAGCCATGGCGAGCGTTTTGCTGGTTTTTCAGATGGGACAACCGAGGATCTGGATGAGCATGAGCCGCGACGGATTGTTGCCAAAACGTTTTTCAAAAGTACACCCGAAATTCAAAACGCCATCTTACGCTACGATCGTCACCGGATTTGTGGTCGCGATCCCGGCCTTGTTCTTAAACCTGACCATGGTAACTGATTTGTGCAGCATCGGGACGTTATTCGCATTCGTTTTGGTGTGCGCCGGCGTATTGGTGTTGCAAAATAAAAAAGACATTCCGAGGGGGAAATTCAAAACGCCATACATCAATTCGAAATTCGTTTTTCCGCTGATGATCGCTGCCGGGCTTATTTTTGCCTTTGGTTACAACCAAAAAGCGACTATGGGTTTTATTACGAATGAAACGCAAATCAATTCACCCGAAACGATCGTGACTTCCTTAGACCAGGCCCAAACCAAAGCGGTTTACGATTACCTGATTGCGTTTGATGCAGCCAATGCGAAAATTGAAAACCCGGACCTCGAACACATCTTAAGCCACTACGAGGGAACCAAATACAACCAGGTCGTGGCGTCGCTGCCGGTCGATGATTCTTTAAAATATGAAAGCGGCTTCAGCCTGTTCAAACATAAAATCCCGATGTGGATCTTTCTGATCGTGCTCGTCGGATTGTCAGTGTGGTCGTTCAGGCAAAATTTATCATTAATTCCGTTACTCGGATTGGTGTGTTGTTTGTACATGATGGCCGAACTCAGCGTCTGGAACTGGATTTATTTTACAATCTGGTTGTTGATCGGGCTGGTGATTTACTTTGGCTTTAGCCGGAACAACAGCAAACTCAATACAAATACTTTATAAAAAAAGCGCTTCCATAAAGAAGCACTTTTTTATTTTTGCAGGCCTTAAAGACTATGGAAGTGTATCGCCTTGGTAATAAAACGTCGCTTCCAAACGGGTCATTTCGTATTGTCCGAAATAATAAAATCTTCTGTACTGTTTTACAGGCAGGCCGATCGCATTTAATTCATAATAGAATTCATCACTTTCAGGATCCTCGTCATAATACCGTTGGTTGGAAACCAAAAAAGTAGAATAAAAATCTGCAGATAAAAAAGACCCGGCTAACGCATTTACCGAAGCAAAAAGCGGCGTCGCCCTGCAAACGGATTGAAAAGCCGCTTTTAACGGGTTTTGAATCAATACATGTTCCCAAAGTGTTCGTCTGTCGCCATCATCTGCATACATTGCATTCAGGTTACCGGCTGTAAATTCGCAGCCGTAGGTATAACTTTCCCAATCGTTATAGAGGTAGCTGCGAAGATGATCTGTTCTTGAAATCGGACAACCGTCGTCATTTAGCCGCCATTCGATGGATGTTAAAAAATCATCTTCATCGTCAGGTGTAGGGACATCGTTATATCTCGGAGAATAGTAGGTCAGAGAATTATTATCAATATTGTATACCAAAGGAATATCTCCGATTAAGTTGAGACGGTTGTTGCTGTCATAACCGTAAGTATTGCTGTTGGCCGTTCCATTTATATAGTAATCCCGTTGTGTAAGATTGTTGTTGGTGTCATAAACAAAACTTTGCTCCAAAGTGCCATCCAAACGTTTTATTTCTTTGATCAGGCCATTGTCATAAAAATTAAAGATTTGATAAGTTGAAACAACCCGCGCCAATTTCGTCGGATCGTTTTGACCATTTGATAGCTGCGGCACCAAAAGCGCCATCATGATCACAGCTGTAAAATATAGTTTTTTCATGGCAGTTATAGTTTGATGAGTTTTTGGGTGAACGTTTCGTTTTCGGTAGTCATTTTTACAATGTAAGTACCCGAATGAAGTCCGGAAACATCGATCACATGCGTGCCTTTTTCAAAACCGGAAATCGTTTTGGCCATCTGACCGATAGTGCTGTAGAAAACCACTTTCGTTACATCCATGCCGGATCTGACATTTAAAAGATCCTGCGCCGGATTGGGATAAATGGAAACCCTGTCGATTTTTGAAAATGGATTTGTAGCCAATACATTATTTACCACAATCACCTGATCGGCTGTGTTCATCGCATAACAACCGTTGCCGCAGGCGACAATGCTTTTGACAATTCCGGTTACCTGTGTGATGGGATGAGAATCCACCAGGGTAAAATCTGTCGGATTGTAGCGGTTCAGGCTGATGCCACCCAAAAGATTGTTCGATGCATAACAAACCAGGTTGGCGCTTTGGTCGTAAACCACCGGTCCGAAAGCATTTTCAAAGGTACCGGCTACGACAGGATCAACTGCCAAGTTCTGCAACGCTTTGCCATTGCTGAAAAAAGCAATATCATCATGAATGGCAAACGTCAGGTTTCCGTTGATCGCTTCTACATTGGCAGTTTGTGTATTGGCGATTCCGTCAGCACCAACAGTCATTTTCCGGATGCCGTATTCCGTAGTTTCGTTATTAAATCCGAGCAATTGTCCGGTCGAAAGCCACTCGATCTGGTTGGCGCCGGTATGGTTTTTTGAAGCAGTTGTTCGCCCAACGCCGTTTTCAAAAATAGCAACCCCTTCATGTCTGGGCGCAAAATTCCTGTTTTTCCTCGATACGGCAATCGTATTTTCCCCGGGAAGGATGACGATGTCTTCCGCCAGGTAATTGCCGGTTTCTGTGTTCGATCCCAATGCGATGGTGGTCGAAACCGATTGGGTGAAGAGGTTGATTTTTTTAATTTCCGGACTTATCAAAAATCCCGAATACATGACATTTCCGTCGGCAGCGATTCTCAAAACGGAAGGTTCTGTTCCAACCGAAAAGCTGCTTTCCATTAAAGCCGTCTGCGGATTGATGATCCCAATGCTGCTTCCGTTGGTCGGATTTTCTGCTTTTACGGAAACATAAATTTTGTTTGTCGCAGCGCTGTAAGCCAGATCATTCGACTTTAGCGCAATAACGGAAACATTCTGGCCGATTCCAATGATTGGAAACAGCGCCGCCAGTAAGTAAATTTTCTTCATAAATGTTGGTGTTTGTCTGGGTTCGTTTTGTTACGATAAATTTAACATTTTAATTCAGTTCCCTGTCAACTAAACGGTTAAAAGCAAAAAAATCCGCTTAAAGATGGCGCTTCAAACGGATTTCACAACAAATAAAAATTAAAACTATATGATTGCAGCGGCTTCAGGTTCTAAAATACCTAAGTTCACCATGCATTTTTTCATCGTCCGGTACGTACGTTTGATATCATTGTCGAGTCCAATGGAAAAACGGATCAGTCCTTCCGTGAGTCCCATTTCAATTTGCTCGTCCATTGGGATTTCTGATGAAGTCGAACTTCCGGGCGCACTGAACAATGTTTTGTAAAATCCGAGGCTGACCGCCAAGTAACCCAGGTTTTTTTCCTGCATCAGTTCCATCAGTTCGTTCGCTTTTTCGGCACTGCCGGCATCAATGGTCATCATGCCGCCAAAACCGTATTCCGGATTGATCATGCTTTTATACAATTCGTGGCTCGGATGGCTTTTGAGTCCGGGATAAACAGTTTTAAGTCCGTCCTTTTCAAATTGTTCGGCAAGGTACAACGCATTCACACTGTGCTGTTTCATACGGATGTGCAGCGTCCTCAAATTCTTCATCACGCTGGCCGAACGCAAACTGTCCATCGTCGGCCCAAGCAACATCGACGCACCCGAATTCACGTTTTTCAATGCATCGATAAATTCGCGCGACGCACAGGTCACGCCGCCAACAGTATCGCTACTGCCGTTAATATATTTCGTCAGGCTGTGAATCACAATATCGGCACCGAGTTTCGCCGGCGCAACTGACAAAGGCGAAAACGTATTGTCGACAACAAATTTTAAATGGTGCTTTTTCGCGATTTTCGCCAAACCGGCAATATCTGCAACTTCCAGTAACGGATTGCTTACCGTTTCGCAATACAAAACTTTCGTGTTTTTGGTAATTGCAGCTTCCACAACATCAAGTTTGGTAATGTCTACGAACGTCGTTTTGATGCCGAAACGCGGTGTGAAATTCTTTAAAAACGCATACGTTCCGCCATAAATCGTACGGCTTGAAACGATGTGGTCGCCATTTCCGCACAATTGCAAAAGCGTCGGCGTAATCGCGCCCATACCCGAAGCCGAAACGTTTGCCGTTTCCGTGCCTTCCATTGCAGCCAAAGCCTTGTCGAGGTACAAATTACTCGGCGACGAATGCCGCGAATACAAATAACAGCCTTCGGCATTGCCTTCAAAAGTGTCGAACATCGTTTTTGCCGATAGGAAAGTATAGGTTGACGAATCAGATATCGAAGGATTCACACCTCCAAATTCGCCAAAATACTGCAAATCCTGAATGTTGTCTGCGGGATTGAATTCCATTTTTTTATTTTTTGGGAGCATGTTCCTGCTTTCGCCTTTATCTCTTCACTGCGTTGCGAGGATATCGGCTCAATCAGGGCTATGCATCGGTTACACGAAAATTAGTATCTGCCAAAACAAACCAATTCCAGTTCTAAAATCAATAGTTCGTTTAAAATTTAGATTTTTAATCTGGTAAAATTAATTTTAATAGATAAATTTGCATTGACTTCCGATTTTAAATACCTCAAACCGAAAATCTCCCATGATCTTAGATCCAACCGATAAAAAACTGCTTCAACTCCTGCAATCCGACAGCAAACAAACAACCAAAGAACTTTCCTTAAAACTGAATCTTTCGGTCACGGCTGTTTACGAACGCATCAAAAAACTCGAACGCGAAGGCATTGTCGACAAGTACGTCGCATTGGTCAACCGCAACAAAATCCAGAAAGGTTTTGTCGTGTTCTGTCACATCAAACTCATCCAGCATTCCAGGGATTTCCTGACCACTTTTGAGAGTGAAGTTGGCAAATTGGCTGAAGTACTCGAATGTTTCCACGTCAGCGGCGATTACGACTACATCCTCAAAGTCTGCGTGGAAAACATGGAAGCCTACCGCGAATTTATGGTGACAAAACTCACGACGTTGCAACACATTGGCAGTACGCATAGCACTTTTATGATTTCGGAGGTGAAGAATACGACGGCATATTCGTTGTAGGGCATAAGGGGAAAGGTATAAGGGATAAGGGAAAAGGCAGTAGGGTTAAGGGAAAAGGGATAAGGCAAAAACCAAGTTTCCTACGTAGCACTTATCCATAAGCCAGGAAACTTCTACCTTCTACCTTCTACCTTCTACCTTTTCACTTCTTCCTCCTAATCAATTCCAGTCGATTTTTCTCGAGAAATACATCACCGCACCCAAAATCAAAAACAAACCAATGCTTCCAAAAAGCAGCGCATAATTTTCAAGCTGGATGATCACATATATAAAAGAATACAAAACCGCAAGCGATGTGCCAATGAATGCCGGGAATTTTTTGTTTTTCAGAATTGAAATTGAATACAACGAAATCATGACGACAACCGAAATCCCGGAAATTAAATAGGCTTTCAGGAAACTGGAATGTTCGGTAATCGAAATCAGCAAGGTGTAAAACATAATCAGCGCCAGGCCAATCATCGAATACTGGAAGATGTGGATTTTGATTTTACTGATGCTCTGGATCAGGAAAAAGATCAAAAAGGTCAGACCAATAACCAGGAAACCATATTTTGCAGCCCGTTCATTTTGCTGGTATTGATTCACCGGAATGATGAAATCGACACCAAATGCAAATTTCTCCAAATCGGGTAAAAACTCAAATGACTGCTGTGAAAACGCTCGGTTGATGTGCAGTATTTTCCAATCCGCCTGAAAACCTTTGTCAGAAACCGTTTTTGTTTTATCATCAGGAAGAAAATTGCCGTCAAATTTTGGCGAATGCCAGTTCGAAGTCACTTTGGCTGTAGTCGTTTTCCCAATCGGAACCATGCGAATTTGCTGGCTTCCGTTGTAAACCATATCAAACTGGAACGAGACCTGGCCGCCATTTTGAAATGCCGCGGCGTTTAGAAAACCAGTTTCGAGTGCTTCGACCGAATCTTTTTTGGTGCTGTAAACCGGCTCAAATGTGTACGAAGTGTTGCCAAGGTTGATTTTCACTTCGTCTCGGATGCTTTTTAAATTCGTGGTTTGGATCAGGATGGTCGCTTTATCCCAGAGAATGTCGGCGTCTGGAATGTTTTTCGAACTGAAATCGGGTTTGGAATATTTTCCCTGGAATTTCATGTCTGATGTAAAGACAACCGATTCGTAGTTGCTTCGGTTGAGTACTTTGGTGTTCACCTTCGATTGGTTTTTGAGTTCGTCAGGAAAAAAATAGGCGTATTCTGTTGCCGCTGTTTTTTCGGTGGTGCGCTCGTTCGTTTTTTCATTTACCGAGATGGTTTCGGTATAGGTTTTATACGGAACTTTGACGATCGGGCCGTAGAAATAAACGCTTTCGCCCCATTTTTCACCTGTTTCCGAAATGACTTCTTTCTGGCGCGATGCCCGTTCCTCGATCAAACTTTTGACAAATTGCAGCGGAATCAGCAATACCAGTGTCAGGAGTCCGACCATGATCATTTTTGCGGTGTTCGATTGTAAAAAAGATGTGTGTTCTTCTTGTGGATTTTCCATGATTTTAAAATTTAAAGATTAAAAATTGAGTGATTAATGGATTAGGAATAGAGAAATATGAGGTAAAAATAAAGTGCGGCAATCGGGAGGTTTGCGAGTAAAATCAGCATTTTTACAGCAAAATATTCGCGGTAGTTTTTCTGTGTGATAAAGTAATACAGCAAATGAAAAAAGACAATGCTGTTCAGCACAAATGCGATGATGACGTAAGCCAATCCAACGAACAGCAGGTTCGGGAAGTTGGGATAAACCTGGTGTAAAAGCAGTAAAATTGTGCCGATGCCAAAGGATACGAGCGCCATGTGGGTAGAAAATTCCCCGGCTTTTCTGAGGTAGTGAACAGGTTTCATGACGGTTGGATTAAAAAAGTTTCACGGATTTTTGTCAGTGGCTGGTCAAGCATTTTAGTGAATTCCAGTTGGTAGAACAGCAACGCGCTTTTGCCTTTTTTGTATTGTTCGAAAAAATAAGGAAGCCGGTGCAGAAAAAATGCCGAGCTAATGATGGCAGACAGCAACGTCAGCGGACTTTTTTTACCGTTTCCGATGAGGTAAAACTGCATGCCAATTTGTGATTCATGCGACAATCCGGTATTGGTCAGCACATGGAAAATATCGCTTTGTTCCAAGGTTGCGTGGCTGTCAAGATGTTGCTGTTGCAAAAATTCCGCAAGGGCAAAACCCAGGCTGTATTCGGGATAATTGATCAGGTTTTCGATACGGAAATCGGTTTGCAGCGTTCGCAAATTCGCATAAAAATGCTCGGATTCATAAAATCCGGGTACGGTGAGTGTTTTCATAATGTGGTTTATTTAGCCGAGTTAAATTTGAAAAAAGAATAGGAGAGCAGTAGGAAAACGCCGTAACCCAACGAGAAACCGATCGTTCGAAGCTGGCATAAAAGCAACGGAATATCGGTAATGAGTTCGAACGGATTGCTGATAATGTCCCAACTGTTGTAGCGTAAAAAACGTCCGAGATAGATCCCAAATCCCGAGAGCAGGCAACAGGAGATGATAAAAATCCAACCGGTTTTGAAACCGAATCGCGTTTGCCAGATGTGGTGCATGCCGGTTATCGATAAAAATCCCAGTGCGATGCCGCTCCATGAAAAAGACATCAGCAAAAGCAAATCGAACCATTCGGGCATTCCGGTCGAATGTTTGAAATGCAGGAAATCAGTAATGATGTAGGGCGCGTTCGGCAGGAACAAAAGCCATATCGCGGACAAGAAATAAAGCATTTTGTTTTTACAGGCTTTCGGATTTTCAAGCAGCCAATTGCTGACGATCATTGGCACCGCGGCAAGAATCAGGTTCCAGGCCAGAAATCCGTAAAACAAGGAATCCGTCGCAAAAATCCGGATGGCGAGCAGTCCGAAATTGAAAGCGGTCAGCATGAAAAGTGTGGTTGCTGTTCGGTTGTTGGCTAAAAGGGAGATATTCATAATTAGGTATTTAAAAGTACTTTGTTTTTCAAAGTAAATGGATAAAAAAAAGGTTTTAGCTTTTCTGGATTAATTTTTCGAGTGCTTCAATATGGTCGCGGAACGCTTGTTTGCCTTGTTTGGTTGCGCTGTAGCTGGTATTCGGTTTTTTTCCGATGAATTGTTTTTCGATCGCGATATAATTTTCTGCTTCAAGCGCTTTGGTATGGCTCGCAAGATTGCCATCGGTCACACCGAGCAATTCTTTGAGCGTATTGAAATCGGCGGAATCATTCACCATCAACACCGACATGATGCCGAGCCTGATGCGGTGATCAAAAGCCTTGTTTATATTTTGGATGATGTTTTTCAAATGATCTTATTATTATAGACGATTTTAGAGGAACGATTTACGTAAATGCTGCATAAATCCGAAATCGTAAATCTTAACTCAAAATTATTTCCTGTCGTATTTAAAATGCATGATACTGCCGTAAATGATATGGCAAAGGCCAAAACCAAGCGCCCAGAATTCGAGTGCATATCCGTAAATTGCCGCTGATAAAATTCCCAAAATTACAACGGTTATTCCTAGATAACGCACGTCTCTAAGCGTATACTTGCTCGCATTAATGCACGATAGTCCGTAAAAAATCAACGTCACCGGGCCAATAAGTTCGTAATATTTCCTGTCAAGCAGGATTAGCGCAAAAATTCCTCCGGTGATCAGCGGAATTAAAAAATTGACTGCCATTCTTTTAGAGGTGCTGTTCCAGATTTTTTCGTTTTCCTTTTTCGCTTTGAAATAAGTCATGATGAATGCGGTGGCCAGTGAAAGCACCAAAACCGAAAACGCTGTGGCCAGTATCCATTTAAAAGTGTCGCTCTCCAGGTTTACCTCGTAACCGCGGTGCGAAGCCAGCAGCATTTTTGCAATGTAGGCGCCAACGAGTGCGTAAATTCCGGCCAGTATTCCCGACAATCCGCTAAGCGAAATAAACTGGGAAGAACGATCCATCATGCTTTTGATCTCGGCGATGTCTTTTAAATAATTTCTCTGCTCCATGTCTAAAGTACTTTGAATTGCAAAGTAAATATAAATCTTTTTTATGGCAAAACTTTTTCTTAATTATTTTCACGGTTTATTCTGCTTTAAATGACGTTGCGATAAATGCCTCTTTTCAACAAAAAACCGTAATTTTGTGCAACAAAAATTTAAACACACAAAATATACATACTATGAGTGCATTTGACGTTGTCGTTATCGGTTCGGGTCCAGGCGGTTATGTAGCCGCAATTCGTTGTTCGCAGTTGGGTTTCAAAACCGCAATTATTGAAAAATATGCTACTTTGGGCGGAACCTGCCTCAATGTAGGCTGCATTCCGTCGAAAGCATTGCTGGATTCCTCGCACCATTACCACGATGCCACATCGCATTTCAAAGAACACGGAATTGACATCAGCGGCGAAATTAAAGTCAATATCGAACAAATGATTGCCAGGAAAGCTTCGGTTGTAGACCAAAACGTCAGCGGGATCAAATACCTGATGGACAAAAATAAAATCACGGTTTTCGAAGGGTTGGGTTCTTTTGAAGATGCGACACATATCAAAGTTTCAAAAGCCGACGGTTCATCTGAAGTGATTGAAGCAAAAAATACCATTATTGCTACCGGTTCAAAACCGTCTTCATTGCCTTTCATCAAAATTGACAAAGAAAGAATCATCACGTCAACCGAGGCTTTAAAACTGAAAGAAGTGCCGAAACACCTGATTGTCATTGGCGGCGGTGTTATCGGACTCGAACTGGGTCAGGTGTATTTAAGACTTGGCGCGCAGGTTTCTGTTGTCGAATATTTAGACCGCATCATTCCTGGCATGGACGCAGGTTTATCGAAAGAACTGACCAAAGTGCTGAAGAAACAAGGCATGAAATTTTACACGTCACATAAAGTGAAATCGGTTGAAAGAAACGGCGAAGGCGTGACGGTTCAGGCCGACAATGCCAAAGGCGAAACCATTACGCTCGAAGGCGATTATTCTTTGGTTTCTGTCGGAAGACGCGCTTACACTGACGGACTCGCTGCTGATAAAGCCGGAGTTAAAATATCAGACCGCGGTTTGGTTGAGGTCAACGACCATTTGCAAACGAATGTGCCCAACATTTACGCAATCGGAGATGTCATCAAAGGTGCGATGCTTGCGCACAAAGCAGAAGAAGAAGGTGTTTTTGTTGCCGAAACTTTGGCCGGACAAAAACCACATATCGATTACAATTTAATTCCCGGAGTCGTTTACACCTGGCCGGAAGTGGCTGCTGTCGGAAAAACCGAAGAGCAACTCAAAGAAGCGGGAGTGGAATACAAAACAGGAAGTTTTCCAATGAAAGCGCTTGGAAGATCACGTGCGAGCGGCGATACAGACGGTTTCGTAAAAATATTGGCCGATGCCAAAACAGATGAGGTTTTAGGCGTTCACATGATAGGAGCGAGGGTAGCCGATCTGATTGCTGAAGCTGTAACTGCAATGGAATTTAAAGCGTCTGCTGAAGACATTTCGAGAATGTCGCACGCACACCCAACGTATGCTGAAGCGGTCAAAGAAGCCGCTTTGGATGCAACTGAAAAACGTCCGATCCATATGTAATCTGATAGAAGATAAAATTATTAAAAAGCCCGTTCGTTTGAGCGGGCTTTTCTTTTGAATTTATGCGGGTTTTGCGTTTCTGAGGAATTTTTTATAAATGAAAATGCCCAGCAGCGCGAGTAAAACCAGTGACCATAATTGTACGACAAAAGCAACAATTGATGCCAAAATAGACCAACCGGTTTTCAATCCGTCCATGATTTCCAATCCGAAATTTCCATACGCTTTGTTGTCTTTTTCGATGGCAACCAACTCACTTTTTATGGTTTCATTCTGGTAAATTGCCAGCGTAATCGTGCTGTATTTTATTTGGTCCTGCATCGACAGGTTTTGGATTCTGGCATTATCACTTTGCTCTTTTTTATTCAGCACTTCGTTTTCGGCATTGGAAATGTCATTGAGTTTTTTGCCTTTTTGATCGATGTCGTTTTGAAGCCTTTTCGTATGGTCTGAAAAACGTTGTTGCGACAAATCGGCGGCAAGCAACTGCAACGAAACATCATCAGCTTTGATGACGCGAAAATCGAGGTAATCAATTTCTTTTGCGATGGATTTAATGACTGTATCGAGTTTGATATTCGGAATGCGCAGCGTAATGTTATTCCGGACCGAATATTTTGTGGTTTGCAAGGTGCTGTCGGCGCTGACCTTCATTTGGCTGCGGTCTTCAATCTGGCTTTGCAGGTCGGTATTGGTTACAATGCCGCCAAATTTGCCCACAGCGTTTTCAATTTTGTAAGTCGATTGCGCGACATTCTTGACTTTAAATTTGATGTCGGCTGTCCGGACAAATTTGCGTTTGTCATCCGGATTTTGAACCGCAGCATTGGAACTCAGCACATTTTTCATTGATTCATCAGCAGGAGTTTTTTCAGATAAAACCGCTTCTTCCTGCGATGATTCTCCTTGTTTACACGAAATGACCAAAACGGCAAAAAAAGCCGCAACACCAAACACGAACGTTGTTTTCATAATGATTGAATTTAAAGATTGTTATTTATTAATGGTTTCGCGTAATTTTCAATCAATATTGTTGCATTTTAAGACTTTTAACAGATTCGCAGCGCACTAATAACTGTGCCAAAAAAATACCCAAAAGACATCCAACGAAAATTTTGTTGTAATTTTGAAATCAGAAACCATTATTTACTTGAGAACTTCCGTATTTAAAGACATTTCCGATCCTCAAAAAATCAAGGCGCAACTGCTTTCCTGGGCGCAGCAATTCAGGGAAGTCGCTTTTCTGGACAGCAACAATTATCCGCAACACTATTCCAATGTGGATTGCATGCTGGCTGTCGATGCACTGACTTCCGTCAAAACAGATTATCCAAATGCATTTGAAGATTTGAAACAGTACCAGCAAACCACTAAAGACTGGCTTTTCGGTTATTTGTCCTACGATTTAAAAAACGATGTTGAAGATTTAAAGTCGCAGAATTTTGATGGACTGCACTTTCCTGATATGTATTTTTTCCAACCGAAGAAATTGTTTTTTCTCAAAGGAAATCAGTTGGAAATTTGTTATTTAAATATGTGTGATGACGAATTGGAATTGGATTGGGAGGAAATTTCAGATATAAGGCAAAAGGCGGAAAGCGTAAGTGAAAAGGCAGAAGGCAAAAGTTTGGAAAACCTTCAAATTAAACAGCGGATTTCTAAAGACGATTATCTGGTAAAAGTCACGAAAATGCTCGGCCACATTCACCGCGGCGATATTTACGAAGCCAATTTCTGTATGGAATTTTACGCGGAGTATGCAACGATCGACCCGTTTGAAAAGTACCAAAAACTCAATGCGATTTCCCAGCCGCCGTTTGCCGTGTTCTTCAAGAACCACAAACAATTCCTGATTTCTGCTTCGCCTGAAAGGTATTTGCGAAAAGAAGGCGACCAAATCATTTCGCAACCGATCAAAGGAACGGCCAAACGAAGTCCGGATCCAATGGAAGACAAACAAATCAAAAACGAATTGTTTTCCAATGCCAAAGAACGTTCTGAAAACATCATGATCGTCGATCTTGTCCGCAACGATTTATCGCACACCGCAGCAAAAGGTTCGGTGACAGTCGAAGAATTGTGCGGCGCATATTCGTTTAAACAAGTCCACCATCTGGTTTCGACAGTGGTTTCTGAACTCGATCCGCAATATGCCGCAACAGATGTTTTGAAAACCACTTTTCCGATGGGAAGTATGACCGGCGCGCCGAAAGTTTCAGCCATGCAAATCATTGAAAACCTTGAAGAAACCAAACGCGGATTGTACAGCGGTGCCGTTGGTTATTTCGCCCCAAATGGCGATTTCGATTTCAATGTCGTGATCCGGAGTATTTTGTACAATTCGCAAAATCAATATTTGTCATTTTCTGTCGGAAGCGCGATCACCTCTTTATCCGATCCTGAAATGGAATACGAAGAATGTTTGCTGAAAGCGAAAGCGATGTTTGAAGTTTTGCGGTGAGGGAAAAGGGAAAAGGTTTAAGGCAGAGGTGAAAAGGCATAAGTGAATTGCGTTTAATTGTTTATTTTTGACAGGATGAAAACTGCTTTCCAAAATTTACTCGAATCAAAACTGGATTTTCTCAACGAAAAAAAACTCCTCCTCGCTACTAGCGGCGGCCTTGACAGCATGGTTTTGATCGATTTATTCCTGAAAAAAAATTTCCAAATTGCCATCGCACATTGCAATTTCCAATTGCGCGGCATTGAAAGTTTCGATGACCAGAAATTCATTGAAAATTTTGCAGAGAAAAACAACATTCCGGTTTTTATCACCCAATTTGACACCAAGGCTTTCGCCGAAGATTATAAATTATCAACCCAGGTTGCCGCACGCGAACTGCGGTACAATTGGTTTTACGAATTGCTCGAAACTGAAAATTACGATTATATTTTAACCGCGCATCATGCCGATGACAATCTCGAGACGTTCCTGATTAATCTTTCGCGCGGCACCGGAATCGAAGGCCTGACCGGAATTCCGCAACAAAATGAAAAAATCATCCGGCCGTTATTGGCGTTCAGCCGAAACGAAATTGAAGCTTACGCCAATGAAAATCAGATCGAATGGCGTGAAGACAGCAGCAATGCATCTGACAAATATTTGCGCAACAAAATCCGCCACAACATTGTTCCGCTGCTGAAAGAACTGAATCCGGAATTTTTATCTGCTTTTCAAAAAACGCAGGATTATTTGCAGCAAACGCAGTCGATGGCTGAAGATGCGGCGATTATGGTATACCAACAAGTCGCGCAGGAAGCCAATGACGAGATTCATTTCAACCTGAAAAAGCTCAAAAAATTGCCCAATTACCATTCCTATTTGTACCAATGGCTGAGTGAATTTGGATTTTCTGCATGGAAAGACATTTATGCATTAGCCGACAGCCAAAGCGGAAAACAGGTTTTTTCACCCGAATTCCGCCTGATTAAAAGCCGCGATTTCCTGATTTTGTCACCGTTAAAAAATGAAGAAGAAACCGCGGAATTTTACATTGACGAGAATACAGCAGAAGTTAATTTTCCTATAAATCTGTCATTTTCGAAAGTGGATTCGGTGATCGAAACATCAAATAAAACTATCTTTACGGACGCCGAAAAACTGGAGTTTCCATTAATTTTGAGGCGCTGGAATGAAGGCGACATTTTCGAGCCATTTGGCATGGACGGAAAATCGAAAAAAGTCAGCAAATTCTTTAAGGACGAAAAGTTTTCTTTGGCCGAAAAGGAAAAAACCTGGCTGCTTTGCTCCGGAAAAAAGATTGTATGGATTGTCGGGAAACGCGCCGATGAACGCTTCAAAGTTTCTGAAACCACTAAAAATATTTTACAAATCGCTTTATCATAATGAAAAAAATATCCTTTTTACTGTTTGCTTTTTTCGGATTCTTACAGATGAACGCCCAAATGCTGGATCCTGTAAAATGGGTTTCACGGGCGGAGAAAATTTCTGAAACCGAATTTAATCTGGTTTTTGAAGGTGTGATTGAAGATGAATGGCACGTCTATTCCCAGTTTACACCCGACGGCGGCCCGCTTCCAATGGAAGTGACGTTTAAAAATGCAAAAGGCAATTTTGAACTCGTTGGAAATGCAACGGAAAGTGCGACCAAAAGGGTTTATAATGATATTTTTGAAGTCGATGAAGTGTTCTTTTCCAAAAAAGTTGTCATCAAACAAAAGGTAAAAATCACCAACGGAAATACCACATTTATCGATGGCCAGCTCGATTATCAGGTTTGTAAAGAATCGTGTATCAACCAGAAAAAGACTTTTAAATTCGCTATCCCCAAAACCAAGGTGGCCAAAGTTGCTGAAAATGCGGTGGTACCAACAACAGTTGTTTTACCAGATACCATCAGCGTTGTTCCCGACACTACGGCAGTCGCAGACAACGCGGTAGTTGAACCGGTTGCAGTTTCTGAAACAACTGCGACACCAACAAAACCTGCGGATCAGAAAGGATTGTGGTCAATTTTTATCATTGCGTTTTTATCTGGATTTGCCGCTTTGCTGACGCCTTGCGTTTTTCCGTTGATTCCGATGACGGTGAGTTTCTTTACCAAACAAAGCAAAAACAAACGCGAAGGCAAGAAAAACGCGGTCATTTATGGCATTTCAATTATCGTGATTTACGTAGCGCTCGGATTTATTGTGTCGTGGGTTTTTGGGGCAGATGCATTGAATTCGCTTGCGACAAATGTCTATTTCAATTTGATATTCTTCATCTTACTCGTGATCTTCGCGGCTTCCTTTCTAGGCGCTTTTGAAATCATGTTGCCAAATTCCTGGGCGAATAAAGTCGACAAACAAGCCGACCGTGGCGGAATCGTCGGTATTCTTTTTATGGCGTTGGCCCTGGCGATCGTGTCGTTTTCATGCACCGGACCCATTGTGGGAACGTTGTTGTTTGAAGCCGCATCAAAAGGTGTCGTTGGTCCTATTGTCGGAATGTTCGGATTTTCATTGGCTTTGGCCTTGCCGTTTATGTTGTTTGCCATGTTCCCGGGCTGGTTGAACTCGTTGCCAAAATCGGGTGGCTGGCTCAATACCGTCAAAGTATTTTTAGGGTTTTTGGAACTCGCATTGGCATTCAAATTTTTATCCAATGCCGATCTGGTTTTGCAACTACATTTGCTGGAAAGGGAAGTGTTTTTGGCCATCTGGATTGCGATTTTCGGTGCTTTGGCCTTATACCTTTTCGGGAAAATCACCATGCCGCATGACAGTCCGTTGCCGTTCATTTCTGTCGGAAGGTTGTTTTTAGGATTGTTGATTTTATCGTTTACGGTGTATTTAGTTCCCGGACTTTGGGGCGCGCCGTTAAAACTCATCAGTGCATTTCCACCACCGAATGAATATAGTGAAAGTCCGCGTGGTTTTGGAGGATCGGCCGGAGCCAATACTACTGTGCTTCCGGAAGGCGCGAAATTCGGTCCGCATGACATCATTGCGTTTGAAGATTATGAAAAAGGGCTGGCCTATGCCAAATCGGTCAACAAACCCATTATGCTCGATTTTACCGGATATGCCTGCGTAAACTGCCGAAAAATGGAACGTAATGTCTGGTCGGATGAAAAAGTGCTGGCAATTTTGAAGAAAGATATTGTACTGATTTCACTGTATGTTGATGACAAGCGGGATTTACCTGAAAACGAAAAGTTTACTTCCAAATCAACCGGAGAAACCATCGAAACGGTAGGCGATAAGTGGACCGATTTTATGATCACCAAATACAAAACCAATACGCAGCCACTTTACGTGTTGACCGATCTGGAAGGAAACAGCCTGAGTCCGACCATCAGTTACTCAGATGTTGACGAATACCTGCAATGGCTTAAAACAGGCATCGCAAAATTCAAAAAATAATTATTCAACAGCGCCAAGCAGTTTTCTCGCGGCAGTTTGCACCGGATCCCAAACCGGTGAAAATGAAGGTGCGTAGGACAAGTCGAGATCGATCAGGTTTTTAAGGTGCAATCCATTGGTCAAAGCGGTTGCGAGTACGTCAATGCGTTTTGCCGCGCCTTCTTCGCCAATAATTTGTCCGCCGAGCAACCTGCCAGTTTTTTTATGTGCCAACAATTTAACGTAAATATCTTTGGCACCGGGATAATAACCCGCGCGCGATTTGGCTTTGATGATCGTAGAAATATACGGAATTTGTAGTTTTTCCAATTGTTTTTCGAGCAATCCGGTACGCGCGACTTCATAAACGCAAATCTGGCAAACGGCCGTTCCCACGACTCCAGGAAACGTATTTTTTTTTCCGCTGATAGTCGCTCCGGCAACGAGTCCGGTTTTGTTTGCCACCGTTCCCAAAGCAATATAAAAGGGTTCTTTGCTGACCAGATGAAACGTTTCGGCGCAATCTCCGGCTGACCATACATTCCGGATGTTGGTGCGTTGTGTGCGGGCGACTTTGACCGCACCTTTTTCAGACAGGGCGATTTTAGAATTTTTCAGGAAATCGGTATTTGGTGTGGTTCCCATTCCGAGGATGACCATATCAGTTTTGATCGTTCTTTTATCTGTAATCACCGATGTAACCTGGTTGTTATCGGCGGTAAATCGCAACAAACTTTCGCTGACATGGATTTTTACGCCCAGTTTTTTCATGACTTCATGGATCAATTTTCCCATATCCGGATCCAGCGTATTCATGATTTCGGACGAACGATCTATCAGTGTTACTTTTAAACCCTTTATCAGCAAGGCTTCGGCCATTTCAAGTCCGATGTAACCGCCGCCGACAATAACAACTGTTTTTGGTTTTTTTTCTTCGATGAATTTTTGGGTACGTATGCCGCTTCGCAAAGTCGATATCCCGAAAATTCCATCAGCTGTACGGTTTTCCACGTCCGGACAAAAGGCTTTTCCGCCTGAAGCGATTAACAATTTGTCATAAGTTTCCCAAAACTGCGTCTGGTCTTTGGTATTTCTGACCAAAACCTGATTGTTATCGGTGTCCACTTCCAGAACCTGGTGAAAGATCCTGACATCGATTTGGTGTTTTTTGATGAATTCCTCGGGTGTTCTGACAATCAGTTCTTCGTAAGTCGACACTTTTCCCGAGATAAAATACGGAATGCCGCAAGCCGAATACGAGGTATAAGCCGATTGCTCGAATACTACGATGTCACAATTTGGATTTTCACGGCGCACTTTGGTCGCAGCAGTCATTCCCGCAGCGTCGCCGCCAATGATAACCAGTTTAAATTTTTTCATATCAGGCCACGTCGTATTTGTCAAGTTTTTTCTGGATGGTTGCAGCAGTAATTCCGTGAATCAATACCGAAAGGATAATAGTAATTGTAGTGAGATGGATGAGTTTTTCGCTGTCGGCAAAATCGGCTTCGCCAAGTGCGTACATCAAATAATAGATGGAACCCACGCCACGGATTCCGTAAAATGAAAGTACGAATTTTTCAAAACGACTCAAATCGGTACGGGCAAGTGCGATCCAGCCGCTCACCGGACGAATGATCAGGATTATCGCCAAAGCGGTCGCAATTAAACGCCAGTCTAACAATTCCTCAATGTGCGCGGCCATGTAAATTCCGATGATGACGAACAAAAAGGTTACAAAAATGCGTTCGATCTCTTCGGTAAAGTCATGGAGATTGTCCATGTGGTGGATGTCTTTGTCGCTATTGCTGAAAGTACATGCCGCAATAAAAACCGCAATAAATCCGTAACCGCCAATGACATCGGTTAAAGCGTATGGAAGTAAAGTCAGCGCCAGCGATAAAATGCCGCGACTGATTTTAGACTGTTGTTTTTGCGAAGTTTTCGAGAAAATTAGTTTGTATAACAACCAGCCTGAAAGCAGTCCGACGATCACGCCGGTCGTGATTTTATATACGATGTCAATCCAGATCCATTCACCAATCCAAACCGAATAGTCTGCACCTTTGCTCACCATCAGAATCGCAAAATAGTTGAAGGGGAAAGCCAGTCCGTCGTTGATTCCAGCTTCAGTCGTGAGTCCGAGACGGGTTTTCGAAATGTCCTGTTTGCTCGGGCGCGTCGTTTGCAAATCGGCGGCAAGCACCGGATCTGTTGGTGATATGAGCGCTCCGAAGAGAATCGCCGCAGCCGGAGCCAATCCTAAAAACCACCAACCCAGCCAGGCAGCGGCGACAATTGTGAGTGGCAGTGTAATGGTCAAAAGCCAGAACGAATATTTCCAGGTTTTCCAGGCAAACGGTTCCTTGATCTTTAGCCCGGCATTTGTGAGCGCGATGATGACGACAAATTCGGTGATTTTACGAATGATGTCCACGTTGTTCAGAACGGCGATCGACGAATAATCGTTGGAACACATATAAATTATGATTCCAATCAGCAAATAAATGATCGGCGCAGTAATATTTTTGTTGTTTAGCAAATTTGGAACCGTCGCAGCCAGCAGCGTCACGATCCCGATGATGATCAGGTGAAAATTGTAGAGGTCAAATTTAAAGAGTTCCGAAAAATCCATAAGCCGCTTTAATGAAATTAAAAATTACGGAAATTAAACGGTCCCACCTAAAGAAGATTTGTTTTTTCAGACTTTTTTTGGATTTGTCCCGAAACGAAAAATAAAAAAGCCTCTCTTTCGAAAGGCCTGATTTTATTTAAGGATGTGCTGGCTTAAAATTTTATAAACCTCGTTGATGTTGTCGCCGCCTTTTCCAAATTGCTTCTTTATTGGAAGTTCCTGGTCTTTGATCCAGATTTTCAGTTCGGCATCAAGGTCAAGGATTCCGGCGCTTTCCTTTGAGAATTTGATCACATTGGTATACGGAATGGAAAGGTATTCTACTTTCGTGCCCACGAGTTGTTTTTCAACCAGGATCAATCTTCTGTTGGTGAAAATAAACATGTCACGGATGAGTTTGTATGCTTTTTCGATGATTTCGCCGTCAATAAGGATCGGACTGAATTCTTTCGAGATGTTTTCGATATTTACTTCGGATGCGTTGCCCAAAATGGCATTAAATATTCCCATGGTCTTTCGGATTTGATTTGAATTCAAATTTAAAAGATTAAAACTTCAGAGTTGCCAAAATTGCACTAAATTATTTTCTTAGGTACATTTTAAACGCGGCGCCTTGTCCGGGAACAGATTGCAATTCTATGGTTCCGTCGAGTTTGTCCACCATTTTTTTAACTGTCGACAATCCGAGTCCGGTTCCTTTCGACTGAAAACGGTCGGTTTTCCCCAATGTCTGAAAAACTTCAAATACCTTTTCGAAATTTTCCTGTGCGATTCCTGAACCATTGTCTTTGACCGTGATCACGCTAAAGCCGTCGGTTTTTTCGAATACGATTTCAATAATACCTTTTGCTTTGTCGTTGTATTTGATGCTGTTGCCAATCAGATTGTATAAAATCTGCCCAAGCGCAATCCGGTTGGAAAACAATTTCGCTTTCGGATCAGGAAGAATAAATTCAAATTCATCGTTTGTTTTAAGCAACGTAATGATGTATTCTGAAAATTCCTTCAGCCTGATTTTTTCTTTTTTCTCAAGGTTCAGATTGTCGTATTTGTAATAATTGAGAATGCCATCGACGAGTTTTTTCAATTCTTCGGACGATTTTTCGATGTAATCCAGCATCAGGTTTCCGGCCGGATCGATGCTTTGACCATAATCTTCTTTGAACATTTTCGTAAACTGCGTGATGTTGTTCAGCGGCGATTTCAGATCATGCGACACGACTGATGAAAACTGTTCCAGATCTTTGTAACGCGTCAATAGCGTATTGTGGTTTTCGACGAGTTTGTTGTTGGTTTTGTGCAATTCCATCAACTTCATTACCTGGTTGGCAAGAATTTCAAGCGCGTGGAGTTGGAAATCGCTGAGTTTTTTCGGCTTTGTATCGATCACGCATAAAGTGCCCAACGCAAATCCGTCCGCATCAACAAGCGGAACGCCTGCGTAATATTTTACAAATGGCGCGTCAGTTACAAATGGATTGTCGAAAAACCTTAAATCTGTTTCAGGATTTTCAACGACAAAATTTTCATCGGGAGTTTTTATGGCATGCGCGCAAAAAGAATACTCGCGTTTGGTTTCACTAAGGTCAATACCCAAACGGGATTTGAACCACTGCCGGTCCTTGTCGACCAACGTTATTAGTGAAATAGGAGTTTCGCAAATCTCAGAGGCCAACTTCGTAATTGCATCAAAATCGTTTTCAGGAAAACTGTCAAGGATTTTGTAGCTCATCAATGCGTCAAGACGCGCCCTTTCATTGGGTTGGGTTTGAGTTTTAATCATTCTAGGTAAAATTTGGGACTGCAAAGCTATAATAACGTCTTGATATACAATTAATTTTGAAAATATTTAACAATAACTTTTTTTTAATACTTTTATAAAATATAAGCCATTTAACAACAAAAATATACGCCTATGTTAGTCAAAGTTTTTGGAAGCGCCGTCTTTGGCGTTGAAGCCACGACCATTACCGTGGAAGTAAATATCGATAAGGGAATTGGTTACCATCTCGTGGGACTGCCCGACAATGCTATCAAAGAGAGCAGTTACCGGATTGCAGCGGCATTGAAAAATAACGGCTATTCACTGCCCGGAAAGAAGATCACCATCAACATGGCACCTGCCGATTTAAGGAAAGAAGGATCGGCATACGACCTGACATTGGCGATCGGAATCCTTGTGGCTTCGGGCCAAATTCAATCAGAAGAAACTGACAAGTATATTATCATGGGCGAATTGTCGCTTGACGGCGGCCTGCAACCCATCAGAGGCGCGTTGCCCATTGCGATCAAAGCAAGAGAAGAAGGCTTCAAAGGTTTTTTTCTGCCGAAGCAAAATGCCAAAGAAGCGGCAATAGTCAACGATATCGACGTGTATGGCATAGAAAATATCCAGGAAATCTTAGACTTTTTTGAAAACAAAGGAACGCTGGAGCCAACAAAAATCAATACCAGGGAAGAATTCAACAAGGCATTGTCTTTTCCAGAATTTGATTTTAGTGACGTGAAAGGGCAGGAGAGTATTAAACGTTGTATGGAAATTGCCGCCGCCGGTGGACACAATATCATCCTGATTGGACCGCCGGGTTCTGGAAAAACGATGCTTGCGAAAAGGTTGCCAAGTATTTTGCCGCCAATGACCATTCGGGAAGCATTGGAAACCACAAAAATCCACAGTGTCGCCGGAAAACTGAAAGAAACCGGATTGATGCACCAGCGGCCATTTAGGAGTCCGCATCATACAATTTCGAACGTTGCTTTGGTTGGCGGCGGAAGTTATCCACAACCCGGGGAAATTTCGATGGCGCACAACGGCGTATTATTTCTCGATGAATTACCAGAATTTAAACGTGAAGTCCTCGAAGTCATGCGCCAACCGCTCGAAGATCGTGAAGTAACGATTTCACGCGCCAAGTTTACGATCACTTATCCATCGTCGTTTATGCTGGTCGCGAGCATGAATCCGAGTCCGGGTGGTTTTTTCAATGATCCGGACGCGCCGGTTACTTCATCTCCAAACGAAATGCAGCGGTATTTGAGTAAAATTTCGGGTCCGTTATTAGACCGTATCGACATTCATATTGAAGTCACGCCGGTTCCGTTCGAGAAATTATCTGACGAAAGAAAAGCTGAGAATAGCGCTTCTATCCGCGAACGCGTGACATTGGCGAGGGAAATCCAGACCCAGCGTTTTACCGAAAACGAGTTGGTTAATTACAACGCCCAAATGAACAGCAGGCAAATCAGGGAATATTGCAAACTTGATGAGAATTCGCTGCAACTGCTCAAAACCGCCATGGAACGGCTCAATTTATCGGCACGCGCTTACGACCGGATTTTAAAAGTCGCGCGGACAATTGCCGACTTGGATGCATCCGATAAAGTACTGTCAAATCATATTGCCGAAGCCATTCAGTACCGGAGTCTGGACCGTGAAGGCTGGCTGGGATGAATCGGAATGAAGTCAAAAACTTCATCGCTTTACAGGAGAAAGTTGTATTTTTGGAGTCCTAATCTATAAAGAATGAAAATCGTCATATCGCCTGCCAAATCGCTCGATTTTGAAACGGAATTGCCAACTGAGAAACATACAAAAAGTGCTTTCATGAAAGAAAGCCGGGCCATCAATAAAGTCATCAAACAGAAAAAACCAAAGGATTTGATGGAACTGATGGACATTTCAGACAAACTCGCCGACCTGAACTGGCAGCGCAACAAGGCCTGGAAAACACCTTTTAACACTGAAAATGCACGTCCTGCGATTTACGCGTTCAATGGCGATGTATATCAGGGTTTCGATGCTTACACGCTTCCAATTGAAAAACTCGATTTGCTTCAGGACCGTTTGCGGATCCTTTCAGGATTGTATGGATTGCTGAAACCACTCGATTTAATCCAGCCTTACCGACTTGAAATGGGCACACAACTTGAAATTGGTGAGAACAAAAACCTGTATGAATTCTGGAAACAAAAACTTACGGCAGCATTGAACAAAGAGTTGAAAAAAGGGGATCTTTTTATCAATCTTGCCAGTAATGAATATTTTTCGGCTATCGATGCGAAAACTTTGAAAGTGCCGGTGATCACTCCGGAATTCAAAGACTACAAAGATGGAAAATTGAAAATCATCAGTTTTTTCGCAAAGAAAGCGCGCGGTATGATGGTACGATACATTATGGATACCGATGCAAAAACGATCGATGACCTCAAAGGATTCGATTATGACGGCTACCGTTTTGACGAAAGTTTGTCAAAGGGAAACACACTTGTTTTCACCAGATAACATTCAGGTTGTAACAAAAGGAACGTTGGTGCTACCAATGCGTTTATAAAAAGTTAAATATCACGCCTGTTTGGTCCAAATTATTACATTTACGATCTTTAAAATGAAACCATAATGATTAGAAAAAGTTTACTGCTGGCCGGGATTTTCAGTTCCATGAGCCTTTTCGCACAAGACGAATTGATCAAAAAAGTGATCAACAACGCTTCGCTGAGTTCGAAATTTGAATTTAAAAACGTCATCGATCTGGAAGTTACCTCGGTTAAAAACCAGGGATCTGCCGGAACATGCTGGAGTTATTCGGGAAATTCGTTCCTGGAGTCTGAAATGATCCGTTTGGGCAAACAACCAGTTGACCTTGCCGAGGTCTATAGCGCAAGACAGGTGTATTTATCAAAAGCGAGAAATTACATTCTTTTTAACGGAAACATGGGACTTGGCGATGGCGGTGAAACGCATGACGTAATGAACATGCTCAGAAAATATGGTGCCATGCCGCAGGAAGCTTATACGCTTGAAGATTACGGAAAAGGTGCATTAAAAGCAGGCGATTTCCAGGATAAATTCAAAACAATCCTAGACGATTACATTAAGAATCCTGATCCGAAAAAAGGCGTTTCATGGGTTTCAGACATCAACAATTACATGGATGAAAAATTGGGAAAAGTACCTTCTACATTTAAATACAAAGGAAAAGATTACAACCCGCAGACTTTTGCTAAGGAAGTTATCGGAATCAATCCTGATGATTATGTAGAATTTTCTTCTTACAAAGACACGCCTTATTACCAGAAAATGGTTTTACCGGTTCCGGACAACTGGAGTTACGACCAATTGTACAATGTGCCGATGAAGGAACTCACCGATATCATCGACAATGCCTTGGCAAAAGGATATACCGTTGCCTGGTCTTCGGATGTTTCTGAACCATATTTCAGCTGGAGAAACGGTGTGGCGCAAGTTCCGAATCTGGATTTGTACAACATCACAGATGATCAGCGCAAAACGATTTTCGATGGTCCGATCAAAGAAAAAGACATCACTGAAGATCTAAGGCTCGAAGGATTGTACAGTTTGTATACGACAGACGACCATGCGATGCAAATCGTTGGTTTGGTAAAAGATCAGAACGGAAAAGAATATTATAAAGTGAAAAATTCATGGGGTGAAAGCAACGATTACAAAGGGTATTTGTATGTGACCAAAGCGTTCGTCCAGCTCAAATCGACCGGAATTTTGCTCAATAAAGGCGGCATTCCAAAAAATATTAAAAGCAAACTTCAGGCTTAAAATAAAAAATCCCGTTAGCAATAACGGGATTTTTTTTTCACTAATTCTGTATTTTAATAACCGAGTTCTTCGTATTCTCTCAAAGTTTCTGCGGTAATTTTTCGTTGGTTTCTTGACAGTTCCCGCATCGCTTCTACGCCGTTGATCGCACTTCTGTTGACCTTTGACAGCCGTGAAGAAAAAGCATCCAGTTTGTTTGCGTCGTTGCTGTCCAGTTTTGGCTTCAGCTCGTTGACGAATTCCATAAACTCCGGAATTACCGAACTGTTTTCGTCGTATTCAGACTTTAAATCTTCAAAAGATTCCTTGATCTCTTTGCCTAAATCATTCGAATAATATTCGCTTTTATTCCTGAATTCCCGAATGATCTTCTTGATGTTGTTCCCGAATAATCCCATAGCTGATTGTAATTAATTACGTAACTGTTTTGTATTCAATCAAATATAATAAATTTATAAAAACAGTTTTGCTTTTTTTTTGAAAATTTTGTTTGTTTCGATTTGAAGTCCCGAAAGTAGTGACTTTAGCGCTATCGAATATTAACTTAATAATAAGATTTAAGGTTGGAGCAAAAAAAACTCCGGAGCTTTTTCCGGAGTTCTGATTTTGAATCTGTTAGTGCATGGCATCTGCAGGATTAATTTTATTTTTTCCGCGTTTGATGAAGAAAATAATCGGAATACAACACAAAAACATCACACCGAGGTACATGAAAATGTCCATATACGACATCACCGTGCTTTGTTTGCTTACCGAAAAATCCAAAACCTGATAGGCTTTTCCAAGCGCTTCATTCGGCGTAAAACCTTTCGCCATAAAACCCTGTTGCAATTGCGTCACACGGTTTTGTACTTCCAGTTTGGAAACATCCAAATGCGAAACTAAATTCACGCGGTGTTCCTGGCTGAATCGGGTAATAAAGGTTGTAATGATCGCAATACCAAACGAACCGCCCAGTTGGCGCATCATTCCTGTAAAAGCCGCGCCTTCGCCAATGTGTTTTCCTTTAAGTGTCGATAAGGCGAGTGTCGTAATGGGTACAAATAACAATCCGAGCCCGATTCCTCTTAAGATTAACGGCCAAAACATGTGTTCCACACCGGTGTCAGGCGTAATAATGTTGCGCATCCAAAACGTAAATCCGAAGAAAATCAGGAAACCAACCGCCACCATATAACCTTGCGGAACGCCTTTTTGGATCATATTCCCAATAATTGGCATCATAAAAGCGGTGGTAATCGATCCCGGAATCAACAACAATCCGGCGTCGGTCGCGGTCCAGCCCAAAATAGATTGGGTATAAATCGGGATGATCAACGTTGATCCATACAACCCGAAACCCAGGATGAAACACATTACGGTCCCAATTCGTAAATTTCCGTCTTTTAAAACGCTGAGGTTTACGATCGGATGTTTATATGTAAGTTCACGCCAAATAAACGCCAGCAATCCCAAAACAGTCACTACACTTAAAATCACAATAAGTTCGTCGTTGAACCAGTCGTCCTGCTGTCCGTGTTCCAGCACAAATTGCAGCGAACCAATGAATGACGCCAGGAATACAATTCCCCACCAATCGACCTGGTTTGCTTTGAGTTTTTCTCCGTATTTCGGACTTTTCACAAACGTCATCGTCAAAAATACCGCGATGATTCCAAGGGGAATGTTGATGTAAAAAATATACGGCCATGAGAAATTATCAACGAGATAACCTCCGAGTGGCGGACCCAATGTTGGCCCCACAATCACACCCATTCCGTAAATCGCCTGCGCCATTCCGCGTTTGGCAATCGGGTAACTTTCAGTGATGATGGTTTGCGCGGTCACGAGCAATGCGCCACCGCCAAGTCCTTGTATGAAACGAAACGCGACGAGTTCCCAGATATTCGACGCGTTTCCGCAAAGGAAAGACGACACCGTAAATATGATAATAGAAACCGCAAAATAATTACGCCTTCCAAATTGCTGTGAAAGCCAGGAAGTCATCGGGATCACGATCACGTTGGCAATCGCATAAGCGGTAATCACCCAGGCGACATCGGTTAAAGTTGCGCCAAGGCTTCCGCGCATATCGGTCAATGCGACGTTGACAATCGTGGTATCGACGATTTCGAGCAGGGCACAAAGGACAGCCGTAATCGTAATGATCACGCGCCTGAAGCCGTATTCTACCAAATCGTCATCTCCTGCTGTAGCTACTGCTGCCATGTTTTTTTAATTAACAATGAATAATTAATAATGAATAATTTTTTTTAGGAGCTGTTTCCTGCTGTCCGCTATATCTTTTGCTCCGCTGCGCTTTGCAAAAGGATACCGCTCCATCAGGGCTATGGCATCCGTTTCCAAAAATTATTTCAAATGCACATCAACGTCAACGTTCATTCCTGGTCTCAAAAGCTTCATTTTCTCAGCATCATTGTTTTTATCAAGACTGATTTTCACTGGCAAGCGCTGGATCGTTTTCACGAAGTTTCCGGTGGCGTTATCAGGTGGCAATAAAGAAAACCTTGAACCTGTTGCCGGTGAAAATGAGGTGATTGTCCCTTCAAAATCGGTGTCAGGATACGCATCTATTTTAAGTGTCGCTTTTTGCCCGATAACCATTTTATTCAATTGGGTTTCTTTAAAATTGGCAATCACCCAAACATCGCTGCTGTTGATGATGTAAAACAAAGACTGTCCCGGCTGCACCAATTGTCCCGGCTGGATCGCGATTTTTGAAACCTGTCCGTCGGCCGAAGCGGTAACGACCGTGTAAGATAAATTCAGGTTGGCAGCGTCAAGTGCGGCTTTGGCACGCGTAATATTGGCTGCAGCCACGTCAGTCTGTTTGCTCGAAACATTCGATTTGGCCTGGATCACCGATTTCTGGAAATTGCTCGCACGTTGCTGGTCCTGTAAAATTTTCAACTGGCTTTGCGCTTCCAGTTTGGATGCTTCAGCCTGTTCAAACTGTTGTTTGGTGATCGAATGGTTTTTGTACAGATTGTTGTAACGCTCGAAGTCGCTCGAAGCCAGTTTCAGCCGGATTCTCGCCGTTTCAATGTTTCCGCCAGCCGATTGCACATTGGCTTCAGAAACCGAAACATTTGCTTGTGCGCTTCCAACATCTGCTTTGGAAACAGCCAAATTTCCTTCGGCAGCGACAAGCGCAGCCTGAGCATCTGCAAGTCGGACGATGTAATCTTTGTCGTCAATCGTAAAAAGCGTGTCTCCTTTTTTTACGAAATCATTGTCTTTCACATACACTTTGGTGATGTAACCCGTCACTCTTGGAATAATTGGGTTCATGTTTTTCTCGATCTGCGCGTCGTCAGTTCCTTCGTGAGAAAGCGAATGCACGTATTTGAAGATTCCGTAAGTCAATCCTAAAACGATCAATACGCCGAAAATCAGTATAAATTTCTTGTTGGTTTTTTTCTTTTCTTCCATGATGGGTAAATATTATTTTTGTGTAAGGTTGAATGATTGTGTCAGTTGGCCTGAAGCGTCGAGCAATTCGTAATATTTCAACACGACATTGGCTTTGGCATAAGCCAGGTTGATTTTGGCACTCAGGTCTTCAACATCTGCTTCGAGCAAATCGTTGGTATCTGAAAGGCCGTTGTCGTATTTGTCTTTCACAATGCGGAAATTTTCATCGGCCTGAGCCACGGCTTCGGTATAAACCTGGTCTTGTTTTTTCGACAAATCATAACCTTCTTTGGCCTGAACAATTTGTGTTTTGATGCGGTCGGTTAGAATCGCTTTTTGCTGTTCCACTTCCTGGGCGCGGCTTTTGGCGGCTTTGACTTCTTTTCCGTTTTTGAAGATGGAAGACAAATTGTAAGATAACCCCACGCCAACATTCATCGCGTTTTCCACACGAACAACATTCTGAATGTCCATCGCGACATAACCGCCGGTGAGTGAAAGTGCCGGATAATAACCACTTTTCGCGACTTTAATCTCCGATTTGCTTGCGTTTTCCAAATGATTTAACGCTTCCATGTCTTTTCTGCTTTGCAAAGCTTCAGCTTCAGTTTGTACATTGAACGAAAACAAATCATTCTGGATGCTTTCCGGGCTGACTACAATTTGCGTTTCAGGTGAAAGTTTCAACAATGTAACCAGGTAATAATTGATCAGGCGTACGTTTTTTTCGGCATCGTCTAATGACAATTGGTATTTGGAAACCTGCAATTGCGATTTTAGCAAATCGTTTCTCGCAATAATCCCGTTTTCTTCCATTGCGGTAAAATCTTTAACACGCTGCTGGCCGCTTTTGAGGCTTTCTTTGAACAATTCGACCGATTTTTGCGCTTTATACAATTCGGCGTAATATTCCACAACTTTCATTGCGGTTTCCTCTTTCGTATAGTTGGCATTGGCCAATTCGGCTTTGTATTCACTTTCCGAGGCCTTGATGCTGTTTCGAAGTTTAAATCCCGAAAACAAAGGCATGGAAATGCTGGCTTGGCCAAACATCAATTGGTTGACTTTTGGAGTTGCAGCCGGTTCCGCATCAGGATCAGACGACGCTTCGCCCGAGGATTTCAGTTTGATGTCGGCATTGGTCAGGCGCAAATATTGGCCTGAAAGTTTGACATCCGGATACTGATTGTTTTTAACCGATGCGAGTTCGTAGCTTCTCGTCACCGATTTTGTCGTAGCCAAACCAACTTCATCGCTTTTGGAAAGTGCGATTTCGATGGCTTCTTTAAGCGACAGATTGGATTTCTGTTGTGCCTGGACGGATGAAATTCCCAAAAGGAAAATCCCGAGCAGCAAGAGTTTACTGAATTTCATTTAATAAAAGGGCTTTGATGGTTTGCTGAATGTGTTTTGTTAAATCGGTTTTGATGTAATGGTCAAAGGCTTCGTCGGTTTTGAGATCGAAAATTTCCTCATAATATGGACGGTTCATCTGAAAATGAAAAAAGGTTCCCAGAATCGTTGGCGGAAGCAAAGGCACATTAATGTCTTTTTTAAAAACGCCTTTTTCCTGGCCTTCGGTAATGATTTTCTGGAGAGAAATCAGGTTCTGCCGTTTAACATCGGTGAACGATTTGATGTCTACCGAACGCTTTTTGTTCGACAATTCGAAATGCAGGATTTGGTAAATGCATTTGTTTTTGTTGATGCGCGCAATGTACAATTCGATGAGTTTGTTGATTTTTTCCATTGGCTCAATCGCTTCCTGATACAAATTTTCAAGCTGCATTTTGAGATCGGAAATGCGGAAAAAAATCAAAGATTCCAGCATTTTTTCCTTTGATCCGAAGTAATACGAAACCATCGCAATGTTGATTTTCGCTTCTTTTGAGATGTTTCGTATCGATGTTCCGTCAAAACCTTTCTCTGCAAAAAGCTTCTCAGCTACCTGCAGGATGCGGATTTGTTTGTCATTTAAGTCTAACGTCATGGTATCGATTTTAATCGTCCACAAAGTTAAACGATTGTTTAATTCAAACGTTTGTTTAATTTTTCTTTAACGTAACATTAACAAAAAACGTTTTCGGCTGCTTTGTCTGATTGAACGCAGATAAACGCGGATAAATACGGATCTTAAAATGTTATTGCGGCATGCTGTATGAACATTTCAAATTTATTACCAACAAAAAAAATCCGCGTTCATCCGCGCCATCCGCGTTCCAATTGTTTACAACCTAACGAATCCCGGAAATAAAAGAATCAATTTCAGAAATCCCGTTTTCAGTCAGGTGTTTTAAAAAAGCGCTTCCGATAATGGCACCAGATGTTGATTTCGTTGCCTGTTCAAATGTTTTTTTGTTGTTGATTCCAAAACCCACAACCAACTGATTTTTTAAATGCATTGCTGCAATCCGTTCAAAATAACTGGTTTGTATTTCTCCAAAACCATCCGAACTTCCAGTAACGCTCGACGACGAAACCATATAAATAAATCCGTTTGAAATGCTGTCGATAAAACGAATCCGATCATCAGAAGTTTGCGGCGTAATCAGGAAAACGTTTAATAATCCGTATTTTTCAAAGGTTGTTTTGTATGCTGTTTCATAAATATCAACAGGAAGATCCGGAATAATAAGGCCGTCGATTCCGGTTTCTGCGCATTTTTCACAAAATTCCTCGACGCCAAATTGCAATATCGGATTGAAATAACCCATGATCAAAAGCGGAATCTGGACGCTTTCGCGAATGGCTCTCAGCTGGTCAAAAAGCAATTGTGTAGTCATGCCGTTTTGCAATGCGGTTGTCGAACTCGCCTGAATTGTTGGGCCGTCAGCCAATGGATCGCTGAATGGCAATCCGATTTCAATCATGTCAACGCCGCTTTTTTCGAGTTGTTGAATGATTGAAACCGTATCGTTTGTATTTGGATAACCTGCTGTAAAATAGATTGAAAGCAGTTTTTTGTTTTGTTGTAATTTATTGTTGATTCTGTTCATTGTTTACGATTTACGAAGTTAGATTTACGGGCTGACGTCTTCGAAAATATTATTTCAAAAGATTGTTTCGTGAGGTTTTAATTGCTGATACAATAATTGAAGTAATTTCATTAGATTCTTTCAGCAATAGGTTAATGTGTTCATTTAAATTTAATTTCTCTAGTGTTGAAACTTCAGAAATCAGATCCAGGAAATAATGGCTTTCGTCTGATTCTTCTTCGACAATTTTTAACTTGTTTATAAAATCAGCAGTAGACTTTGCTCTTTGCGACGCCCGATAATTTGCTCCAACCGAACTCGAACATCTAATCAATTGATTGACATAGGCATTATATTCCCTGCTTTTAGGCAATTTACTGCACAAAATCCAGCAGTCAATCGCAAATTTCTTCGTGCGCTTCATCATAATTTCTTTCATGGCGTTTAGTTTTTACGGTTTGTTATTTTTGACGTCGGTTGTCGTAGATCCTACATCGTCCATCGTAAATTAAATATTATAATTTAAAATAATCAATATACGTATTCAAATCCTTGTCGCCGCGGCCCGATAAACTGATCACGACAACATCTTCTGGCTTGAATGATTTTTTATCCAATATTGCAAATGCATGCGCGCTTTCAATCGCCGGAATAATGCCTTCGGTTTTGGCAAGTTCGAGTCCGGATAACATGGCTTCATCGTCTGTAATGGCAAGGAATTCGGCGCGTTTGGTCTGGTATAAATTGGCGTGCATCGGACCAACGCCTGGATAATCAAGTCCTGCGGAAATCGAGTACGGTTCGGTAATTTGCCCGTCAGGACTTTGCATCAATAACGTTTTGCTTCCGTGGATAATGCCCACCTTTCCAAGAACAGAAGTCGCTGCGCTTTCTCCCGAATGAATGCCTTTTCCGGCCGCTTCCACAGCAATTAATTTAACGTTTTCATTGTCTAAAAAATGGTAGAAAGCTCCGGCTGCGTTGCTTCCGCCACCAACGCAGGCAATGATATAGTCGGGATTTTCGCGGCCTTCTTTTTCAAGCAATTGTTTTTGGATTTCTTCTGAAATAACCGACTGGAATTTGGCAACCATATCCGGATAAGGATGCGGTCCAACGACAGAACCAATGATGTAATACGTGTCAGCAGGATTGTTGATCCAGTCGCGAATTGCCTCATTGGTAGCATCTTTTAAGGTTTTGGAACCGGAAGTTGCCGGGCGGACTTCTGCGCCAAGCATTTTCATTCGGGCAACGTTTGGCGACTGGCGTTTGATGTCGATTTCGCCCATATAAACGATGCATTGCAAACCCATGAGCGCGCAAACGGTTGCGGTTGCTACGCCGTGTTGGCCAGCGCCGGTTTCGGCAATAATTCTCGTTTTCCCAAGGTGTTTTGCCATTAAAATCTGCCCGATCGTATTGTTGATTTTATGTGCGCCGGTATGGCAAAGATCTTCACGTTTCAGGTAAATTTTAGTGTTGTATTTTTTGGCTAAACGTTCGGCGAAATAAAGCGGAGTAGGCCGGCCGGCAAAATCGCGCAGCAAATTTTCAAATTCGTTTTTGAATGAAGTTTCGCCACTGATCTTTAAATAATTCTGACGCAACTCTTCGACATTGGCGTATAGCATTTCTGGAATGTATGCGCCGCCAAATTCACCGTAAAATCCGTTTTTGTTGATATTGTAGGTCATAATTTTGCTTTGAATTGTTTGATTAATGCTACGTTTTTTAATCCTGGTTCCGTTTCGAATTTGCTGTTGATGTCAATCGCGAAAATGGGCAGATTCAGGTTTTTAATGTTGTTAATTTCGTCGATTCCGATACCGCCACTTAAGAAAAATGGTTTTTCGGATGGATAATTTTTTAAGATTTGCCAGTTGAATTGGATGCCGTTTCCGCCGGGAAATTTGCCTTTGGTATCGAATAGAAAATAATCGGCTACAGTTTCAAATGGTTTTAAATCTTCGAAATCAAAATCATTTGCTATGGAAAATACTTTGATGATTTTGATGTTTTGTTTTTTCAATTCGGAACAATATGCTGCGGACTCATTTCCGTGTAACTGAACAATTTGCAAGTGGTGTTTCTGAATTTTATCAACGATATTTTCGATTTTTTCATTGACGAAAACGCCCGCTCTTTGAATGCTTTCAGGTAATTTCGGAATGTCACCATCAAAATATCGGGCCGACTTTTCCCAGAAAATAAAACCCATAAAATCGGGAAGCAATTTGCTTGCTTCGATTATATTTTCGGAATTTTTCATGCCGCAGATTTTGAGTTTCATAATTTTTATTTATTTCGAGCCATTAACAATTAAGCAAGAGTCTAAATGAACCTTAATGCCTTAATGGTTCAATAAATTTTTTTAAACTTTCTCCCGGATTTTCAGTTTTCATAAAATTTTCCCCAATCAGAAATCCTTCAAATCCATAGTTTTTCAAATCTTGAATCGCTTCAATCGAACTGATGCCGCTTTCGGAAACTTTGACAAAATCGGACGGGATTTTAACTGAAAGTTCTTTACTGATGTCAAGGCTGACCTCAAAATTTTTAAGATTTCTGTTGTTGACGCCAATCATATCAAAGCTTGGCATGATGGCTTTTTCAAGTTCTTCTTCATTGTGTACTTCCAATAAAACTTCCAATGCGAGCGATTGCGCAAACTCTGATAAATATTTAATTTCTTCACGCGTCAAAACGGCTGCGATCAGCAAAATCACATCCGCACCAAATGCTTTTGCTTCTAAAATCTGGTATTCGTCGACAATAAATTCTTTCCTGAGCAACGGCACATTTACGGCAGCTTTCGCCAATAACAAATCGTCGAGTGAACCTCCAAAATATTTTCCGTCGGTCAATACAGAAATCCCGCCAGCACCTGCGCTTTCATAACCTTGCGTGACTTCTTCAACTGAGAAATTGTAATTGATTTCGCCTTTTGATGGCGATCGGCGTTTGAACTCAGCGATGATTCCGCATGGACTGTTTCTTAAATTCTTGCTCATAGAAACCGTTCTTCCTCCAAATAAAACCGAATTTTCGAGTTGGGAAACCGGAATAACCGATTTTTTGAGAATGATTTCCCGTTTTTTATCGGCGATGATGTTGCTTAAAATATCCATAGTTATGCGCTGAGTTGTTGTAATTTTTTGAGGCTTTGTAATGCTTTTCCAGATACCAATGTTTCTTTAGCGGTATCAAATCCTTCGATAATGCTGCAATTTTTCATCATCGAAATAGCCATCGCGGCATTGGCACATATGACATTTTGCTGCGCTTCCGTGCCATTTCCTGAGAGGATTTCCATAAAAATTTTTGCTGATTCTTCGATGGTTTTTCCGCCTTCGATGTCACTTTGATGCAATTTTCCGACACCGAAATCTTCGGGTTTGAGCATCGCTTCGGTTTTGTTTGAAATGATTTTCGTATTTCCGGTCAGTGAAATTTCATCATAACCGTCGAGGCTGTGTAAAACCGAAAAATTCCTGTCGGTGTTCTGATACAAATAGGCATACATTCGTGCCAATTCGAGATTGAAAACGCCAACGAGCTGATTCTTTGGAAACGACGGATTGACCATTGGTCCAAGCAAATTAAAAAACGTTTTTACAGCCAGTTCTTTCCGGATTGGGGCCACGTTTTTCATGGCCGGATGAAACAGTGGCGCATGCAAAATACAGATGTTTGCTTCGTCAATGCACTGCTTTAAAAATCCTTCATTGTTGCTGAATTTTACGCCCAAAGTTTCCAAGACGTTGCTCGATCCCGAAATGGATGACACGCCGTAATTTCCGTGTTTGGCAACTTTAATTCCGCTGCCGGCTGTGATGAACGAAGCCAGTGTTGAAATGTTGAATGTGTCTTTTCCATCGCCACCAGTTCCGCAAAGATCGATTGTGTTATAATCCGATAAATCAATCGGAATGCACAATTCAAGCAATGCTTCACGAAAGCCTGAAAGTTCGTCAATTGTGATGTTGCGCATCATGTAAACCGTCAGGAAACTCGCAATTTGGTTTGAATTGTACTGGCCGTTTGAAATATTGACCAAAACTTCTTTGGCTTCCGATTTGGATAATATTTCGTGGTTGATTAATCTATTGAGTATGGTTTTCATTGGAGTTTTATTTGCTGTAAAGCGCTAAATGATCGAATTTTTTAAATCAGAATTTAGGAATTCAGCCAGTTTTCCAGGATCTTTTTACCATTAGGTGTCAACACACTTTCGGGATGAAATTGTACTCCGCGAATGTCTAGTGTTTTGTGACGCAACGACATGATCTGGCCGTTTTCATCAACAGAGGTGATTTCTAACGAATCAGGAAAATCATTGGTATTGACAACCCAGGAATGGTATCGGCCAACTTCAATTTCGTTGTCCAATCCGGCGAAAAGTGATTCATCATTGACCGTAATTTTGACTTTGGTCGCGACGCCATGATAGACTTTTTCAAGATTGGACAAACTTCCGCCGAAAACCTCGCCAATGGCCTGTTGACCTAGACAAACGCCTAAAATGCTTTTGCTTTTCGCGAATGTTTTGATGACATCTTTGAGCAAACCGGCTTCATCGGGAATTCCCGGACCTGGAGAAAGGACGATTTTGTCGAAATTTTCGAGTTCGTCGAGCTCAAATTCGTCGTTTCGGAAAACCGTTACTTCACCATTTAAATCTTCGAGATAATGCACAAGATTGTAAGTGAAACTGTCGTAATTGTCGATGACTGCTATCTTTTTCATGGTATTTTTTTAAATATTTTCTGCCAAATCGAGCGCTTTGTTGAGTGCGCCCAATTTGTTATAAACTTCCTGTAACTCGTTTTGTTCGTTTGAACTGGCCACAATCCCGGCGCCAGCCTGGTAATGCAATTCGTGGTTTTTGCTCAGAAATGTCCGGATCATGATGGCATGATTGAAATTGCCGTCAAAATCCATAAAACCGATCGCGCCGCCGTAGAAATCGCGGTTGGTTTTTTCAATGTTTTCAATGAGTTGCATCGCTTTGTGCTTTGGCGCGCCCGACAATGTTCCGGCCGGAAAAGTGTCTGCAACCACTTGCATGGTATTGGCGCTTTCGTGCAATTGCCCGCTAACTTTTGAAACCAAGTGAATCACATGTGAAAAATATTGCACTTCGCGGTATTTGTTAACCGTTACATGATGCGCATTGCGGCTTAAATCGTTCCTGGCCAGGTCAACAAGCATGACGTGTTCGGCGTTTTCTTTTTGGTCTTCAGACAATTCCTTGGCGAGAATGGCGTCTTGTTCGTCATTTCCGGTGCGTTTAAAAGTCCCGGCAATCGGATGGATTTCGGCGATCCGATTTTTGACGATCAGTTGCGCTTCGGGCGAAGAACCGAAAATTTTGAAATCGCCATAATCGAAAAAGAATAAATATGGTGAAGGATTGATGCTGCGTAAAGCGCGATAGACATTAAATTCATCTCCTTTAAACCTTTGCGAAAAACGTCTGGAAAGCACGAGTTGAAATACATCGCCGCGGTGGCAGTATTTTTTAGCAAGAGCGACATTTTCGAGAAATTCGGCGTCGGTTAAGTTTGAGGTTGAGTTTCCGTCTTTGCGGAATTGGTACGATGGAAGATTGCGTGTTTGCAGCAATTGTTCGATTTCTGATATGTTGTTTGATCCGTCGATGCTGTGGCAAAAGATATACGCTTCATTTTTGAAATGGTTGATGGCGATGATATTTTGGTAAACGGCATAATAAACATCGGGAATATTGAGGTTTTTGTCCTTTTTTGTGACACTAACTTTTTCGAAATAACGAACCGAGTCGTAGCCGATATATCCAAACAAACCGTTGTTGATGAATTTGAATTCGCTTTTGTCAGATTTGAATTTGGATGCAAATTGCTGGATTTCGTGCGGAATTTTTGTTTCGTTATTGATTTTTATTTCTTCCGAAGTTCCGTCAGGAAAAGTTTTGCAAATTATTTCGTTTTCGATTTTGATTGAAGCCACAGGATTGCAGCAGATATACGAAAAACTGTTGTCACTCGCGTGATAGTCGCTGCTTTCGAGCAACAAGCTGTTTGGAAATTTGTCGCGGATTTTTAAATACACGCTGACCGGCGTGATCGTATCGGCGAGGATTTGCTTGAATTGCGTATGCAAATGATATTTTTCCAATTTGAATGATTTTTGAGTTTGGGCAATAAAAAAAGGCTTGTCGTGATTGACAAGCCTTTTCGGATATTTAGATTTTAAAATATACTTATAGCAGACCGTTCACGACGTTTGACGTAAATTGTTCCACCACCAGGTATTGTTTAAAATTGTGTTCATGATATATTATGTTTTACAAATGTAGGAAATAAATTGAATGGTGGGATTTTATTTTTATTTTTTTTAGTCAAAAGCCAAAAGCCAAAAGCCAAAAGTCAAAAGTCGAATGTCGAATGTCGAAAGTCGAAAGAAGAACAAAGATCACTTGTCCTGGTCGTTTTTCATTTTGACGTTTGACAAAAATGTGATCGGCGGGAAAATGTTCCGGTTCAATCAAGGCTGCGAGAAGGATAGTCCCGAAATTTCGGGAGGAAATCCTTTTTAATACAGCGCAGGGGAATTTAAAAGACTGAAAAATACAGCCTGACCCAAGGCGGCTCGCCAAAATTAAAAATACAATTGCACTTTGAGGTCAAATTCATCGTAAATCGTGCGGTCGCCCAAATCGTCGAAAAAACTTCCGGAACCGTACTGAATGCCATATTTGGTGCGGTCGATAGAAAATTCGGTGGCAGCAGTTTTACCTTTTACAGTGAGATCAAATTTGACGATATTGGTTTTGCCCTTGATTGTCATTTCAGCGGTGACAGCATATATATTGGGCGACTTTTCGGCGATGGTTTTGAAAACGAGTTTGGCAGTTTTGTACTCTTCGGTATTGAAAAAATCATTTGATTTGAGATGGCCTTCAAGTTTGGTTTTTCCGGCACCGGATTGATCGGTGTTGGCAAGTGAAGTCATGTCGGCTGTAAAACTCCCGCCGGCAACTTTTTTATTTTTAAATACGAGCGCGCCATCTTTAAAATTGATGGTTCCGCTGTGTTCGCCAGTGACTTTTTTGCCAGTCCACGTAATCAAACTTTTTTTGACGTCAATGGCTTTGGTTTGAGCTGAAAGGGTTGAAGCGGCGAAAATCGCGACTAAAACTACGTAGAAATTTTTCATATTGTAAAATTTTAAAATTCAGGATTTCATTTTTTACTCAGCGCCGTTGCAGGTTTTGAAAAGAAAATTTCAGCGTGTATAATTCAGCGGCATTACCAAAGTTACAAAAAAACGCCTTCAAAATTATTTATCTCCTGATTTTTAATTGTTTAAGTACGAATTTGGCAAAACGCAAAAAACCCGGCGATCGCTCACCGGGTTTCTTTTTCATAGCAGCTTTTATTAGAACTGTAAGCTTACAGTTAAATCGAAATCGTCATTGATGGTTTTGTCACCCAATCCGTCGAAGAAACTTCCTGAACCGTATTTGATGTCATATTTCGTTCTGTTTACTTTGAATGCAGTAGTAGCTGTGTTTCCTTTTACCACAACGTCAAAAGTAACAGGATTTGTTTTGTCTTTGATGGTCAAATCAGCAGTTACAGTATAGGTATCATTTGCTTTGGCAGCGATCGTTTTGAAAACCAATTTTGAAGTTGGATATTTTGCAGTTCCAAAGAAATCATCTGCTTTCAAGTGTCCGTCTAATTTGTCTTTTCCTTGGTCTGCAGTTAAATCTGTAGCAGAAATCGTGTTCATGTCAACAGTAAAAGTTCCACCAGTTAATTTTTTTCCTTTGAAAACCAAAGCACCATCTTTCAGGTTTACCGTTCCTTCGTGTTGTCCGGTTACTTTTTTACCAACCCAGCTGATTTTACTTTTGGAAACGTCCACTTTTTTTGTCTGAGCCGATACTGCAGTTGTAGAAACTGCTACTAATAATGCGATTGCAATTGTTTTGAAATTCTTCATTGTATTAAATTGATTTAGTTAAGATTATAAATTGATAAATAATTCCTCGTTTGATTTTCTGACTTTTTTGTAGTGTTGCGTGCTGTCTTCCTCGTGACGGTAACCAATTGTGGCGATAACCGAAGCGTGAAGTCCTTTGTCGGTCAGGCCTAAAATCTCGTCAAATTGTGCCGGATTAAAACCTTCCATTGGCGTCACATCGATCTGAAGTTCAGCCGCAGCGTTGATCAGGTTTCCAAGTGCTAAATAGGTTTGTTTTGAAGTCCAGGTGTCGCGTGCTTCCAATGGCAAAACCGAAATTTTTGATTTCATCAGATCGGCAAAACCAGAAAGGCTTTCGGCTGCGATATCACGAGTTGCCGCGATGTTGTTGATGTAAGAATCGATTTCAGGATTTCCAAAATCGGTGATGTTTGCAAATACGACCAATTGGGAAGCGTCTGTAAGTTGTGTTTGTCCCCAGGCTGCGGATTTCAATTGCTCGCGGATTTCAGGATTTTCAACGAATATTACTTTATACGGCTGGAGTCCGTAAGAAGAAGTGCTTAACCGGATCGCTTCTTTCAAAGTAGCGAGGTCTTCAGCAGTTATTTTTTTTGAAGCATCGTACTTTTTGACCGCATAACGCCAGTTTTGATTTTCAATGTATTTTGACATTTTTATGGATTGATTTGTATTAATTTCTAAATTTTTCTAACAACGTATTTAAGGTTTCGAGTTCTTCTGGTGACAAATTTGCCGTGAATAACTTTTCGTGCGCATTCACTTTCGGATCGAGCTCGTCCAACAAATTCAGGCCTTTTTCGGTAATCATGACTTCGATTTTGCGTCGGTTTCCGGGACAAACTTTTCTCGTGACCAATTCTTTCAAAAGCAATTTATCAACTAGTCGGGTCGTATTGCTCGTTTTGGCCAGCATGCGTTCCTGAATCAAACTCATGTTTGCCGGACAGCCTTTTTGTCCTCTTAAGATCCGAAGCACATTAAACTGCTCGCTCGAAATGTCAAAAGGTTTCAACACTTCGTTGAATTTATCGGCAATAAGGTTTTGGGTGTACAAAATGTTCAAGACCGTTTTTTTCGGAATTGAAAGCGCTGTAGTCGATTTTATGATATTTTCAATTGTCATATTTACCAATACAAAATTTGTAGGTACAAATGTAAAGCTATTTTTCATTTGTATATACAACTGTTTGCTAAATATTTGTTAAATGTAAATCTTGGCCTTGCAGATTGCCTAATTTTATTGGCGTTCAAATAGATGTACAATGAAGAAAATATTTTTATCAGTTTTGGTTTCGATTTGCGTGTTCAGCGTTCAACTTGCATCTGCACAAAATAGCGAACCAATTCCAGGTAAAGTATATACTAAAGATGGTATTTCGGTTAAATCTTATGACTACAAAACTTTTGAATATTTTCTCAAACAAAAGAATGATACCATTTATGTAGTCAACTTTTGGGCCACCTGGTGCAAACCCTGTATCGCCGAATTACCGAATTTTGAAAAACTGCAGGACGTTTACAAATCCAAAAAAGTCAAAGTGATTCTGGTCAGTCTCGACATGTCAAAACAAGTTGAAACCAGTCTAATCCCGTTTATCAAAAAGAAAAATCTCAAATCAAAGGTCATCTTGCTCAACGATCCCGACGCGAACGCCTGGATTGAAAAAGTCGATAAAAGCTGGACTGGCGCGATTCCGGCCACGGTAATTTACGACAAAAACAGCAGTAAGTTCTTTGAACAAAGTTTTACCTACGAAGCACTCGAAAAAGAAGTCAAATCCTTAACACCATAATTATGAAAAAATTTAAAATTCTCGCTGCTGCACTGATTGTAGCCATCGTCAGCGCTTTCACCATTCCCGGTTCGGCTGGCTATAAAGTGGGCGATATTGCTGCCGATTTCAGTCTCAAAAGCACCGAAAACAAAATGGTTTCCCTCAAAGATTACAAAGATGCCAAAGGGTTTATTGTCATTTTTACCTGCAACCATTGCCCGTTTGCCAAAGCCTATGAAGACCGCATTATCGCACTCGACAAAAAATATGCAAATCTTGGCTATCCGGTCATTGCCATCAATCCGAACAATCCCGAAAAACAACCGGAAGACAGTTTCGAACTGATGAAAGTGCGCGCCAAAGAAAAAGGATTTACGTTCCCATATTTATTCGACCAGGGCCAGAAAATTTATCCGTTGTATGGCGCTACAAAAACGCCTCATGTGTATGTGTTGCAAAAAACGGCCAAAGGAAATGAGATCAAATACATTGGCGCGATCGATGACAATTATGAAGATGAAAGCGCCGTAAAGCAGAAATATGTCGAAAATGCGGTAAATTCGCTGTTGCAGAAAAAAGAAATCGCGGTTAAGGAAACCAAGGCGATCGGATGTTCCATCAAAGCTTAATAATATGAATTTAAAACAGGAAGATTGGGTTTCCCAACTCGAAGCAGATACCAATGCAGTGATCCTCGACGTGAGAACTGAAGAAGAATGGAACGACGGAATCATTCCGAACGCCATCAACATTGACATTTATAAAGGCCAGGGATTTATTTACGCAGTTGAAGAACTCGACAAATCCAAAAATTATTATGTCTATTGCAAAGCTGGCGGCAGGAGCGAGCAGGCTTGTAACATTATGAACCAACTCGGATTTGAAAACACTTACAATCTCGTTGGCGGCATGATGCAATGGCGCGGCGACGTAGCCATCCCTGAAAAATAAAATTCTTTAAATCAATAAAAAAACCGCAACAATCACGTTGCGGTTTTTTTATTGGAATTTAAATTAAAGTACCGCTGAAATTGCGTCTTTTAAAGCGTCAAAATTATTCGTGCCTTCATACTTTTCACCATTTATAAAAAATGATGGCGTACGATTCACGCCGCTGCGGATGCCGCTCTCGAAATCAGATTCGACTTTTTCCTGCAACGCTGCATCGTCAAGATCTGCTTTAAAAGCATCAACATCGATGTTCAGATTGTTCGCATACTTCACAAGCGACGGATAATTGATCGCGTCCTGATGTTCAAAAATCAGATCGTGCATTTCCCAATACACATTTTGTTTGGCCGCGGCTTCGGTTGCAATTGCCGCGAGCATCGCCCTTGGATGGATATTCGACAGCGGAAAATTCCGGAAAACAAACCTCAGTTTGTCGCCAAATGTTTCTTGGATTTGTTGTACAACCGGATGCGCTTCGCCACAATACGGACATTGGTAATCGCCATATTCGGTTAGTGTTACTGTCGCAGTTTCAGATCCTTTCTGATGGTCATTTTCGTGTATTTCCGGATGGAGTTTTGCCATGGCTGATTTATTTTTCGAGGTTTTCAAGCGCTTCCAAAATGCCATCGGCGCCCGGATTGATCCCTGTTGGTGACAAAAAACTCCATTGGATAATACCTTCTTTATCGATCACAAATAAAGCGCGTTTGCTTTGGCCTTCTGTTTCGTCATAGGCGCCGTAAGCTTTGGAAACCAATCCCTTTTCTTCAAAATCGGCGAGCAATGGAAAATGCAGTTTTCGATCCTGGGCAAATGCCATGTGGCACCATTTGCTGTCTACTGAAATTCCAACCAGTTCGGCATCATGTTTTCTAAAGTATTTGAGCATTTCGTTATACAATGCCATTTGGTCGCCGCAAACCGGACTCCAGTCGGCCGGATAAAATGCCAGAATGACGTTTTTTCCTTTTAATTCGCTAAGGCTTATTTTTTGGTCGGGTGTTGCAAACAATGCAAATTCCGGCGCTTTTTCTCCTTTTTGTAACATGGTTTAAATTTTATGATTGTCGATTTAAGTTCAGATTGTAAAAGGTACAAAAAAAATAAATACGCAAATCACACACTGTCGTTTCAACACCTGATTTTACAATTCGATAAATAAAATTTAAAAAAAGAGTCAAAGGTGATCCGTTTTTTGAAAATAACTTAATACATTTGCGGCTGTAATGAGAAACCAACGCCAAAATAAAACGATCGTTAAATGTAACATGATGTGTTGCAAGCATGCTTCGTTGAATGAAATGGCCTGAGTATAAAAGTATTTCCTGAAAATATATAAGAGCCTTTCATCTGTTTGAAAGGCTCTTTTTTTGTTTAATATAAAATTGTAATTATGAAATCTTCCGCTAAAAAATGTATGTGTCAAAACCGTTGTCATAAGATGATGCAGTTGCATTGTTGCAGAAAAGAATTTGTATAATACAATCAGTAAATTATCAAAGCCCTTTCTCAACACCGAGTCAGGGCTTTTTTTATATTCATTTCAAAAAAATAATACCATGTCATTCATAAAAAATAAAACAGCATTCGTTACTATTCTTGCCTTCGCAAGCATTTACATCATTTGGGGATCAACTTTTCTCGCAATTTCGTTTGGATTGGAAGGTTTTCCGCCGTTTATATTGTCGGGATTCAGATTTTTCATCGCCGGACTTTTGTTATTTGTCTGGCGTAAAGCCAAAAACGAAACGGCTGCATCAGTTGTTGCCTGGAAGAAAAATGCCATCACCGGAATCCTGATTTTAACGGGCGGAACCGGACTTGTTGCCTGGGGCGAACAATATGTCTCGTCGACCGAGGCCGCCATTGCCATCGCAACCGGACCTTTCTGGTTTATCGCTTTGGATAAAAAAAACTGGAATTATTACTTTTCCAATAAAACGATCGTTTCGGGCCTCATCATCGGATTTGCCGGATTGATCCTTTTTCTTCAGGGAAGTGTGAGTGCGACTGAAAACCAATCTGCTGGCGGCTATAAAATCCTCGCGTTTATCGTTTTGGCAATCAGTTCTGTCGCCTGGGTTTTGGGTTCGCTGTATTCCAAAAACAATCCTGCAAAACAATCCACATTCATGAATATTTCCCAACAGCTGATCGTTGCCGGGATAGCAAGTTTGCTCATTGCGCTTTTCAGGGGAGAATGGTTTGAATTTTCATTAAACGCTGTACCTTTGCAGGCGTGGTTTGGCTTGTTGTTCCTGATTTTTTTCGGATCGATCGCAGCCTACATTTCGTACATCTGGCTGCTGTCTGTTAAAGATGCGGTTTTGGTCAGTACGCACACATACATCAATCCGATTGTGGCTGTTTTTGCCGGATGGATTGTCGCGGGCGAATTCATTTCACCGTCGCAGTTCCTCGGATTGGGAGTTATTTTGTCGGGCGTATTGCTGACCAATGCCGCCAAATACAAAATCGGTAAAAGAACAAAAGTAAAACTCAGAAAATTCAACCAGGTCGTTATCAGAATCACGAATCCATACAAATACATTACCCAATAATATGCTTAAAAAATCACTGGAATTACTCAAACTTGAAGCCGCGCAAAGCGGAAAAGGAACTTTAAAACGCAGCCTTGGTGCAATCAACCTGGTTGCAATTGGCGTTGGCGTCATCATTGGCGCGGGTTTGTTCTCCTTAACGGGAATTGCCGCAGCTAATAACGCCGGTCCTGCAGTAACACTTTCATTTATTATTGCCGCTGTTGGGTGTGCGTTCAGTGCGCTGTGTTATGCCGAATTTGCTGCCATGGTACCGGTTTCGGGAAGTGCGTATACGTATGCTTACGCGACGCTTGGCGAACTGTTCGCATGGATTATCGGTTGGGATCTCGTGCTCGAATATTCGGTAGGAGCTGCCACCGTTGGAATCAGCTGGTCACAATATTTGGTCAAATTTCTTGAAAAATTCAACATCCACATTCCGCCGCAGCTTGTTCAGTCGCCATTTGAAAGCGTCACGATGCAGGATGGTTCGGTTGTCACCGGAATTATCAACCTTCCGGCTGTTCTGATTATCGCTTTGATTACTTCGATTATCATTCGCGGCACAAAAGGATCGGCGATATTTAACGTGATTGTCGTGGCTTTAAAAGTGGGCGTTGTGATTGTGTTCATTGCGTTGGGCTGGCAATATATCGATCCGGCAAACTACCAACCCTACATTCCAAACAATACCGGAACTTTCGGAGAATTTGGCTGGAGCGGCGTACTTCGCGGCGCCGGAGTGGTTTTCTTCGTATTTATCGGGTTTGATATCGTAGCGACGATGGCGCAGGAAACCAAGAATCCGCAACGAAATATGCCTATCGGAATCATTGGATCGTTGTTGGTTTGTACCGTTTTATTCATTCTTTTTGGATATGTGATGACCGGTTTGGCCAATTATACCGAATTTAAAGACAGTGCCGCGCCGGTCGCAGTTGCGATTGCAAATACACCTTACGAATGGCTCGGAGTTGCGATTATCCTCGCTATTTTGATTGGTTACACGTCAGTTATTTTAGTCGATTTGCTCGGACAATCGCGTGTGTTTTATTCGATGAGTAAAGACGGATTGCTGCCACAGGTTTTTTCGAAATTGCATCCAAAATTCCAAACGCCGTCGAAATCGAACATTGTTTTGTGTATTTTCATCAGCCTTTTTGCAGGTTTGATGCCCATTAGCATTGTTGGGGAAATGACCAGTATTGGAACCTTACTGGCTTTCGTAATGGTTTGCCTTGGGATATTAATTCTTCGCAAACAACAACCAGATGCCGAACGTCCGTTTAGAACACCGTTTGTGCCGTTGGTGCCAATTCTTGGAATCATAACTTGTCTGGTAATGATGTTTTCGTTGCCCCTTGATACCTGGATCCGATTGTTTGTATGGCTGGCAATTGGTTTTGCGATCTATTTCTTCTACGGAAAAAAGAACAGCAAACTCCGCAAACAGCTTGAAGCAGAGCAATCAGAAGTTTAAAAATCCGAATAAAAAAATTCCGGAATCTATTCTAGGCTCCGGAATTTTTCATTTACAGCAGTTCGCCAAGATGTTTGTAATTGGATTTGACGGTGTCGAAAACTTCATCCATTTTCCCGCCGAGCATGAGTTTGGTCATCGATTTGGTCATGCCGACAATTTGTTCCCATTCGATTTTTGGCGGCATGGCCAATGCGTTCGGGTTGGTCATAATATTTAAAAGTACCGGGCCATTTTGTGCAAATGCATTCGCGATCGCGCTTTCGACTTCTTCGGGTTTGCTGACCGTGATTCCTGAAAATCCCATGGCTTGCGCAATGATGGCAAAGTCCGGATTCACCATATCAGTTTCGTTGTCCATCAAACCCTGGACTTCCATTTCGAGTTTTACCATCCCAAGCGCGCGATTATTAAATACGATGATTTTTATAGGCAAATTGTATTGTTTGATAGTGGCCAGATCGCCAAGCATCATCGACAATCCGCCGTCTCCGCAAAGTGCGACTACCTGTTTTTCAGGATGGGCGAGTGCGGCTCCAATAGCCATGGGCATCGCGTTTGCCATTGTGCCGTGATTGAAAGAACCGAGCATTTTTCGCTGTCCGGTTCCGTGAATAAACCGTGCGCCCCAAACGCAGCACATTCCGGTATCGACGGTAAAAATCGTATCGGAGTTGCTGAGTTTGTCGATTGTTGCTGCGACAAATTCGGGTTGGATCTTAAATTCAGAGCCGCGGTCATTTACGTAAGCCAATTGGCGTTTGATGACTGTCTGATAAAAATCAAGCTGCGTATTCAAAAAACGCTCATCTTCTTTTTCGTCCAGCAACGGAAGCAACGCGGTGATACTGTCGTAAATGTCGCCGCAGAATCCCAGATGAAGTTTCGCCCTGCGGCCAAGTCGTTCCGGACTTTCGTCGATCTGGATGATTTTATTGTTTACCGGCATAAAGTTCTGGTACGGGAAATCGGTTCCGAGCAACAAAACCACTTCCGATTCGTGCATGCTGTGATAGGCGGAAGGCTGGCCAAGCAAACCCGTCATGCCAATTTCATACGAATTGTTGTGCTGCATGCTCATTTTTCCGCGAAAAGAGTAACCAATCGGCGCTTTGATTTTTTTCGCCAAAGCGACCACTTCGTCATGTGCACCTTCAGCACCGATTCCGCAGTAAATGGTGATTTTTTTATGTTCGTTCAGACATTTTGCCAGCAATTCCAGTTCGTGATCGGACGGACGGATTACCGGATTGCACCTGAAAATCTGCATGGCGGTTTCACTTTCGACAGCTGGCAATTGCGAAACATCGCCCGGAAGACCGAAAACGGCAACTCCTTTTTTATGGATCGCATGCTGAATTGCAGTCTGGAACATTCTCGGAACCTGCGCCGCAGTTGTTGCCACCTGGTTGTATACACTGCAGTCGTCAAATAATTTGATGGTGTTGGTTTCCTGGAAGAAATCGGTTCCAAATTCGTTTGTATTGATCGTCGAGGCGATCGCGATTACCGGAACATGCGATTTGTGCGCGTCATACAAACCGTTGATCAAATGAACATGACCTGGTCCGCAGCTTCCGGCGCAGCAGGCAATTCCGTCAAGTTCGGCTTCCGCGGCAGCAGCAAATGCACCGGCTTCTTCATTCCTAACGTGGATCCATTTGATTTTTCCGCTTCTGCGTACGGCATCGTTAAAATGATTTAAACTGTCGCCAGTTACGGCATAAACCCTTTTGACGCCTGCTTCGATGAGCATTTCAACCAATTGTTCCGAAACATTTTTACTCATAATTCGTGCTGTTAAGTGAGAGATTTTAGTGACCAGCAGTGTTGTCTTGGGCGAACAACAACTCCATGTAAGTTACGAATCTGCTGCCGAAGAAAAAATCATTTAACGGGCTTTTATAAGTGCATCAGTTCGGCAAACGCTGCAATAATGGTTTCAATGGGTTCGGTGCCAACAGAGATCCGGAGCAATTCGGGATTTAATCCCATGTCACGCAATTGTTCGCGGCCCATTTCCGTACACGCCAAATCGTAATGCGCAAGGTAAACGTATGGCATTGCAAGGGTAAATTCGGTTCCTAATGTTGGTCCTTTTGGAATGTTAAGCCGATCGTAATAATGCGAAAGCGGCTTGTCAAACACAATTGAAATCAGTCCCGGAACTGCGTTTTCGTATTTCCTGATCTTCGAAAATTCGGCTGCAGCCAATGGATTTCTGACCGAATAAATTTCGCTTACGATGGAAAGTGTTTCCAGATAATCAATCAGTAATCGTGTGTTTTCTGAAACTTTCCTTACCCGTTTTTCATAATCCTGAATCTGAAAGGCGAGTCTGCAAAGATCTGCTTCATAAGGCGGAACCAGATAATCTTGGATTTCGATTGCAATCGATTTTGCAAACCTGCTTTCGTTGTTCAGTACGATCGCGCCCATCAAAACATCGCCGCCGCCGCTTGCAAATTTCGTCAGGCTTTCGACAGCCGCATCGCAATAAGGCAAAACGGTAACGTTAAACGGTGTTCCAATAGTTGTGTCAACGATCAGGACAATATCGTATTGTTTGCACAACAGCGAAAGCCATGGCAAATCAACGCACTGCACCAATGGATTATTTGGAATTTCGGTAACGATCGCCGATACATTTTGGTGGTTTTCAGCGAGCCAGTTTTCCAATTGTTGCTTTTTGTAAATATTGATCTGAAGATGCGATTTTGTACTGCGTTTGCGGATGATTTCCATCGTATCCACATACAAACAACCCAACTGGACAATAGTATTCCGGTTTTCAGAAAGCCGCAGTTGACGAACGGTTTCATAAATCGAAAAAACAGCATTGGCGCCCGAATTGCTTAGAAAAACCGCGGTTGTTTCTGCGCCGTAAGCTTCAGCCAAAATTTGTTTAATTTTAGGTTCAGACGTTTCGGATTTTAATTTTTGTTCTTCGAAAATATTTTTAACCTGGTCAAATTGGAATAATGAAAATTCTGCCTGCCGCGACGAGATAATGAGTCCGCAATGCCTGATAAATGCTTTGCAGCGTTCCAGTTCCGGATGATTTTTTTCTATGATCAGGAAAACATTTGCGCTTTCTTCTATAGATTTAAATTCAATTCCGGTAATTTTTTCGAGTATGTTTTTCGCATGGATTGAAGTTAAGGGCAACAGCTCCAAATTTTCAGGAACATGGTTTTTAAGTCGGACGTACGCTACGAGTTTCTTCACCAGAAGATTCGTGAAAAATCGTGGATAACCTGAAACCATTTGCGAAATGACTGCCGGATCATTTTCCTCATAACCAATGACGTCGGCCATTGTGGGAAGGCTCACGGAAACGGCGTGCGGATTCTGAACTGGAATCGACGCTCCACACGGAATGTTATTAAAAGCAATATTCTCCATAAATCAGTCTTTTAACGCGCCGATGATGTCGGCAATCAGGTCATCTGTATCCTCGAGCCCGACAGCAATTCGAACCGTCGCTTTAGTCAGGCCAATCGCCTTCAGGCTTTCTTCAGAATACGTCGCATGGCTCATTTTTGACGGAATTTCAAGTCTGGAATCGGCACAGCCAAATGATACTTTTTCGCCAAATAACGAACTGTTGCAAATGAGTTTTTCCGCTTTTTCGACCGAAACCAATTGTACCGTGAGCACCGAAGGCACGATTTTCATTTGCTTTTTGACCAGTTCGTATTGCGGATGCGACGGCAATCCCGGAAATTTAACTTCCAGGAAATCCGGATGTTTTTCGAGTGCATGCGCCAGTTTAATGGCACTGGTTTCCTGCGCTTTCATGCGGTAAGTGAGTGTTGGCAAACCCAGGGAAACCAAAAATGCGTCGTTCGGGCTTTGCGTCCGTCCTTCGGCATTGGCCAGATAGGCCACTTTTTCTGCCCAAACCGGATCTTTTGAAACGATGGCTCCGGCAACAACGCTTCCGTGGCCTGAAATAAATTTTGTGGTTGAGAATACTGAAAAATCTGCGCCCAATTCCAATGGCTGTTGCGAGGCAAATGTCGCCATGCTGTTGTCCACGGCAAACAAAACACCGTAGGTTTTACATAAATCTGAAACGCCTTTGAGGTCGATGATCTTCAGTCCGGGATTTGTAGGCGATTCGCATAAAACCAGTTTGATCTTGCCTTTTTTCAGAAGAGATTCGAGTTGGTCTAAATCAGTAAAATCAGCATAATTCGTCTGGATCCGGTTTCTTTCGAGCAATACATTCAACAACCGATACGTTCCGCCGTAACAATCTTTTTCAACCAGAACACTGTCATCAGTTTTCAAAACGGTTTCAAACAATAATGCAAGTGCGGCCATTCCGGTATTGGTGCAAATGCAGCCGGCTCCGTTTTCCGCTTTTGCGAAAATCGTTTCCAAAGCATTTCTTGTCGGGTTGTCGGTTCGGGTGTAATCGTACATTTTTTCATTTCCCGATTGTCTTTTGAGGTCAAATGTTGCCGTGTTGTAAACCGGGATGTGTGTCGCGCCATTAGGATCAGAAAGTCCGGAATGTTGTGCGATGTTGGCGAGTAAGGTTTCAAGTTTCATGTTGTGTTGTTGGGTTTGCTGCATAAAAAAAGCCCCTGCGAATGGCAGAGGCTTTGGCTATATTTATAAAATTAAATTTTAAATGTAAGCAATAGTGTCCTCCGCGGAATATTTCCACATCATGTTAGACATCATTTGCATTGTTGTAATCATATTGTTGATTCGAAAGCACAAACGTCGGGAACAATTTTTAAAACTCCTAATTAAATTTCAAAAAATATTTCAGGACGGGAAATATCCGAAATAAAAAAGGGTTTCCCAATGACGGAAAGCCCTTTAAAAACAATAATTAATTAACCAATAAGTCTCTGTAATTTCGATTGAACCAAACTGCCGCCAAATTCAAATCTTCCTGTGTAAGGTTGTGGCCGCTGTCCATTTCGAAATGATCGACTGCAAATCCGGCTTTCTTCAGCGAATCTGAAAATGTGCGCGTGTCATCGTGTTGAACCGTCGGGTCATTTTTTCCGGAGCTCATGAAAATTGGCGTATGCGTCTCATTTGCTGCAAAAGCTTTATCCCGGAATGGTTTCATGGGACGGAATAAAATCGCGCCGGAAAGAAAATCCGGTTTCAGCATGAGTATCGCTCCGGCAATGTTCGCTCCGTTTGAATATCCCAATGCGATGATTTTCGAAATATCAAAGCCTTTTTCGATTGAAATCTTCTCGAGAAAATCAATCAGTTCCGCACTTCTGAATTCCAGATCATGCTCGTCAAATATTCCCATGCCGATGCGTTTGAAAAAGCGCGGCATGCCGTTTTCAAGCACGTTTCCGCGAACACTGAGTACGTTGAATCCATCGCCCAGATTTTTGGTCAGCGGAAGCAAATCCCGTTCGTCGCCGCCTGTTCCGTGCAACAACAATAAAGTTTGCGCGCCATCTTTTCCAGACGGTATGTATAAGTATTCTAAAGGTTGAAAATCCATGATAATTAATTTACGGGTACCAAATGGGCTTCGATTTCTTTGCGCCTCGATTCGTATTGCGCAGGTAATTTTAAGCCTTTACCCAAATCTTCGCGTTTTTCGTCAATAGTGAATCCGGGATTGTCGGTTGCGATTTCAAACAATACGCCGCCTGGTTCACGGAAGTACAAAGAATGGAAATATTGCCTGTCGATCTGCGGTGTGATGCTGAGTCCGAATGCTTCGATTTTTTCGCGAAAATGCATCAGGATCTCATCATTTTTAACCCGGAAAGCCACGTGATGCACAGAACCATTTGCGACATGTCCGCGTTTTTCGTCGGCCAATTCTACAAGATCCACAATTGCGGCGCCTTCTACCGTGTCGGTCGCATAACGGTAGCGGTTGACTTCCTGATCGATGAGTTTGTACCCGAAAATTTCGGTTAGTATCGCTGCTGTTGGTTTGATATTGTTCAGCGTCAGCGTAATGTTGTGAAAACCTTTAGTAGCAACGTTTGCTTTGACTTCGTCGGTTTCCCAGGCTTTTCTGTTGTCTTCGGTTTTGGATTCGATCAATTCCAGTTTCAATCCGTCCGGATCAAGGAAAGTCAGGTATTTTTCACCGAATTTTTCTGCCGGTTTGTTGTAAATGACATTGTATTTTTCGAACCGGTCCACCCAAAAATCAAGACTTCCTTTTGGAACGGAGTAGCCGATTTCTGTAGCCATACCAGAACCTTTTCTGCCTTGCTGAATGCCTTCGCCCCAAGGAAAAAATGTGAGAATCGTTCCGGCGCTTCCAACTTCATCTCCAAAATAAAAATGGTAAGTTCCCGGATCATCGAAGTTGACGGTTTTTTTTATGAATCGCAATCCTAAGATGTTTGAGTAAAAATTGAAATTGCGTTTGGCATCTCCGGCGATGGCCGTAATGTGGTGGATGCCCAATATTGTATTTTCCATGATTAAAGTGTTTTGATTATTTATAGGACAAATTTATATCCAATTTGAAGCTTGTACATTGAACTGGGACAAGAAGTGAAATTTGTTCTATTTAATCAGGAAAAATTTGAAATTTTGGACTATTGATCAGAAATCTCAATCCAAACCGGCGCATGATCGCTGCTTTTTTCCCAACCGCGTACATCGCGATCGACGCCGCCTGAAATAAGTCTGTTGTCAAGTTGCGGACTCAGTAAAAAGTGATCAATCCGGAGTCCGGCATTTCGGCCATATGCATCGCGGAAATAATCCCAGAAAGTATAGATAATTTCGTCCGGATATAATTTTCGTATTGCATCGGTCCAGCCTAATGCTTTGAGTTTATGGAATGCTTCGCGCACTTCAGGGCGAAATAAAGCATCGTTTTTCCAGCGTTCGGGTTTGTAGACGTCGCGTTCTGTTGGCATCACATTAAAGTCACCCACTAAAATCACCGGTATTTTAAAGTCGAGTAGGGTTTTAGATCGGGCAGTCAGCCTATCGAACCAACGCAATTTGTATTCAAGTTTTGGACCTGGCGCCGGATTTCCATTTGGAAGGTACAAGCAACAAATTACGATTCCGTTGACCATGGCTTCGATATAACGGCTTTGCACATCTTCATCTTCACCGGGAAGTCCGCGACCAATTTCTTCAATTTTCATGTTTCGGGCAAGAATCGCAACGCCGTTCCATTGTTTTTGGCCGTGCCAGATGGCGTTGTAACCTGCCTCTGATATGGCCTCGATCGGAAATTTTTCCTGTGGCGCTTTTAATTCCTGCAAGCAAACAATATCGGGTTTTGCCGACTCTAACCATTTGAGCAGCACCGGAAGCCGGCCATTTACGCCGTTGACATTATAGGTAGCGATTTTCATTTTTGTGTTTTATCCGAAGTTACAAAATTATTACAATCGCAGACACATAAAAACAGGTCCATTTTGGATGATTTACAAGGAAGATTAAAATGTTGACTGATAGGATCGGAATAAAAATAAAAATCCGTAAGTCGCTATAGAATAACGAAATACGGATTATTTGGTGGAGTCGCCGGGAATCGAACCCGGGTCCAAACAAGCAATTAAAGAGCTTTCTACGCGCTTATTTCCTGATTGGTTTTTCGATGTTGCGCACGGCCAGGAACAGCCACGCAACACTTAGTCTCTTTGTTGTCAGAAAGGCTTCGAAACAAGGCCAATCCTAGGTTTATTTTTACGGTTCCCCTTTACTGAACGCCACAAACCAAGGCTTTCAAGGAGAATCCAGCTTCCCTGTCTAACAGGGACGTGGCATTATCTTACTATAATTCGGATTATGCAGCTAAAGCGTAGTTATTTTCGCCGTTTAAAAGTGTTGGGACTTTTGATTTACGAGAACTGCCCCAGTTCTCGGCGTGCTTACTGTTCAATTCGACTTGCTGTCAAAACCAGTCGACCCCATTTGTATTCGCAATTGACAATTAATCTCAATGTCGTAATGCGGCTGCAAATATAGCGATAAAGCTCGAATGCAAATAAATTAGGCGAAGTTAATTTTGTTATAAAATAAACGTCGGATATTTGTTAAAGATTGAAGCGCATTATCATTTTCGTTTCAATTAATCCTCGTCGTCTGTTTTAAAAGGGTAATCACCAAATAGCGGGGCAAGTTTGCGCACCGCATACGTATTTTTGTTAAACCTGTTGGATAAGGCGATGATCGTGACATTTTCTTTACCAAGCGAAATGTATGAGGAAGTATTTCCGTGCCACCAGCCATTGTGGAAATAGAACTTTTGTCCGGTTTCCCATTCAATCATACGGATGCCAAGGCCGTAATTTTTTGTGCCTTTATGTTCGTTGCTATACCCTTCGTAAATTTGTTTGCGCAATTTGTTGTTCAGGAAACCTGGCGCATTTCGGGCGAGGTCAAACTTTAAAATGTCCCGAGGCGTTGAATAAATATTTTTGTCGCCATAAACCGCATCGAGATGGTCCAGCGCAATTTCCATATTTCCTTTGTAGGAAGGAACTGCGGTTTCCCTGTCTTTTTTGTAATCGAAAACATACGTATGATTCATTCCAAGCGGTTTAAAAATCATCGTTTTCATCGCTTCAGGGTAGGTGAGTCCGGTAATCTTTTCAATAATCAGCGCCAGCATCGCATAATTGGTGTTGCAGTAGCAAAAACGGGTATCGGCCGGACAATCGCATTTGATTTCCTTTTCGGTAAACAAATTTAAAATATCCTGATTCGTAAGGGTTTTATGCAAATCCCAAACGCCTTTTTCTTCGGCGAAATAGGCATAGTTACGGAGTCCGCTGCGGTGGCTCAATAAATTTTTCACTGAAATTTCCGGAAAAGGAAACTCCGGTAAAATGCTGCTCACTTTCTGGTCGAGTTCGATTTCCCCGCGATCGGCCAATAACAAAATCGCCGTAGCCGTAAATACTTTACTCACAGATGCGATGTGCAAAGGCGTGTCGGCAGTGATTTTCGTTCCTTTGTTCTTATCGGCATCGCCTTGGTAGCGCTCATAAATGATCTGCCCGTTTTTCGCGACAAGCAAACTCACGCTGTTGCTTTCATTGCGGAAATATTTGTTGCAGAAACGTTCGACAGCTTCTTTTTTCGGATTGATGTAAGCCGTAGAAAGTTTGGCGTACTGAACCTTCGAAGGTTTCATTTCGGGAAACTCGCTTTCGCTGATTTCGGCAGCGGTGTCGTCGGATTTTTCCTGGCGCGAACAAGCAGTAAAAACCAAGCTGAGCAAGAGTATTTTTATATATAAAACAGGCGTTTTGTAAGTCATTTCAGATCGTGTAAAAAGCAAATATAAATAAACAATGTTGGTTCTAAATGGCCATTTTGTTAATGATTATATAAATTTTATTAACTTTTGTTGACAAATATTTGAAATTCAATGCGTAGCCTATTCTTATTTTTAAGATAAAAAGTTTTGAAAACGTTATCGTAAAAAGTACATTTGGCGGCAAACAAAAAAATGCCGCTTAGAAAATGAAATTCGGAATCATCAAAGAAAGAAAAAATCCGCCCGACAGAAGGGTTGTTTTTACGCCCGAAGAATTGCAACGCATCAAGGCCGAACATCCTGAAGCTGAGATCAAAGTCGAAAGTTCGGACATCCGGATTTTTACCGACCAGCAATACGCTGATCTCGGGATTGAAGTTTCTGATGACGTTTCAGACTGCGACGTTTTGTTTGGCGTGAAAGAAGTTCCTGTAACGGATCTGATTCCGGATAAAAAGTATTTTTTCTTTTCGCATACGATCAAAAAACAGCCCCACAACCGCAAATTGCTACAGGCGATTTTGGATAAAAACATCGATTTGTATGATCATGAAACGATTGTTGACCAAGATTACAAGCGTCTGATCGGTTTTGGAAGATATGCAGGAATTGTTGGCGCTTACAACGGAATCCGTGCCTTCGGAATCAAATTCGAACTGTTCAACCTTCCAAAAGCGGAAACACTTTCCGGCAAAGACGCATTGGTTGAAAAACTCAAAAGACAAATCCTTCCATCCATAAAAATTGTCCTGACCGGAACCGGTAAAGTAGGTAATGGCGCCAAAGAAATCCTCGACGCGATGAAAATTAAGGAAGTAACGCCCGAAAATTTCCTTTCAAAAACGTATACGAGTCCGGTTTACACCCAAATCGATGTATTGGATTACAACAAACGCGCCGACGGAAAAATTGCCGATAAAGAAGATTTTTATAAAAATCCGACCGAATATGTAAGCGATTTCGAACGGTTTACCAAAGCTGCCGATATTTTTATGGCCGGCCATTTTTATGCCAATGAAGCCCCGGAAATCCTGACATTGGATATGCTCAAATCAAAAGACAACCGCATTAAAGTCGTTGCGGATATTTCGTGTGATGTCAACGGACCAATTGCCTGTACGATCAAAGCGTCAACAATTGCCGAACCGCTATTTGGATTTCTTCCGCAGGAAAATAAGGAAGTTGATGTGTTTCATCCTGGCGCGATCGTTGTGATGTCGGTAGACAATCTTCCATGTGAGTTGCCTAAAGACGCGAGCGAAGGATTTGGCGAAATGTTTATGGAACACGTAATTCCGGCATTTTTCAACGGCGACAAAGACGGCATTTTGCAAAGGGCCAAAGTCACCGAAAACGGAAAACTTACCGAAAGGTTCCGATACCTGCAGGATTATGCAGACCAGAAAATAAATGAAAATGTCCCGCTTTAACGGGGCTTTTTTGTTACATGCAATTGTATTGATTTTCCTGAAATGTGTTTATATTTGGACAACAAATTTCTGGTTTTGAACGTGAAAATCTTTATCGTTTTTATTTTTTATGTGTTTTCTTTGCCGATGTTCGCTCAGGAACAGCTTCCGTTTGTCGAAAATTTTACGAAATCGGATTACAGCGGTGACAATCAAAACTGGAACGTCGCGCAGGGAAACGACAACGCGATGTATTTTGCAAACAACCATTATTTTCTGCGTTACAATGGCGTGAAATGGGAGAAATATACGCTCCCGAATAAAACCATCATCCGTTCCATTTTTACCGACGGCGATCGTGTGTATTGCGGATCGTATAAAGAATTTGGCTATTGGAAACGCGTGAGCGGAAAGATGAAATATTTTTCCATTTCGGAAAATAAAAATCTTTTTACCGGAAATTCCGATAACGAGGAAATCTGGAAAATTTTTAAATACAACGGCAAAATTTACTTCCAGTCGTTTAACGAACTTTTTATTTACAGCGGCCACGGAATGGAAAAACTCAGGTTTCCGTCGCAAATTTCATATTGTTATATTGTAGACAATCAGGTTTATGTGGCTTCGGTGCGCAACGGCGTCTATATAATGAAGGGCAACGCATTCATTAAGAAGGAAAGTTGGAAAAACCTTGAAGAAAATGTCATTCACTGGATTGAAAAATACAATGGAAAAATTTATGTGTTTACCAAAAACAACGGTGTTTTTGTAGAGGAAAATGGCAGTTTGGTGGCTTGGAAACATCCGTTAAACGAAGTGCTGAAAAGTCAGGTTATTGTGACCGCAAAGTTTGTATTAAATGGAAAACTTGCCATTGGCAGCAACCTTCAGGGAATTTACATCATCAATTTAAAAGACGGTACTTTTCAAAACATCAACCGTCGCAATGGGCTGAAAAATAACGCAATTTTGTCCATTGGCCTCGACCGCGAAAATGATTTATGGCTCGGTCTTGACAATGGGATTTGCCATATTGAGATCAATTCGCCCGTGACAATTTTCTCGGACAATTCCGGAATATTGGGCTCGGTGTACTCGCTTTCGACCATTGGCGACGGCTTTCTTTTTGTAACCAACCACGGGATTTTTACGTATCGCGATAAAAAACTGGAGGTCATTCCGGACTCACAGGGACAGGTTTGGGACATCTACAAAACCGGAAACCAATTTATCATTGGACACAACGACGGCACATTTATTTATGATGGGAAAAGTCTGAATCGGGTTAATCCGGTAAACGGTGGCTGGAAATTTCTCGATAGCGGACTTGATAATGCGTATTTCCAGGCGAACTATTCGGGAATTGCTGTTTATGAAAATAAAAACGATTTGTCGAAATGGAAGATTTTGGGCGGAATTACGAAACCCATCCGAAACATCGCGCAAAATAAACCCAATGAGCTTTGGGCAGCAGACAATTACCGGAGTTTGTACCGCGTAAAATATGATAAAAATTTTGTAACGCGGAAAATTGATAATATTTCTGAAGAAAACGGCATTAAAAATGATTTTGGCGTTAAGATTTTCACGTACAAAAATGCGATACTGTTTTTGATGAACAACAGTTGGTATGTATACAATGCAATTGCGGGAAAATTAGAGAAAGACCGCATATTTAATACGGTTTTTCGCGATATTTCCGACATTATTCCAGTTAGTGAAGACAGTTTTATGGTGATTAAAAGCGGCTTGTTGTATTTGATCACACAGGAAAAAGAAGATTTTGTATGGCATCTGATCCCCGAAAAATACTATGAAGGGAAACTCATTATAGAGAACACCAAGGTCTACAAAAACGGAAAATTTTTGTTGCTGAATCTTGATGACGGATTTATTTCATTTGAGACGAATAAAAGTGAAAAGCCGCAACAAAACCTATTGGCAGAAGGTTTTTATCAGGGAAATTTGATAAACGATGATACGAAAGTCACTTACAATCAATCGGTAGAAATTAATTTGATTCCGAATTTTTATGGTTACAACCGTCCGGAATTGTTTTACAAACTCAATGATGCTGATGGATTGCGAAGGATTAAAAACGGCCATTTGGTGTTGAATAATTTGGGAAGCGGCGCGCAACAACTTCATTTTTATTACAATGATGGAAGAAAGTTTGTGCGGATTTCTGGTTACGAGTTTAACGTCGGTTATCCGTGGTATTTTTCGTGGTGGATGATTTTGGTATACGTATTAATCTTATCGGGTAGCTTTTATTTGTATTACAGATGGAACCGCATTCGGTATACGCAGAAGCTTAAATTGCAGGAAGAAGAATTAAAACATCAGAAAAAAATCCTTGAAATTGAGTTAAAAGCTGAAAATGAACTGAATGTTCAGGAATATGAAAAACATATTCTGGAATTGGAGTTGCAATCTAAAAGTTCACAAGTTGCCGGCAAATCATTATCTATCGCCAAACAAAGTGAAATGATTGACAACATCCGTCAGATCCTTGACAGTGAAGACGATTTGAATAAACTTAAGAATGACATCAAAAAAGCAATTAAAATCAATGCGGTAAATAAGCATGAATGGGAAACATTTGAAAACAATGTAAACCAGATCCACAATGAGTTTGTAACCAAATTATCAAACAAATATCCAACACTTTCTTCAAAAGATATCAAGTTGTGCATTTACTTAAAAATGAATTTATCGTCAAAGGAAATTGCTCCGTTGATGAACATCTCATTTCGCGGTGTTGAACTGCACCGTTACAGGCTCCGGAAAAAACTTGTACTGACTCAGGAAGAGAGCCTTTATAAGTTTATGCTTTCAATTTAAGCACATCAATACCTCACTATTACGTTTTCGCAATTGATATTTTACTACATCATTGCTACATCAAATCAATACATATTGGCTGTATTGATCGACTGTTACGCATTGAAAACGCTGCGTTTTTGGATTTATTTAACTTTTGATGTATTTATGAAGCGTTTGGGTTTTGTAACTATAACGATGTAAATTTATAATTTGGCACCACTAACTCAAGCAAATTTATTACGGATGAAAAAATTAATTTATAGTTTTTTTGCATTATTCATACTTTCTGTCGGATATGGACAGCAAATTACGGGAAATGTTTCAGATCAGAACGGACAACCGCTTCCCGGTGTAAACGTCACTACAATTTCTAATAGCAATTCGGTTTCAGATTTTGACGGAAACTTTACCATTAATGCAATTTTAGGCGAGCAACTGACATTTACAATGATTGGTTTTACAACTAAAAGTGCGAAAGCCTCCACAGGTATGAAAATAAGCCTTTCTGAAGAAGTAAATATGCTTAACGAAGTTGTCGCAATTGGATATGGAACCAAAAAAGCAGGAAGTATAACAGGATCAGTAAGTCAGATAAAAAGCGCTGAGATTTTGAAAACGCCGGCACAGTCTGCAATTCAGGCTATTCAGGGTAAGTCGGCTGGTGTTAATATCGTAGCAAATGATGAACCAGGTGCACAACCAACAATTTTAATACGCGGGCTTGGCACGGTAGTGGGAGGACGGGTACCTCTTTACATCATCGACGGTATTGAAGCTACCAGTTTAAACGGTTTAAGTTCGAACGATATCGCTACAATTGATATTTTGAAAGATGCTTCATCCTTAGCTATTTATGGACAAAAAGGTGCGTCTGGAGTCGTATTGGTGACGACAAAAAAAGGAAAAAAGGGAGAGGTGAAAGTTAATTTTGACTCCACTTTTGGTGTAAAATCCATTCTGAAAAAGGTTGATATGGCTGACTCCTATCAATTTGCATACTATAACAACTACATAGTCGGTTCAAATACACTTTACAATTTCTCGCAGCCAAATAGTACTGACTGGCTTGATGAGATCACGAGGACGGGAAGTTACTCGAACAATGCGGTTTCTTTGTCTGGCGCAAATGACAATAGCAACTACTATTTTGGAGCATCACATTATACTGAAGAAGGAATTTTGCAGGGTGCCGAATTTAAACGTACGAACCTAAATAACAGAAATGAATTTAAAGTATTAGATGACAAATTAAAAGTTACACAATTTCTTAATTTTTCTTCCAACAGAAATACACCAAAGCCATTAAGCGCATTTACTAACGCTTACAGGCAATCACCAATAATGCCAGTAAGATATTCAAATGGACAATATGCCTGGCCTTTGCGTAATAATGGAGTCAATGACATAATTGGAATAAAATATAACGATGCTGGGAATCCTGTGGCGCAATTGGATTATACCAATGAACAAAACAAATTTATAAGTTTGGTTGGAGCAGTAGGAGCAGAACTACAGCTAATCAAATCACTTAAATATACGTCAAATTTTGGTGGAACATTCGATTGGGGAAAAGGATATACTTTAGTACCTAACAGGGATTTATGGCTATTGGCCAATCCGTCGCTCAACGCACAAAATTTTACAGATCAGGGAAATAAGATAAACAATACCCTCACGCAGAGAAGGTATGATTCTTTTATTTGGAACTGGGACAATTATCTGACATACAACAATACTTGGAATAAACATTCCTTAACCGCCGTTGCAGGTCTTTCGCGAACTACAAACAATAATTCTGAAGAGCTTAACGCAACGAGATATAATGTTCCGCAACAATCGAATTACTGGACGTTAAATCTTTCAAACAATCTTACAGACATTAATCCATTTTTAACCGTTCAGAACAAGCACACTACAGAGCGGGTTTCCATCGCTTATTTTGCACGTGTGGAATACGAGTTCAATGAAAAATATTTGTTGACGGCATCTATTAGGAGAGAAGGTATAAGCGTATTTCAAAAAAGTAAGCAGTGGGCAAATTTCCCATCTGCTTCAGTAGGCTGGATCATCTCGAAGGAAAGTTTTTTGAACAACAGCAAATTTGTTAATCTCCTTAAGGTAAGGGCAGGCTATGGTGAAGTAGGGAATGGAAACGGTCCTATCTTCAACAATCTTGCATTTTCCAATACTGCGAGTTATTCATTTTCTGACGGGACAATTGTGCCAGGCTCATATTTGCCAAATGCTGTAGATCCTGCGTTGACATGGGAGACCATGAAAGAAGTAGATTTCGGAGTTGATTTCGCATTACTCAACAATAAACTTTCAGGAAGCCTTGATTATTACGACAGAAAGAATGAAAACCTTCTTCTACCCGTAAAATTGCCAAGGGCGATTTCTGAAGGAAATGTCTACCTTAATACCGGAACAGTTACCAATAAAGGTTTCGAAGCGACTTTGCGATGGGATGACAATATCAATGAAAATTTAAAATACTGGATCGGTGGCAATTTTTCCTTTAATAAAAATAAACTCGAAAGTGTAGATAATGAATATTTTAAAAATATTACTGGTGCGGGTGATTTACAAAATGGACAATGGACAAAAAAAGTTGTAGTAGGTTCTCCACTTGGTAGTTTTTACGTATTTGAAACGACTGGCTTCGACTCAAATGGCCAATTCACTTACAACGATATGGTCGATGGTGTTCCTGGATTATCAGACGACGACAGGGTTTTTGCTGGATCATACATTCCGAAATATACGTATGGCGCAAATTTAGGCGTGAGTTACAAAAACATCGATTTGTCAGTAGATTTATATGGTGTTGGTGGAAATAAAGTTTACAATGGAAAAAAAGCGACACGTTTACAAGATGTAAATATTGAGGCCTCACAACTGGAGAATTTTTATACTCCTTCCACTCCAAATGCCGAAAATCCCGCGCCTGCAAATCCAGATACAAGACCTTCGACCTACTATGTTGAAGATGGTTCCTTCCTGAGAATAAACAACATCACTTTGGGTTATACGCTTCCAAAAATGTTCAATAAAATTGATAAAGTCAGGGTGTTTGCAACTGCGACAAATCCGTTTATGTTTACGGATTATAGTGGCTATTCTCCTGAAATCGTAGGCGACGATGGTGGAAACCCTTTGCAGCGAGCAGGGGTAGAACTCGACGCATACCCTACCAACCGTACTTTTACAGTAGGTTTAAACATGATTTTTTAATCCTTATTATAAAAAATACTATGAAACACAATTCAATAAAATATATCATTCTAATGTTACTTTCTGTAGGTTTTGTAGCCTGCGAAGATGATTTGGATGTAGATTCCAAAGAAAACGTTAGTGAACAAGACTTTTTAAATAATCCCGAGAACGCGATCCAGCTCGTTAATGGAGTCTACGCCAAACTGCTCAATTTCGAAATGTTTTCATTTGCCTGGATTGGGATGACGTCAATTACATCTGACGATGCCGACAAAGGCTCCATTCCAAGTGACACTGGTACCGATAAGGATAAGCTCGATGCATTGAATTTTGAAACTTCTGGTTTATCATTTAATCAGGTATATCAGTCCCGATATGACATCATCCGACGTGCAAACCAAGCAATTTTCTATATCGAATCTTCAGCAATTGAGAACGGTTTGAAAAGAAGGATGGTCGCCGAATGTAAGTTTTTAAGAGCATTGGCATATTTTGATCTGGTACGTTGTTTCGGCGGCGTTCCGTTGGTGGTGAGCAATATAGATCTTAACGATACGCAAACTGTAAACGACGTTGTTTTTAAAAGAAAAACCAAAGCTGAAACCTATGCGCAAATCGAAGCAGATTTACAGGCTGCCATTGTTGACCTCCCGGTGAAAAGTGTTTACACTGCCGAAAATTTGGGGAGGGCATCTAAGGGATCGGCACAGGCATTATTAGCAAAGGCTTACCTGTATCAGGAAAAATGGCAAGCGGCTTTTGATATGTCTGGAGAAGTCATTGCTTCAGGGCAATATTCACTATTACCTAATTATGCTGACGTATGGAAAGAAATCGGAGAGAACAAACAGGAATCTATTTTTGAAGCACAAGCGGTCTATACTGTTGGTCTTAACGATTATACTGTTGTTCAGGGACCGAGAGGAACACCTGATTACGGCTGGGGATTCAATACGCCATCTGAAAATCTTGCAAATTCGTATGAGGACGGTGATTTGAGAAGAAATTCCACAATTATATTTGTCCCGTCAACACTTTGGGACGGACTGCCTGCACCGACAACATGGAACAATCCTAGGTACAATTATAAATCTTATCAAAGTACGCTTTTAGAATCTGGTGAGGGAACTGGAACCAATAACGGCAATTCTGGCAAAAATCTCAGGATATTAAAATACAGCGATCTGATGCTTATCAGAGCGGAAGCAGCACTTCAACTTGGAAATGTGTCTGAAGCATTGGCACAGGTAAACATCATTAGAAACAGAGCCGGCCTTGGAGCTAAAACAGCTCTTACATTAAACGAGCTTTATGTCGAGAGGCGTCACGAGATGGCAATGGAACACGACCGTTGGTTTGATTTGATCAGAACAGGAAAAGCGCAATCAGCGATGGCAATCAATGGTAAAACTTTCATAGTAGGAAAACACGAATTGTTTCCTATTCCACAAGATCAAATTACCCTTAGCGGTGGACGGCTATCACAAAACCCTGGATATTAATACTAACTTTTTAACAATTAATTTTAAACACTAAACATTATGAAAACAGTTAAATTAACAAGCATTTCGTTAGCAATTGCTCTAAGCATGAGTTTATCACTCGTGAGCTGCGGTGATGACGACACTTCATCAGGTCCAACTTTACCTCCAATTGGCGGTTTCAACAGTTCGGACGATGTAAGCGCTTCAAACCTTGTTGCAAAATGGAGCTTTGAAAACAATGTTACAGAATCTAAAAACAACCTTACAGGTACTGCAACGAGAGCAGCTTACACAGCAGGTGTTAAAGGGCAGGCATGGCAAGGTTCCAGTACTGAAGACAGGTATGCTGTCATTAACGGTGCCACTGCTGTAGGCGCTCTAAGCAGTTTTACTTATTCAATTTGGATTAATACAGCAAACACTGTAGCACCAGGAGAAACTCCGGGAATTGGCAAGGGAGCACAGGGAATTTTTTCATTGGTTAAACCAGATCAGTTTTGGGGCGCAATGAACTTGTTTCTTGAAAATCCGGATTCTGAAAAACCAAACCGTTTGTTGTTGAAACTACTTGTAGAGAATAAGAGAACGGGAGTAGTTTGGGGAAGCCAGTCTCCGGTATTCAATATTGATGATGCACTAAATACATGGACGCATGTAGTGTTCACGTACGACGCGGCAACAAGTCGTTTCAGTGTTTACCAAAACGGTATTCTTGGAATTAGCCTTTCTGGAGCATATTCTCCGGCTGCGGGATATCCAGGAACTTTAATTGCTTATGCCAACGATCCTGGAGATGCTACAAACGTAAACAACGCTCCATTATGGGGGAATCTTGATTTCGGAGGTTCATACAGCACTGTCCTTTTGGGATCGCACCAATTTGAAACCACGCCGTCTTTAACAACTGCAACTACAGAGCAGCCATGGGCTACATCATTTGCAGGTAAAATGGATGAGTTTAGAATTTATAAAGCGCCACTTACGGCTGCTGAAGTCAATGCAATCTACGAGCTGGAAAAAGCAGGAAGATAATTCTTAAACAAAACGCCTGGCACCAAAACCCGCCAGGCGTTTTTATATTGTATCATTTTAATTTATTCATTGTGAAAATTTTACGCCTTGTATTTTTATTTTTTCTAACTGTTTCCTGCTCATGCGACAACGATAAGGATATTGTTGAAAATAATCCCCCAATAACAGTGGAGCCACCTGTAGTAACTGATCCTATTCCGGATACAGAATTATTGGATATGGTTCAGAAAGATGCTTTCAAATATTTTTGGGATTACGCAGAAACAAATTCTAAACTTGCCCGCGAACGATATCATACCGATAACCCTTCGCTAGATGCCAATATTGTGACAACGGGCGGATCAGGTTTCGGATTAATGACAATTTTAACCGGAATTGAAAGGGGGTTCGTGACACGCCAGCAAGCAGCAGAACGCCTTAACACTGCATTGATATTTCTTGAAAATGCGGATCGCTTTCATGGTGCGTGGCCACATTGGATGAATGGTGTTAACGGAGATGTAATTCCTTTTGGCAATGATGACAACGGCGGGGATTTGGTAGAAACGTCTTTCCTTTGTCAGGGCTTGATCTGCGTCAGGGAATATTTTAAAAATGGAAATGTGGCTGAACAGGCGTTAGCGCTTAAAGCAGACCAGCTTTGGAAAGGTGTCGACTGGAATTGGTACACACGCGGTGGACAAAATGTGCTGTATTGGCATTGGTCACCAAATTATGAATGGATTAAAAATTTTAAGCTTGAAGGGTACAATGAATGCCTGATTACTTATATCATGGCAGCCGCTTCACCTACGCATCCAATTAATGCACAGGCTTATCACCAGGGCTGGGCGAAAAACGGAAATATTAGACATCCTGGTATGAGATACAATTTGCCTGTCGTTTTTAATTACAATGGAGCAACAGGAAATGTTGGGCCTATGTTTTGGGCGCATTATTCTTATATGGGACTTGATCCAACAGGTTTAACAGATCAATATGCAGATTATTGGCAGCTTACGCAAAATCATGCAAAAATCATGTACAATTATTGCGTACAAAATCCGATAGGATGGAGAGGATACGGTGATAGCGTATGGGGATTAACTGCGAGTTATACACGCGAATCAAATGGAAGTACGGGTTATACGGCCCATCAGCCGAATAATGACAATGGCGTTATTACGCCGACTGCAGCATTGTCTTCTTTCCCTTATACTCCGGTAGAGTCTATGAAAGCACTGCATTACCTCTATGAAAATAAAGCATTGAATTTGATTGGTGTAGCCGGGCCGTACGATGCCTTTTCACCACATTACAATTGGGTGACGCCAAGATATTTAGCAATCGATCAGGGGACAATCGCCCCGATGATCGAGAACTACAGGACAGGACTTTTATGGAACCTGTTTATGAATGCTCCTGAAGTAAAGGCCGGATTGCAAAATCTCGGGTTCCATTCTTCAGCACACGGAATCTGATTTTCATTTCCTGATGATGTATATTTATCCAAAATTTAAATATAAAGTTAAAACGGAATGAAAAAAATTATTTTACTGCTTGCTATTTTTCTTTACAGTGGTTTTTCCTTCTCGCAATCCGATGTCAAAGGAGCGATGAAAACCGAAATCATTCAGAAAAAAGAACTGGTTTATGCATTGCATATTCCAAAAAATATAAAGGATAAAAAACCCTTAATTGTATTTCTGCACGGTTCCGGTGAAAAAGGAAACGATGCCGAAAAAGTAAAAGTTCATGGACCGTTTAAATATTTAAAAAACCACGAACTCGATGCGTATGTGCTCGCACCACAATGTCCGGAAAACGAATATTGGGACGCAGAAGTACTGTATCGCTTAATTCAGAAAATTCAAAAAGAAAACAATATAGACACGAGCCGAATTTACCTAACCGGTTTAAGCATGGGTGGCTGGGGCGCATGGAACCTCGCCTTTGCACATCCGGAAATGTTTGCGGCATTGGTGCCAATTTGCGGATTTGTCGATCGTGTGCCCATGATTGAAGATTGTAAAATCAAATCGATCCCGATCAGGATTTTCCACGGATTGCTTGATGATGTGGTCGATGTCGATTATGCCATCACCATTTACAGAAAATTAAAAGCCTGTAACGCCGATATCGAACTCACGATCTTTGACGATGCCAACCACGACAGCTGGACAAGGGTATATGACAATCCGGAAATTTACGACTGGATGCTCAAACAACAAAAAGCCAATTAGGAATGAAATTACATTTAAACATCATTGTATTCGCCGTCTGCGGAACTTTATCACTGCAAGCCCAGAAAAAAACTTCCATTGCGCCTAAAGAAACTTTTGTATCCGACTTGATCGCAAAAATGACGATTGAAGAAAAATTGGGGCAACTAAATTTACCAACTTCAGGCGATATTACAACCGGCCAGGCCAACAGTTCCGATATCGCTAAAAAAATCGAAGAAGGAAAGGTCGGCGGATTGTTCAACATCAAATCGGTTCAGAAAATCAAAGATGTGCAAAAAGTGGCCGTCGAAAAAAGCCGCCTTAAAATTCCGTTGCTTTTTGGAATGGATGTGATTCACGGTTACGAAACAACTTTCCCAATTCCGCTCGGATTGTCGTGTACCTGGGATATGAACTTAATCGAAAGAAGCGCGCAAATTGCCGCTCAGGAAGCCAGCGCCGACGGAATCAACTGGACTTTTTCCCCTATGGTCGACATTTCCCGCGATCCGCGTTGGGGACGCGTTTCCGAAGGTTCAGGTGAAGATCCCTATCTCGGAAGCCAGATTGCCAAAGCAATGGTCAAAGGATACCAGGGCGATGACCTTTCAAAAAACAATACGATTTTAGCCTGTGTCAAACATTTTGCGCTTTACGGCGCACCCGAAGCTGGTCGTGATTACAACACGGTTGACATGAGCCACATCAGGATGTATAATGATTATTTTCCACCATACAAAGCAGCAATTGACGCCGGCGTCGGATCGGTAATGGCTTCGTTTAACGAAATTGATGGCATTCCGGCCACCGGGAACAAATGGTTGCTTACCGATGTACTAAGAAAACAATGGAATTTTAAAGGGTTTACCGTTACCGATTATACCGGAATCAACGAAATGACCGAACACGGAATGGGTAATCTTCAAACCGTTTCTGCACTTGCGCTTACAGCCGGAGTAGAAATGGACATGGTCGGCGAAGGATTTCTAACGACGTTGAAAAAATCACTCGACGAAGGAAAAGTCTCGATGGCCCAAATTGACAATGCTGTCCGCCTCATCCTCAATGCAAAATACGATCTCGGATTGTTCCATGATCCCTACAAATATTGTGACGTTAAAAGAGCGAAAACCGAGATTTTCACCAAACAAAACCGGGATGAAGCGCGTAAAATTGCTGCCCAATCTTTAGTATTGCTGAAAAATCAGAATCAATTGCTTCCATTGAAAAAATCAGGAACTTATGCTTTGATTGGCCCATTGGCCGATGCCAAAGAAAATATGCCCGGAACCTGGAGTGTGGCCACTAAAATGGAAAATGCCGTTTCCTTACTCGCCGGACTCAAAAGTGTTGCGGGAAACAATACGAAAATCCTGTATGCGAAAGGCAGCAATCTCGATTATGATGCCGCCTACGAAGAACGCGCAACGATGTTTGGCAAAACGTTACACCGCGACAACCGAACGAATGAACAGTTATTAAGTGAAGCGTTACAGGTCGCAAACCAATCGGATGTGATTATCGCCGCACTTGGCGAATCTTCAGAAATGAGCGGGGAAAGCAGCAGCCGGGCCAATCTTGAAATTCCGCAAGTCCAGAAAGATTTACTCGCAGCCTTACTAAAAACAGGAAAACCGATTGTATTGGTTTTATTCGACGGAAGGCCTTTGGTAATCACAGACGAAAGCCAGAAAGTACCGGCAATATTAAACGTTTGGTTTGCCGGAAGTGAAGCCGGGTATGCGATTGGCGACGTTTTATTTGGCGACCAGAATCCGTCAGGAAAATTAACGGCGACTTTTCCAAGAAGCGTAGGACAGGTGCCAATTTATTACAGTCACAAAAACACCGGACGTCCGCTTGGGAACAAAGAAGGCAAATTTGAAAAGTTCCGTTCCAATTACATCGATGAAAGAAATGAGCCGCTTTATCCATTCGGATTTGGACTGAGTTACACGGATTTTAAATATGACAATCTTAAATTGTCGAAAAATAAGATCAAACAAGGGGAAAAAATGGAAGTTTCGGTTTCCTTGTCAAATACCGGAAATCTTGACGGAAGTGAGGTTGTGCAGTTGTACATCAGGGACTTAGTGGGATCGGTGACACGACCGGTCAAAGAACTGAAAGGTTTCCAAAAAATCAACCTTAAAAAAGGAGAAACAAAAAATGTGGTTTTCCAAATCTCATCAGAAGATTTAAAGTTTTATAATAATGATTTGAAATATGCAGCCGAAACCGGTGATTTTGAGATATTTATCGGCGGAAATTCTGACGCGGAATTGAAACAAAGTTTTGAGTTAGTTAATTAATTGAGTTTCATGTTTTTTTGTTTAAGTGACCCTTCGGCTAGTTTTTAACCGAAGGGTTTTTTAAAACAAATCATAATAATTACTTTTATCGGACCTAAAAAATCTCACATGAAATCCATTTTTTCAATCGCATTTGTGCTTCTCACAGCAGTTTTAAATGCGCAAACGGTGCAATCGCCATCCAAAAAAATCTCGCTGAACTTCAAACTTACCAACGGAAATCCAACTTACGCAGTTTCGTATAAGAACAAACCGGTCGTTTATGAAAGTGCACTCGGCATCAAATTGAAAGAAGGTGGAAACCTAACTTCAGATTTTACCATAGAAAGTTCAAAAAATACCGAATTTAATGAATTCTGGAAACCGGTCTTGGGCGAGCAATCGTCGATTAAAAACCATTACAATGAACTCACGGTTTCGCTGGAGCAGAAATCAACCAACAGGAAACTTAATATCATTTTTCGCGCATTCGACGAAGGCGTGGCTTTCCGGTACGAGTTTCCGAAACAACCCAATCTGAACTATTTCATAATTTCAGACGAAGCAACCGAATTTGCATTAACAGGCGACCACAAAACATTCTGGATTCCAGGTGATTTCGACAGCCAGGAATACGTTTACAACGAAACGAAATTATCTGAAATTGATACAGATAAGTTAAACCTGAACAACGGCATCGCGCTCAAATCCATCGGTGGAAAAACTGTAGTGCAATCGCCGTTAATGATGAAAACTGCCAACAACATTTACCTTAATATTTTTGAAGCGGCCGTAGTGAATTATCCGGTGATGCATTTAAATATCGATACAAAAACCCATCATGCGAAAGCAGTTTTGGTACCAAATGCCATTGGCGACAAAGCTTATTTACAAGCGCCCTGTGTTTCGCCGTGGCGCACCATTATGGTCAGCGACGACGCGCGTGATATCGTAAGTTCCAAAATGATCTTGAACCTGAACGAACCCTCAAAAATCGATGACACATCATGGATCAAACCAATGAAATATGTCGGCATCTGGTGGGAAATGCACGTGGGCAAATCGACCTGGGATTATGCAGGTTCGCAAAATGCATCGAATGTGCTCGACCAGTCTTTAAAACCGACAGGCAAACACGGCGCGACTACCGAAAACACCAAAAGATATATTGATTTTGCAGCAAAAAATGGTTTCGATGGCGTACTGGTCGAAGGCTGGAACACCGGCTGGGAAGACTGGGCCGGAAACTGGAAAGAAGAAGTATTTGACTTCGTAACGCCTTATCCGGATTTTAATATCAAAGAAATTTCCGATTATGCGAGATCCAAAAATGTCAAAATGATCATGCACCACGAAACGTCGGGTTCGGTTGCCAATTATGAGCGCCACATGGACCGCGCGTTTCAAAACATGCAGCAGTACGGTTATCCCGCGGTGAAAAGTGGATACGTGGGCAGGATCATTCCGCGTGGCGAATTTCACGATGGGCAAACCATGGTCAATCACTTTAATTATGCTGCAAGGCGCGCCGCCGATTACAAACTGATGATCAACTCGCATGAATCGGTACGGCCAACAGGTTACGGTCGTACTTATCCGAACTACATCGCAGCCGAAGCCGCCCGCGGAAATGAATTCAATGCTTGGAGCACCGGAAATCCGCCAATGCACGAAACCATTCTTCCGTTTACACGCCAGCTGGGCGGTCCGATGGATTATACGCCGGGAATTTTCGAAATCAAAATGAGCCATTACGATCCAAAAAAAACCGAACAGGTACAAACCACTTTGGCCAAACAGCTCGCACTTTATGTGACGCTGTATTCGCCGCTGCAAATGGCCGCCGATCTGCCGGAGAATTACGAAAAATATCCCGACGCGTTCCAATTCATCAAAGATGTCGAACTCGACTGGGATGACAGCAAATACCTCGAGGCGGAACCGGGCGATTACCTGACTGTTGCCAGAAAAACCAAAGGAAAAAATACCTGGTTTCTTGGAGCAATTACCGATGAAAATGCACGCAAATCGGAAATCAAACTGGATTTTTTGCCAAAAGGCCAGAAATTCAAAGCCACAATTTATGAAGATGCCGTTGATGCCGACTGGAAAAAAAATCCAATCGCCTATAAAATAAGAACGGTCGAAGTCACGTCAAAATCAAAAATCAATTTGGTATTGGCGCCCGGCGGCGGAACCGCAATCAGTTTTGAACTGTAAAATAAAATATTATGAGCCACTTCCTGCTATCCATTTCAAGCGCTTCGTTGCATCGCGTGTTTTCTAAACTGCAAAAGGCGCTTCTGAGGTCGCGCTTTTCCAGTAAGAAAAACAACGCCATTCAACCGTCGCGGCTTTTCATTGCGATCAGGGCTATGGCAATCGTTTCCATAATAACATTTTCGGGAATCGGAACCGCTCAACAAAAAACCTATTGCAACCCAATCAACATCGATTACGGTTATTGCCCCATTCCAAACTTCGTAAACCAAGGAAAACACCGTGCGACCGCCGATCCGGTAATCACGTTTTTTAAAGGTGAATACTATCTTTTTTCAACCAATCAATGGGGTTACTGGCACAGCAAAGACATGCTCGACTGGAAATTCATTCCGCGGAAATTCCTGCGCCCTGAGCATAAAGTTTACGACGAATTGTGTGCGCCTTCGCTGTCATTTGTCAACGACACGCTTTTAGTGGTCGGATCGACCCAAGGCAAAGAATTCCCAATCTGGATGAGCACCAATCCGTCCACGGACGACTGGAAAGAATTGGTGCACAAATCACAAGCCGGCGCCTGGGATCCGCAAATTTTCTGGGACAAGGAAAAGGATGAAATGTATGAATATTATGGTTCAAGCAACACTTATCCGTTGCATGGCGTCAAACTCAATCGCAAAACATTTCAGCCAGAAGGCGAAGTGTATGACCTGCTTGCCTTGAATGACGAGGAACACGGCTGGGAACGTTTTGGGGAAAACAACGACAACACCTTTTTGCAACCGTTCACCGAAGGCGCATTTGTCACCAAACACAACAACAAATATTATTTGCAATATGGCGCGCCCGGAACCGAATTCAGCGGTTATGCCGATGGCGTTTACGTTGGTGATTCTCCGCTCGGACCGTTTGAATACCAGTCGCACAATCCGTTTTCGTACAAGCCCGGAGGTTTCGCCCGTGGCGCCGGACATGGTGCAACCTATACCGATTCTAACACCGATTATTGGCATGTTTCGACAATCGGGATTTGCGTGAAGAACAACTTTGAGCGCAGGATCGGAATCTGGCCGGCGGGTTTTGACAAAGACGGCATTTTGTATTCCAACACGGCTTACGGCGACTATCCGACATTTTTGCCTTCGCAGAAAAAAGACCATTTAAATCAGAACTTTTCCGGTTGGATGCTTTTGAATTACAACAAACCCGTTCAGGTGTCAACAACGCTTGGTGGTTTCAATCCGAATTTCGCGGTCAATGAAGATATCAAAACTTATTGGTCGGCCAAAACAGGAAATAAAGGCGAATTTCTGATTTCGGATCTTGGAGAAAAAAGTACGATCCGTGCCATCCAAATCAATTACGCCGATCAGGATGCCGAAATCATGGGAAAACCTGAATCGACCACCGGCCATAAATATATTTTGTATTATTCAGATGACAATAAAAACTGGAAAATCCTTGCAGATAAAAGCAGAAACGTAAAAGATGTGCCGCATGATTACATCGAATTTGACAAGCCAGTTTCGGCACGTTATGTAAAAATTGAGAACATTGCGATGCCAACGGGAAAATTTGCGATTTCAGGTTTCCGTGTTTTTGGGAAAGGTTCGGGCAACAAACCGGAAGCAGTTAAAAATTTTGTGCCTTTGCGTACCGAGAAAAAGAAAAAAGGCGAACGCAGGAATGTTTGGTTTAAATGGGAACAAAATCCGGCAGCCGACGGTTACGTGATTTATTTCGGAAAATCACCAGACAAAATGTACGGTTCGATCATGGTTTACGGAAAAAACGAGTACTATTTTAACGGACTCGACCGTTCGGATGCTTATTATTTCCAGATCGAACCTTTTAACAACAATGGCATCGGCCCAAGATCGGAAATCAAGAAATCTGAATAATTTGGTCACGCAAACGTTGTAAACGGTCTTAAGAAATCGATTTCGTTAATAAGTATTTCTGATTTTCGTTGTGTATTATTTTCATATGACTGTATATTTATAAAAAATTATTGATTTTTTTAATAATATAGAATTTTTTCTACCTAATAAATGTAAAATTGTAATAAATGGATCAAACTGCAAAAACAAACAATTCTGCCCTCTACACTTTAATCACGGTATTTTTCTTCTGGGGATTTATCGGTGCATCAAATGGTGTTTTCATTCCTTTCTGTAAAATCAAATTCGGACTCGACCAGTTTCAAAGCCAGTTGATTGACTTTGCATTTTATGGCGCGTATTACATTGGAGCCTTGTTGCTGTTCATTGTCAGCAGTGCCGCGAAGAAAGACATTTTGAATGCCTGGGGATTTAAAAAAGGAATTATATACGGATTGTTGCTGAGTACTTTTGGCGCCGCCTGTATGATTTTTGCAGTAACACAGGGAAGTTATGTGCTCATTTTAGGCGCATTATTCATCGTAGCATTGGGATTTTCGCTCCAGCAAACGTCGGCACAACCATTTGCCGCTTCCTTGGGCGAATCGCATACGGCCGCAAACCGACTGAATCTTGCCGGAGGTGTAAATTCTTTTGGAACGACGATCGGGCCAATTGTAGTTTCAATTGCATTATTTGGCGTTATCGCCGGAACCAATCTCGAGGAATTTGCTAAAAAAGCCAACTCGCTTGATAAAATGGAAATCCTTTACATGTTCGTTGGCGGATTGTTTTTATTGGCTGCAGCTTTGTTTTATTTCTCGAAGAAATTACCTGCCGGAATCAGCGATTCAACGTTTGAACCGGCAAATAAAGCAGTGAAAACACTTGTCGGGATTACCGTTGCGCTGATCGCTATTTTCGCATACATCTTTTCCAGATACGAAGATCCTGAATTCATCACCAGATTTCTTGAAAATAAAGAACGCGATTATCTTGGGCTTTCGCTTACAATAGCGTCACTTTTGGTAATCGTTATCGGATTGTTGTTTGCCAATAATACGGCGAAAAGAAATCCAGAAGGCTGGGGCGCGATGCGTTATCCGCAACTGGTTTTGGGAATGTTGGCCTTGTTTACTTACGTTGGCGTTGAAGTTACGATTCAGAGTAATTTGGGTGAATTGTTGAATACAGATGTTTTTGGAAATATTTCAGGATCTGCATTGGCACCTTACATTTCGATGTATTGGGGAAGTATGATGATTGGCCGTTGGGCAGGAGCGATCTCTGTATTCAATCCGTCGAACAGTTTGCGCAAGATTTTATTGATTGTTGTTCCTTATGTGGCTTTCGGCGTGGTATTATTCGTAAACCACATTTCAGGCCAGGACGTGACGCCATTGTATGCTTATGCGTTGGTTGTGGCTTTCCAGATTGGCGGATTTTTCCTCGGACAGGACAAACCGGCGAAAACTTTAATGATTTTCGGATTGATGGGAATGGTTGCGATGCTTATCGGATTGTTTACCACCGGAACTGTTGCGATTTATGCGTTCATGAGCGGTGGATTGTTTTGCAGTATCATGTGGCCAGCAATTTTTGCTTTGGGAATCACCGGATTGGGGAAATATACTTCTCAGGGTTCGGCATTCTTAGTGATGATGATTTTGGGTGGCGGAATTATTCCACCGTTACAGGGAAAAATTTCTGACATTATCGGAATTCACGAATCATACTTCATTCCGGTGCTGTGTTTCGCTTACCTGGCGTTTTACGGATTCGCAGTAAAAGGAATTCTCAAGAAACAAAATATCGATGTCGATTCTATTGAGGCAGAAGCTGCACACTAAAATTCTGATATAAATAAAAAGCCCGACCAAACGATCGGGCTTTTTTTATGAAATTTATTATTTTTTATTCTCTTTGTAACGCATGTCGGGCGTTCCGTCTTTTTTGGTGATTACTTTGGTTTCCTTGGTTTGTTTGTAACGTTTGTCTGGTGTTCCGTCCTTTTTCAGTACTACTTTAGATTCGGTCGTCGTTTTTGTTTTTTTGGCATCGACCGCTTTGTCGGTTTTTGTTTTGGTCCTGGTTTCTGTTTTCTTCACCGTTTTGGCAACCGCATCCTGAGCAGAAACCATAAAAGTAAATCCAAATGCTACAATCAACGATAAAATTAATTTTTTCATAATAGGTAGTTTTTTGATTAATGAACTAATTTACAAAAAAATACATTTTGTCATCCGGTGGCAGCCATAAATAAAACTTAAATAATTTCAGACAGTTGCCGATAAGTTAACATACAAATCTTGCGGGTTCAGGTTCCGATGTTTACTTTTATGGATGTTAATCAAACCCAAATTCAGATGAAATATCACATTCAAAACCTCACATTATTATCTGCCGTAATCGCTTTTGCTGGCTGCAATTCGGCCAAAACCGATTCGAAACCTGAAACAGAAATTACAACTGAAGCCACAGTGTCGCAAACCGATACATTAAAAACAACAGAAGAGCCGGCTGTAGAAACCAAAGTTGTCGAAGGAACCGTAAAAGAAATCACTACCGGAAAAGACGGTTATACTGCGCAAATTGAAGCAGCGAATAAAGAAGTGTATTTCGTTACGATCAGCCATTCCAATTTAAAAGACCACACCCAATACAAATCGGTTAAAGCCGGAGAAACATTGAAAGTTTCGGGCGATTCGTGGAAAATGGGAGACGAAAATCATATTACTGTTCGCGAAATACAATAAAAAAATCCTCAACTGCATGTTGAGGATTTTTTTTAATTTTTATCTGGATTTTAAACTCTGAAAATTCCACCAACGGTGAGGATTCTTTGGAAGAAGAAAAAATCCTGCGAGGCGCTGTCGGCCGAACTTTTCGTGGTTCGAATGTCCTGCATATTGATATAGCCGCCTTTTAATTCGCCCTGGACGTAAAAATATTTCAGGAACGTAATGTTCAAAGCTGCTTTTCCTGAAAGTCCGTAACCAGAAACGTGAAAATCATCATGTCGGTCGCGGCCCATTAGTTTGGTATTTGTTTTTGGATATAAAACGCCTGCGCCCAATCCTTCTGAAATATTAAACTGGATTTTATCTGTATTTCCAATTTTAAACAGTTTGGAAATATCGTCATGACGTGCAAATTCGGCATTCACATAATTCAGTCCGTCTGTATGTTCGTACGTAAGAAAATTCTCTGACATCACCGTCGGTGTATGGTTGTAATTGCCATCAAACCCTTCATTGGTCGCAATATTTCCGCTCACGTTTGCAACCTGATCCTGAGTCATCACATATTTCATGTGATCCCAGCCGATAGAAGCGCTGTAATGGTCTGTGATGTAATATCCGAGCCTGAAATTGGTCTGCGGAATCGTCATTTTTGCCGGATTGATATAATCGATATGATACCCTTTCGGTTTGTCATGCGCTTTCATGTCTTCTACCGTGAAATTGTAGTTTTCTCCCCTGAAATTAACGTCTGATTTGGAATAGGTTTCGCGGTTTCCTCCCCAGGAAATAAAGAATTTACCTTTGTTGTGCGCGGTGTATTTTTCGTCAACTTTCACTTCTTCCTGCGAAAAAGCGTACTGTGAAAATACACTAAAAGTGAGTACAGCCAGTAATAATGGATGTTTCAAAATGGTGGGATTATAGATGATTAAAAATTGTTAATCGTTTTTCTGATCGCGGTCAAACGCGTCATCAGGCCTTCGAAATAATCAAGGTGTAACATGTTTGCGCCATCACTTTTGGCATTCGCAGGATCGAAATGGGTTTCAATGAAAATGCCGTCCACGCCAACGGCGATTCCCGCTCTGGCAATGGTCTCGATCATATCTGGCCGTCCGCCTGTAACGCCTGCTGTTTGGTTGGGTTGCTGAAGCGAATGGGTCACGTCAAGTACGGTCGTTCCGTATTGCTGCAATGTTGGAATACCACGGAAATCAACGATCATATCCTGGTAGCCGAACATGCTGCCACGATCAGTGATGATCACGTTTTCATTGTTGCAATCGAGAACTTTTTGTACCGCGTGTTTCATACTTTCCGGACTCATAAATTGTCCTTTTTTCAGGTTTACGGTCTTTCCTGTATTGGCTGCAGCCACGACAAGATCGGTTTGGCGTACCAGAAATGCAGGGATTTGAAGTACATCTACATATTGCGCTGCCATTTCCGCATCCTCGTTGGTATGAATGTCGGTGATGGTTGGAATATGAAAAGTTTCTGAAACCTTTCTGAGGATTTTCAATGCTTTTTCGTCACCGATTCCTGAAAAACTGTCAATCCGTGAACGATTGGCTTTTTTGAACGAACCTTTGAAAACGTAAGGGATTTGCAATTTGTCGGTGATGCCAACGAGTTTTTCAGCAATTCGCATCGCCATTTCTTCGCCTTCGATCGCACAAGGACCGGCAAGGACAAAGAAGTTTCCGCTATCGGTATGTTTGATTTGCGGGATATGTTGTAGATTCATGGTGTTATTTTTTGACAGCGCAAAGATAAGGTGTTTAATAGGCTTTTAAGATTATCTTTGAAAATATTTAACTTTTACGCTGTAAGGCAAATAACTACTTGATTTTAAATCCGATCGGGCAAAGTAACGCGCCTTTTTCGTAGATGTTGAAATACAATTTTACCGGTGCTTTTTGGCCTTCCCAGGTGATTTCGTAAATGTTTAAAAAACCAGCGCCGAGTTCGCTTCTTTTGGTCGGAAACGGACAGCACGTTTCCATTTCTGTAAACGATATTTTTTCGCCATTTGGTCCTGCCAGCGCATTGAGGAAACGCTGCTGGTTGATTTTTTCATCTTTGACATTTCTAAAAAAAACGTTGATCGGATAATCCGGATCGTACCCGTATTTTTTATCGCTGCTGTATTCCGTAAGAACGAAAGTGTTTTGCGCCGTCAATTTCGGAATGGGCGCATTGTCATCGATATTCTTAATCGTCGATTTGGTACTTACGCAGGAAATCAGCAACAGGAAAATGGCTATAAAAGAGAAATATCTGGTTTTCATGTTAATTCGGTTTTTTGGTTTTAATAATTAACGCAACAAGCGCCGAGGTTATTACGCCCATGGACAATGCACCGAAAATACTTTGCAAAACGTAACTTTTGAGATTGAAGTATGCAGCGGCCTGTTCAGGAGTTGATGATTTTTTGGACACGGCCAATGCAATGAAATTCTCAAAAAAATGTGGCGTGATGTACGTGAAAATAACATATTGTACGAAAGGACACAAAAGCGCAATGATAAACGACAGGATAATTCCGGAAGTGAAACCTTCTCTCCAAGTCATATTGCCTTTGAAATAATTTTTCTTTTTGTCAAGCATCGCAAAAAAATAAAGGACAATGGCAACAATACCAAAAAAACTAGAATACAATAAATAGTGTTCGATGTTTTTGTCGTGCAGACCAACATATTTTTCAAGGATCATCCACAGCAAAGTCGCAATGCTGAAATTGATGGCCCATTTCAATTCGATCGAAAAGTTTTTCATACAAGTGTTTTGGTCATCCAAAATTAATCGAATATTTAATAGTGCACACCGATTTATCCCAAAAAATGATCTGAATTGTTACTTTTGTAAAAAATAGAATTATGAATGTATTGTTTGAAACCTGGCCTTGGTATATTTCCGGTTTCCTGATCGGAATTGTGATGCTGTTGCTGAATTATTTTGGAAAAGTGTTCGGAATGTCATCCAACTTAAGAACGCTTTGCACCATTGCCGGCGCAGATAAATTTGCCGATTTTTTTAGATTCGACTGGAAAGCGCAACGCTGGAATCTGGCGGTTGTTTTAGGAACAATGATCGGCGGTTATGTCGCGGTGCATCACATGAGCGATCCGTCAAACGTGGCAATCAACCCGAAAACAATCGAAAAACTGGCTTCGATGCAGATTGATGCTCCTGATGGAAAACTCGCGCCTCAGGCCTTGTTTGGAAACGAAATTTTTCAATCGCCAAAAATTATTCTGGTGCTGATCATCGGAGGAATTCTGATTGGATTTGGATCAAGATATGCTGGCGGCTGTACTTCTGGTCACGCAATTTCCGGACTCAGCAACCTGCAAATTCCGTCTTTAAAAGCGGTGATCGGTTTCTTTATAGGCGGACTCATTATGGCGCATTTTATTTTACCCTTAATTTTCTAAAGATGAATTACATCAAATACATACTTGTCGGAATCCTGTTCGGAATCGTCTTAACCAAGTCGGAAGCGGTGTCGTGGTACCGGATTTATGAAATGTTCCAGTTCGAATCTTTTCACATGTACGGCATCATTTCAGTAGCCATTTTAACCGGATTGATTGGATTGCAGCTGATCAAAAGAAATAATATCAAAGATATCGACGGAAAACCGATCGTGATCGCAGACAAAGAAAAAGGATCGTTCCGGTATTGGATCGGCGGATTGTTCTTCGGATTGGGCTGGGGTTTGGTTGGCGCTTGTCCGGGACCAATTTTCATCCTGATAGGTGCAGGGTTTTGGAGTGTTTTACTAATTTTGCTCGGCGCACTTATCGGGACATTCCTTTACGGATTGCTCAAAGACAAACTCCCGAATTAAAACAAAAATCCCGGTCAGCAACCGGGATTTTTTATATGATTTCAGCACTTAAACCGGCTTGTAACAATTGGGTACATTGCGGTTTCAAATCGTCGTAAGAACCGGTTTTCACCGTACATTTTCCTTTGTAGTGGACCAATAACGCGCATTGCTCTGCCTGTTCCGAAGTATGGCTGCAAACGGCAATCAGCGTATCGATCACGTGGTCAAAAGTATTCACGTCATCGTTATACAAGACGATTTCGTTGTTGATGCCCACGGCTTCTTCTACTAAAACTTCTTCTAATACTTTTTCTTGCGTACTCATAATTTTTTTGTTGCTGAGATACTAAGTAGCAAGTGCCTGAGTTTTTAAAAGTAAAAAAACGCAGTCACTCAAGGACTTGCGACTTGGTAACTAATTTACGTATTTTAATGATACCCAGTTGTTTCGCTGGAATTTTTTAATGTAAGTCAACCCTTTTTCTGTACAAGACGCGTCAATAAACGGAATGTCTTCTTCATAAAATCCGCTTAGCAATAAAATCCCTTTTTCGTTCAGACAATTGACATACGCCTGCATATCGTTCAGCAAAATGTTGCGGTTGATGTTGGCAATGATCAGGTCGTATTTTTTTCCGTCCAGCAAAGCCGCGTCACCTTCATAAACTGAAATATGCGTACAATTATTGCGCTCGGCGTTCTCAATCGAATTCAGATAACACCAATTGTCAATATCGATCGCGTCAATCGGTTGTGCGCCTTTCATCTCGGCCAAGATCGCTAAGATCGCAGTACCGCAGCCCATATCCAGCGTTTTCAGTCCATTGACATCGGTTTCGAGCAAATGCTGGATCATCATGTGTGTGGTTTCGTGATGTCCGGTTCCGAAACTCATTTTAGGTTCGATAATGATATCATATTCAGCATCGGTTTTTGGATGGAACGGCGCGCGAACATGGCATTTTCCGTCCACATCAATCGGCTCAAAATTCTTTTCCCATTCTTCGTTCCAATTCACTTGTTCGATTTCTTCAATCGTGTAAGTGATAAAAAACTGTGGCGAATTCAGAATAAACAGATCCTCGAGTATGTCTTCGGTCCAGAATTGTTTCTGGATATAAGCTGTAACGCCAAATTCACTCTCCACAAAACTTTCAAAAGGTTTTTCGCCGAGTTCTGCAACTAAGATTTCCGACCCGAGTTCTTTTGGTTCAACCGTAAAATGATAGCCTAAATAGGTATTTGCCATGGTATTTTTTTGAAAGTTTTTGCAAAGGTAACAATCATCATCGAATACGCTTTTGGAAAACAATTTTATTTTACATTTGCTTGCAAACACAACTGCAAATGATTCAAAAAATTACTTTGTACTGCGCGCTTTTTTTCGCTGTTGCAAATTATGCTCAGGTAACTATAAAACGCACGACCGACGACAACGATATGAAACTGTCGACCTTGCCTTACTACAGTTACGGAAAGGGTTTGGGACTGACTTCGCCCGATAGTATTTTTCAGTTAAACATTCGTTTCCGGATTCAAAATCGTGTCAGTTACATCAGAAATGAAGGCGACAAACCGGCTTACGACGGACAAATTCGCAGGTTGCGTTTGCGATTCGACGGTTATGTTGGAAACCCAAAATTCCTCTATGCGTTGCAATTGTCATTTGCTCCGGGCGATGTGGGCGAAGTAAAAGATGGCGAAAACCTCAATATCATTCGTGATGCGGTAATTTTTTACCGTCCGAATAAAAACTGGAACATCAGTTTCGGGCAGACCAAATTGCCGGGAAACCGCCAGCGTGTCAATTCTTCCGGCGGATTGCAATTAACCGATAGGACGATCAACAATGCCAAATTTACGATCGACCGAGACTTTGGTTTCCAGGTCCACCATCTGAACGAATACAAAGACAAATTTTCGTACAATCTCAAAACAGCTATAAGCACCGGCGAAGGGCGAAACGTCACAGGAAAAGCTGACGATGGCGTAGCGTTTACCGGAAAAGCCGAATTGTTTCCCCTTGGTGCTTTCACCAAAGACGGGACGTATTTTGAAGGCGATGTTGTACGCGAGAAAAAACCGAAGTTGTTGTTTTCAGGCGCTTTCCAACAAAATAACCATGCGAGAAGAACCCAGGGACAACTCGGAGACGATCTGTACCAAACCAGGACGATGAAGTCGGTTTTGCTCGATGCAATGTTTAAATATAATGGCTGGGCAGCGATGGCCGCTTATATGTCAAGAACTACGACGAAAAATGCAGTGACTTTTAGTGAAGAAGATCCGACACTCAGCAATTATGCTTATGTAGGAGATGGATTCGATTACCAGGCGAGTTACAATTTTCCGACCAATTACGAGATCATCGCGCGTTATTCGATCCAACATGCCGGACCCGATATTCAGGCTTTGACACCAAATACCAAACAGTACAGCCTTGGCCTGACCAAATACATTTGGGAACATGCTTTCAAACTGCAGGGCGAGATCAATTATGACCAGCTTCATTACTACAACGGAAGCACGAAAGACAACTGGTATGTTCGTTTTCAGGTAGAAATCGGAATTTAAATTCAATTGATAATTAACAATTGATAATTAATAATTTTCAAACCGTTAAGGGAAATAGCATTATACCGAACTTATAATTACAAAAAATGCGATGATAAAGTCATCGCATTTTTTGTAATTATTCATTGTTAATTATCAATTATTCATTGAACTAAATCGCGTCGACGATCGCAGCAAAATCGGCTGCTTTTAAAGCCGCACCGCCAATGAGTCCGCCATCAACGTCCGGTTTTGAGAAAATTTCTTTTGCATTGTCTGGTTTTACGCTTCCGCCGTAAAGGATCGAAACATCTTCGGCAACATCGCTTCCAAAGGTTTTTCTTACTGTCTCGCGGATGAATTCGTGCATTTCCTGCGCCTGTTCCGGAGAAGCTGTTTCGCCTGTTCCAATAGCCCAAACCGGCTCGTATGCCAAGATAATTTGTTCCCACGATTTCTTTTCAATGTGAAACAAACCATCCTTCAATTGGTTTTCAACGATGTTAAAATGGTTGCCCGACTGTCTGTCTTTCAATTCTTCGCCAAAGCAAAAAATCACAGTCAGTTCATGTTTCAAAGCTGTATCGGTTTTTGAAGCCAGCAAAGCATCACTTTCGTGGAAATAAGCGCGACGTTCAGAGTGTCCGATAATTACGGTATTTACGCCGATGCTTTTCAGCATGTCAGCAGAAATTTCTCCTGTAAAAGCGCCACTTTCTGCCTGGTGTACATTTTGGGCAGCGACATCAATATTGGTAAATTCAAGATGCGCAACCGCAGACGAAAGGTTTACAAATGTTGGAGCGACAATGATGCGCGCTTCTTTGTCAGAAGGCAATTTGTCAATCAGTTCATTCAGTAAATCTTCTGTTTCTTCTGCATTTTTATGCATTTTCCAGTTTCCGGCAACAATCTTTTGTCTCATTATTTTAGGGTTTTTAAAGTAGCGTTTATTTTGTCAAAATCGGTTTCAATCGCCCGATAGGTCACAATTTTTCCGGTTTTGTCAATGATGATGTATCTCGGAATCCAGTCCAGGTCGATCGCTTTCGCAAATGCGCCTTTCATGCCATCTTCAGCCCAATAGTGGTCGCCCTGAAGGTCGTGTTTGATGATGCCGTCTTTCCATTTGTCGCCCGCGCGGTCCATGGAAATAAAAACATAATCAACATCCGGATTGTTTTTCTGGAGTTTCTTTAATTTGGGCATCGCTTTTACGCAATCGCCGCACCAGGAAGCCCAAACTTCAATCACAACCGTTTTTCCTGCATGTGCGTTTAAAATATCACTAAACGGGACACGTTCGCCTTCAAAAGAAAGCAGTTTTTCGTTTACAGCTTCTTCAGAGAAAGCGGTTTTTTGCGCATTGGTACAAGCGACAAAGGAAACTGCTGCGAATATCGATAAGATTATATTTTTCATAATGATGTTTTAAGGATTACAAAGTTAAAAAGCAGCCTTGCAAACTCTGCCAAAGATTTACTAATTTTTGACAGTTTTAATTTTTGAGTTTCATGTTGAAATAGGTGTAAATGCTTGCCCATATATCCGCCTGTTGCTCATTTGTCGATGCTGCACCGTGTCCGCCTTCAATGGTTTCATGATATAAAAGAGGCAACTTCATGTCCTGCATTTTCGCAGCCATTTTTCGGGCATGTGCGGGATGCACGCGATCATCTTTAGTCGAAGTTACGAAAAACACCTCAGGATATTTTTTGTCCGCGCTCAGGTTGTGGTAAGGCGAGTATTTTTTAATGTAATCCCATTCTTCCGGGACATCCGGATTTCCATATTCGCCCATCCAGCTTGCGCCGGCGAGTAATTTTGAATACCGTTTCATGTCGAGCAGCGGCGCGCCAATACAAACCGCATTGTACAAATCAGGACGTTGCGTAAATACAACTCCGGCCATCAAACCGCCATTGCTCCAGCCAAAAGCACCCAGATGTTTGGGCGAAGTAATCTTTCTTTTGATTACATCTTCACTAACCGCATAAAAATCATCGTAAGCATTTTGTCTTTTTTCTTTTAGAGCGCCCTGATGCCAGGAAGGTCCAAATTCACCGCCGCCGCGAATGTTTGCAAGTACGTAAGTTCCGCCTTGAGCGAGCCAGCCCAAACCGATTAACGAACTGTATGTTGGTTGCATAGCCGAATTAAATCCGCCGTAAGCGTAAACCATCGTCGGATTCTGACCGTCCAGTTTCATGTCTTTTGCGTGGACGATAAAATACGGGATTTGCGTTCCGTCTTTTGAAGTGGCGTGATGCTGCTCGACCTGCAGGTTTGAAGTATCGAAAATATTTTTCTGTTTTTTGATGACTCTGATGTCCTTTTGATTGGCATAATACAAAGTCGATGGTGTTATGAAATTGTTGTAACGGAAGAAATAATCGTTAGACTGCGCGTCAGAAGAAACCGGAAAGATACTTCCGAAATCGGGAGCGGGAACGACTTCACCAATCCACAAATTGTTTTTAAAACTGTAATTCGTCAGTTTGTTCTGCACGTTTTCAAGAATGTTTACCGTCACAAAATCCTTTGAAAAAGTCAGGTTGTCAAACCCGGATTTTTCATTGGTTTCATAAATCGTCCTGAGACTGAATTTGCCAGTCAGATTTTCATCGAGGTTGCAACTTACAAGTGATCCTTTTTTGTAGTCTTTGCTGTTGATATTCCAGTCGGATTGCAATGAAAAAATAATTTCTCCTTTGTGGAATCCGAGAAAATCAGCATCTTTCGGACAATTGATCTTCTGTAGTTTTTCGCCTGACAAAAAGTACAATTCCGTATTGTAATACGCGATCATATTGGTGATAAACGACAGCGATTTGTTGTTGTAAAAAGTGGAAGAAGAGAAAACGCCGACATTGGTTTCGGGCACATCAAGGATTGTTTTGGCATTTTCCAGTTTGGTACCGCGTTTGTAAATTTTGACCTGTTTCGGATAACCTGAAGTAGTCATGGTACCCGGACCAAAATTGCGCATCACCAGCAAAGTGTTCTGGTCGATCCAGGAAGCACCGCCTTTGCTTTCGCCAAAAAAGAAGCCGTTTTTTACAAATGTTTTTGATTTTGAATCAAATTCGCGGATTTCATTTTCGTCTTTTCCACCGTCAGAAATTCGGACTAACGCAAGATTGTTGTTCGGTTCGAGCGATTCTGCGCCTTCAAAAACCCATTTTTTATTGTCTTTTTTTGAAAGTGCGTCGATATCGATAACAATTTCCCAGTTGCTTCCATTGTTCAGGTAATCTGCTTTAAGCATCCTTCGGTACAAACCGCGTTCGTTTTTTTCGTCCTGCCAGAAATTATACACATAATTCCCGGTCATATTGGGATATGCAACTTTTTCCTTGTCATTAAAAACTTCGAGATACTTTTCTTTCAGCGGTTTGAAAAGCGCATTCGAGCGGATTACTTTATCGGAAATTTCATTTTGTTTTTTTACCCAATCCAGTGATTTCGGGCTTTCGACTTCTTCCAGCCAAAGGTATGGATCGTCATTTTTTTCATTCTGTGCCTGAAGTGCATTTCCGGATAATACAATTGTAAATACCAATAAAATGAGTTTGTTGTTTTTCACGTGAATGATTTTTATTTGTAATTACTGATCGCTTTATCGCTTCGTAAATCGGATTGGCTAGTCTTTATTTTTATCGTAATCTTTGTCCAAAAAAACGGGCGGTTTTCTTGACTTTTTCTTTTTCGGAAAAAAGTGTTTTCTGATTGTAACCAATAAAACAAGTGCAGAAACTGCCATCAGAATGCAGCCAACAAGAATGTGAAAGGTGTTTCCCAAAGGCGGATTTTCCCTGTTTGAAATATGGTTTAGTACATAATATCCGACTCCAAAGACTACCACGCATCCCGCCATGGTCAGCATGGCCTTTTTTGTTTTTTCCTGTTTTCCTTTTCTACTGCTCATAAAGTTAAATTAATTACAGATTCAATTTTGAAATGTCGTTATAATGCACCTTTTGTGTGATGGTTCCTTTTTCAAGAATGACAACACTCGGATTTGCGCGTTCGATGGTTTTTAAAGTCGTCGCATCGCAGAAATAATAGTCGAATGTGAGTCCGAATTTCGCTTTGGTTTTCGCAATTTCGTCTTCAAGTGAAGCGGTCATTCCAATCACTTTATATCCTTTTGCCTTCGCGTCATTGCTCAGTTTTTCAAGTTGCGCCATGCCTTTTTCGTCGGCAATTGCAAGATCGTAAGAAACGAAAATCATCAGCTTTGGTTCAACCAACAGTTCCTCTTTATAATCAGAACCGTCTTTCTCCATCGTAAAATCGTGGATTGGCGGTTTGTAACCTTCTACGAGCACTTTGTCGATTCGGTCAACGAAAGTCGCACCTTCGGGAATAGAACCCAGAGTTTTTTCGGTAAATTCTTTGTCAACGCCATTTACTTTGTACACAAAAACCATTTCAACTACCGATTTTGGCGCGCCTTCAGGAATTTCCATGCCTTTTTGAATGTTGGTCCCAATTTTGTACGCCCTGAAATCTTTTAATGGCAAATGGTTTAAGACCCAATAGCCCATCAAAGCGCAAAGCAGAATCGCAATTCCCGTTAGTATATTCTGGATTTTATCTGAAAATAATGGCTTGATCAATTTTTGGTTGATGAACAAAATCAATATGAAAACCAGCAACACAACATCTTTTGTAAACGATTGCCAAGGCGTTAGTTTGAGCGCGTCGCCAAAGCAGCCGCAGTCGGTTACTTTGTTGAAATAAGCCGAATAAAATGTCAGGAAAGTAAAGAAAACGATCATCAGCAGCAAACTCCAAACGGTAAATTTTCGTTTGAATCCGATGAGCAGCATGAAACCCAAAACTGTTTCAAAGATGACAATGAAAACAGCAATCGCTAATGCATACGGAATGAAAAATGGAAGATTCAATACGGTTTCTCCAAAATATTCGGCGAGTTTGTATGAAAATCCAACCGGATCGTTAAGTTTGATGAGTCCGGAAATGATAAAAAGGACGCCGACAAAAATCCGTGAAAACTGTGTAATTGTATTTTTGATCATGATTTTGGAATTGATTTATGAACGATGGAAATCCATCAGGATTAATGCGAAAACCGCATAGTTTAACATGTCCTGGTAGTTGGCATCAATGCCTTCAGAAACCAGGGTTTTGCCTTTGTTGTCTTCAATTTGTTTGACGCGAAGCAGCTTCTGCAGAATTAAATCGGTGAGCGAACTCACACGCATGTCACGCCAGGCTTCGCCGTAATCGTGGTTTTTGGCTTCCATCAAATCTTTGGTCAATTTGATTTTAGCATTGTATAATTCGGTTGCTTTTTCAGTATCGAGGTCCGGTTGTTCGGCGATTCCAAGTTCGAGCTGGATCAATGCCATCACCGAATAATTGATGATTCCGATGAATTCACCGGTTTCGTCTTCGTTGACTTTTCTAACGGCATTTTCCTGTAAACTGCGTATTCTCTGGGCTTTGATAAATATCTGATCGGTTAGCGATGGCAATCTTAAAATGCGCCATGCACTTCCGTAATCAGACATTTTATTGATAAAAAGTGTACGGCAAATGGCAATAATCTTGTCGTATTCTTCAGAAGTATTCTTCATGAATTGCTGTATATTTGTATGGAAATTTTCTAAATGATGTTCCGTTTCGCCTCACGGCTTTGGGTCAAAAATAGGAATAATTTTTTTGAATGTGGAACGATGATTCACGAATATTTCATTTTAATCCGTAAAAATCAAAATCGACTTTAAGCAAATGACAATGAATTGCAAAGGACAGCTTATTGATCTTGAAATCCCGAAAGTCATGGGGATTTTAAACATCACGCCCAACTCTTTTTTTGATGGTGGAAAATACGACAATGATTTGGAAATGCTCAAACGTGTGGAATCCATGCTCGATGAAGGTGCTGATTTTATAGATATTGGAGCCTATTCATCAAAACCGTCAGCCGAATTTGTTTCCGAAAACGAAGAAATGGATCGCATTGCTCCGGCGGTGGAGAAAATCGTCAAAAATTTCCCTGACGTTTTATTGTCGATCGATACGTTCCGGAGTGAAGTCGCACGCATTTGCATCGAAAACGGAGCCGCGATCATCAACGATATTTCGGCCGGAGATTTAGATCCGAAAATGTTTGAAACCGCAGCCAAATTAAAAGTGCCATACATCATGATGCACATGCGCGGCAACCCGAAAACCATGCAAAGCCTGACCGATTATGACGATATTGTAAAAGAAATACTGTTCTATTTATCTGAGAAAATTGCGCTGGCCCGAAGTTTCGGAATCGATGACCTCATTGTGGATCCCGGATTTGGTTTTGCCAAAACGACAGCACAAAATTTTGAAGTTTTAAAAAAAATGGAATTGTTTCAAATCACCGAATTGCCAATATTGGCAGGACTTTCCAGAAAATCTATGATTTACAAAACCCTCGGAAATTCGGCAAACGAAGCGTTAAACGGAACGACAGTTTTAAATACGGTTGCTTTGTCAAAAGGCGCAAAAATCTTACGCGTTCACGATGTGAAGGAAGCTGTTGAAACCATCAAACTTTTTAAATTAATCGACGGTTGATAATTCTGGATTGCGGCTGCAACAATTGTCAATTATTCATTATCAATTGTCAATTACTGATGGTGATAAGGCTCATTTCGTAAAATTGTAAACCCGCGGTACAATTGCTCGATAAAAAACAAACGCACCATTTGGTGTGAGAAAGTCATCTGCGACAGCGAAATTTTCCCTTGTGAATTCTGGTAAACCGTTTCCGAAAAACCGTAAGGTCCGCCAATGACAAAGACCAAAGTTTTGATTCCCGAATTCATTTTCTTCTGCAATTCTTCAGAAAATGCGACGCTTGAGAAATTTTTCCCGTTTTCATCGAGTAAAATAAGTTGGTCCGTTGGCGCAATTTTCGCCAAAATCAATTCGCCTTCTTTCTCTTTTTGCTGGCTTTCAGAAAGATTTTTCACATTCTTGATATCCGGAATAATTTCCAGGTCAAATTTGATGTAAAACGACAATCGTTTGGTATAATCGTCTATTAAAGTCTGCAGCGATTTATTGTCAGTTTTGCCAATGGCGATGAGTCGGATGTTCATGTGATGTGTTCGCTTACAATTTTTTTTTCATACAAATGCTGTTGTCTACGCCGATATATTGTCCGTAATTTTCAATGTTTTTGTAACCGCATTTGTGATATAAATGAATGGCATCGGCTTGTTTGATTCCGGTTTCCAAAACGCAACTGTCAAATCCCAATTCGGAAGCCCATTTTTCCAATTCGCATAAAACCTGTTTTCCAAATCCCTGACCGCGGAATTCCGGCAGCGTATACATGCGTTTGACTTCTGCATTGTGGTCGTCCAGTTTTTTAATCGCACCACAGGCAACCGGAGTTTCATCTTCATAAGCCAAAACAACTTCGTTAATCAGGTTTGTTTTGTTGAATTGCGCGTAAAAAGCATGATCTTCGCCATCAAGTTCGGCAAGTACGGCATCAAGCAAAACGACTAATTTTTTAAAATCGGGATTTTCAGAATTTGCGCGTACCAATCGAAGCATAACGTCAGGTTTTATAGGTGCAAGTTTAATAAAAAAATCCCAATTGCACGCTGCGATTGCCAATTATCAAAAGCTTTTTCCTTACTTTAGCATCCTGTAAAAATGTCGAAAAAATGATTTCAGAAGAACAATTCCAAACCGAATTACAGTTGATAATAGCCAATGCGATCCGCGAAGATATTGGCGCAGGCGATTACAGTTCGCTGGCCTGCATTCCGGCTTCGGCCAACGGAAAAGCGAAACTGCTTGTAAAAGACGACGGAATTATAGCCGGAGTCGAATTTGCGAAAATGATCTTTAAATATGTCGATTCCGATCTTCAGGTTGAAACGTTCATTGAGGATGGAACTGCGGTGAAATATGGCGATGTGGTTTTTCATGTTTCCGGAAGTTCGCAATCGATCCTCAAAGCGGAAAGACTGGTGTTGAATTCGATGCAGCGCATGTCTGCGATCGCTACCAAAACCCAGCAATATGTGCATTTGCTCGAAGGGACCAATACGCGCGTTCTCGACACTAGGAAAACCACTCCTGGTTTCCGTGCTGCCGAAAAATGGGCAGTGAAAATGGGCGGCGGCGTCAACCATCGGTTTGCGTTATACGACATGATCATGCTGAAAGACAACCACATCGATTTTGCCGGCGGTATTTCATTGGCTATTGCCAAAACAAAGGAATATTTAAAAGACAACCATCTCGATCTCAAAATCATTGTCGAAGCCAGAAGCCTTGATGAAGTGCGTGAAATCCTGCAAAGCGGCGGCATTTACCGAATTTTACTCGACAATTTCGATTACGAAACCACAAAAGAAGCCGTAAAGCTCATTGGTGACCAATGCGAAACCGAATCGTCTGGAAACATCAACGAAAAAACAATCCGGTTTTATGCCGAATGTGGCGTCGATTACATTTCTTCGGGCGCGTTAACACACTCGGTTCACAATATGGATTTAAGTTTAAAAGCGATTGAGTAGAAGGGAAAAGGAGTAAGGCAAAAGTCGAAACGGAAGGCAAAAGTCTGATGTCACAATTCTAAAATCTGTATTCTAAAATCTAAACACCAATGACCCGAATTCTCGAGGCAAGACTTGAAAAAATACCCGTAGTGCGAAATCTCGTAAGCTTTACAAAAGGGATCGCTTTGCCATGGCTCGACGGATTGTCATTGTATGATTTGCTCGAATTGTATATCATCGGGATCGCGCAAGGCGCCATTTCGTACCGCGCCGCTTCGGTTGCATGGAGTTTTTTCATGGCACTTTTTCCATTCGCGTTATTCATCCTGAATTTAATTCCGTACATTCCAATTCAAAATTTCCAACAGGATTTCCTGCAATTTGTTGAAGAAAGCGTGCCGCCAAATACCTACGATGCGATTGCCAATATCATCAACGATATTTTAAACAACAGCCATTCCGGCTTGCTTTCCTGGGGTATTGTTTTGGCTGTTTTGTTAATGGCAAACGGACTTAACGCCATTCTCGGTGGTTTCGAGAATTCAAAACATGTCATTTTAAAGCGTGGTTTTTTTCGCCAATATGCCGTTTCGATTGCGATGTCGTTGTTCCTGTCGTTCATTTTAATTATCACGATCGCATCCATTGTAGTTTTTGAAGTTTTTATCCAGAAAACCAAAATTCAGGATGTGCTCAGTGACCAGATTCCGCTCATCATTATGGGTCGTTACGCGTTCGTCATTTTAATGATCCTGATCGGGGTTTCCATTTTATTTAAATTCGGGACCAAACGCGACAAAAACCGCTCGTTCATTTCGATAGGTTCGGTGTTTACAACGATTTTGGTCATTATTTCTTCGTATTTCTTCGGAATCTGGGTCGTTAAATTTTCAAAATACAACGAATTATACGGCTCGATCGGCACATTATTGATCATGATGTTTTATATTTGGATTAACTGTATGATTTTGCTGCTGGGTTTTGAACTCAACGGTACGATCAACAAATTAAAGAAAAAAGGCCAAAAGATTATCCAGTAGCAATTCCGGCTGTACGTTTTAAGTCCTCGCAAAAAAACGTTTTTGCACGTCATGAAAAGCGCTTCCTTTGGTCGCGTTTTCTTTCGGCAAAAACAAGTTTTTTTCACTGCGGGCTTTTCACTGCCATCCGGGCTAAAACACCATCCGTATGAAACCAGCAATTCTGTTCATTTTTATATTTTTCGCCAGCATTTCGTTTGCCCAGCATTCGGTCATCGGAAAATGGAAAACCATCGACGACGAAACCGGAAAAGCGCTTTCTGTAGTCGAAATTTATGAAAGCAAAGGAAAAGTCTACGGCAAAGTCATCGAAATCTTCAATCCGAAAAACCGCAACCGCGTTTGCGAGAACTGCTCCGGCGAAGACAAAAACAAACCCATCCTTGGCCTGACCGTAATCAAAGGACTCAGCAAAGAAGGCAATGAGTACAACTCTGGAAAAATCCTCGATCCCAAAAATGGCAAACTGTACCAATGTTACATCACGCTCGATAGTTTCGACAAGCTTAAAGTGCGCGGATATATTGGGATTTCATTATTGGGCAGAACACAATATTGGGAACGGGTAAAATAGATCTAAGATTTAAGAATTTTGATTTGAGAATTTTGATTTCAAAAGTTTGTAACTTTACACACTTAAAAAATCGGAGCTATGTCGAAAATTTGTACCAACTGTCAGGCGGAAAATAAAGAAGATTCAAAATATTGCGCGGTTTGCGGTTACCAATTGCCGGTTGCTGTAAATGATGAGGTAAAAGCGCCGCTTCCTGAGAAAAAAGCCAATGCCAAGAAATTTTCATGGGCAACCGTGATTGCTTTTGTCGTGACTTTTGGTGTGGCCTATTTTGCGACGCAGTATTTCCTGTCGCCATCGATCCATTCACAATTGGAGAAAGTCGCCGAAGAAATGAATAAAACCCTTCCGGTAAAAGTCGACGAATACATGACGCTTGAGCATGTCGGGGCAAACGGAAAAACCATTCAATACGATTATAAACTGACCGAAAATGTCAAATCGGAAGTGAACTTGGATACGGTCAAAAAATATGTGTTTTCCAGCGTTTTGGAAAATGTCAAAAACAATCCGGGAATGGAAGCATTGAGAAAGAACAATGTTACATTCAAATACTCTTACAAAGATAAAAATGGCGTTTTCGTATGCGATTATGTCGTAAACCCTGAAATGTACGAAAACAACAAATAATTTTTTTGAATCCAAAGCCAATCAGCCCAAATACATGCCACATTTTGTCGAAGTAATCCTGCCGCTTTCACTCGAAAAAACGTTTACTTACAGCGTTTCTGAAACCGAATACGATTACATCAAACCCGGAATGCGAATCGCTGTTCCGTTTGGAAAAAGCAAAATCTACACGGCGCTCGCCATCGAACTGCATCAAAACCAGCCGGAATTATACGAGGCCAAAGAAATTCATCAAATCCTTGACGAAAGCCCGATTGTCAATGATTTCCAGATCAAACACTGGCAATGGATCGCTTCCTATTATATGTGTGCGATTGGCGACGTGTATCGCAGTGCCATGCCAAGTGCGTTGATATTGGAAAACGAAACCATTATTTCGCAAAAGCAGGATTTTTTCGTGGATGAAAACCAACTCACGGATGACGAGTTTTTGGTCTATCAGGCGTTGCAACAAACCAGTTCGCTGAAAATTGAAAATATCGTTTCGATACTGAATAAGAAAAACGTTTTTCCGGTCATTCAGCAATTGCTTCAGAAAGGCATTTTGCAGCTTGAGGAAGAAATGTCGGAAACTTACAAACCAAAACTGATTCGGTATGTTCGCCTTCACGCCGAATTCCAGAATCCAGACAATTTAAGCGAACTGCTAGATATATTAAAAAATGCGGCCAAGCAGAAAGAACTGGTTTTGGCGTATTTCCAACTCAATGCTTCAAGAAAACCGATTACGGTTAAACAACTGGTTGAAACTGCCAATTCATCTGCGACAGCTATAAAAGCTTTGGTCGACAAAGGCATTTTCGAAGAATATCACATTCAGCAGGATCGCGTGAACTTCGATGAAAACCTGCAGGAAACCAAACTCGAACTCAGCCATGCGCAACAATTGGCTTTTGACGAAATCAATTACAATTTTGAAGTGAAAGACGTCAATTTATTGCACGGCGTCACATCCAGCGGGAAAACCGAAATTTACATCAAACTGATTGAAACCATTCTGGAAAAAGACAAACAGGTTTTGTACCTGCTTCCGGAAATCGCCTTGACAACCCAACTGGTGTCGCGTTTGACAGCCTATTTTGGAAATAAAGTCGCGGTATTCCATTCAAAATACAGCAACAACGAACGCGTGGAAGTCTGGAAACAATTGCTCGAAAATTCGCCCAAAGCGCAGATCGTGATAGGAGCGAGGTCGGCGTTGTTTTTGCCATTTTCCAATCTCGGACTGATCATCGTTGATGAAGAACACGAACAAACCTTTAAGCAAGTCGATCCTGCGCCACGATATCACGCGCGTGATGCCGCAATTGTATTGGCGAATGCGCACAAAGCAAAAGTATTGTTGGGTTCGGCAACGCCAAGTATCGAGACCTATTACAATACGCAATCTGGAAAATACGGTTTGGTTGAAATTTTTGAGCGTTTCGGAAAAGTGCAAATGCCCGAAATTCATTTGGTCGATTTAAAAGATAAATATTTCCGCAAGAAAATGTCGGGGCATTTTAGTGACGAACTGATCGAATCGATTTCGGAAGCGCTGTCGCTGGGCGAACAAATCATTTTATTTCAAAACCGACGCGGTTATTCGCCGGTTGTGGAGTGTATGACTTGTGGACATGTTCCGCAGTGTGCGCAATGCGACGTGAGTTTGACGTATCACAAACACAAAAACCAGCTGCGTTGCCATTATTGTGGGTATTCAATGGCAAATCCTACGAACTGCCACGTTTGCAGCAGCGTTGATTTAACTACAAAAGGTTTTGGAACTGAGCAAATCCAGCAGGAATTGATCGCGTTGTTTCCAAATGCGAAAATCGGCAGAATGGACCAGGACACGACGCGCGGTAAATTTGGATTTGAGAAAATTATCGACAGTTTTAAGAATCGGGAAGTGGACGTTTTAGTCGGAACCCAAATGCTCGCCAAAGGTCTGGATTTCGATAATGTAAGTCTGGTTGGGATCATGAACGCCGACAACATGTTGTATCATCCCGATTTTCGGGCGTTTGAAAGAAGTTTCCAGATGATGACACAGGTTTCCGGAAGATCCGGAAGATCTGAAAAACGTGGAAAAGTCATCATTCAAACCTACAATCCAAATCACAACACCATTCAGCAGGTCACGCACAACGACTATAGTGCGATGTATACCGAGCAATTGTATGACCGTCAGATTTACAAATATCCGCCGTATTTCCGGTTGATCAAACTGACCCTGAAACACCGGGATTTTGAAAAACTCAAAGAAGGATCGATGTGGTTGTATCAGGTGTTGCAGCAAAATCTGGCGTTGCCGGTTTTAGGTCCGGAAGAACCGCCGGTGAGTCGCATTCGAAATGAATACATCCGTACCATTATGATTAAGATTCCGCAAAACCTGCCACTAACAGGCACAAAAAAAACTATCCAGAAAATACTGGATAGTTTTGATAGGGTTCCGCAATACAGGGCGATTAAAACCGCCGTGAATGTAGATTTTTAAGCGATTGCTAATGCGCGTACAAGATCTTCTTTTTTGTTTCTGCTTAAAGGTATTTTTGTAATTCCTATTTCTGCGAATTTACTGTTGAAACGTTCCACTTTATCAATGTTTATAATGTAGGATTTATGAACACGGATAAATTTGTCTTTTGATAAGTCTTTCTCGAAAGATTTCATGGTAGACAACACGAGGTTGCTGTCGTCTTCGGTTACCACTTTTACGTAATCGCCGAAAGCTTCGATCCATTTGATCTTTGAAGTGAACACTTTTAATTTCTTAAGATTACTCTTAATAAAAATGTGTTCTCCGTCTTCTTCCTGATTTTCTTTTTTGAGCAAATGGAAATCCATCGCGCGTTTAACTGAAGCATTGAATCGGTCGAGCGCAATCGGTTTCTGTAGGTAGTCCGTTGCGTCATAATCGAACGCTTTCATAGCGTATTCAGCTTTTGACGTGATAAAAATGATTTGAGGCTTCACTTTTAAACCGTCAAGAAAGTCAAAACCGCTGATCACTGGCATTTCAATATCCAGAAAAATCAAGTCAACGGTATGTACCGACATGCAATTTTTTGCCTCAATTGCATTGGAAAAATCACCAATTAAATGTAAATTTGGGTGATTATTCACTAACTTTGCGATGATCATCCTTTGGATGGAACTGTCATCGACAACTACACAATTTAGTTTCATATTCTTTATGTATTATAGATTTGGAACGACGAAAATAGAAAGTATTTCCCAACAAACCTAATGTTTATCGGATTTTTTTACCATACAACGAATAAAGTTGGTTTTTGCTTGTTTATTAAAATTTAATTACTACTTTTGCAGCCATTTTAACAATTTAAAACATAGTTTATGAATCATTATGAAACTGTTTTCATTTTAAATCCCGTTTTATCTGAAGTTCAGGTAAAGGAAACAGTAAGCAAATTCGAAGATTTTCTTACAACCAGAGGAGCAGAAATGGTATCTAAAGAGGATTGGGGCCTGAAAAAAATGGCTTACGAAATCCAAAACAAAAAAAGTGGTTTTTACCATTTATTCGAATTTAAAGTATCTGGCGAAGTTTTAATCGCTTTTGAAACCGAATTCAGACGTGACGAAAGAATCATGCGTTTCCTGACTGTAAGTCTTGACAAACATGCAATCTCTTGGGCTGAAAGAAGAAGAACTAAATTAAAAGCAACAAAAGCGTAATTATCATGGCAACTTTACAACAATCGGCTTCAGGCAAAAAAGATGGGGATATCAGATATCTTACACCTTTAAATATAGAAACAAACAAAACTAAAAAGTACTGTCGTTTCAAAAAGTCAGGTATCAAATATGTAGATTACAAAGATGCTGACTTCCTTTTGAAATTCGTAAACGAGCAAGGGAAAATTCTTCCACGTCGTTTAACAGGAACTTCATTGAAATTTCAAAGAAAAGTGTCTGTTGCTGTAAAAAGAGCAAGACATTTGGCTTTAATGCCATACGTGGCGGATTTATTAAAATAAAAAATTAACAGTTGTTGGTTTTCTGAATCAGAAACCTAACTTCTCCAAATAAAAGGACAACAACATGGAAATTATCTTAAAGAAAGATGTACAGAATTTAGGTTTTAAAGACGATGTCGTATCAGTAAAAGCTGGTTACGGACGTAACTTTTTGATCCCACAAGGATTTGCTGCTATGGCAACACCTTCTGCTAAAAAAATCTTAGCTGAAAACCTAAAACAAAAAGCACATAAAGAAGCAAAAGTAGTTGAAGATGCTAAAAAACAGGCAGAATCACTAAAAGCGCTTGAAATCAAAATTTCTGCAAAAGCAGGTGGTGAAAAACTTTTCGGTTCGATCACCAACATTGATATCGCAGAAGCTTTGGAAAAAGCAGGACAGCCAATCGACAGAAAATTCATCACTTCAGGGATCGTAAAACGTACCGGAAAATACGCTGCAAACGTAAGATTGCACCGTGATGTAATCGTTGAATTGCCTTACGAAATCGTAGCTGAGAAATAATATTTTTTCAGTTTTGAAAATAGAATCCCGATAGCAATGTCGGGATTTTTTTTTAGGAGCTATTCCTGCTATCCGTTTCAATCTTTTTAGTTTCCTTTCGCTGCGCTACAGCAAACTAAAAAGAATTTCCACTACTATCGGGGCTAGGGCAGCAGACTTCAAAATTCAAGATTCGTTAATCAAAATTCAGGATTTAAAAATTGAACTTTGAATAATGAATATCGATTAACGAATAACGAACAAAAAAACTCAGCAACTTCTCATGAAATACAACAGACTCACCAAAGAACAATTCGAAGAACTCCACCCGGAATTCATCAATTTCCTTGCAACCCAATCCATAGACAAAACAGAATGGGACAAAATCAAAGAAGAACAACCGCAAATCGCTGAACAGGAACTAGACGTTTTTTCTGATTTCATTTGGGAAGGCGTTTTAACGCGCGCCGAATACCTGGAACATTTTTCTCCAAACCACATTTTTCTGTTTAAATGCGGCGAAACCCACGTGCATTCAATCGTACTGAAATCGAACGTCGCAGAAACCAATTTCCTTTCAAAAGAAGGATTGCAATGGCTCAGCGACAATATGTTTACCGATAATATTGAGATGAAAATTGGTAAAAAAGAATTTACCGAAGAACGTAATGCATCCATCTTCGAACTCATCAAACAAGGCTCTTTTCTAAGCGACGGCCAATTGTACAAGCAAATCAATACGATTATCGAATCCTAAAAAAAATCCTCTTCGATTTGAAGAGGATTTTTTTTAGGATTTTATTTTCTGGAGGCTGTGCTCAATTTCTTTGAGTTTCTCATCGATAAATTTAAATTTCTGAGGATTGTTTAAGTTCGTTGAAAACACGCCTTTGATATGCCAAATTTCGTTTATCTCTTTCGCGCTGATGTTGATCGTATTGAAAAAAGTATTTTCATTGCTCAGTATAAATCCGTTCTGGTTTTCACGCGAACGGTTGATTCTGTTGATGAACAACCCTTTTGACTGGCTCACAACCACAACAAGACCATTGTCTTCCACGTCGTTCAGGTTTAATTCCTGGCAAACCACAATCGAGTTTTCTTCAATGAGCGGAAACATATTGTTGCTTACAACCTGGAACGCACGCGTATTTTGTTTGGTAACAATTGGGAAACTGTATTTTGGAAGACTTTCAAGAAAACTGTTGCTGTTTCCGGCGCAATACTGAAATTGCAATTCGCGGCTTACAAGCGGTGTTTGTGTTGCAAAAGCAGACGCTTTCGGTGCCCTGTTTTCAAAAAACAATTCATTAAGGTCAATTTCATACAATTCAGAAATGGCAATAATGGCATTGAAATCCAATGAGTTCCGTTTCTTCCAGGTCGAAATGGTATTGGGTTTAACCTGTAGAAATTCCGACAACTGGATGTCAGTATTAATTTTGAGTGCCTTTTTCAGTTTTTTTAAAACGATACTCGAGTTTATACAATTTAATTCGTGCATTTTCACTAATTTGTTAGATCTGCAGCAAGTCAGATTTGGTGTAAAAAATAAAACTCCATACGCATTGCAATGCAATACTCACATTCATCATCAGTAATTTTGATGTGCCACAAATGTACAGCGCCACAAATCACGACGCTTACATCACACAGGTAAAATCTTGTAGAATTTGGGTTAATTCTTAAATTTGGACTGCAGCATAAACCTGAAAATTTCAGGGTGGTATTTGTGCTAACAGCAGACAAATATATATTAAATTGGTTAAAACCAATACACTCTCTAAAAAATATTGGGAAAATGTTTGAATAATTTTTTTTATATCGTTTTCGTGATCGGATTTATCATTTCAAATTCATTTAGAATTATTAATTTTAACGACATTAATCAGGGTTTTGAAACCATTTCATTATTTTATAAAATATGGATATTCTTCAGCAAATTCAGGCATTACGGGAAATACTCAACAAACACAATTATGATTATTACGTATTGGATAATCCTACGATTTCTGATTATGATTTCGATTTGAAACTAAAGGAACTCCAAAAACTTGAATCAGAAAATCCTCAATATTTTGATGAACATTCGCCAACGCAAAGGGTTGGTGGCATGATTACCAAAAATTTTGACACGGTCACACATGATTCCCGCATGTATTCGCTCGACAATTCTTATTCAAAGGAAGATCTTGCCGATTGGGAAGCCCGGATCCAAAAAGTACTCGGAAACGTCAATATTGAATACAGCTGCGAACTCAAATACGACGGCGCTTCGATCAGTATTACTTATGAAAAGGGCAAACTCAGCCGAGCCGTGACACGTGGCGACGGATTCCAGGGCGATAACGTGACCAACAACATCAAAACCATACGATCAATCCCGTTGCATTTGAAAGGTGATTTTCCGGACAAATTCGACATTCGCGGCGAGATCATTCTTCCGTTCGCAGGATTCGAGAAAATGAACCAGGAACTGATCGAAATTGGCGAAACGCCTTATTCCAATCCAAGAAATACAGCTTCCGGAAGTTTGAAATTGCAGGACAGCACCGAAGTTTCCAAACGTCCGCTGGATTGTTTGTTGTATTCGATTGTTGGCAACAACCTGCCATTTAAAAATCATTTCGACGGATTGCAGCACGCCAGAAACTGGGGCTTTAAAGTTCCGAAAGAAGCGCAGCTTGCGAAAAACCTGGAGGAAGTTTTTCAGTTTATTGAATATTGGGACACACACCGACACAACCTTCCGTATGAAACCGATGGCGTGGTCGTGAAAGTAAACAATTTGCATTTTCAGGACGAACTCGGTTATACGGCAAAATCGCCACGTTGGGCGATAGCCTACAAATTTAAAGCGGAACAGGTTTTTACCAGATTGAATTCGATTTCGTATCAGGTGGGAAGAACAGGGGCGATCACGCCGGTGGCCAATTTGGAGCCGGTGCAACTCGCAGGAACGATTGTAAAACGCGCCTCATTGCACAATGCCGACCAGATCGCGAAACTCGATATCCGGGTTTTTGACACGGTTTTCGTTGAAAAAGGCGGTGAGATCATTCCGAAGATTATCGCAGTCGATTTAAGTAAACGTCCCATTGAATCAGAACCAACAATTTACATCACACATTGTCCGGAATGTCGGACTGAGCTTGTTCGTACAGTTGGTGAAGCGCAACATTACTGCCCGAATTTTTATGGCTGTCCACCGCAAATCATTGGACGCATCCAACATTTTATTTCTCGTAAAGCGATGGATATTGAAGGTTTGGGCGGGGAAACGGTAGCCTTGCTTTTCAACAATGGCTTGGTTCAGAATTACGCCGATTTGTATGATCTTTCGATAGCGCAAATTCTTCCGCTCGAGCGAATGGCACAAAAATCTGCTGAAAATCTGGTGAACGGAATTGAGAAATCGAAACAGATTCCGTTTGAGCGCGTTTTGTTTGCACTCGGAATCCGTTTTGTTGGCGAAACCGTTGCTAAAAAACTGGCCAAACATTATAAAAACATCGAATCGTTGTCGCAGGCCAGTCTGATAGATTTGGTGCTTGTCGACGAAATTGGCGAACGCATTGCAAAAAGTGTCATAGAATTCTTTGAAAATCAAGAAAATAGACTTATCATTGAAAGGTTGAAAAACTACGGATTGAAATTGGAAACCATTTCAAACGCAAATCCAAATGCCACCGACAAACTTGTTGGAAAGATTTTTGTCGTTTCAGGTGTTTTTGAAAAATTCTCCCGCGATGATCTCAAAAAAGCCATCGAAGACAACGGCGGAAAAGTAGGAAGTTCCATTTCGGCAAAAACGCATTTTGTGGTTGCGGGTGAAAATATGGGACCTGCCAAATTGGAAAAAGCCGTCCAACTGAAAATTCCGGTGATTTCGGAAGATGATTTTATCAAGCTATTGAATGAAAATTAGGAACATCGCTGTTTATACTTATTTTATTTCCTGCATTATTGCAATAGTTGGCCTTATAAGCAATTCAGAATTTCTGCTATTGGTAACCAAACCGATCATCATTCCGTCTATTTATTTTTATTACATCAGTAAAGTGCGCAACATCAGCCTGATTTTTACGCTGGTTTTGATATGCAATTTTATAGGCGACGCGATCGTGATCCTGCGACTCGACAATCCGCTCTACATGATGACACCTTATTTAATTTCGTATTTGCTGCTGCTGGTTTTCGTTTTTCAGGATGCGGCAAAAATGAAACTGACCGCTGCTGTGGTTTCCTATTTGGCGTTGATTCTGTCTGCTTTGATATACATTTTAATATTGTTGGTTGATATTGATGATGCCGACGGTAGAAAGTTGGTTCCGGCGTTACTCGTTTACGGGCTGGTACTCACTACGCTTTTCACGGTTGCGGCATACAATTATTTATCCGACAAATCGCTGCACACATTTTACATGCTTGTAGCTGTTGGCTGTTCTTGGTTTTCAGACGTTTTTTATGTGTTGTACAACTTGCATTTTCATATTCCGGTGATGAATTACATCAATGCGGCGATGCAATTGTTTTCATATTTTTTCTTTGTAAAATATATCGTGGCCCGAAATAAGGCAAATGTTGTCCGGAAAATCGCTGTTAAACAATAATGCTAAATTTAGAAATGTTGAAGAAATTAAAAACCAACGGGTTGCTGTTTGCATTGACTTTTCTGTATTTCACTTTATCATTCGTAGAAATATTTGCAGAATTCTATAAAATCCCAACTGTCATTTTAGCAACAAAACCACTATTGATGCCGTTGCTGATTGCGATTTATTGCCATACGTCCAAAAAAATAAATGCAATTTATCTGGTTTCACTCGTTGCGTTATGGATCGGAAATATCGTTTTCATCACGAAATCCGCGGAAGCGGTAACCATAGGAACGGCATTGTTTACATTTTATAGGATCCTGATTATTTTTCTGGTGGTCAAAATGACAAGATTACCTGGCGTCATTCCGATATTACTTGGAAGCCTTCCGTTTTTATTTCTGAATCTTTTTCTGATGAATATTACGTTTGAAGAATTGGGCAACAGCTTTTACCTTTTTGCGGTGCACAGTATTTTTACAACGATCTTCGGCGGAATCGCATTGGGCAATTATATGTTTCACTCAAACAAAGCAAACATGTACCTGCTTGTAAGTACGATGTTGTATACTTTTATGCAGTTTTTATTCATCATAAGAGTTTTCCTGCTTTCGCTAAATATTTTTCAGCCACTTGGGATGTTGCTTTTCATCAGTTCGCAATATTTATTGTATCGGTTTTTTATACTGGAAGAGGCGAAAATCGTTAGAAATGAAAACATTACGCAGGTAAAAGGTTCTTAAATCAAACCAATTCAAGCTATATAAAAATCATACATTTAAGAATTGCGTTGTAATATTCTTAGATTTTAACATGAAGTGCCAAATTAACTGCTAAATTTGACCCAGGAATTTAAATGATAATCTGATGATTTTGAAAGTAGCCGCAATCAATAGAATCGATATTCTTCCAAAAATTTATTTTGCGGTTGCAACATTGCTGATTGCTGCCGAACTTTTCGACCTGAAGCAAATCATTTTTATATTCAAACCTTTCCTGATCCCAGTTTTAATGCTGCTGTATGTCCTGAAATCCAGCAGAAAAAATCCGTTGTATCTGGCAAGTCTGGTTTTTGCTTTGCTTTCCAACATCTTTTTTATTTACACCACGCCAAAACTGATTGTATACGGAATCATCGCTTTCATGATGTATCGATTGCTGACGATATTTCTCGTTTTGAAAATCACTAAAAAACCACTGCTCGTTCCGTTTTTAATTGCAACGATGCCGTTTATTTTTATTTTTTCGTGTCTGTTGAATCTGACACTGCCTCCGGATGCGCCTGCATTTTTTCCTGCGGTAGTTAACGGTTTGCTGATTTCATGCCTGGCCGGAATCTCGCTGTCGAATTACATTATGAATGACAACAAGGCAAATTCGTGGTTCGCGATCAGCACTTTGTTTTTTGTAGTGTTGGTATTCCTGTTTATGATCCAGAAATATTATATGCCGAATGTTGTTTTCCAACCGATTTCCGCACTGATGTTTACGCTCGGGCATTACACTTTCTACAAATTTGTAATTGAAGCCGAAAAATCAACGCCTGAAGAAATCAAACAATAATCGATCTTCCCGCAACCGATTTGCTTTTGCCTTTTTCCAGGTAAAAATCAATTCGTCCCAGATTTATTCCATAACAGCCAACCTGATTCACAAGCACGTCAAATCCGTCCGCATTTTTTACGATTGTAGGTTTGTCTAGAAAAGTATGCGTGTGTCCGCCAATGATCAAATCGATATCTTTAGTCAGCGCTGCGAGTTTCAGATCGCTGATTTTATCCGGATCATTTTTATATTGGTAACCAATGTGCGACAGGCAAATCACCAGATCACATTTTTGTTCGTGTCTTAAAATCCGCGCCATATCCTGAGAAACTGCAATCGGATCGTTGTAAACCGTTTCCTTATAATTTTTCTTATCAACGAGTCCGTTAAGTTCCACGCCGAGTCCGAAAACACCAATTTTGATCCCGTTCTTATCAAAGATTTTATACGGTTTTACAACGCCGTCCAAAATCGTATTCTTAAAATCGTAATTCGCCGAAACAAAATCAAATTTCGCATTGGGCAACTGCGCATAAAATCCGTCGATGCCATTGTCAAAATCGTGGTTTCCCATTGTAGCCAAATCATATTGCATCATGCTCATCAGCTTGAATTCGAGTTCGCCACCGTAATAATTGAAGTAAGGCGTTCCCTGGAAAACATCGCCTGCATCAAGCAAAAGCACGTTCGGATTTTCCTTTTTGATGCTTTCAATCAAAGCCGCACGCCGCGCCACGCCGCCCATATTCGGGTTTTTTGGGTGTGTTGCCGGAAACGGGTCAATGTAACTGTGCACATCATTGGTATGCAAAATTGTCAAATGTTTGGCATCCGAAGTTTTAAAACTGCTCAGTGAAAGTCCCAAACCAACAAGTGCTGTTCCGGCAGCCGTTTTCTGTATAAATTCTCTTCTTTCCATTTTTTAGAGCTATTTGCTTTGCCTATTCACTCCTAATTTTTATTAGGAGCTCGGGTCCCGCTTTCCGCTGCAATCTTTGTTCTCCCGAAGTGTCGGGATCTCAAAGGATTTTCGCTGCAATCGGGGCTAGGGCAGTTTTCATTTATTCAACTATAATTCTTTTGTCATTTATCAGCGGAATCGTATCGGTTTCCTTAAAATAATCGATCAGCACATTTCTGAGTTTGTAGTCCAGGTCGTATTTCGCAGTCGCTTTTTTGAAGAAATTCATGTTGTCGCCGCCGTTGATCAAATAATCCGAAGTCACTACATAATATGTCGTGTTTAAATCCAAAGGTTTTTTCTGCACCATAATATTTTTCGGAGCATTGTCTTTCCCAATTGCAAAAGTCAGTCCCGATAATGGATGCGGTTTTTTCTCAGCAATAATGTACTGAATCATTTCCAAAACCTGTTCGCCTTTTAAAGCCACGACATAGGCGCTGTTTTCAAATGGCATAATCTCGTAAGCCGTACGCGCGGTCACATTTCCCTGTCCGATAATCGAACGGATTCCGCCGTGGTTCAGCAAACAAATGTCAATGTTTTTTTTCTCACGGGACACGAAGATCGGATTGCATTTGGCCAACGTCACATCCGACATCAAATTCCCGATCGTCGATTGCCATTGGCCGCTTTTGTCTAAAGTTTGCGGCGCAAAAGCCAGTGGCAAATTCAGGTCTTTGTCGATATTTTCACGATAAGGTTTAATGAAATTTTCAATCTCGGGAACGCCCTGATTTTTATCGGTAATCCCGATTTCCCGGCCTTCAATCTTTGTGACGTATAATTTTTGCTGGCTGCAGGAAATTCCTAAATTAAATGTTAAGAATAAAACAAAAAACTTTATTCCAACGTTATAGTTTTTTAGATTTACCATCCGAAATACTGCTAATTTTAAATAGATTTGTAATCACGTAAAAGTACTATGTTTTTAAATTACTTAAAGAATTTTTTCACACAAAAAACCGTTAAGAAAAGTTTATCAAATGTACATCCGGCAGTTTCAGAAGGCAAAATCCGGTCGGTCGGAATTGTTTTCGATGAAACCTATTTTTATGAAAGGGAAGCACTCGTCGGCGAACTGGTCAAAAACGGCATTGATGAAAAAGATATTCAGGTGTTGGTTTTTAAAAACAAGATCAAAAAAAACGACACGTTTGACTATCCGGTTTTCAGCCACAAAGATTTGAGCTGGACCGCGACATTTGATAAATCAGAAGTAAAAGATTTCATTGCCGAAAAGTTCGATTTGCTTATTAATTATTACGATACTGAAAAAGCCGCTTTGCTATTGGTATCAAACCTTTCGAAAGCCAATTTTAAAGTCGGGTTTTTGTCTGTAGACAAAAAACTGAACCATTTCATGATCAACACAAACGCAGAAAATTACCAGGTTTTTGTCGAAGAATTGTTCAAATATCTAAAAATACTAAACAAAATATAATATGCAATCACTCATTGGGACCGGAGTTGCACTGGTTACGCCATTCAAAAAAGATTTGTCTGTAGATGTCGAAGCTTTACAAAAAATTGTTGCTTTCCAGATCGACAACGGAATTAATTATCTGGTGGTTTTGGGAACGACCGCCGAATCCGCGACGCTAACATCAGAAGAAAAGGAATTGGTTATAAAAACCGTGATTGATGCAAATAATGGAAAATTGCCGCTGGTTCTTGGCGTTGGCGGAAACAACACCGCTGAAGTGGTAGCCGAATTGAAATCGAGAGATTTGTCAAAATTTGCAGCCGTGCTTTCAGTTTCACCCTATTACAACAAACCCACACAGGAAGGCATTTACCAGCATTTTAAAGCCATTGCTGAAGCGTCTCCAATTCCTGTAATTTTGTACAACGTTCCGGGAAGAACTGCAAGCAACATGCTTCCTGCGACAGTCATCCGTCTTGCGAATGATTTCAAAAACGTCGTCGCCATTAAAGAAGCAGCAGGTGATATTGTCCAAGCGATGCGGCTGATTCAGCACAAGCCAGAAGGTTTTCTGGTGATTTCTGGAGATGACATGATCACACTTCCGATGATTCTTGCTGGAGGAAGTGGCGTAATTTCTGTGATCGGGGAAGGTTTTCCAAAACAGTTTTCACAGATGGTTCGATTGGGGCTCGAAGGTAAAGCGGCAGAAGCATACCAATTGCATTACCTACTTGCCGATTCGATCGATCTGATTTTTGAACAGGGAAATCCGGCCGGAATTAAGGAAATATTCAAAATACTCGGATTGTCTGAAAATACTGTCCGACTTCCATTGGTCAATACCGATGCCGATCTGACTTCCAGAATTCAGGCTTTTGTCAGTAAAATCAATGTGTAACAGCAGGAAAATGATGCTTTTTTATTAAAGCATAAAAATATTTTGTAGTGTCTAATTATTAACTAAATTTGCTCCCGACGTTTCGGGAGGTTTTTAAGGCGGTAAAGCCTTATAAATCAAGAAAACTAAAAACAAATAATGAAGAAATTTTTAGCTGTATTGTTGTTGACCGTGGTATTGAGTTCGTGTGGCGAATACCAAAAAGCTATAAAATCGGAAGATGTCGGCGTAAAATTCGACCAGGCCGTGAAGCAGTACGAAAAAGGAAAATACAATAAAGCCATTCGTCTTTTCGAACAAATTGCACCGGCTTACCGTGGGAAACCGCAGGCTGAAAAGATGTTTTACCTGTTTGCACAATCCTATTACAAAACCAAACAATATTACCTCGCAGGTTACCAGTTTGAAAGTTTCGCTTCTGGTTATCCGAAAAGTGAAAAGATAGAGGAAGCCTCGTTTTTAGGAGCAAAAAGCTACTCGATGTTGTCGCCTGTATACAGTCTTGACCAGGTTGATACCAATAAAGCGATCGGGAAATTACAAACGTTTATCGATACGTATCCAAATTCAGAATATTTTGCCGAGGCAAATGCGACTTTGAAATCACTGACCGATAAACTGGAGAAGAAAGTGTACGAAAACGCGAAACAATACAATACAATTTCCGATTTTAAATCGGCTATTGTAGCACTTGACAATTTCGTTGCCGATTATCCGGGAACGCAGTTTAAAGAAGAAGCTTTGTATTACAAGTTTGATTCGGCTTACCAATTGGCCATCAACAGCGTTCCGTCAAAAATGGAGGAAAGGCTGAACAATGCAAAAATAGCGCATGCCAACCTGATGAAATTCAATGCAGGAACAGCACACAAAGAGAAAGCCGATCAAATGTTGGCCCGTATAGATAAAGATTTACAACAATTTTCTAAATAAAAAGTCATGGATTTAAAAAAGACGAATGCTCCGGTAAATACGATCACTTACAACAAAAATGTAATTGAAGAACCAACCGGAAATGTGTATGAAGCGATAACAATTATGGCTAAAAGAGCAAACCAGATCAATTCTGAGATCAAAAAAGAACTGACAGAAAAACTGGAAGAATTTGCTACTTACAACGACAGTTTGGAAGAAGTTTTTGAAAATAAAGAACAAATCGAAGTGTCTAAATTTTACGAAAAATTGCCAAAACCACACGCGTTGGCAGTTCAGGAATGGCTTGACGGAAAAACATACCACAGAGATACCAACTCATAGATCAAAACATGTCAGTGTTAAGCGGTAAAAAAGTATTACTGGGAGTTTCTGGTGGAATTGCCGCATACAAAACTGCTGCACTTGTCAGATTATTTATAAAAGCAGGCGCCGATGTCCAAGTGGTCATGACGCCTGCTTCTAAGGATTTTGTAACGCCGCTTACCTTATCCACACTCTCCAAAAATCCGGTGTATTCGAGTTTCTTCAACGAAGATGATTCAGATGCACAATGGAACAACCATGTCGAATTGGGCTTATGGGCCGATTTGATGCTGATTGCGCCTGCGACGGCTAATACGTTGTCGAAAATGGCAACAGGAAATTCCGATAATTTATTGATTGCTACTTATTTGTCTGCCAAATGTCCGGTGTATTTTGCCCCGGCAATGGATCTCGACATGTACAAACATCCTTCGACGATCGCGACTTTTGAAACGCTGAAACAGTTCGGAAATATCATGATTCCGGCAGAATCGGGTGAACTTGCCAGCGGACTTTCAGGTGAAGGACGAATGGCAGAACCCGAAAATATCATTTCATTTTTGGAAGCCGATCTGCTAAGCAAATTGCCTCTACGCGGAAAAAAAATCCTAATTACTGCCGGCCCAACATACGAAGCGATAGATCCCGTACGTTTTATCAGCAACCATTCGTCAGGAAAAATGGGTTTTGACATTGCAAAAAGTGCGGCGAATCTTGGCGCGGAAGTCATTTTGGTCGCAGGACCAACACATTTAAAAGTGGAAGATTCCCGTATAAAATTGGTTTCGGTCTTTTCTGCACAGGAAATGTACGACGCCTGTCATGAATATTTCGATGGAGCAGATGTTGCCATAGCCGCCGCAGCTGTAGCTGATTATCGTCCGAAAGTGATTGCAGGTCAGAAAATTAAAAAAACGGAAGCCGATTTTACAATTGAGCTTGAAAAAACGAAGGATATTTTGGCTTCTTTAGGCGAACGTAAGAAAAATCAGTTTCTGATTGGTTTTGCATTGGAAACTGAAAATGAAATTGAACATGCAAAGCAAAAAATCCAGAAAAAAAACTTAGATTTGATCGTTCTGAATTCGTTGCAGGATGAAGGCGCAGGTTTTGGAAAACCAACTAACAAAGTCACTTTTATCGACAAAGATTTCAACATAGAACCAATGCCGCTTCAGTCAAAAGAAGCTGTTGCAGAAGATATTTTAAATAAAGTAATTGCACATTATGCGTAAAATTTTCAGTTTTTTATTGCTTCTTTTTGTTGGATGCACTTATGCCCAGGAACTCAATTGTACGATTAACGTCAATGCCGATCAGGTGGGCGGAGCCAATACTCAGGTCTACAAAACACTGCAAAAATCACTGGCTGATTTTGTGAACAAAACCAATTGGACCAACCAGGGATTTAAAAGCAACGAGAAAATAAACTGTTCGATGTTTATCAATATTTCTGCGGCCAATTCAAATCAATATACAGCAACGATTCAGGTGCAGTCATCGAGACCGGTTTTCAATTCGACCTACGCGTCTCCGGTTTTCAACTTCAACGATAAAGAATTTTCATTCGAATACACAGAATTCCAAAACATCCTTTACAATCCGGCTTCTTTTGAATCCAATCTTTCGTCGGTGATTTCGTATTACTGTTTTATGATCCTCGGAATCGACGCCGATACTTTCGCGCCCGAAGGCGGAACCGACTATCTTGAAACGGCTCGTGCGATCGTTACGGTTGCGCAAAGTGGAAATGCCAAAGGCTGGAGCGGCAACGACGGAAATTCAAACCGTTACTTTCTTATCAACGACATGCTTTCGCCAACATATGCGCCTTATCGTGAAGCGATGTACCAATACCATTCAGCGCTTGACAATATGACGACTGACCTGAAAGGATCAAAAGAAAAAGTGAAATTGGCGGTTTCAAAATTGTCAGAAATTTATTCGGTACGGCCAAATGCATTCATTATGCGTGTGTTTTTTGATGCCAAATCAGACGAATTAGTGTCGGTTTTTTCAGGCGGGCCAAACATTCCTGTCGCTGACCTTGTAGACCAGTTGAACCGGTTTTCTCCATTGAATTCTGCAAAATGGGCCGGAATTAAACTATAGTTCCAGTTTTTAATTAATTATTACCGACTTCATGATCACATCGCTTTCCATCAATAACTTTGCTTTGATAGAAAAATTAACCATTGATTTTTCTGATGGATTTTCGATTATTACGGGCGAGACCGGAGCCGGAAAATCAATTTTGCTGGGCGCGCTCGGACTGATATTAGGAAAACGCGCCGATCTTTCATCTCTAAAAAACAAAGACGAAAAATGTGTCATTGAAGCACATTTTCAGATTTCAAATTACAACCTGCAGCCTTTTTTTGAAGCCAATGACCTCGATTACGAAGCCGAAACGATCATCCGTCGCGAAATACTTCCGTCCGGGAAATCGCGTGCATTTATAAATGATACGCCGGTCAATTTGCAGGAATTGCAGGACGTTGGCGAATTTTTAATCGATATTCATTCGCAGCATCAAACGCAGGAATTGTCGGAAGAACATTTCCAATTCAAAATTATTGATGCGATCGCGGCCAATCAGGATCTGCTCAACGAATACAACACATTTTTAAAATCTTATAAAAAGGACAAAACCAAATTGGCGAACCTGAACGAAGAATTTAAAAATGCCATAAAAGAACAGGATTACAACACTTTTTTATTAGAAGAATTGCTCGCTGCCCAACTCAAACCCAATGAACAAGCGGAATTGGAATCGGTTTTTGAGCAACTTAACAATGTCGAATTTATCAAAGAAGCATTGGATAAATCTTTGGCTGTAGCCAATGAAGAGCAGTTTGGTGTGTTGCAAAACCTCAAAGAAATCAAAGCTTCGCTTCAGAAATTATCCGGTTTTTCAAAAGAATATGCTGCTTTATCGGAACGTGTCAGCAGTGTCGCGATCGAATTCGACGATATCGCCGGCGAAATCGAAAAGCTGACTGAAAGTTTGGTTCACGATCCGCAGCAGCTTGAAATTGTAAATCAGAAATTGCAGCTCATTTACAACTTGCAGAAAAAACACCAGGTTTCTACAATCGAAGAATTGCTTGTGATCCAGTCTGAACTTGACAACAAAGCCATTTCGGCCACGACACTGGAAAATGACATTAAAAATACCGAAATCCAACTCGAAAAGACGGCGTTGCAGCTTGATAAAATTGCGGTTGCTATCCATAAAAACCGTGAAAAGGCAGTTCCGGTACTGACCAAAAAATGGATCGAGATTTTATCATTGCTCGGCATGCCTAACGTACGCTTCAGCATCGAAATCAAACCAACTGACAATTACGGAAATCTCGGCAAAGACGAACTTGAATTTTTGTTTTCTGCGAATAAAGGTTCGAATTTCGGACTGTTGAAAAAAGTCGCTTCGGGCGGAGAAATGTCCAGAATCATGCTGGCTACAAAAGCGATATTGGCCCAATATTCCAAACTTCCGACAATTATTTTTGACGAAATCGACACTGGAGTTTCCGGCGAGATTGCCGATAAAATGGGTGAAATCATGAAAAACATGAGCCAGGAAATGCAGGTTTTGGCCATTACGCATCTTCCGCAAATTGCCGCAAAAGGAAACGACCATTTTAAAGTTTTCAAAACGACTACTGCAAATCAGACCAATACCGAACTCAAACTGCTTTCCAAAGACGAACGCGTTGTCGAAATCGCACAAATGCTTTCCGGAAAAGACATTTCCGACTCCGCCATAAATCATGCAAAAGCCTTGTTGAACTAACAAAAACGAGGTATATTTGTGGGTTAATAAAACACTAATTATACTTTTTCAAAGTAAAATATAATTCCATTTTTATGATTATAGAACCAAGAATGAGAGGATTTATTTGCCTGACTGCGCATCCAAAAGGCGCCGAGCAAAACGTCAAAAGTCAGATTGATTATGTCAAATCAAAAGGCGCGATTAACGGTGCAAAAAAAGTGCTTGTAATTGGCGCTTCAACCGGATTCGGACTGGCTTCAAGAATCAGCAGTGCTTTCGGATCGGATGCGGCAACCATCGGCGTATTTTTTGAAAAACCTCCTGTTGAAGGCAAAACCGCTTCGCCGGGTTGGTACAATTCTGCGGCTTTCGAAAAATTTGCCAATGAAGCCAGTTTGTATGCAAAAAGCATAAATGGCGATGCCTTTTCCAATGAAATCAAAGATGAAACCTTAGCGTTGATCAAAGCAGATCTTGGTCAGGTTGACCTTGTGATTTACAGTCTTGCTTCTCCGGTCAGAACCAATCCGAATACGGGAGTTTTGCACCGTTCGGTTTTAAAACCAATCGGAAAAACGTACACCAATAAAACCGTCGATTTTCATACAGGCAAAGTGTCGGAAGTTTCGATCGAGCCTGCAAATGAAGAAGACATCCAGAATACGGTTGCTGTGATGGGCGGCGAAGACTGGGCCATGTGGATGAAAGCTTTGAAAGATGCAAATTTATTGGCTCACGGCGCGACAACAGTTGCTTATTCTTATATTGGACCATCATTGACTGAGCCGGTTTACAGAAAAGGAACCATCGGGCGTGCGAAAGACGATCTCGAAGCAACGGCTTTTTCAATTACGGATGATTTGAAAGACCTTGGCGGAAAAGCATACGTTTCTGTCAATAAAGCATTGGTAACGCAGGCAAGTTCTGCGATTCCGGTGATTCCGTTATACATTTCGCTGTTGTACAAAATCATGAAAGCCGAAGGTGTACATGAAGGGACAATCGAGCAAATCCAACGTTTGTATGCCGAAAGATTGTTTACCGGAAAAGATGTTCCTGTTGATGAAAAAGGCAGAATCAGAATCGACGATTGGGAAATGCGTGAAGACATTCAGGCAAAAGTGGCCGATTTGTGGGAGCAATCTACAACTGAAAACCTTTCTGAAATTGGCGATCTTGAAGGATACAGAAAAGATTTTTACAACCTTTTCGGATTCGATTATTCGGGAGTCGATTACAAAGCCGACGCAAATGAAATGGTAAATGTGGAAAGCATCAAATCGTAAAATACGTAACCGATAAAGACATTAAAAGTCTTTAAAATTAGTTTACAAAAGTTAAAACCCGCAGTTTAGCGGGTTTTTTTGCATTACATAGTGAGATTATTTACAGGCAAGTAGTTTTGGTTACATTCGCAAAGAATAAAATTAAAACTTAGATCATGGGGAAATTTTACGCTGTTTTAATGTGTTTTTTCTTTTATGTGGTAACCAATGCGCAAGTGTTAAATCAGCCAGCAAATTGGCCCAATTCAGAATGGACAATTACCGGAACTTACAACTCAGATGTACTGGCTTTTGAATCCAATCCGTTAATAACTTCCAATTTCGCATACGATGACAATGAAGCTGGAGACGATTCGCATGATGACCAAATTGCAGCAGAATCGCCCAGGATCGATTTATCGGCAGCATATGCGGCGAATGAAAAAGCGGTTGAAATTACCGTTTCCTACGCTTACTTTTTTCTTGATGACGACGTGTTGCAATTTCAATTTTGGGATGCCGATGCAAACAATTGGAAACCGTGGCCGGGCGCAAACATTCCGGGCACTACGACCGAAGTTACCGACGATTTTTGTCTTGGTTTAAAAAGCCAGTTTACGACAGTGGCTCTGAATATTTCAGGTTTTACGCCTACACAGTTGTCGGGTTTTAAATATAGGATTTCGTATGACGATAAAATAGGCGGTCCGGATTGGAACTACGGCTTTTGCTTTGAATCGCCAGTAATCAGGTCGCTTTCGTGCATTTCACCATCCAATTTTAGAACGACGATCCTGACTTCTGACGGTTGCGAGATTTCATGGGACGCAATTGAAGGAAGCAACGGATTTGAATATGTTTTCGACGAAAATCCTGAAGCACCATCAATCGCAGGAACAACAACTATGAATCCAAGTTTTTCTATGGCCGGATTGTCTGCATCAACACAATATTATTTGCATGTGAGAACCAATTGCGGAAACGGATTCAGTTCATGGCGCACGCTGACCTTTTCAACCGGCGGTATGGTTCCGGAGAACGATGCTTGCGTTAACGCGGTTGCCATCGGCTCATTTCCGTATGAAAATTCGCTTGACGCAACACTGGATACCAACAATGACGGATTTGTCGAAGGATGCGATTCGGCAATGAACGACGGCGTTTGGTATCAATTTACCGGAAATGGTTTTGATGTTTCAGTTGACGTAAAAAATGTTAACGGCTGGGATCCGAAAATCGGTGTTTTCTCAGGAATGTGTGGCAATTTTAGCTGTGAGGGAAGTGCTGATGAAACAGGTTATGAAGGTGAAGAAACACTGACAATATTTGCGACGGAAATCGGAAAAATATATTATGTGAACATTGGGCATTACAATGAAAACAGCGACAATCCTGAAGGACCGTTTGCGATTTCGGTACGTTCTTCAGATTTGGGAACCCGATCGCAATTTGATGACAATTTGAAATATTGGCCAAATCCGGTCCGCGATTTCTTTAATATTTCTCATACAGATGAAATTACGAATATTGCAGTTTATAATGTTATGGGCCAACAGGTTTTTGCTGAAAACATAAATTCCAAAAGTGCCCAACTTGATTTTTCAGGATTTAAATCCGGAAGTTATTTCGTAAAAATCAATACCAATTTGGAAACGAAAACCGTCAAATTGATCAGGTTGTAAATTGTAAGAACGTCATTTATTTCCGATGTAAGGTTTTTAACAATTTGAATTCAAAATTCAGAAGCCGCCATCGTGTGGCTTTTGTGTTTTTAAAACTTATATTTGTTAAAAATTACCAGATGTTTTTTTCGCTGATTATTCCCGTTTACAACCGCCCGGACGAAGTAAATGAATTACTGCAAAGCCTTTCAGAAACTGATTTCTCAGGAAAGTTTGAAGTAATTGTTATAGAAGATGGTTCGTCGATAAGCTGTGCTGATGTAGTGCGAAAATTTGCGAACAAACTTGATATTAATTATTTTTTCAAAGAAAATTCTGGTCCCGGAGATTCGCGGAATTTCGGCATGCGAAAAGCAAAAGGCGATTATTTTTTAATTTTTGATTCGGATTGTATTATTCCGCAATCGTATTTAAATGAAGTGTCGACTGCATTAAATGCACGTTATGTGGATTGTTTCGGAGGTCCGGATAAAGCGCTGGATTCATTTTCCAACATTCAGAAAGCGATTAATTTTTCAATGACCTCGTTTGTTACAACTGGCGGAATTCGTGGCGGATCGGAGAAAATCGATAAATTCCAGCCGCGAAGTTTCAATATGGGCATTTCTAAAAAAGCGTTTGAAGCGTCGGGCGGTTTTGGAAACATACATCCTGGCGAAGATCCTGATTTGTCAATCAGGCTTTGGAACCTCGGATTCGAAACCGCACTTTTTTCCAAAGCTTATGTATACCATAAAAGAAGGATCGACTGGGAGAAATTTTCGATGCAGGTCAATAAATTTGGTAAGGCAAGGCCAATATTAAACAGCTGGTATCCGAAATACGCAAAAGCCACTTATTTTGTTCCGTCGTTGTTTATACTTTTGTTTTTTACTGCCATTGTCATGTGGATATTTGGGCAACCTGTGGGAATAATTTCGTTTTTTATGTATTTTTTGATAGTATTTCTAATATCTGCATTTCAAAATAAGAGTGTTTTAATCGGTTTTTTGTCGGTCATAGCAGTTTGGAAACAATTTTACGGATACGGAATCGGATTTATTAAATCATTCGTATTGGTCCAAATCTTAAAGAAAAATCCGCAGCAAACATTCCCCGAATTATTTTTTAAAAAATGACAAAAATCATTGGTTTAACGGGCGGAATCGGAAGCGGCAAAACTACAGTTGCCGAATATTTCCGTGCATCTGGAATTCCCGTTTATATTGCCGATACCGAAGCCAAAAAAATATCCGAATCTGCCGAGATTGTACAATTGATCAAGTCAGCTTTCGGAACTTCAATATTTGACGCAGAAAATATCAATCGGGAAAAACTCGCCCAACTGGTTTTTAACGATTCTGAAAAATTAGCCACACTTAACAAAATAATTCATCCTGCTGTTAAAATCCACTTCGACAACTGGGTAAAAAACCATCAGGAATTTCCGTACGTAATTAAGGAAGCCGCCATTTTATTTGAAAGCGGAAGTTATAAAGATTGCGACATTATTATAACCGTGGTTGCGCCATTGGAAACCCGAATTTCACGCGTCCTGGGAAGAGACAAAACATCCCGCGAAAACGTCTTAAAACGCATCGACAGCCAATGGACTGACGATCAGCGCGTCTCAAAAAGCGATTACGTTATTGAGAATATTTCGCTTCCCGAAACTCAAAAACAAGTTGATAAAATATTAAAAAAACTAACAATTCGATAAAATAAAGTTTAAATGTTAATGTTTGGTTAATCTATTAATAGTTCAAATGTTAAAATCCTAACTTTGTTAAGATGAATAAATTGTTTTTTCGATTGCTTGTTTTGCTCATGAGCCTGTCATTGATAGGCATTATCTTGGTTCAGGTCTATTGGTTCAACACATCATTTAAGAACAACGAAGAGCAATTTCGCTTTCATGTGAAACAAGTGATTGGCAACGTGGCTGAAAAACTTCAAAAGCAGGAAGCTTACAGTTTCATCGACAAGTATAAAAAACTCAAGGACAGTATTGGAAAAGAGCCGCAAAAGAGCGATTTTCTGGAATTTGGATACTATCAGAGGAATTCCCGTACCAACGAAACTATTATTTATTCAAATAATATCATTTCAGAAGATTACAATATTTCATCATCGTTCTTTGATAAAAAGATTGACAGCCTGAAACTTAAAAATTTCTCGTCGAAAAGAGTAACCGAGGTTTACAATAACGGTATTGACAATTCTGGCCTTGGCCAAAAAGTTACACCGGATTTAAAAATCCAGAAAACCGGCAAACTCGACATTCTTGACAACGCGCAATTTGAAATTTTCTTTAAAGATATTGCTTCGGCTAAACCTTTGCAGGAAAGGGTTTCAAAGGAAAGACTGAAAAAAATGTTGTCTGACGAACTGAACCAATACGGAGTGAAAACACCTTTTGAATTCGGGATTTACAGCAACGGACTCGCAACAAAAATTCAGTCGGATAAATTCAGGTATGCCAAAAATGACACTTATACAATCCCGATTTTTACAGACAATGAAGGAAACAACAAATACCAATTGCTGGTTTGTTTCCCGCAAAAGGAAAAATTTTTCTTTTCAGATCTCGTAGGAATTACGATTTTATCGATTGTGTTCACGCTGATCATCATCATTGCCTATTCCAGCGCACTGAACCAATTGATTCGCCAACGCCATATTTCAGAAATCAAAACCGATTTCATCAACAATATGACGCATGAGTTTAAAACGCCAATTGCTACGATCAACCTGGCATTGGACGCGATCAAAAATCCGAAGATCATAGATGATAAGGAAAAAGTGCATCGTTATCTGCAAATGATCCGCGACGAAAATAAAAGAATGCACGCACAGGTCGAAAATGTACTCAGGATTTCTAAATTAGAGAAGAAGGAGCTCGATATCAGCAAAGAATCCAATAATGTACAGGAAATAATTGACGAAGCGATCGAACACGTGAATTTAATTATTGAAGACCGCCAAGGTACGATTACCACACATTTCAACGCAAATCGTACAACAGTTTTGCTAAATGACGTCCATTTTACAAATGTTATCGTAAATATACTGGACAACGCAATCAAATATTCGCCAAACGAACCACGAATCGACATTTACACCGAAAATGTAAAAGATTTCGTCATCATTAAAATAAAAGACCAGGGCGCGGGAATGAGCAAAGTAGCGCTAAAGCGGATTTTCGAAAAATTCTACCGCGAACACACCGGGGATTTGCACAATGTTAAAGGACATGGTCTGGGCCTTGCTTACGTGAAACGGATTATCGATGACCACAACGGCCAGATATTCGCCGAAAGCGAAAAAGGAAAAGGAAGCACATTTATAATAAAAATACCACTCATTAATTAAAAATATATGGAAGCAGAAAATAAAAAAATTCTTTTAGTAGAAGACGACCAAAATTTCGGCGCGATATTAAAAGACTATCTAACCCTGAATGATTTCGATGTGACGCTGGCCAAAAATGGAATGGAAGGTTTTGAAAAATTCAAGAAAGACACTTACGATTTGTGCATTCTTGACGTCATGATGCCTTACAAAGACGGTTACACGCTTGCAAAAGAGATCAGAGAAAAAAACAAAGACGTGCCAATTATTTTCCTTACCGCAAAATCTATGAAAGAAGATGTGTTAAAAGGATACAAAGTGGGCGCCGATGATTACCTGAACAAACCGTTCGATTCTGAAGTATTGCTGATGAAAATCAAAGCGATCATCCAGAGAAAAGCCGCAGACGTGAAAAACGACCACGTAAAATTTGAGTTCCAGATTGGAAATTTCCACCTGAATTCAAAATTGCGTTTCCTGACCTTCAAAAACGAAGAGCCAATCAAATTGTCGCCAAAAGAAAACGAATTGCTTAAAATGCTTGCCGTTTACGAAAACGACTTAATGCCAAGAGAACTGGCGCTGACAAAAATCTGGAGAGACGACAATTACTTCACATCAAGAAGTATGGACGTGTACATTGCCAAACTCAGAAAGTACCTCAAACTCGACGAAGATGTTGAAATTCTCAACATTCACGGTGAAGGTTTCAGGCTGGTAGTCAAAAATAAAGCCGAATAAATAATCAAAGCTCTGAGAAATCAGGGCTTTTTTTTTGAAACTATTCCTGCTGTCCGCTACAAGATTCTTCATAAAAAAAAACATTTCCAATAAAACAAAAAGAGCTTCCTCACGGTCGCTTTTTTGTTTTAGGAAATGTAATTTTTTTATTTCAAAATGCTTTCCGCTTCCATCAGGGTTAAACCCAGTCAATCGCCATAGCAAAACAAACCTTTTCATTTTTAGTGACCGAAAAATATGCTGGCTTCTGTAAATCACCCAAAACATTCACTTCAACGTCATCACCAAGATTCAATTCCCGAAGAAAATTCATTTCCAGATTTTGAACCTGCTTTTTCAATATAAATACCGAATCAACAGAATCGAAGCACCATTCCAGATATTTCACATTGTTCACATGGTTCACAATATCCAGATCTGACAGCACAACTTTTCGTTTGGCGAGTTCCTGCGTTTCTTTCAAGATATTGATTCTCGAAAACGGAATAGTCGTCCCATGAAGTTCCGGAAATTTCTCAAAATGGTCATGTCCAAGCGCCAAAGCTTCCGCTCTCCGGAATTTCGTATTAAAAACAACCCAGAAACTCGTAGCGCCGGCGATCTTTTTACCATCGAGCCACATTTCGATATTTCTGGTCGAACTCGAACCCTGTAAACTTTCAATCCAGGTTTTCACGATAACTTTGTCTTGCCATTTGGGCAATCCCGAAATTTCAATCCGGATCCGGCTCAAAACCCACGCCTGGTCGAATGCCTGCATGTCGTTAAAACTCAATCCGCCCAGAATCGAATGTTCGGCCGCGGTGAGTTGCAACAAATTGCATAAATCGGCATATTTCAGGAAGCCATTCGGCGCACATTGGGTAAAATTAATTTCCCATTCGTGGGAATAAACAGAAGTGAAATTTGGGGAAACCGGCATGTTTGACTTATTTGTTTGTGGCGTTTTCTTTATTTTTTAAATACTTGTTTTTCATCGAATAGCCAATTTTCAACCCAAGATTGATTTGCAGCATTTTTGCCTCGCCAAAGTACGATTTAAATTCCGGTGCCGTGTCAACATCAAGACTGGATTGAACATAACCAACTCCGGCAAAAAAAGAAATAACCTTGTCGATTCTATAATCGGCATAAAAACCGCCACGGACATTTATTCCTCTTTGGCGCACAATGTTATTGGCTTCCACGCCAAAATAGTTGATTCGCGTATCTGATGATCTGACAAAATTAATTTCTGAAGATCCAAAACCAACATACGGCTGAACGGAGAAATTTTTGGTTATCGGAAACTCGTATAAAACTTGTGCATACAACAAATTGTAACGCGAATGATCAACCGTTGCAGCTTTTGAAACATCCGTCACATCGTAATAAATTCGGTCAAATCCAACGGCCAACCTGAAATTATGGTATTCAAACATGCTCATGTTGATTCCAAAAGAAACTTTTCCCTTGTTTGCGTCGGCAAGATAATTGGTGCCTAAATCTACTGGCAAAATACCGTGAACCCTGAAAAGAGGTTCTACAAAAAAGGCTTTGTCTTTCACTTCATCCTGACAAAATGATGGCTGAAAGTACATAATGGCGATAAAAATTGTGAGAATTCTCATTAGTACTGGATGGTGTAAGTGAATGTTGGCTCGTTGTTTACAAAGAAAGACTCGGTGTGTTCGGTTACTGTTGGCGCTACCGGATTTGTAAAATCTGTAGTTTTGTAAGAAATCGATACCATCTGGTTTTTCAAAACTTTGAAATAATATTCAAAATATTCCTGATCGATGTAATCTGAACCAACAGGATTGAATTCAAACACATCTTCCGACTGGAATCCGTTAGTAAGCCTGACATTAGAAACTCTAAAATTTGAATTGTTGTGCTGCGAATTCACCACGAGTTGTGAAAGATCGCTGTTTGCATATAAAACGATTGGTAAAAGAGCGAGTTTGTAATTGTAGAAATCTTTGCGAAGTATCGAATTATAGCTTTTCTGCTGCCTTCCGTTTCCAATTTGGTTGACAATTACCTGAATATAATCATTGGTGTCTTTCGGAGCCGGAATGATCAGCTGAAAATTGCCTGATGCATCGGTAGTGCCATATGAGATTAAATCCGTTGCATTGGTTTCTGAATAGGCGGTGATTTCAATGTCGGTCTCTGGAATCGGATTTTGGTTTTTATCGACGACTTTTCCTTCAACAACCAATCTTGTTTCGCCATCATATTGGATCGTTTCACACGAAACTGCGGTCAGGATGGCAAGAAATAAAATAATTTTTCTCATAATGTTTTTTCTTTACAGACAGAAAATTGTGAAAAGCGTTGCGTCTGTTTCTACTTATTTTCGAATTCTTTTATAAAATTGGTGATTTCCGAAATTGGTGAAAGGTAATCAAACCATTTGGCGTTTTCGGTTCTTTTAAACCAGGTCAGTTGCCTTTTGGCAAAACGACGCGTATTTTTTTTGATTTCCGAAACAGCGAAATCTAACGTGAAATCGCCATCGAAATACGAGAACAATTCCCTGTAGCCAACAGTTTGTAATGCATTGAGGTCTTTGTATGGATGTAATTTTTCGGCTTCAGCCAATAAACCTTCGTTCATCATTATATCGACGCGCTGGTTGATCCGGTCGTAAATCACCTCGCGTTCGGCCTCAATTCCGATGACAATTGGTACAAAATTTCGCTTGTTTTTCTTTTGGTTTAAAAATGAGGAGTAGGGTTTTCCGGTTCCGATGCTGACTTCCAGCGCGCGCATCAGCCGTTGCGGATTTTCTTTGGCTACGACCGAAAAATAATCGGGATCGCGCTGTTCCAGTTCCTTCTGAAGATATGAAATTCCGATTTTCTCATAATTTTCGGCAATCAAGTTGCGGACTGACAAATCAATTTCGGGAAAATCATCAAATCCTTTTAAGATCGCATCAACATACAAACCCGAACCGCCAACCAGTATTGCGTAATCGTTTGTTAAGTAAAGTGTATCAAGTTTGGCAATCGCTTCTTTTTCAAAATCACCAACGGTATAATTCTCAAAAATGGATTTGTTGTGGATAAAATGGTGTTGGGCGGCATCCAATTCGTTTTCTGAAGGAACAGCCGTTCCAATGGTCATTTCCTTGAAAAACTGCCGCGAGTCACAGGAAATGATTTCGCAATTAAATTCCTGCGCGATTTTAATGCTTAAAGCTGTTTTTCCAATTGCGGTCGGACCAATAATAACAATAAGTTTTTTTTGATTTTGTAGTGCCATCAGGGAATTATTCGTTGAGTAAATGGCCACAATGGTAACAATATTTTGCATCGTCACGGTGGTGTTCTTCTGCACAATTTGGACAGGATTGGGTGTTTTCTTTCACTTCATCTTCTTTTGACATGAATTGTGCGGTGACGAGCCCGGTGGGAACCGCAATGATTCCGTAACCCAAAATCATGATGATAATAGACAGGAATTGGCCGAAAGGCGTTTGTGGCGTAATATCTCCAAAACCAACTGTTGTCAGCGTCACAATTGTCCAATAAACGCTCATCGGAATGCTTGTAAATCCGCTTTCCGGACCTTCAACCATATACATCACCGTACCCAATATAATACACATGACGATCACTGTAAACAGGAAAACCGCGATTTTTGTGCGGCTTTTTTTCAATGCGGCCATGAGCGAATTTCCGGCGCCAACAAAATGGACAAGCTTTAAAATCCGGAAAACGCGAAGCAGTCTCAGCGCGCGAAGCGACAGCAAAAAGTGCAATCCGGGGAATATCAGATCGATGTAAGCGGGTAAAGTCGCCAGCAGATCGATAATTCCGTAAAAACTAAAAATGTATTTTAAAGGTTTCCCGACTGACAAAATCCGTCCAACGTATTCGAGTGTGAAAAATACGGTGATGATCCATTCAATAATTGCAAGTTCTTCGCCGTATTTCAGCTTGATTTCGGCAACGCTTTCAAGCATTACCGCCGCGATACTGATCAGAATCAGAAAAAGTAAAAAGACGTCGAATAATTTTCCGGCAGGCGTATCGGCTTCATAAATAACCTCATGAAATTTGCGCCTGATGTTTACGGGAGTTTTGACTTGCAATTTTTTTTATTTAGAAGCTTTACCAAAAATAAGCAAACTCCTAAAAAGATACGATTTTAATTGCTTTATTTTTTCGGATGGCCGTTTGCAGGATCGAGCGGACATCGCGGTTGTCGGGCATCGGGATAATGATATTTTTCAGTACCGAAATTGTGTTGATCTGGTGGTTCAAATCATAAAAAGTATAACCTCTGTAAACGCCGTTTTCGATAAGTATGGCGCTGCGTTCGTTGACATTGCGTCCGCGGTCGATCAGCATTAAATTTTTGTTGTCGAATGAATTTTTGCTGATGAATTCCTGCACGCGCAAATTGTACTCCTGCGGACTTTCCTGTTGGATGCATGCGCCATTGCATTCATTGATCTTAAACTGGAAACATTCGGCGTTCGATTGGTACAAACCGTTCAATTTCTGGCAAAGTTTGTAATCTGCCGAAATCCGGAACAATGCATTTTTTGCTTCAATGAGCGATGGATACGAAATAACTTCTTTTTTTCGGCCGTCTGTTTTCTGGATTTTAAGATTGAGGTAACCGTTGGCGTCCATTTCGGCATACAGCGAAAATGGCAAAAGTGTTTTACTCAGGGAATTGTTGTAAACAGGTTTGTTGATCCTGATTTCCTCATTTTCCTTCAGATAGGCGATGAGTTCGCTTCCCGTAATCTCATAGGTAACGGTAAAAACTTCGAGCTGGATTTTTTTGCATTTGCGCGAAGAACCCGTAAAATGCTGGTTGACGCGTTTTTTAATGTTTCGGCTTTTGCCAATGTAAATAATCTTTCCGTCTTCACGGTGGATGTAATATATTCCGGTTTTTGAAGGCAAATGCTCAATGATGTCCAGTAGTTTTGGCGCAATGCCTTTGACAATATCAGTCTGGATAAGTCCTTTTACAATCGTTTTTTCAAGGTCTTTGTCCAATAACATCTTGAACAATTTTACTGTTGCCATCGCATCGCCCGAAGCACGGTGCCGATCGGCCATCGGAATTCCAAGCGCGCGCACGAGTTTTCCGAGACTGTAAGACGGTTGTTCCGGAATCAGAACTTTAGCCAGTTCGACCGTACAAAGCGTTTTGGATTCGAAATCATATCCCAGACGGCGAAATTCTGTTCGCAAAATCCGGTAATCAAACGAAGCGTTGTGCGCGACAATTACACAGTCTTTTGTGATTTCGATAATGCGTTTGGCCACTTCAAAAAATTTCGGCGCAGAACGCAGCATCGCATTATTGATTCCGGTAAGTTTGATTACAAATGGCTGGATCGGAATTTCCGGATTCACTAAACTGATAAACTGATCGACCACTTCATGACCGTCAAATTTATATATGGCGATTTCGGTAATTCCTTCCTCATTGAATTGCCCGCCGGTAGTTTCTATGTCAAGTATTGCGTACAAATGCGTTAATTGTAATTTCTGTTGCCAAAGATACTGCTTCCAATCCGAACCATCGTACTTCCGCATTCAATTGCGATCTTGTAATCGCCGGACATGCCCATCGATAGAATGGATAATGGATAGCTGATAATGGATAATGTGTTTACTTTGTCGAAAAGTTGTTTTAAAACGGTGAATTCTTTGTTGATTTGGCTTTCATCTTCGGTAAAAGTAGCCATGCCCATCAAACCTTTTACGTTGATATTTTTAAGGTTTTTGAATGTTTCGGAACCGAGGATTTCAAACAGTTCGGTTTCATCCAATCCAAATTTGGTATCTTCCTCTGCGATGTGAATTTGCAGCAAACAGTCAATAACGCGGTTGTTTTTTAATGCTTGTTTGTCGATTTCTTCAAGCAGTTTCAAACTGTCGACGCCGTGAACCAGACTGACGAACGGAGCCATAAATTTGACTTTGTTGGTTTGAACGTGTCCAATCATATGCCACTGGATGTCATTTGGCATTTCGTAAAATTTATCAGACATTTCCTGGATTTTGTTTTCGCCAAAAATCCGCTGTCCTGCTTCGTACGCTTCCATGAGTTCAGAAACCGGTTTGGTTTTAGAGACCGCGACAAGCGTCACATTTTTCGGTAAATCCGATTTAATTTCCAGCAAATTTTGTTTTATCGACATCCCAAATTTTTAAATATTTTTGATAATGCAATCCTTAAATCTCATAAACGATCAGGCCGCTTCTGAATTTAGGTTCAATGTACGTACTTTTTGGTGGCATGATCAGGTTGTTGTCTGCTAAGGCCGTAATTTCAGAAATTTCTGTTGGATAAAGCATGAATCCGATTTCAAATTCACCTTCATCGACCACTTCTTTAATCGTAACAATCGACTGGTTTCCCGGAATGTAATCGATGCGTTCGTCGTTCCTCAAATCTGAAATTCCCAATAACGGTAGCAAAACTTTGGTGTACAAAATTTGCGCGTCCAGGCTTTCGAGCACCGAATCAAAGTGGTTTGTATCTTTGAGTTCCAAACTGTAAAATTCGCCGTCGAGGTACATTCCGAACTGGAATTTTTTTGCCGGTTTCCACAATTCCTGTTCTTTATTTTTGATCCAGAACGTTTTGCCTAGCTCCTCGAGAAATTCAGGTTTTGACTTTCCGTTCAGGTCGCGAACGATCCTGTTGTACTCATAAATTTTGACGTTGCTTTCGGCGATTAAAAAACTCATGAAATAATCGAGGTTTTTGTTTCCGGAACTTTTGTCCTGTTCGTAGAGTGATTCCGCCGACGCCGAACGGTGGTGTCCATCGGCAATGTAAACGTTTCCGATGGATTCGAATTTTTCGATCAGCCAATTGATTTCCGAAGCATCGTCAATCTTCCAAAGTGTATGTTTCTCCTTTTTCTTGGTCGAAAACTCATATAACGAAGCGGTTTGTTTTTTCTTTGCGATCCAATCGTTGATATCCGGATTGTCGGGATAAGTAATCAAAACCGGTTCGGTATTAAAACGTGTTTGGTGCAAATAATCCTTGAAAATCTCCACGCGGTATTGCAACGTATCTTCGTGTTTTTTGATCACATTGTTCTGGTAATCTTCCACCGATGTCGCTGCGATAATCCCGCTGAAAACCTGATTTTTACTTTGTATTTCGTACAAAAAAAGCACGGGTTCTTTTTCGTTGATCAGAATCTCCTCACTTTTAAAATCGCGGTATTTCTGCGCCACAAGTTTGAACCGTTTTTCCAATCCAATTTTCTGCTGGTTCACATAAGCCGGATTCAGCACATGCAAAAACGAAAACGGATTGAAGTCGAGTTGGGATGCGAGTTCGGCCGCCGAATATTCGTCGTACGAACGCGAAGTCACTAAACTGACTTTGTCACGCGAAGGAAGTACTGCTTTAAAAGGGATGATTTGAGCCACTTTTATAATAGATAATAATAGTTAATAATTAATAATTTCCGCAACCGAAAAATTACTAATTGTTAATTATTCATTGTTAATTAAATTGACGGGAAACTTTTTCTGCTTTTTTACTTTCCGAATAATCATAAAAGCCTTCGCCGGTTTTTACGCCGAGTTTTCCTGCGCGAACCATGTTTACCAATAACGGACAAGGCGCGTATTTCGGATTTCTGAAACCGTCCGACATCACGTTTAAGATTGCCAGGCAAACATCAAGTCCGATAAAATCGGCCAGTTGCAGCGGACCCATCGGATGCGCCATTCCCAGTTTCATCACCGTATCTATTTCGTAAACGCCGGCCACGCCATTGTATAACGTTTCGATGGATTCGTTAATCATTGGCATCAAAATCCTGTTGGCTACAAATCCGGGATAATCATTGACTTCAACCGGGACTTTACCGAGTTTTTCAGACAAATCCATGATGGTTTTTGTGATTTCGTCTGAAGTATTGTAACCGCGTATTATTTCGACCAGTTTCATAATCGGCACCGGGTTCATAAAATGCATGCCGATCACACGTTCCGGATGCGAAACGACCGCACCGATTTGTGTGATCGATATCGAAGAAGTGTTTGTTGCTAAAATGGTATCGTGCGAACAAGCGTCGTTCAATTGCCTGAAAATATTGAGTTTGAGGTCGACGTTTTCGGTTGCAGCCTCGACAACGAGGTCTACGCCAACGACACCGTCTCTGATATCGGTATAGGTAATGATGTTGCCAATGGTTTTAAGTTTGTCCGCTTCTGAGATTGTTCCTTTAGAAACCATCCGGTCCAGGTTTACAGCGATGGTTGCCATTCCTTTGTCAAGGGATTTTTCTGAAACATCAATCAGTTTTACAGTAAAGCCGCTTTGGGCGAAAGTGTGTGCGATTCCGTTGCCCATAGTTCCGGCTCCGATTACAGCAATGTTTTTCATATATCAATTAAAAGATTTAACGATTAGCTCCGCTCAGTTCGGCAAAAGCCTCGGGTGAAAAATGGAAAGATACGGCGTTACGAAAACTTCATTTTATTCCATTTCTTATAGGGTTAACATTATTTTTTAAAGCAGTCAATGATCCGATATGCGACGCGCAACGCTTCGGTTCCGTCTTCTAAAGTCACTACAGGATCGGTATCGTTTTGGATCGCTTCAGCAAAAGATTCGAGTTCGTCAAGAATGGCGTTGTTTTGCTCCACATCGGGATTTGCAAAATAGATTTGTTTTTTCACGCCCTCCGCATTTTGAAGGATCATGTCGAAATCTCCGGGAACTTCCGGTGCGTCTTTCATTTTGACCACTTCACATTTTTTTTCCAGGAAATCTACAGAGATGTAAGCGTCTTTTTGGAAGAAACGGGATTTGCGCATGTTTTTGAGTGAAATACGGCTCGCGGTCAAATTGGCGACACAGCCGTTTTCAAATTCAATTCGCGCATTGGCAATGTCCGGCGTATCCGAAATCACCGAAACACCACTTGCATTGATATTTTTAACAGGCGAATTAACCACGCTCAAAATCGCATCGATATCGTGGATCATCAAATCCAGAACTACGGGAACGTCGGTACCGCGCGGGTTGAATTCGGCCAAACGGTGCGTTTCGATAAACATTGGATTTTCGATCATATTTTTGGTCGCGATGAACGCCGGATTGAATCTTTCGACATGTCCGATTTGTCCTTTGACATTGAATTGTTTGGCGAGTGCGATGATCTCTTCGGCTTCGGCAACGGTATTTGAAATGGGTTTTTCTATAAAAACGTGTTTACCCGATTTGATGGCGACCTTGGCGCATTTGTAGTGTGAAAGCGTAGGCGTAACAATATCGATGACATCAACAGCGTGGATCAGAGTGGCAATGGTATGGAAACGTTTGTATCCGAATTCTTTGGAAATCTTCTCGGCATTTTCCGGATTTTCATCGTAAAAACCAACCAGTTCATATTTTTCGGATTGCTGCAACAAACGCAAATGAATTTTTCCCAAGTGACCCGCACCTAAAACCCCGACTTTTATCATATTGATGTATTTTCAACAAAAATAGCAATTAATTGATAATGGATTATTGCAACTTGCGGTTTATTTTGGTTGAAATTTTTATTCAGGATTTAGAGTCTAGCCCTGATATTCGCGGAAATCCTTTTTGCGAGGCACGAGAAAAAAGATTGCAGCAATAGCAGGAAACGGCTCCTAAAAATTTTAATTTTGCGTATTATTGCATATAAAAATTTACCCCAATTTTGAAAGACACCGCCAAACACCAAGGACTTCGCAACCAATTAGCCGCCATCTTAGCGCAGAAAGGCATTACAGACAAAAATGTGCTTGAAGCGATTAAAAAAATTCCACGCCATTTGTTTTTAAATTCTTCTTTTGAAGATTATGCGTATCAGGACAAAGCGTTTCCGATTGGCGCCGGGCAAACAATTTCGCAGCCTTACACGGTGGCTTTCCAGAGCCAGTTGCTTGAAATTAAAAAGGAACACAAGATTCTCGAAATTGGTACTGGTTCTGGCTACCAAACCGCGGTTTTGTTTATGATGGGCGCCAAAGTATACAGTGTGGAACGCCAGAACGAATTGTTTAAAACGACTTCGGTCTTGTTGCCTAAACTCGGAATCCGCCCGAAGCATTTGTCTTTTGGAGATGGTTATAAAGGTTTGCCCAATCACGCGCCATTCGACAGCATTATCGTAACGGCCGGCGCGCCAATTATTCCGAAACCACTCATGGCACAATTAAAAATAGGAGGAAGGCTCGTGATTCCGCTTGGTGAGGAACACCAGATCATGACGATGCTGATCCGGAAGAATGAAACGCAGTTTGAGAAGCACGAATTTGGGGAATTCCGGTTTGTGCCTTTGTTGGAAAATAAAAATTAGAAAATGAAAAAAACACTACTTGCCTTGTTGTTTCCCGCTCTTGCATTTTCGCAGGGTTTCACCAGTTATTTTACCGGAAACCTTATCGATAGTGAGGCCAGTCCCGAATTCGGAATTTGTATGATGGGCGGCGCGACCGAACACGACGAAGCAATGAAATGGCTGTTGCGTAAAGCCAATGGCGGAGATGTGGTTGTACTTCGCAGTTCGGGCAGCGACGGATATAACGAATATTTGTACAGCGAACTCGGTGTCAACGTCAATTCAGTTGAAACCCTGGTGATCACTTCGGTTGCGGGAGCGACAAATCCGTATGTGCTCGACAAAGTGGCGCATGCAGAAATGATCTGGTTTGCCGGCGGAGATCAATACAATTATGTATCATATTTCAAAAACAATGCGCTCGGCGATTTGCTCAACGCCTACATTAACATCAAAAAGGGCCCGATTGGCGGAACCAGCGCCGGAATGGCCATACTTGGAAGCAAATATTTTTCTGCTGCAAATGGTTCAGTGACTTCTGCGCAGGCCATGAACAATCCGTATCATCCAAACGTCACTTTAGGATCGGACGATTTTCTTGATGTTCCGTTCCTGCAAAATGTGATCACCGACACCCATTATGACAATCCTGACAGGCGCGGCAGGCAATCGGCGTTTATCGCGCGGTTTCAAACCGATTCAAATACAAATGTGAAAGGAATCGCGTGTAACGAATATGTAGCGGTTTGCGTTGGAACGGACGGCATTGCGCATGTTTATGGTGATTATCCAAATTATGAAGAGTTTGCCTACTTTATCCAAAGCAATTGCGCCAATACCGACGCCGTAGAAAATTGCCGGCCAAACGATCGCCTGACGTGGAATTTCAATGGCGAAGCCCTAAAAGTATACAAAGTTCCCGGAACCATGAATGGCGTGAATTATTTCGATCTGAATGATTGGGAAAGTGCGGTTGGTTCTGGCGGTAATTGGGAAAACTGGTCGGTCAACAATGGAGTTTTTGCAGCTGTTTCGGGAACCGCGCCCCAATGTGCCTTACACACAACCGATTTTAATTCGCAAACGGTGCAGTTGTATCCAAATCCGGTTGCGGATTATTTTTCAATTTCAGGTTTGGATGATCCGAAGGTTACGATTTTTGACGCTCAGGGCAGAAAAATCGTCGTTACCCAAAACACGACTCAGATTGATGCGACGGTTTTAACCAAAGGAATTTACCTGGTAAAAATGGAAAGCCACGGAAAATCTGTTGTAAAAAAATTCGTCAAAAACTAAGATTTTTTATCGTTGGCAAGCATCGATTTCAGGGTTTCCATTTCGTCAAAAAGTTTCTGGAATTGATTCTGACTTTCGTCCGATTTTGTTTCAGGAGCCATCTCATTTGCTACAGCCTGAAGTGCTTTCCATCCGAATTCGCTGTTTCCAATCGCGTCTTTGATCCGCTCTTTCAGCCATTCGATCGTGAGGGATTCACGGTCGATTCCGAGTAAGTCGGACAACAACACAATCTGATTTGCCGTTGGGCGGCGCAATCCGTTTTCAAATTTGCTGATTAAAGCCTGGTCGATTTTCAACGCTTCCGAAACTTCGCGCGTCGTAAGCCCATTTTGTTCCCGGCCTTTTTTGAGCAGCGATTTCATTGTAATGGAATTATTTGTAGGCTTTTTTGATGCGGTCAAGGTCGCGTTTGGTATCCTGTTCTTTCAGCGATTCGCGTTTGTCGTAGGTCTTTTTTCCTTTGCAAAGCCCGATTTCGAGTTTAGCCATTCCTTTTTCATTGGTAAACAATTTCAGCGGAATAATCGTAAGTCCTTTCGCTTCCACGCTTCGGTGCAAATTTTTGAGTTCGCGGCGGTTCAGCAGCAATTTGCGTTCGGTCCTGGCTTTGTGGTTGAACTGGTTTCCAAAAGTATATTCTTCGATCGAAGTATTGATTGCGAAAAGTTCGACATCTTCGTTGAATTCGCAAAAGCTTTCCGTAATCTGCGCTTTTCCCAAACGGATCGATTTGATTTCGGTTCCCGTTAAAACAATTCCCGCGGTATAGGTTTCGAGCACTTCATAATCGAAGCGTGCGCGTTTGTTTAATATGTTGACTGTTTTTAGCATAAGCGACAAAGGTAAGCAATTGGGATCAAAAGTAAAAAACTCATTATTTTTTAGTGTTGATAAAATAAATATTGCAAACGTCTGAACGTTAAAATTTTAACTAAATTAGACGAACCAACCAATTTTGCAAATGATGAAAAATAACTTTAAAATTCTGCTATTTATTTTTGTATTCCTTTCGGCATGTTCGAAAGACGACACGATGATTCAGGAAACTGCTCCGTCCGCAATTTTACACAAAGATCCGTTAACGCCACAGCAAATAAATGCGGTTATTGATCAATCCATTCAGACGAAAGGTTCTTTTCACTGGAAAGAGAGTTCAGACCAATTGCTTTGGAGCGCGGTTAAAAGTGGGAATAATGTGCTTTCAATTGGTTTTGGCAATTCCAAAAGTGATTTCGATCGCAGCAAACTCAGCAACAACATGCAAATTCAGCAGGAATTGTTGCAATTGATCATGGATATGGAAGGAACTGCGTTAGATAAAACGCTGATCACCCAGGATCCGTTCCTGAATACTTTTGACGCCATGGTCACAAAACAGGAAACGATAATTGCTTTGCGCAAAAGCAAATACCTTCGTTATGCGGAGCCGGGCGATTACAAATATTTTTCGGTAAATCTACCTACTGAAAAATCATCGAGTTCCGGAGGTTCCGGTTGCGGTTTTGATGCGTCGGTGCTGAGCAGTTCAGATTATACGACGATAACGCCTAACGCGAAAGCAGGATGGACTTTGTACCAACACAATATTCCGGCGGCGTGGAATTACAGTACGGGAAGAAATATTACGATTGGCATTATTGATACGGGAATTTCGCCAAATCAAACCTTGCTTGGAAGCAGTTTCAATGATGGTTTGTCAACAGCAAGAACCATTCAGAAATATGGCACTTACGTGGATTCTGTATGGCCATGGTCTACCACAACCGATGGGCCGAATGACCAATGCGGGCATGGAACCAGTATGGCTTCGGCTGCGGCCGCACCCAGAAATGACAACGGGTTGCCTGTTGGTGTTGCCTATAACGCAAATCTTGTGACTTACCGTGCAGCTTCAAATGTAGTGCTTGATGGCATGCACGAACAAAACGGTGTTAAAAACGCTTTGACTGCTTTGGGGAATAACAGCAGTGTGAAAATTATTTCAATGTCAATGGGACATGTTTTTTCCGTTGGGAAAATTGAAGACGGAATTAGATATGCGTACAGCAAAGGAAAATTGATTTTTTGCGCAGGCGGAACTTCCACCACATTTACCACTTTTGTCGGCGTGATTTTTCCGGCATCTATGGCTGAAACCGTCGCTGTTACCGGAATAAAAGAAGGAACGTCTTATGTGAAATGTGATGTTTGCCACAGCGGAAGTAAGATCGATTTTACGGTGTCGATGCAAAGAGCAGCTTCCGGGAATACTGCGCCGGTCTTGAGTTATTACGAAAATCAATCCGATTACGTGGGTGGATCTTCAGTAGCGACTGCAACAACTGCGGGAATTGCAGCGTTGGTCTGGGCGAAAAATCCGTCCTGGAACCGCGATCAGGTTTTGACCAAGATGAAACAATCGGCACGTTTTTATCCAAACAAAAATGCTGATTTTGGTTACGGAAACATCAACGCTTTACTCGCCGTTCAATAAAAGCACTAAAAAATAAAACCACCGGCTTCAAATCACTGGTGGTTTTTTTATGCTTATTTGTTAAGGATTGAATACTTTTGCCTGATGCAACCAGAAAAATCCAAAGACCCGCTTCACGGTGTTACTTTACAGAAAATCCTCGAGCAGCTCGAAGCTTTTTACGGTTTCGATACTTTGGGCGAACTGATCAAGATCAAATGTTTTACCGACAATCCGAGCATCAAATCAAGCCTGACCTTTTTGCGGAAAACGCCTTGGGCACGCGAAAAAGTGGAAGCGCTTTACATCCGGACGTTGCCCAAATTCGGAAATTAATTATTTGTTGAGTTTCGAATAAATAACGGTGTCTATAAACCGGCCGTCGTAAAATTCGTTTTCCTTTAAATGTGCTTCTTTTACAAAGCCATTTTTCTCTAAAACTCTTGCAGAAGCATCGTTTTCGGGATCGATAATGGCTTCGATCGAATGCAGTTTCATTTGTTCAAAACCGTACCAAACCACTTTTGCAATGGCTTCAGAAATGTATCCTTTTCCGTGGTATTCCGGCAACAACATATAACCGATTTCTGCCCTGAAACTTTCAGGTTTGATTCGGTAATGACCGATGATTCCGATAAATTCCGGATTGTCTTTCAAACAAATCGCCCAATTGATGCCTTCGTTGCTTTCAATTTTTGAGTCGATCAGCGCAATGTGTGCCAATGCTTCATCTATCGTCGCAGCCAGCGGACGCGGAATGTATTTCATCGTTTCGGCGTCAGACCGCAATTTGAATACCAACTGCGCATCATTTTTATCCAGGCGTCTCAACGTAAGGCGTTTGGTTTCCAGATTTGGGAAAGGCGTAAAATTGATTTCCATTAGTTCTTGTCTAAAAATTCAACTACTTTTTTATTCACGAATTCTGATTGGTCAATCGATAGGAAATGTCCTGCATTTTTAACCAAAATGGTTTCGGCATTGGGAAGCAATTCCTTCGCTTTTTTGAGCGCTTTGACATTGTTGATCACATCATGATCGCCCACTAAAACCATCACCGGAATTTTGAGCGAACGGATTTTCTTTTCCCGGAACTTGATCATTTTCGTGAGTCCGGGTTTGCTGTTTCCGTATTTATTGGCAAGATAAAACTGTTCTTTGTATTTGTCGTCGATTTTTTCCGGAAAATCGGAAAACCTGTAGAAAAATTTATCCAATCGTTTTTTGCTCGGAAAAAATTTTAATGCCATGGCTGAAAGCGCTTTTCCTTTTTTATCAACGCCGCCAAATGTTTGTGCCGGACTTAGCAAAATTAGTTTTTTGATTTTGTTTTGTGGCTGCAACGCCAAATATGTAGCGATCCATCCGCCACGTGAAGCGGCGACGAGATTGATGTTTTTCATCTTAAAAAAATCGAAAACCTCATTGTAGAATTTGACCATTTCAACAGTAGAAAGATCGGACTGATTTAGCAGTGATTTTCCCGCTTCTACCGGATAATCCACACCGTAAATCCGGTATTTTTCACTGAGTGCCGAGGCATTTGGAAACCACATGGTCGAACTCGAATCGGTTCCGTGAAACAATACAACAGGCTCTCCGTTTTCAGGTCCGCTGATGATCACGTGTGCCGTTCCAAAACTGGTTTGTACATCTTTCTCTTCGTAAGGTACGCCCCAGAGTGATAAAGTTTTATTGTAAGATTCGATATATTTTTGCTTTCCTTCGACAGTCGGGAAAATAAAATCATTGGTCGCTTTCGAAGCGGAACAGCCGGATAAAATCAAAACGGCCGAAAACAGTAATAGGTAACGCATTAAAATTTTTTATAGAAGATGAGGCTTTGCAGCAATTCTGCGCGTACAAAATTAAGTGGAAATCCAAAGCCAATCATATATCTAATGCAATAGATGTTACAAATACTCAATTTTTAACAAAGTTTAGGGCTGTTAGAGAATCGAAATTTGAAACGCCGCGTGAAATTGCGCTTTAGATTCCAGAATTTGAATTGCTTCTTTTTCGAGAATATTGCCATTTGCGTCAACAGGATCCGAATATCCAAACCAGGGTTCGATGCAAATGAACGGAGCGCCCACTTTGGTCCAGATGCCAAGGCTTGGAAAATCTTCAAAAGTTACTTTCAACAGCGGTTTGTCTTTTTGTAAAATTGTCACCGATTTAGATCTTGGCGTTTTGAAAACCAATGCGTCGTTTTCGAATAATTTGTAATTCAGCGCCAGCTTACGATCTTCCAATGCAAGGGTTTGGGTAACATTGGAAAGCAAATCCTTGTCAAGCAAATTGTAATACAACGGATCGTTGTTGGTCCACAGCAAGCTGTAATCTTCAAAAATTCCGGGTAAAGCAAACGCCGGATGCGCGCCTAAAGAAAAAGGCATTTCAGTCTCATTGTTATTGAAAACGCGGTACTGAATCGACAAACCTTTATTTTCCAAAGTATAAACAAGCTGCAATTCAAATTCAAACGGATACACTTTTAAAGTTTCAGCGGATGACGACAGGGAGAAAGTGACGCTGTTTTCCGTTTTTTCAATGATGGAAAATTCCATGTCGCGCGCAAACCCGTGACGGGACAAATGATAGGCTTTTTCTTGATATTGGTACGAGTTGTTTTTCAACGTACCGACAATCGGAAACAAAACCGGGGAATGTTTGCCCCAGAATTCCGGATTTCCTTCCCAGATAAATTCGGTGTTCTGTTCGTCCTGAAGCGAAATAAGTTCGGCTCCCTTAATCGATATAGTAGCTTTTAATCCTGATTTTGTGATGGTTGTGGTCAAAGTTTAGGCGTTTTTTGTTGGCTGGTAAATATATTTTATTAAATTTATAATCCCAAACCAAATAGACTACTAATTAAAAGAAACCCTATGCAGACGAATTTTGAAACCATCGAAAAGGAAAATATCGATTCGCTCCATTTTCCTAAAGCGGATGTCCTTGTTGACCGCGACGCCATTTACCAACGAGAATCTGAATTAAACCGCGCCTTGTCCTTAGGCAATTTAGAACATTCAAAGATCAAGATTTTTTTTGAGGACAACCAATCCAAGAAAGTCGTAGAAACGACGGTCTGGGGCGTAACCGACGAAATGGTGATCCTCAAAAAAGGATTTTCCATTCCCATAAACAGGATTTACAAATCATTATAAATCACTCCAATTGAAAACACCGGCTCTTAGTTGGTGTTTTTTTTTTTGCCACTATTACAGATTGTCAAATTGTAAAGATTATTAAAGTATTTTTGTTGGAGTGAAATTTAATCTCCAATAAATATCTTTATGGGCAAACTATTTATTAAAGCACTTCCACTGGCTTTATCGCTTGTTTTTTCTGTGATTTCCGCTCAGGAAAAACCCGTTTCGAAATACGATTACAATGAAGCGTTCGGAAATAACTTCTACACCAAAAACGGAACTGAAACACGTTCGGCCAGCGGACAGCCCGGACCAAAATATTGGCAAAACCGCGCAGATTACCAATTAACCGCAAATCTAAACGAAAAAAACAGCGAGATCACCGGAACCGAAGTTCTAACTTACACCAATAACAGCCCCGACAAACTTGCTTTTATCTGGATGAACCTCGATCAGAATTTGTTCAAAAGCGACTCGCGCGGAAATGCCGTAACGCCTTTAAGCGGAAGCCGAAATGGCGCCCAGGGCGAAATTTTCGACGGTGGTTTTAAAATCAAGTCGGTGAAAGTGATTAGCAATATTAAAGGAAAAACATCGGAATCAGATGCCAAATTCCTGATCAACGACACGCGCATGCAGGTTTTTCTTCCCGCAACGCTTAATGCAAATGGCGGTGCGGTCAAATTAGAGATCGAATTTTCGTTTATTTCCCCAATTTACGGCTCCGATCGTATGGGAATCCAGGATACAAAAAATGGGAAAATCTTTACGCTTGCGCAATGGTATCCAAGAATGTGTGTGTACGACGACATCAAAGGCTGGAACACGCTTCCGTATCTTGGCGCGGGCGAATTCTACCTCGAATACGGCGATTTTGATATCAACATTACTGCTCCTGCAAATCATATTGTGGTGTGTTCGGGCGAACTCGTGAATCCTGCAGAAGTGTATACTTTGGAACAACAGAAAAGATGGAGCGCTGCCGCGAATAGTGAACAAACGGTTTTCATCAGGAATGCGTCGGAGGTATTAAGCCCGGCTTCGCGTCCGGCCGGAAAACAAACGCTGAACTGGCATTTCAAAATGAAAAATGCGCGCGATGTGTCGTGGGCTTCTTCTGCTTCCTTTATCATTGATGCGGCAAGAATCAATCTGCCGAGCGGAAAAAAATCGATTGCAGTTTCGGCTTATCCTGTCGAAAGCGAAGGCAAACTGGCTTGGGGACGGTCGACCGAATATGTCAAAACGTCCATTGAGCATTATTCACAAAAGTGGTTTGAATATCCTTATCCTGCAGCGACAAATGTTGCGGGAATCGCGGGCGGAATGGAATATCCGGGTATTGTTTTTTGCGACTGGATGTCAAAAGGCGAAGGGCTTTGGGGCGTAACCGACCACGAATTTGGGCATGGCTGGTTCCCGATGATTGTTGGTTCTAACGAACGGTCGTTTGCCTGGATGGATGAAGGTTTCAACACCTTTGTGAATTCGATCAGTGCCGAGAATTTCAACAATGGCGAATACAAATCACCAAAAACAAATGTCGACGAACTGGCTTTTAGTTTTACAAACGATGATATCGAACCCATCATGACCGCGCCCGATAATATGAAAGAACAAAGCATCGGGAATCTCGCTTATTACAAACCTTCCGTTGGATTGATCATGTTGCGTGAACAAATCTTGGGCAAAGAACGTTTTGATTTTGCATTCCGGACTTACGTGCACCGCTGGGCGTTCAAACACCCAATGCCAGACGATTTTTTCCGTACTATGGAAAACGCGGCAGGCGAGGACCTGAACTGGTTCTGGAGAAGCTGGTTTGTAAATAAATGGAAATTTGACCAGGCGGTTTCAAAAATCATGTACGTAAAAAATGACCCGAAACTAGGCGCTGTTATTACAGTAGAAAATCTTGAAAAAATGCCGTTACCGGTAATTATGGATATCAAACTCAAAAGCGGAAAAACAGAACGCGTGAACCTTCCAGTAGATGTTTGGCAACGCAACAAAAGCTGGTCGTTCAAACAGCCGATTTCTGAAGAAATTGAAACCATTACATTGGATCCCGAGCATGTTTTTCCGGATATTAATGTAGCCAATAACGTTTGGACAGCCGGAAAAAGCGAACTTGAAAAAGACATTATCCTCGACAGTTACTTTGGAAGTTTCGCGTTGAAGCAAACAAGGTTAAAAATCACATTTGTGGAAGAAAAAGGAAAACTTGTAGCCAAAACCGAAGGCCAGTCGGATCTCGTGTTGCAACCGGACGGTAAGGATCAGTTTAAATTCGGACAAAATTACGTCAACTTTAAATTCAGTGCCGACAGAAATCAGGTGACACTTACTCAGGGAACTGAAACCTATTTATTGGATAAAGTAAGATAGTTGTAAACAGTTATAAAACAGAAAAGCACCAAGATTAAATAGGTGCTTTTTTTATGGAATGAATTCAAATTATTCGATGTTGAAATTGATCGGATAATTGTAAAGGCAACGTACGGTTTTTCCGTCTTTCGTCGCCGGAATCCATTTTTCATTGAATGCCGAAACCACGCGAATGGCTTCTGCTTTTAAAGGCTCGGTGTATTTTTTGTTTGCTTCGTTTACCGCTGCCGGATCGGATTGACTTTCGGCCGGTACCAAATCTTTAATACTGATGTAGAAAGCCTTGACATCGCTCATTTTTCCATCAGGTTCGACTATAAAACTGACGAAGATCTTGATCTTTTTATTTTTGATCTCCGGAAATTTATAATGGTTGCTGATGTAGGCCGACAATGCATTGAGCCCGTTTTTCAACTGCGGTTTAAAATCGACATCCGGGGAACGAAAAACTTTTTCTGCTGTGTTTAAATTGATGTTGGCGGCCAATTCGCCTTGTGCGCTAACACTCAAAGCAAACATTACAAATAGCAGTATAAAAGTTTTTTTCATCTCAGATTTTTTTCAAATATAGATAATTTTCCTGCTTAAAAATGTGTTGCCCAAATATTTGACAACAAATTAATTGGAATAAAAAAAGCCGGTCGAAACCGGCTTTTACTTTCAAAATTATAATTTACAACTGTTCTTCTGATTTCAATTCAGACTGGTTGCGAAATACAAGATTTCCATCGAAGGCGTCGATTAAAATGATGCTGTCGGTTGCGATTTTTCCCGCCAGGATTTCTTTCGACAACTGGTTCAAAACTTCACGTTGGATGACCCGTTTTACTGGTCTTGCGCCAAATTGCGGATCGTATCCTTTTTCAGAAAGATGCGCAACTGCTTCTGGTGTAGCATCCATTGTAATGCCTTGCTGCAGCAACATTTTGGTAACCGATTTGAGTTGGAGTCCAACAATTTGCTGAATGTTCGCACTGGTCAAAGGTGTAAACATCACAATTTCGTCAATCCTGTTGATAAACTCCGGACGAACGGTTTGCTTTAGCAGTCCCAAGACTTCCGTTTTTGCAGCTTCTGTCGCGGCTTCGATTCCGCCTTTTAAGTTTTCGAATTTCTCCTGGATGATCTCACTTCCCATATTGGAAGTCATGATGATAATCGTATTTTTGAAATCGGCCAGTCGTCCTTTGTTATCCGTCAAACGGCCTTCGTCAAGCACTTGAAGTAAAATGTTAAACGTGTCCGGATGCGCTTTTTCGATCTCGTCAAGCAAAATCACCGAATACGGTTTTCTCCGAACCGCTTCAGTCAATTGTCCGCCTTCGTCATAACCAACGTATCCCGGAGGCGCGCCTACCAAACGGCTTACGCTGTGTCGTTCCTGGTATTCGCTCATGTCGATCCGGGTCATCGCATTGTCATCGTCGAATAAATATTCGGCCAGCGCTTTCGCCAATTCCGTTTTTCCGACTCCGGTCGTACCAAGGAATAGAAATGTCCCAACTGGTTTTTTCAAATCCTGCAAACCTGCACGGCTTCTTCGCACCGCATCACTTACAGCCTGAATGGCTTCTTCCTGTCCGACAACTCTCCGGTGCAATTCATCTTCGAGTTTCAATAATTTTTCACGTTCGCCCTGCAACATTTTGGTTACAGGAATTCCAGTCCATTTCGCCACGACTTCAGCGATATCTTCACGAGTGACTTCTTCTTTGATCAACGAAGTGCCACCAGATTGATTTTCGACCAATTGTCTTTGCAAATCATCGAGTTTCACTTGTGCGTCTTTGATTTTTCCGTAACGGATTTCGGCTACTTTTCCGTAATCGCCATCTCGTTCTGCACGTTCCGCTTCATATTTGAAATCCTCAATTTCGGTTTTCACCGATTGGATCGCGTCGACAACATCTTTTTCAGATTTCCATTTGGCATAAATCTCGTTGCGGTCTTCTTTCAAATTGGCCAGTTCCAAACCAAGTCCTTTGAGTTTGCTTTCGTCATTTTCACGTTTGATCGCTTCAATTTCAATCTCAAGCTGCATGATTTTTCGGTCAAGCACATCGAGTTCTTCCGGTTTCGAATTGATTTCCATCCGAAGTTTGGAAGCGGCTTCATCCATTAAATCGATCGCTTTATCCGGAAGAAAACGGTTCGTAATGTAGCGCTGCGACAATTCTACAGCGGCAATAATCGCATCGTCTTTGATCTGGACTTTGTGATGGGTTTCGTATTTTTCTTTGATTCCGCGTAAAATTGAAATCGCACTTTCAGTATCGGGTTCGTCTACCAAAACCTTCTGAAAACGCCTTTCCAACGCTTTGTCTTTCTCGAAATATTTCTGGTATTCGTCGAGCGTCGTCGCGCCAATGGCACGCAATTCGCCACGAGCGAGCGCCGGTTTCAAAATATTTGCGGCGTCCATCGCACCATCACCGCCACCAGCTCCGACCAAAGTGTGGATTTCATCAATAAACAATACGATATCGCCTTCGGCAGCAGTCACTTCTTTGACAACCGATTTCAAACGTTCTTCAAATTCGCCTTTAAATTTCGCACCAGCGATTAGTGCGCCCATGTCGAGTGAAAAAACGATTTTGTCTTTAAGGTTTTCGGGAACGTCGCCGTCAACGATGCGGTGTGCCAAACCTTCGGCGATAGCGGTTTTACCAACGCCTGGTTCGCCCACGAGCATCGGATTGTTTTTTGTCCGACGGGTTAGAATTTGCAATACGCGTCGAATTTCCTCGTCGCGGCCAATTACCGGATCCAGCTTGCCGTTTTTGGCCAATTCGTTGAGGTTTTTAGCGTATTTGTTCAGCGCATTGTAATTTTCCTCAGCTGAAGCCGATGTCACGCGTTCGCCTTTGCGGAGTTCGTCAATCGCCGATTGCAAACCCTTTTCGGTTACGCCCTGATCTTTTAAGATTTGCGCGACTTTGCTTCTGGATTTGAAAATGGCCAGGATTAAATGTTCGATAGAAACGTATTCGTCGTTCATTTTTTTCGCAATGATTTCGGCTTCATTCAACGCGGAATTGGCATCGCGTGAAAGGGTTAAATTTCCACCGGAAACTTTCGGAAAACTTTGAATGGTACTGTCTAAGATTTGTTGGAACAGCGGCACGTTCACATTTAATTTTTTCAAGATAAACGGAGCAACATTTTCGTCCACTTCAAAGATCGCTTTAAAAAGGTGTTCGTTTTCAACTTGCTGTTGCCCGAAACTTTGCGCGAGTACTTGTGCCTGTTGCAAAGCTTCCTGCGATTTGATGGTTAATATATTTATATTCATATTTTTGTTTTAAGTTTAACACTTAAGAAATTTGAGTTTTTTAAATTTGATTGGATGCTTTCAAATTACAGTCCAATACTATCAACACGACAAAATGTCTTTAAAAACAGCCGTTTCTACTGACGAAATGTCTTAAATCAAATCGCTATGAGTTTATTTAATTTCTTTGGAAATGACCAGAATAAAGGTACGGAATCTTCAAAAATCAACTGGAATCCTTTAACAGATCTGCAACAATTAAGTTATGCTGTGGAAGAATCGAAAATGCGGCCAGTCGTCATTTTCAAACACAGTACGCGTTGCAGCATCAGCAGAATGGCGCTTAAACAATTTGAAAATGAATTTGATTTACGGGATCAGGTCACGCCGTATTTTTTGGATTTGATTGCGCATCGCGAGGTGTCGAATGCCATTGCTGAACAATTCAATGTCATTCATCAGTCACCGCAATTGTTGCTGATCAAGGAAGGGAAATCGGTCTATCATGTTTCGCACGACGCCATTGATGCCGAAGCACTGAAATCAAAGGTTTAAGAATTTGTTGAAACGATGCCGGCAGGAAGATAAATATCGAACGTTGCTCCGGAATCGTGGTTGCTAGTTGCAAAGATGATTCCCTGGTGGTTTTCGGTAATTTTTTTAACGATCGCCAGGCCAATTCCGGTTCCGGAATATAGTGAACGGTCATGCAAGCGCTGGAACAATTCAAATATTTTTTCGCCGTATTGCGGATCGAATCCTATGCCGTTATCCGAAACACTGACGTGGCAATAAAGCACTTCTGGAACCAGTTTGTCGTGGTGGAGTTCAGCGCCGGAAGCAATTTTACTCTGAATTTTGATATGCGGTTTCTGACCAGCTTTGATGAATTTCAGCGAATTGCTCACCAGGTTGAATAACAATTGGCGGAACTGAAAACGAATAACTGACGCTTCGGCCATCTCGCCAATTTCTACAACCGCGCGTTTCTCGTCAATTTCTTCGCGAAGGTCTTCTTTCACCGTGTGTGCGATGGTCATCAGGTCAGTGGTTTCAAATTTCCTTTCATCCATATTGGCATGCGAGTAGGAAAGCAGGTCGTCAATCAGTACGCGCATGCGTTGTGCGGCATTTTGCAATCTTCTGAAATAATCTTTACCGGAATCCGAGAGGTTTTGAAGTTCCTGATCGGAAATGATATTGACAAAAATCTGAATTTTTCGCAAAGGTTCCTGCAAATCATGGCTCGAAATGTAAGTAAACGACTGCAATTCCATATTCATTTTGGCTAAAGCCTCATTTGATGCTTCTAGCTCGCGCGTGCGTTCCTCGATTTTCACTTCCAGTTTTTTATTGAATGACCGTTCGCTAAGCAACTTAGACTCATTGTCATCATTTTGTTCGACTGCTTCAAGGTGAAATGAGATCAGATCTGCAAATAAATTGAACATTCCCAAAACTTCCGGCGTATCGAGCTGGTTCGGATTCGGATCAATCGCACACAAAGTTCCAAAGAAGCTTCCGTCTCTTCGAAATACAGGAACCGAAATATAACTTTGAAAACCGTACATTGCCGGCGTGTGATGGTGTTTAAACGCCTCGTCTTCTGCGACATGGTTGATGACAACACATTTTCCATTGTCGCGAATTTCATCACAGATTGTGGTTTTTATTTTAAGTTCTTCACCCGGTTTCAGTCCGAAAGAAATGTCATCGCGAACACCGCAGGCGAGCCAATTGTCTTCTGTTACGCGCGCAATGGCGGCAAATCCCATTCCTGTTGTCTGGCAAACAACGTCGAGCAGGGATTTAACGATCGGAATCTGGCTGATGTTTCTAAGGTCTTTCTGGAGGCTTTCGCTGAGGTTGTTCTGCATTATCGAATAGAAGAATTTTACCCGTAAATGTAATTAATTATTTTTAAAATAGTTCACATACAAAAGGCTATAAATAATAACACCGGCATGATACCGGTGTTATTGAATCTGTAAATTCCAGAAAAATTAATTTTTAATGAACTTGACTGTCTTTTGAGCGCCTTTGTCACTGGTTATTTTTACAAAATAGAATCCGTTTGACCAGGTTTTTGAATCAATATTGGCTGTCAAAGCATGGTGTTCGGATGTTGCGTAAACCATTTTTCCTGACGAATTGTAAACGGTCACCGATTTAATTTTTTCATCACTTTGAATCGTAAACAAACCATTTGTCGGATTCGGATAAAGTGTAGTTGCTACTTTTTCAGATGTAAAATTATCAGCAGCAAGCAACAGCGCATTGGTTAAATTCTGGGCATAAATTTTTGTTGCTCCGCTTGTTTTTTCTTCTGTGAAAACGACAACTGCCTGTTCTGCAACGGGCCTGTTGAAGGTAATCCTGCCTTTTGAAGATGCAAAAGTCGCCATCGGTAAAAATTCTTCTTCCCATGCAAATTCGCCATCTGAATTTAGCAAAACGGCATTCAGCGTAACCGGACTTACACCATTGTCAAATCCGGATTTGATGAGGAAAACCGGACTGTCATTTGTCAGAAATAAATCGCTGATGTGATTTCTGTAAGCATCACTAATTGGAAAAACCGATTTCGCGTTGTCGGAAAATTGCCTTTCCCCTGTGTTTTTATCAAATTTTTGTACGTATTCACCTTGCAAATCCTGACTCGACGGCGTGTAGCGCGAAATCGCCCAAACATAATCTGAACCGCTTTCAAATGCAATTTTGGTGTCCATCTCGTAATTGGTTTGATCGGTATCGAAATCCATTCCGTTTAAACCCCAAGGTGTTGTACCGTCTGGATTGATCCTCTGAACGTATGAATCGTAGCGGTTGCCTGTCGCTCCCGAAAATCCGTAATATATAATGTCACCGTCCTGTGTTCCGCTATAAAGCGCATTGTAAGAAGTGCCTTTATCCGAAAGTTGAATTGGAGCAGTCCATTGGGAAACACCTTCGGAATTGAATTTTTGGGCATACAAATTACTGGCCACACCAAAAGTGAATTTCTGGTGAAAAACCACTTCGATATCGCCGTTGGACAATTCGTATAAATCGGCCGGGATCGTCGCACTTGAAGTACTTGCTCCGACAATGTCTATCGGATTTTCCCAAATCGCTTCTCCCGCAGCCGAATACTTGCGGAGTTTTGCCTTTTGCGAACCTGGCCAGTAACTCACGACCACTTCGCCATTGCTTAAAGGAAGTAATGTTGGAACGTATCCTGCGCCAATGCTGATTCCGTTTTCGCCCCAGGGCAAAGTTCCGGCAGTTGTAATTTTAAAAATGAATGCCGGATTTCCGGTCGCGCTACCGGTAAGGCTGATGTAGAAATTGTCATTTTTATCAATCGTAGTTTTCCAGAGCAAGGTTGAAGTTGACATTGGAATTGTATTGCTGACCAGCATTCCGTCGTCGCCAAATTGCCGGTTCCCGTCAGCATCGAGGTACTGAACCCAAAGTTCATAGTTTGTTGGCGCTGCAACCACTTTCCAGAAAGCGATAAATGTGCCGCCGGTAGAAGTTCCAACGGATTTGGCATCGCCAGAACTTATATTGGAAACCAAAGTGTTTTCAGCAGTGTCGCTAGTCCATTGCGCCTGTGCCGATAAAAATGCGAAGAGCGCAAAAAGTAAAGTAATTTTTTTCATTGTAAATTGGTTTAAGTTAATAATAAGACCATTTGAAATGATCCCGACCAAAAATATTTAATATCGGTTTTAAAAAATATTTTACGGGTATTTATAAACCACTCTAAGTAAAAAAAATACTACTCATTTACCACTCATTGTATTTTAACTGAATGATTTTCAGAAAATTAAAATCTGAAAATAAAATTAATGCAAATTGGCGAGATACGTGATCAAATCCTGATTTGTATTTGTCAACTGTAATTTTTTTCGAAGGCGCGTTCGGGCATTTTCCAATGATTTTACGGTTTGTCCGGTGATTTGCGCGATTTCTTTTGTGGTTAAATTTAGCTTCAGCAATGCACACAATCTTTTGTCGCGGTATGTAAGCTCCGGATGTTTTTCATTTAAGATGTTGTAAAACGATTCGTAAACCTGTCCGTAGCGCAATTCAAATTCTTCCCAAATCCCGTTGTTGTTATTCTTTTCAAGTTGTTTGATGATCAGGTCAAAAGTTTGCTGGGTTTCCCTTTTTGGCGACTGCAATTTAAGTTCCTTGAGTTCGTCGAGGATCTGGTCGAGGATTTCCGTGCGCTGGATTTCCATCATCGAATGCGTCATTAATTCTTTGTTCCGGAGTTCCAGATTGGCATCAAGCTCTTTCTTTTTTGATTCGTATAAATCTTTTTCCAATTGGGCTTTGGTGAGTTTGTTTCGATAGCGCAGCAGCAAAATACCCAGAACGAGCATCGCAATGATCAGGCTGAAGCTAATGACGTAATACTTGAAATTTTCCTTGCTGTCCTTCAAAATCCGAAGTTCTTCATTTTCCTTAAATTGTTGCCCGAGTTTTAGTTTTTCAACATTCATCGCTTTCATTTCGATGTTCAGGCTGTCACGGATCTGATCGTAATTTTCAAAATATACTGATGCATTTTTATAATCGCCTTTGAGCAAATACGCCTTGTAAATGTTAATGAGCGCGTTGTTGTTTTCAAAACTGTATTTTGCATCTTTGAGCAATCCGGCCGCCATTTTTGAATAATACAATGCAGAATCTGCTTGTTTTTTAATCAAATACAATTTGGAAACCGAATTGTAAATCCAGGCTTTGGCTTTTTTGTCCGACTTTGTATCCATTAAAGCTTCCGATTTGTCGAAGAAATGTTTTGCCTTTGCAAATTCCTGTTGTTTCGTATAACAAATGCCAAGGTTCGTATACAAATGGATGTTCAAATTGCGGTCACGGAATTTTTCGCTCAGCCGCATCGATTTTTGAAAAAAGACCATGGCGCTGTCGGTGATTTCGTTGCTCATATACAACGTTCCGATATTGTTGAGCGTTTTTGCCGTCAGCAATTCGTTGTTCTTATTGGTGTGGTATTTCAGCAAATGGTTGAAATAAAACATGGCTTTTTGCTTGTTGTTGAGCCGCGCATAAATAACCGCAAGTGCATTTTCAAGCTGGTATTTTGTTTTATTCTGGCTTTTCGGCTGGTAATATTCGTACGCTTTGAGGTAGTAAGTCAGTGCAATGTCAAACGCATCTTTGTCGTTGTAAATGTCTGCAATCTTAATATTGGTGTCGGCCGTAATTTCTTCCGAATCGATTTTTTTGAGCAATTCCTGTGTCAGTTCGATGTAATGCAACGCCCGTTTCCAATCGGTATCCCTGAATTCCCATGCGATTTTCTCAGTCAGCCGCAACTTGTCCTTATCGGTTTTGCTGGCAGTAAGGCTATCCAGTAATTTGTCCGCGTCGGCTTGTGCGAATGCCAGCTGCGATGCCAAAAGCAGGAACAGGATAATTTTGTACATTTCCGGGTCTGAAGGTTCGAAAGCTAAAATACAGTTTTTTTAAAAACAGATATAAAAAAATCCCGCGTTTTGCGGGATTATGATTTCAAAATATTTAATTTTTGTTGTTTATTTCCTTACAAAAGGCGGAAGCAATTTGTTGCACACTTCGCCAAAACCAATACGGACTTCGTTATTTTTACAAAATCCTTTAATGATTACCGTGTCGTTGTCGTTGATGAATTTGCGTTCCGATCCGTCATTCATTTTTACCGGATTTTTTCCGTTCCATGTGAGTTCCAGCATCGATCCGAAACTGTCTTTCGTTGGACCCGAAATTGTTCCCGATCCCATCATATCACCCGAATTCACACGGCAGCCATTCGAAGTATGGTGCGCCAATTGCTGGCACATCGACCAATACATGTATTTGAAATTTGAATTGGAAACGACTGTTGGCTCTACATTTTCCGGCTCAATAGAAACTTCAAGGCTGATGTCGTAGGCATGTTTTCCTTTTTGCTGCAAATAGGGAAGCGGTGTCGGATTTTGTTTGGGACCTTTGGTACGAAACGGTTCTAAAGCATCCATAGTGACGATCCACGGAGAAATAGAAGTCGCAAAATTCTTGGCTAAAAACGGCCCAAGCGGTACATATTCCCATTTCTGGATGTCGCGCGCACTCCAGTCATTCAGCAAAACCATCCCGAAAATATAATCTTCGGCTTCATGAACGGGAATGTTTTCTCCCATAATGTTAACGTCGGTCGTGATGAAACCCATTTCGAGTTCAAAATCGATCGATCTTGACGGTCCGAAAACCGGGGTATTTTCGCCCAAAGGCAATGTTTGTCCCATTGGCCTGTGAATCGGAATTCCCGACGGCACAATCGAAGAACTTCTTCCGTGATAACCTACGGGAATGTGCAGCCAGTTTGGAAGCAGCGCATTTTCAGGATCGCGGAACATCATGCCTACATTGGTCGCGTGTTCTTTGCTCGAATAAAAATCGGTGTAATCGCCAATTAAAACCGGAAGCTGCATTTCCACATCTTCCATTTTGCAGATTACAGTCGTTCGGTGGCTTTTGTTGTCGCGAAGTTCGGAGCTGGTTTCATCAAAAATATCTGCGATGCGGTTTCTTACCAAGCGCCAGGTTTTCTTTCCATCAGATATAAAATCGTTCAGCGTATCCTGCATGAACATGTCATCTGTGAGTTCGATCCCTTCAAAATAATTCAACTGCTGCAAAGCGCCAAGGTCGATCGCATAGTCACCAATCCGGGTTCCGATAGTCACGACATCATCTTTAGTGATAAACACGCCAAAAGGGATGTTTTGTATAGGAAAATCACTATCCTGAGGAATGTCGAGCCAGGATTTTCGGTTGGGATTATTTGCTGTTATGGGCATTTTTTGCGTGTTGTTTGTTAAAAAATTTCAGTTATCAAATATATCATTATTGGTTAATTTAAAAAACGATTTTTGTACTTTTGGAAAGTTTTAACTTAAAATTATAAAATGCAACACGACGAACAAATTTTTGACTTAATCCTTGAAGAACAGGAAAGACAAATTCACGGACTTGAATTGATTGCTTCTGAGAACTTTGTCAGCGACGGCGTTATGGAAGCGGCCGGATCGTGCTTAACAAACAAATATGCCGAAGGTTATCCGGGAAAAAGATATTACGGTGGCTGCGAAGTGGTTGACATCGTGGAACAAATTGCGATCGACCGTGCCAAAGCGCTTTTCGGTGCCGAATATGCAAACGTTCAGCCGCATTCTGGATCTCAGGCCAATACCGCTGTTTATTCGGCTTGCCTGAAACCTGGAGATAAAATCCTTGGATTCGATTTGTCACATGGCGGACATTTGACACACGGTTCTCCGGTAAACTTTTCAGGAAAATTATACACGCCGTCTTTTTATGGTGTGGAAAAAGAAACGGGCCAATTCGACTACGATAAAATTCAGGAAATTGCTACAAAAGAGCAACCGAAAATGATCATTGCGGGCGCTTCAGCCTATTGCCGCGATATGGATTTTGAACGTTTCAGGAAAATCGCCGATAGTGTGGGCGCACTCTTATTGGCCGACATTTCGCATCCTGCAGGTTTAATCGCCAAAGGTCTGATGAACGATCCGATTCCGCATTGCCATATCGTAACCACAACAACGCACAAAACATTACGCGGACCAAGAGGTGGAATGATCTTGATGGGCAAAGATTTTGAAAATCCCTGGGGATTAACTACACCAAAGGGAGAAATCAGAATGATGTCGGCTTTACTGGACTTGGCTGTGTTTCCAGGAAACCAGGGCGGACCGTTGATGCACATCATCGCTGCAAAAGCTGTGGCATTTGGCGAAGCGTTGACCGATGAGTTTTTCCATTATTCGATGCAGGTTCAAAAAAATGCAAAAGCGATGGCGGCAGCGTTTGTAAACAGAGGCTACGATTTGATTTCTGGCGGAACCGACAACCACATGATGCTGATCGACCTCAGAAATAAAAATATTACGGGTAAAGAAGCGGAAAATGCATTGGTGAAAGCTGAAATCACAGTAAACAAAAATATGGTTCCGTTTGACGACAAATCACCATTCGTCACTTCAGGAATCCGTATTGGAACGCCAGCAATCACGACCAGAGGTTTGGTAGAATCAGATATGGAGAAGATTGTTGATATGATTGACCGCGTCCTTATGAACCATACTGACGAAGAAGTTATCCAGAAAATTGGAGAAGAAGTAAACGAAATGATGGGCGAACGCGCGATTTTCGTTTTCTAACCGACTTGTAACAAATATGTTAAAACCCGCACCAATACTGCGGGTTTTTTATTGAACGTCATTTTTTTTGAAAATAAATAGTGTAATAATTTGTTCGTACGAAAAATTTCCTACCTTTGACTTGTTCAAACAAAATGATCATGGAAAAGCAAATGCAATCGGAACCAACAAAATCGGAACTTGAAATTTTACAGGTGCTTTGGCAATTCGGCCCGTCGACTGTAAGATTGGTAAACGATAAATTAAACGAGCAAAAAAGGGCAGTACAATACACATCGACTTTAAAATTGATGCAAATCATGGCCGATAAAGAAATGCTGACGACCGACAAATCAAGCATGAAACACATTTACAGCGCGGCAATCGAAGAGAAAAAAACAAAAGGATTTTTACTTAACAAATTCGTCGATGCCATGTACAACGGTTCCAGCAGCAGTTTGATGATGCAGTTGCTGGGAAACAAAAAAACATCACAGCAGGAAATTGACGAAATCAGGAACCTGCTCGACAAACTGGAAAATAAATAAATAATAAAAATATTGATTATGGTAAATGATATTTTATTAAAAGCGATTTCGTGGACCTTGGTGCATTCGGTTTGGCAGGGATTTTTATTGGCATTTTTCGCCGCATTGGTGATTTTGGTGACGAAAAAGTCAACTTCGGCCGTGCGTTACAACTTGCTGGCCGGTTTGTTTGTCGTGTTTTTGATTGCATCGGCGGTCACTTTTAATTACGAATTCCAAACCCAAAATATCGAGACGGTAACACGGCTGAATTTGCCTGTTCAGGATCTGCAATTGCAATTGGGTCAGACAATTCTCTACGGAGATTATTCACAAACCATCATCGATTTTTTAAACCAGAATGCCAACTTCATCGTGATGATCTGGTTTTTGATTTTCAGTGTTCGATGTTTCGGAATTTTCGGAAACCTCAGTTACATTTACCGAATCCGGAATTACAAAACGCAGGCGCCATCGCAATTCTGGCAGGACAAAATAACCGAATTGGCATCACGCATCCAACTCCGGAAAAATATCATTTTATTAGAATCCAGACTCGTCAAAGTTCCATCGGTAACCGGATTTTTAAAGCCCATCATCCTGATTCCCGCCGGCTTGTTGGCCAATTTGCCGCAAGACCAGATCGAAGCCATTTTGTTGCACGAACTCGCGCACATCCGACGAAAAGACTACGCTATAAATCTCTTGCAAAGTTTTGCTGAAATCCTGTTTTTCTTCAATCCGGGTTTGCTTTGGGTGTCATCGATCTTGCGGGACGAACGTGAGAATTGTTGCGATGACATTGCGATTTCAGCGATTGAGAACAAATCGGGTTTTGTACACGCACTGGTATCATTTGAAGAATACAGTCTGAAAAACAATGAGCTTGCCATGGGATTTGGGAAAAGTAAAAACCATTTGCTGAACCGTGCCAAACGCATCATTTACAACAACAATAAAACGCTGAATTCCATTGAAAAAACGTTGCTTTCGGTGAGTTTGGTTGCCATTGCAGTGATCGTGGTTGCCTGTTCCAACAGAACGATAATGGAAAGTCAATTTGAAAACAATACCATTTCAGAAGCAAACGCAAACCTGATTTCCGAAAATCAAATTTTCGAAGCCGATCAGGCTGCAGCCAAAGCCGATTTGTTTGTCCAACAAGCCGATGTTCAGGCCGCGGCGGTTTGCAAACCGGAAGAAGCCGATGCCATTGCAGCCAAAGCCGATTTAGAAGCTTCCAAAGCTGATGCGATTGCAAAACAGGCTGACATTCAGGCAATGAAAGCCGATTCCGAACACAAAAAAAATGAGGCAGCTTACAAAAAAAATGAGGCGATCTATAAAGCGAACGAAGCAAAATACAACGCGCAAAAATTAAAACAGACCAAAACGACGACTACGACAACCACAATAAATGACGACCAGTCAACGAAAAGCCGACGTTCAGTTGTTCATGTGAAAACCGGGATTTCGGCTACCGATTTGCCATCAAATACCAATGTCGACCAGTTGACAAACAACATCGTTTCCGATTTGATTTCTGAAAAAGTCATCCATACAAACACCAACCTTTCTTACCTGCTTTCGGCAAACAACCTGATTGTAAACGGCGTCAAACAACCTGAAAGCATCCAAAATAAACTCAGTACTAAATACGTAAAAGCCAAAGACATTTCGATCGTTTACAACTACGAATACAGCACAAAAGTTTCCTCTAAATAATCACAAAAATCCTACAAATAAGCTTTCGCCCAATCAGCGAACAGGAATTGCTTTGTTATCAATCATCAATCAAAAACGAACATTCATCAAATGAAAAAAATCTTCAAAACCTTTTTGTTCCTGCTATTTTTGCAATCGGGAATCCTTTCGGCGCAGACCGGAAAAATCACAGGAAAGTTAACTTCTTCAGATAAAAAACCAATTGAATCGGTGTTGGTTTCCTTGCTCGGGGCAAATGACAATGTGCTGATTAAAACCGAAATTTCTGAAACCGACGGCAGTTTTTCATTCGGGTCGCTCGCGGCAAATGATTATCAGATCATTATTGAAAATCCAGGATACAAAACCTTTCAATCACAAATTATTTCGATAGCTGCTGAAAAGCCGGAAATCAATCTGCCATCCATTGTATTGACTGTCTCTGAAATAAACAATCTCGATGCTGTCACTGTCGTAAAAAAGAAACCATTTGTAGAACGAAAACTCGACAAAACCGTTGTGAATGTTGACGCGATGATTTCAAATGCAGGATCTGATGCGATGGATGTTCTCGAAAAATCGCCCGGAATCACAGTCGACCAAAATGGAACCATTACGTTTAAAGGAAAGACCGGCGTAACGGTTTTTATCGATGACAAACCCACTTATCTTTCGGGTTCTGAACTTGAAGCCTATTTAAAATCGTTGCCCGCAAGTACGCTTTCGCAGATTGAATTCATGACCAATCCGCCGGCAAAATACGAAGCTGCAGGAAATGCCGGTGTGATCAATATCAAAACCAAAAGAAGCAAATCCAAAGGCTTTAACGGCAGTTATTCTTCGCGGCTTTCACAGGGTAAAGCAACGCACACGCGCAACGGACTCAATCTGAATTATAAAAATGACAAGATCAGGATTTACGGAAATGTGAATTATGCGACGCAGCAATTTTTAACCGATTTGTACATTTTCAGGAATTATAAAAATGAGGATCAAAGCATCAAATCGCTTTTCCACCAGAATACGCACATGGACAATACCGTGAACACGGCGAATGGAAAAATCGGGCTGGATTATTATGCTTCCGAGAAAACGACCTGGGGAATCAGTTTTAGCGGACTTTCGAAAGTGGGAACTGACAAATCGGACGGAAGCAGCCGACTCACCAATGCCTCGTCAATTCTCGATTCTACAATTGTGGCCGACAACAAAGAAAACAAGAGATTTAAAAATGGCGGCGTCAATCTGAATTTCAGCCATGAGTTTGACAGCATTGGGCGCAAATTTTCTGCGGATCTTGATTTTCTGACCTATAGTGATGACACCGACCAGCGGTACCGGAATTATATTTTTCAGCCCGACAATTCCCTGAGCAGCAGCGACGAATCGACCGGAAAATTGCCTTCGAAAATCAACATTTATGCGTTTAAAATGGATTACAGCAATCCGTTGAAAAAGGAAGGAACGATTGATGTTGGTTATAAAATCAGTTATTCAAAAACAGATAATGTGGCCGATTACGCGAATGTTTTCGATGGTTTTTCAATTCCGAATTACGACAGCAGCAACCATTTTAAGTACGACGAAATGATCAATGCCGCCTATGTAAATTTCAACAAAAGTTTTGGACGATTTTCATTGCAATCGGGTTTGCGCCTGGAAAATACCATTTCAAAAGGAAACCAACTTGGAAATGTCATGAAAGAAGCGTCTGTCTTTAAGAAAGATTACACGAATTTGTTTCCAACATTTTACGCAATGTACAAACTCGATTCGCTGGCAAACAAACAAGTCGTTTTCACCTTTGGAAGAAGGATCGATCGCCCGTATTATCAGGATCTGAACCCATTTTTGAGTCCGCTTGACAAGTTTACGTTTTACGCAGGAAATCCGTATCTGAATCCGTCGTTCGCCAATAATTTCGAATTGTCGTATCGATACAAAAGTTTGTTCAGTACGACTTTAACTTATGGGCATATGAAAGACAATATCGACGAAACGATCGAAATCAACAACGGCATTTATTACAGCCGTCCGGGAAACATTGGCAAAAGCCAAACCTGGAGTGTCAATGTCGAATCGGAATTTGAAGTTACAAAATGGTATTCGGCCAATTTGTATTCTGAAGTGACGAACCTGAGTTACAAAAGCAAATTGTATACGGAAGAACTCAACACCAGCGGCACTTTCTTTTTTATATTGGTCAACAACAAGTTTAAATTCGGAAACGACTGGTCGGCGGAATTGTTCGGCAGGTACATTTCGAGCGTCGAATCGGGACAGGTGACCACCGATCCGAAAGGAACCGTAAATCTTACGGTACAGAAAAAAATCCTAAAAGGGAAAGGCAGTATCAGGCTTGGAATCAATGATATTTTTTACACCAACATTAACAGTGGTGTGATCAACAATCTTAAAAACACGTATGCCGATTACAACAATCGTGGCGATACACGTTTTGCGGCGCTGACTTTTACGTACAGTTTTGGAAAAAGTTTTGAATCTAAAAACAACCAGGAGCGGAGCAGTGCTGAGAGTGAACAAAATCGTGTGAAAAATTAAGTCGAAAGAAGAGAGCCAAAGGTCGAAAGGCAAAAGTCAAAATGACAAACGACAAAAATAAAAAAGTTGGAAGTTTTTGCTTCTGGCTTTTTTTGTTTTATAGGAGTGAAAACTGTAATTTTGGCAACAGAAAATCATAGACATGTCAGTATTACGCCTGCAATTGCCAACCGATCCACGCTGGGTCAACATCGTTGAAAAAAATATCGAAGAAATTTTGACAGATCACGCGTGGTGCGAACAAAAAGCAGCATCGAATGCGATTACGATCATTACGATCAATTCGGAATATCCGGACTTGGTGACCGATATGCTGGCTTTGGCCAAAGAAGAAATCGAGCATTTTGAAATGGTTCACGAAATCATTAAAAAGCGCGGATTGAAACTCGGCCGCGAGCGCAAAGACGAATATGTAGGTGAACTCGCGCAATACATGAAACGAAGCAATACCGGAAGCCGCGTGTCAGGATTCGTGGAAAGATTGTTATTTTCGGCCATGATCGAAGCGAGAAGCTGTGAGCGTTTTAAAGTACTTTCAGAAAACATACAGGACGAAGAATTGTCCAAATTCTACCGCGAACTCATGGAAAGCGAAGCCGGTCATTACACTACATTTATCACTTACGCACGCAAATACGGACAGGGCATCGACGTTGAAAAACGCTGGCGCGAATGGCTCGATTTCGAAGCTTCCATCATAGAAAATTACGGAAAAAGCGAAACGATTCACGGTTAGGAACAGCCCGTTTTTAAGGAACTCTTAAGACAGTCAGACCGTTTTTGATTTATCTTTGAATGTGTTAAAAACCAACGATTTATCTTGAATTATATCTATTGACTGTTTATTTTTATCGAATTTACGCTGAAATATTTTAGGGATATGTGAAATTTGCCCTATATTTATGCAATTATTGTCCAACAATTATAATTTGTTATTTAATGAAGCTCTACATAAAATACGACGGTATTGTAGCCTGCAGGGTGATTCTTCAGGAGCAACTCGAAAGGCTGAATGTGAAATACCAGCTTTTGGATTTGGGAGAAATTGAAATCGGTGAGGAAATTACAGAAGAAAGTTTTGCCGAACTTCAGGAATCGCTCAACAAATACGGGATTTTTATCCTGAACAACCAGAAAAGCCAATTGATCCAGCGAATTAAGGATGCTATTGTCGAAATGGTTTATGAAAAAGACAAATTGCCAACAACGACAATTTCGCATTACCTGTCTGAAAAATTAAATTTCAGTTATGGTTACATCGCCAATATTTTTTCGGAATACACATTCACTTCAATTGAGAATTTTATCATCATCCAAAAAATCGAACGTGCTAAAAAACTAATTGTTGAAGAAGAACTGACATTAACCGAAATTTCATACAAACTCAATTACAGCAGTGTTGCACATTTGTCTAGCCAGTTCAAAAAAGTAACCGGCTTAACTCCGTCCATGTTCAAACGGATTATCGACAAAAGACGTTTGCTTGTAAATCAGGTTGACTAAAAAAAATTAAGCTCAAATAACCCCACAAAATGCTTACACACAAAGATTCGATTCAGATATTTTTAGCTGATGACGATGAAGATGACCGCAATTTCTTCAACGAAGCTATCACTGAACTAAAAATGGACAACAAGGTTACGATTTTTAAAGATGGCCAGGATTTAATGGATTATCTTGAAAAACCGGACTCCAAATTGCCACATATTTTATTTCTGGATTTAAACATGCCTTGCAAAACCGGATTCGACTGTCTCAAAGAAATCAGGACAAATTCGCGTTTTAAAGACATCTCGATCGCGATTTATTCGACTTCGTCATCGGAAAAAGACATCGAAGAAACGTTTATTGGCGGCGCAAACATTTACATCAAAAAACCGAACGACTTTAACAAACTGAAAAAAGTGATTAAGGATGTTGTCAATATGAACTGGCAATTCCATTCTTCCGGACTTAATAAAGAAACTTTTTTCTTTAGTATTTAACAGGAAAATAAATGAGATTATTAAAGTTATATAAGAACTCTCAAATATTTAAAATAGCCCTGGCGATTGCGATTGTAGTAATCGGTTATATTGCGTGTGTGTTTTATTCCAAAATGCAGAAGCTGGATTCGTCGGTCGAATTAATCGCGACTTCCAATAAAACGCAACTCGAACTCGAGAAACTGCTTTCGATCATCAGCAATTACGAAACAAATCTCCGCAGTTATATCATTACAAAGGACGAATCTTACCTCAAAGACCGTTTCCTGAGCCGGGGCGAAATCGAACTCAACATTCAGAAGCTAAAGACGCTGACTTCCGGAAATCCACTGATCAACAAAGATCTAGACAGTCTTAAAACGATGTTCGATCATCGATTCATTCTCTTCCGTGAAACACTTACCATTGCCAAAAGCAAGAATTTTGACCGCAAGGAACTCAATGATAAATTGCTGGAAAGCGGACAGTTTACCGCTAAAATGCGGCAGTTTGTTTACAAACGAATCAACACCGAAGCGGTTAAACTCAAGCAACTTAATGACAACCACCAATTCGAATTAAACGATTCGGTCATCAGCGCATTTTTGCTTGTTCTGTTGTCATTGCTTATTTTGCTGCTGTCGTTCAATAAAATGAAAGTAGACATCAGGGAATTGAAGAAAACAAACGACGAACTCATATTCCTGAACAATTCGTTCAACAACGCTGAGAAAGTTGCCGGATTCGGGCATTGGAAACTAAATCTGGTCACCAATAAATACACGTTTTCCGATAATTATTTCCGGTTGATGGGCGTAGAGCCGCAGCAGTTTGAGCCGACTCTTCAGAACGCTGTCAAATATGTGCATCCCGACGACATTGAATATGTGACCAAAGTACACAAGGAATCTTTGATCTCACACGAACCAACTTCGCTCATGCTGCGGTATGTTTTGGACAGCGGCGAAATTCGCTACATCATGTCGGTTGGCAGTTTTACCCACAACAGTATTGGAAATCTGGTAAAAGTTGGCGTCAATTACGACGTCACCGAACAATACAAAAAAACACTCGAACTCGAGGAAAGCAACAAGGAACTCAAAGCGATCAATGCTGAACTGGAAGCATTTAACAACATCGTAAGCCATGATTTGCAGGAACCTTTGCGCAAGATTCAGATGTTCATTTCCCGATTGGAAGAAAAGGAATCGGATGCTTTTTCGGAACAAACCATCGATTATTTTTCCAGGATCAAAGCTGCCGCCAACCGCATGCAATCACTGATGATCGACCTGGTCAATTACACGCGAACGATCAAAGGCGACAAGGTTTTTGTCAAGACAGACCTTAACGAACTTTTGGAACGGACCGTTCAGGAATTGTCCTTAAATATTGAAGAAAAAAAGGCGAAAATTACTATTGGAAATTTGCCTTCGCTGAAAGTAATTCCGTTCCAAATCGAACAATTGTTCATCAACCTGATCAGCAATTCGCTGAAATACAGCCAGGACAATGTGGCTCCGAAAGTGTCGGTTACGTCAGTAAAATTCAACGACAACGACAAATATCCTGACATCAACGTATCTGAAAAAAAATACCACAAAATTGTAGTTTCCGATAATGGAATCGGATTCAAACAGGAATATGAGGACCGCATTTTTATGTTGTTCCAACGATTGGAAACCGATTCTAAATATTCGGGAACCGGACTCGGACTGGCAATCTGCAAAAAAATTGTTGAAAACCACAACGGATTTATCAAGGTGCATTCGAAACCAAATTCGGGTGCGAAGTTTACGATTTACCTTCCAAAAAATTTATAAAAATGATTGCGATCCACGAAGCTGCCCAGCACGAATTTGAAACAATACGTGAAATAGCGTACAAAACCTGGCCGGCTACTTACGGAGAAATCCTGGAGCAACATCAATTGGATTATATGCTGGATGCGTTTTATTCCGTGCAAGTTTTGGAGCAAAATGCCAAAGAGAAAAACCATCATTTTTTGTTGGCCAAAGAAAATGATGTCGCGCTGGCGTTTATTTCGTACGAACACCATTATCAGAACAAACCGGTAACCAGAATCCATAAAATTTACATCTTGCCCGAAATGCAGGGGAAAGGGATTGGAAAATTGCTGATTGACAATGTGGAGGTTTTGGCTGTGGCAAACGAATCGGAAACGTTATCTTTAAATGTAAACCGTTTCAATAAGGCGCAATTTTTCTATAAAAAACTGGGTTTTGAAATTGTCGCCGAAGAAGATGTTCCGCTCGATCATGGTTATTTGATGGAAGATTATATCATGGAAAAACCGTTGGTCAGCTAAAAACCAGTTCGTGTTTAAACAGCAGTCCTTTGACCTGATCTTTTGAAAAAATCGCTTTTTTGATTTTTGTGCGTGCCGGATCGATCGTGTAATTCCGGCTCGTCCTGAAATCGGCTTTATTAGCAATCGCTTTCCCAAATTCGGCCCGATACAAATCGCAATTGTCAAACAAAACGCCGCTGAGATCGGCACTCATAAAATCGACAGCGATCACACTGCAATTTGTAAAAGTCGTTCCTTTGATCTTCAAGGTGTAAAATTTGGAGAAATCCAGGATACAATCGGTAAACTGGATCTCAAAAATGAGTTTGTCGCACATCGCAAAATTAACTTCCCGGATTTGGCACCGATTGAACGAAACCGTCCGAAACGCCACATAATTGATTTTTGCGCCAGAAAAAACGCAATCGTTAAAAATGCAATCAATAAAAGTTACGGCTACAAAAAGGCAGGAACTGAAATCGCAATTTTCAAACACGCAATTTTCAAATTCCTTAAAATTGACTTCGTCCTGGGCGTAAGTGATTGCGTTGTATTGACAGTCTAAAAAATATTCAGCCATGCAGATTTGTTCTTGGCGCAAAGAAACAAAATTATAGCAGGCCGTACGAAATCGATCGCGTTATTTTGTGATTTCGTTTCGCAAATTGAAACCGTTTTTGGAATCGTAATTTATCTGAATCACTTAAATTTACATGCGGCGTTTTTCCGTTTTTAATTTACCACAAATTTCAATTCATGGAATCAGAAAATCCAGTTCCCGTGCCGCCAACAGGCTTTTTCGGAAAAAATCCATCACTCAAAATAAAAGAATTCCAACATTACCTTTCGCTGAGGCTCGGACTCATTTTCGCGCTGAACATGCAATCCACGATCATTTACTATTGGGTTTACCACGTGACCAATGATAAATTGTCGCTGGGATTGGTGGGTTTGGCCGAAGTGATTCCGGCGATTTGTTGTTCTTTTTTCTCCGGACACGTAGTTGACCAGAATGAAAAACGCAAAATGGTCATGCTGTGTATTTTGTCATACATTATAATAGGAGCAGGTTTGCTCATACTCGCGCTGCCATCGGTTGAATCCGGATTGCACATTTTAGATCTGGTACACCTGATTTATGTTTTTGTTTTTATTGGTGGAATGTTGCGTTCTTTTTACGCGCCGTCAATGTTTTCGCTTTTCGGACTTGTGGTGCCGAGGAAACATTATCCGAATGCGACCAGCTGGAGCAGTATGGCATGGCAGGCCGGATCCGTCTTGGGTCCGTTGACTGCTGGTTTTCTGATCGCTTTGGGCGGAATCCCAATCGGGCTTTCGGCAGTTTTGGGAATAGAATTGCTGTTGTTGATTCCGCTGTTCTCCATTGGCATCAAGCCGATCTTAAAAAAAGAAAAAGAACCCGTTTTGCAAAGCGTTACCGAAGGATTGAAATTTGTATGGAAAACACCAGCGCTGCTTTCGGCGTTATGTCTCGATATGTTTTCGGTATTGTTTGGCGGTGCGGTAGCTTTGCTTCCGGTTTACCAGAAGGAAATTTTACATGTAGATGAAATGGGTTTCGGGATTTTACGTTCGGCACCTTCCATTGGCGCGCTAATGACTTTGGGATTGCTGGCTTTCATTCCATTGCGAACAAATCCTGGCCGGAAATTGTTTTTCTGCGTAGGCGGTTTTGCGATTTCGATTATCGTTTTCGGGATTTCGACCAATTTCTACCTGTCGTTTTTCATGCTTTTGCTTTCCGGAATGTTTGATGCCGTAAGTGTGGTGATCCGGAGTACCATTCTTCAGCTTGTCACACCCGATGACATGCGCGGAAGGGTTTCTGCTGTAAATACGATGTTTGTAAGTTCTTCAAACGAATTGGGCGATTTTGAAAGCGGCGTGATGGCGCATTGGCTTGGTACGGTGCGTGCAGTAGTTGCGGGCGGTTGCATAACACTCGGCGTTGTTTTTATTACCTTTTTTAAAGCGCCCCAACTGCGGAATTTCAATTTTGACGATAAAACCAAAGATTAATTGTTACTTCAATTTATCCGAAGTCTGAAGTCCGTGCATTTTCAGCCAGCAGCATCCTGACGATTGTATTTCCGATTTCTGAAATATTGTTTCGGAGTTCGCGCAAAGATTCAGGTTGGCAATCTTCTTCCGGCAAAAGCGTCAGGATTTCACGGTAAAGCCAGTAAATATTGAGAAGCTGTTGCGAATGTGGCCCGAGATCGCTATATGGTAGCATGTTGAGCAACGATAGAACCGGGCAAGGTTCGTCTTTGGGGATTAAATTCGGCATGAAATGAGCGATTAGGGAATCGCAAATATAATGTTTTACACAAGTTTTCCGATTGAAATGGGACAAAATTCTAGTGCATTTCCAACGCAATTTTTTTGTTTTTGAAAACCAATAAACTAACGGGAATCCCTGTCGGAAAATTGATTTATTCTTGCTAAATTTACGAGATAACTTTTATTACAGTATTCATGGCAGACACAACTTTTACTCAGAAACTAGACAGTCTTTTTATCGGGGAAAATGAGGTTCCGGGACAATTTCGCATCGACGAAGTCCACCAACGCGAATACCTGAGCAATGGCGAAATGAAAAAATGGGATGGTGACGTGCATCAGGTGTATTCGCCAATATATATTAAAACGCCGGAAGGCTTAAAGCCAAAACTGATCGGGAGTTATCCTGTCGCAACCGCAGCCGAAGCACAGCAATCACTCGATGCGGCGGTGGAAGCTTATCACGATGGAAGAGGTGAGTGGCCTACGATGAGCGTATCAGAACGCATCAGCCATGTCGAACAATTTACACGAAAAATGATTGCCGTAAAAGAGGTAGTTGTCAAACTGATCATGTGGGAAATCGGGAAGTCGCACGCCGATAGTGTCAAGGAATTTGACCGTACCGTCGAATACATTTATGCCACGATCGATTCGTTGAAAAACCTGGACCGCGACTCCTCAAAATTTGAAATCGCCGAAGGCATTGCCGCGCAAATACGCCGTTCACCGCTGGGTGTCGTTTTGTGTATGGGGCCGTTCAATTATCCGTTAAACGAAACTTTTACAACACTGATTCCGGCATTGATCATGGGCAATACCATTTTGTTCAAACCGCCAAAATTCGGAACTTTATTGCATTATCCTTTGCAGGAAGCCTTTCAGGAAAGTTTTCCGAAAGGTGTGATTAATGTGATTTACGGACGTGGAAGCGATATTATTCCCGGACTCATGCAATCCGGAAAAATCAATGTCCTGACGCTTATTGGCTCGAGTAAAGTAGCCAATGAACTTAAAAAGCAACATCCTAAAGTAAACCGGTTGCGTGCTGTTTTAGGGCTCGACGCCAAAAATGCATCGATCATCACTTCAAAAGCGGATCTTTCGACGGCCGTAAAAGAAACCATCACCGGTTCGTTATCATTTAACGGACAGCGTTGCACGGCGCTGAAAATTGTTTGGGTACACCGAAGTATTGCAGATGCTTTTTTGGACGAATTCAGCAAAGCGGTAAGCGAATTAAAGTTTGGCCTGCCCTGGGACAGCGGCGTTTCACTCACGCCATTGCCGGAACCTTACAAAATTGATTACCTGAACGAATGTATTAAAGATGCCGAAGCGAACGGAGCAAAGGTTGTGAATGAAAACGGCGGCGTTTCCAAAGCGTCATTTTTTTACCCTGCGGTGGTTTATCCGGTAAATGAGAAAATGAAATTGTACCATGAAGAGCAGTTCGGGCCTATTATTCCGGTAGTTCCGTTTGATGATATTGAAGAGGTGATCCAATATCTGATTGATGCGAAATTCGGACAGCAGGTGAGTATTTTCAGTCATGACGCCGCAGAGGTTGGCGCATTGATCGATCCGCTGATCAATCAGGTGAGCCGTGTGAATATCAACAGCCAATCGCAACGCGGCCCGGATATTTTTCCGTTTACCGGACGCAAGGACAGCGCCGAAGGCACACTTTCGATTCCCGATGCGATCCGTTCATTTTCGATCCGTTCGCTGGTCGCATTCAAAATGACAGACGAAAATAAGAAACTTATCAATGAGATCATTGATTCGGACGAGTCCAATTTTTTGAGTACGAAATTTATTTTTTAATAAGAAACCGGAGCGAAAGTTTCGGGTTTTTGCATAAAAAAAGGCCCGGAAAATAAATCTCCGAAGCCTTCCCATCTAACCAAGTAAAAAAACCTTACGGTTTTGTTGTCGAATTAATCTGGCTGCCACTTTGGTTTCCAGTTGGAGATGCCGTGCTTCCCGGACTTGTGGTCGTAGTGGATGGGCTGTTCATTCCGTTTGGATTGGCAACACTTGAACCTTCTCTTGTTGGATCATCCGTTGACGGAATTACGCCAGCAGGAGTTGCCTGCTCAGGAGTAGTCGTTCTGTCCTTTTTAGCATCGTTCATCTGTGCTGTCTTTATTTCTCTGTCAGCTTTTGACGTTTTGTCATTTTTTTCAGTTCGCTGCTCTTTTTGTTTTTTGGTTGCCGAATTGTCGGTCTGCGCTGATGCAACACTTATTGTAAGTAACGCGGCAAGTGTAAAAAATATATTTTTCATAATTTTTGTATTTAAAGTTACCCTAAGTTATCAAAAAATGATTTGACGGAAATTTTCTTTCACTTTTAATTTTGACATTTTTAACACGATAATAACATTTTCGTAAAAATTCACCAGAAAATTTACGAATTACTAATGTTACAGTATTACTAATCGGTTATGTTGGTCATTCATCGGGTTTCATTAGTTTTTTCGAGAAATAATTAGTTTATTTGCTCCTTCAAATTCGGCTGTTTATGACCACTTTAGTGATTTTTCAGTTTTATTTGATAAAAAATGCAAGCCCTTTTATCAGAAAGTCCGTATGTGTTTCATTTTAACCTGCTTAATGTCTAACCTTGAAAATTAATTATTTTTATGATAGCAACTTTATCTTTTTTGCGTAAAAAACTCTCCGGGAGTGTTTTGTGTTGCGCTTTATTTACCATTTTATTTTGCGGAGATGCTTTGGCGCAGGATCCGACAATTGGATCTATTGCTCCAACACGTGCAACCACTCGTTCTCTAGTTACAATTACCGGAACAAATTTCACCGGTTTGGCGACAACTGGTGCTGTGAAGATTGGAACAACGAATCAAACTTATACTGTGGTTAACTCTACAACAATTACCTTTACTCCTACTACTTCCGGGACTGTTACTGTTACAAAAGGTTCAGTAATCGCTACCGGTCCTAACGTAACAGTTGTTACAGCAACAGCGGCTCCGTCGACGATTCCGGTTACAGGGGCAATAACAGATTTTAACGGTTATTGGAATTCTTCCACTACTGTACAGCCAGATAACAGACACAATTTAGTTGGTTTTACTTATGGAACTTCTCCTGCAGTAACCTATTCAACTGGTGTGAACAATGGAATTTTAACTTCCAATGGAATCAGCTACACACCAGGAAATTTTCGCGGTTTTCCGCTTGGAAATTTGCCGGGTAGCATTGCTTCAAATGGGTCCGTATATTTAGCTTTCGGAAGATTAATTGATGGAAATGCGACAACTGCAGTACAAACAAGTCCGGCAGTAGCGGGTAAAACTATCAGAGATGCGTTGACTGACGGTATTAAAGGACTTGATTTAGGAACTGGCGTTACCAATGTAAGTACGTCGCTATTTTTTGATTTTAGCGTGCAAAATATCAATGTGGCAAAAATAAACGATGCCGAGCCTGATATTCTTATTTCTCAAATCGCTGATGCTGCTAGTGGTAAAGATTTTTATGCGTTTACAGATGCATCAGGTAATATTGTAGGGAATATATTGGAAGCAAATATTGGCTCAAACACACTTGGAAATTACAGATTGGATCTCTTTTCGCTCCAGACAAGCACGGCACACAATACTGCTACGGTAAATGGAACTATTGATCCAGGAGATCCGGCAACACGTCCGATTAGAATGATTGCTTTTAAATTGTCTGATTTCGGTATTACTGCTGCAAACGCGGGAAGCATTGCCAAATTTAAAGTCTTACCAGCTGGATTCAGCGATCCTGCATTCTTTGCATTTAACGAATCTGCAATGTCAGTTTCTCCACCTGTAATCACAGTACAGCCAACATCAAAAGTGGTTTGTACCGGAACGACTTCGACTACGACTTTTAACGTTACCGCTACGGGCGAAGGTTTGACTTACCAATGGAAAAAGAACGGTGTTGATATTGCTGGGGCAACTTCTGCATCTTACACTATTACGAATGCTACAACTGCTGATGTTGCCGCTTATACGGTAACAGTAACTAATATAGGTGGTTCTGTAACCAGTAATCCGGCATATTTAAATGCGATCTTTGATGTTCAGCCTTTGTCGGCGGCAGTTTGTCTAAACACGCCAACAACATTGATTGCACATGCAAACGGATTGAATGTAACTTACCAATGGTACTCTAATACCGTAAACAGCACAACCGGAGGAACACTTATCGCTGGCGCAACTGGAGCAACCCGTACGGTATCGACAGCTAATCCTGGAACTATTTATTACTATGTGGTTGCAACAGCAAATGCACAAACTTGTACAGCAACGACATCAGCAGTAGCTGAAGTGACTGTGGCAACGACAAACAACTGGATTGGCGCAGCCAGTTCTGATTGGAACACGCCCGCAAACTGGAGCTGTAATTTGGTTCCGACTGTAGAAATTATTGCTAATATTCCTGTAGTTGAAACTACTTTTTATCCAATTTTGAGTTCAGGTTCAGGTACTTGTAAAGACCTTAACGTGGCAACTGGCGCAAGCGTTACCATTTCTGGAACAGGTATTTTGAATATTGCCGGAGCAATCAACAGCACTGGAACAATTAACACCGCTGACGGAACATTGGCTTTTATCGGTACAACCGGAGCGCAAAATATTCCTGCAAATGTATTGCAAACAGGGAAAATCAAAAGCCTTACAGTAAACAATACGGCCGGATTAACACTAAACAGCGCACTTGATCTTACCGGAGTCCTTACTTTGACGTCAGGTACTTTAACAACAGGAAACCACCTGACTTTAAAAAGCAACGTACTTACAACTGCTATGATCGCGCCGGTTACCGGAAACGTGATCGGAAACATGACTATCGAACGTTACATTCCTTCAAAAAGAGCATTCCGTTTCCTTTCTTCTCCGGTTGATGGTGGAACGATTCACGAAAACTGGCAGGAAAATGGTGCCGACATTGCAAATTTCGGAACAGACATTACCGGAGCTGGCGGTGCCGCAAACGGATTTGATGTGTCTGGAAGTAACAATCCATCATTGTTTACCTATTTAAACAACAATCAGGGAACAGGCAGCAGCTGGCTCGCAGCTACAAGTACTAATGTTACGCTTTCTGCTGGTGTTGGATACAGAATGTTGGTTCGTGGCGATCGTACAGTGAATCAGAATGTAAACGCAGCGCCTTCTACAATCACGACTTTGCGTACGACAGGTACAATCAAAATCGGTAATGTTTCACGCAACGATTTGAATCCACACGCAAACGGATACAACTTGATCGGAAATCCATACCAGGCTCCGGTAAGCATGACTTCTGTATTGGCTGCATCGTCTCATTTGAGCCCTAATTTCTATTATGTTTGGGATCCAACAATCAACACAAGAGGTGCTTATGTAACGGTTGACCTTACAGACAATACAAACAGTACACAAGGTTCGGTTGCTGACCAATACCTTCAGCCTGGACAGTCTGCATTCGTGATTACGTCTTCAGCAATTCCTGCAGGACAAACTCCATCGCTGACTTTCAGAGAAGATTACAAACACTTGTCAACACAAACAACAACGATTTTCAAATCGGCTGCAAATGCGGCAAAAATCAGATTCACATTATACGACAGCAATGTCTTGGCTTCAAACGGTCCGGCTGCTGACGGATTTATCATTAACTTCAATGAGAACAATTCAAATGACTTGGATGTAAATGATGCGGAGAAATTGGTAAATCAGGATGAAACTGCAGGTTTGATGAATGCTGGTAAAGTATTGAGTTATGAAAGCAGAAGTCTTCCGGTAGTGTCAGAGATCATTCCGATTTCAAATACACAATACAGAGGAACCGATTATACATACAAAGCGTCTGTAAACGGACTTTCAAATGTTACTGCTTACTTATTCGACAAGTACACAGGAACAAGAACTGAATTGGCAAATGATATTGAAACAAGCGTACCATTCCAGGTAAACAGTGCGGTTGCAGCTAGTGTTGCAGCAAACCGTTTCGATATTGTTTTTGAAACTACTGCTTTGGGATCTAACTCAAATGCTTTGGACAAAAATGTTAAGATTTATCCAAATCCTGCAACGGAAAACAACTTCTTTATTAAATTGCCAACGCAAACTCAAGGCGATGTTGCCGTGAAATTGGTAAACATGTTAGGTCAGGAAGTTTATTCAAGCCGCTTAACTGCTCAAAATGATATTGTAAAAGTACAACCAAACACCACTTTAACTCAGGGTATTTATATGGTTCAGATTGCAATCGGTAAAAATACAACGACCCAAAAATTAATAATAAAATAAAATTGCATGAAAAATAAAACACCATATATGAAAAAAAATATCCTAGTGTTATCTTTTTTCCTGATGATGCTAAGCATGCCGGCAATGGCTCAGGGTTTTGATGAAGATGTTGATGATGAAGTTCCAGACACCCCGATCAATGATTACATTTATGTAGGCTTGGTTGCAGGTGCTTTGATCGCCATTAAAAAACTTAAGAAATCAGAAGTTTTGTAATCACAACCGCAAGTAATAAAAACCTCCCTCGTGGAGGTTTTTTTATTGCTATTATTCAGATCGTGTAAGTGTTGGCGCTAATCGTATAATGCGATTTTGGATAAAAAACCGTCAATTTGATAAAAACTATAGCTATGGAAAATACTGATACAACAACAACATTAAAAGTGAAGATTTGCGGATCTATAGAATCGCCCCCCGAAAACAGCAGGGAACAATTTAAGCAAAGTGTCATCGACACCGTTCTGCAAATCCTGCGCACCGAAGAAGTTTCGATCGAATACATCGGTTACAAACCAGATCAATCGGAAGACCACCTTTTAAAAGACATTGTTACGTGTTATGAGGATTGTGTGTATGTTAGTCTGAACGTCAATGGTGCCAACCTGAATCCGATGGAAGGACAACACAAAGACGACATCATTCAAACTTTTGTAGAAGTTTTTGAAAACAAAACACACCGCCATCTCGAGATCGATTCCACGCTGGTTAGAAAAGGCAAAAAGCAACGCATTATCGAAATGAGCAGCAACTGGAAATACTATCTCAAACACGCGTAAAACCATGATCATTGAAAACAAATAAAAAGCCTGTAGATACTAATTTACAGGCTTTTTAATTTTATAATTTCATCTTCTGGATCCTGACCGCGTTTAATATTGCCAACAGTGCGACGCCAACATCGGCAATCACGGCCTCCCATAAAGTAGCAATTCCGCCAGCGCCAAGGATTAGTACCAATATTTTGACCGTCATTGCCAACACAATATTCTGCCAGACAACGTTGCGCGTAAGTTTGCCAATTTGTATCGCGACCGCAATTTTTGAAGGCTGGTCGTTTTGGATGACTATGTCAGCGGTTTCAATGGTTGCATCGCTTCCGAGTCCGCCCATGGCAATTCCGGCATCGGCCAATGCCACCACCGGCGCATCGTTAATTCCGTCACCGACAAAAGCGATTTTCATTCCGCGGTCTTTTAATTCCTGCACTTTCGCAACTTTGTCTTCGGGCAGCAAATCGGCATATACTTTTCCAATTCCGAGTTTTTTGGCAACGGCTTCAGCGACTGCTTTTTTATCTCCGGACAGCATTACGGTTTGCAGGTTCAGCTTGTGAAGCGATTTCACGGCTTCTTCAGCATCTTCTTTAATCCGGTCGGCAATGGTAATGTAACCGGCATATTTTTGGTCTACCGCCAATAAAACGATCGTGTAAACAATCGCATCAATGGCTTCCGGATAGTCAATGCCGAATTTTTTCATCAGTTTCGTATTTCCGGCCAAAAGCATTTTGCCGTTTACCAAACCTTTCAGCCCGTGTCCCGAGATTTCCTCAACTTTCCCAATTTCGAATTTTTCAAAACTATTTTTTTCGGCATATTTTACAATGGCACTTGCAATCGGATGGGTCGACTGGCTTTCTATGGCTGCGGCCAATTGGACCAAATCATCTTCAGGCATTCCGTCCGCGTACACTTCCTGAACTTCAAAAACGCCTTCTGTCAACGTTCCGGTTTTGTCCATGACGACCAAATTTATTGACGTCATGACATCGAGGAAATTCGAACCTTTAAATAAAATACCGTTTTTAGAAGCCAATCCGATGCCTCCGAAATAACCAAGCGGAATCGATACAACCAGCGCACAAGGACAACTGATCACCAGAAAAACCAAGGCGCGGTAGAACCACTCATTAAAATCATAAATCGAAACGAAAAAGTACGGCGCCAAACAAACCGCGACCGCCAACGCAAATACGATCGGTGTATAGATGCGTGCAAATTTGCTGATGAACAATTGTGTCTGGGATTTTCGCGCCGTCGCATCCTGAACCATTTCGAGAATTTTACTGAGTTTGCTATCGGTAAACAAAGTGGTAACCCTTATTTCAGAAAGCGTATTCAAATTGATCATTCCCGCAAAAACTTTGTCACCTTTAACTTTCGAGTCTGGTTTGCTCTCACCGGTCAGCGCCGCCGTATTAAATGCTGATTTATCAGATAACAATTCGCCATCGAGCGCGACTTTTTCTCCAGGTTTTACAACTATTACTTCTCCGGTTTTTACATCTTTCGGATGAACTGTTTCTAAAATGTCGTTTCGTTTCACGGCAACCTGATCCGGCCGGATGTCGAGCAGCTCCTTGATACTTCTTTTTGCACGATTAACCGCCGCATCCTGAAACCATTCGCCAATCGAATAAAAAACCATAACCGCAACACCTTCGCTGTATGTACCAATCAAAAAAGCACCAATGGTCGCGACGCTCATCAGAAAAAATTCATTAAAAAAATCAAACCGCCTGGCTTTTCTTAACGCCAGATCCAATACTTCATAACCCGAAAGTAAATAGGAAATTCCAAAAATGATCAGGTTGAAAGGAAAATCCGGAACGTAGTCAAATCCGAATTCCAAAACCAGCATTACCAGTAAAATCGCCAGTGCCAACAACAATTGCCAATGGCTTTTCCAACCATTTTCCGTTTCATGATCGTGGTTGTGTCCGTCGTGTTCGTGCGTTGTATTTTGATTTGAATCCATGTTGTTTGTTTTAATGTTCATGTCCGCCGCCTTCGTTTTTGACCAAATGGCTTTGAATGTAATAAGCGCCTTTGACTACAATTTTTGCGTCGGGATCAATCTCCTGCAATACCGAAACCTGAACGAAGCCGAGTTGCGCGGTACCGGTTTTGACTTCGATTCTTTGAAAATGAAAGCTGACAGTTCCAGGATTGGCTTTCGCCGATGTGTCTTCGTGTCCTTCTTCGAAAATAAAGATAAATTCGCGGCCGTCGGCTTTTACAATGGCTTCAGATGGTAACGCTTTAACGAGATTCGCGCCCACATCGATCAGCGCATTGACATACATTCCGGGAATGAGTTTTTGTTTGTCGTTTGTAATGTCGGCGTGCACCGCAACCGATTTGGTTTCGTTTTCAAATGCCTGTCCAACGCTGAATATTTTACCCGTAATTTCCGAATTGTCCTGATTCGTCAATACAAATCTAACGTTTTGCCCGGTCTTCACCTTGTGCAGGTCTTTTTCATAAACGAGCAAATCGACATGAAGTTTGGAGTTGTCTACGATTCCCAACAAAGGTTTTCCGGCTTCAGCATGGCTTCCGATCTTAATATTAATTTCAGTTACAAATCCCGAAATCGGCGCAACAACTGGGACAACTGAAGTCGCATTTCCCGAACTGCTGATGTGCAGCAAATTCATTTGGCGCTGCAACGAATTAAACCGCGCTTTCTCAATCTCGTAATCGGATTTGGTTTTCTGGAATATTTTCTTCGAATTCACTTCTTCATCACTTAATGTTTTTTGCCGTGCAAATTCAAGTTTCAAAAAATCGAGGCTGCTTTTTGAAGTCAGGAATTCCTGTTGGATTCGGGTGAATTCGGGACTTTCGATCGTGGCCAAAACCTGTCCGTTTTTGACATATTGCCCTTCGGTGATCAAAATCGATTTGACGATTCCGCCCATGTAAACCGAAACATCGGCTTCATTTTGCGGCGGAAGTTTCGTATAACCGTTTGCCGAAATTACCTCGCTGAGATTTTTTTCGGAAAAAGTCCCGAGTTCGATTGCGGCCGCTGTAAATTGTGCCTGGTTGAGTTCGACTTCTTTTACAGAAAAAGCTTTCGGCGTTTCGCGGTTTTCTACTTCGGTTTTTTCGACTATTTTCTTGTCACTTTCAGGTTCCGGACGGAGAAAATAAATCAGTATTCCGACTAAAATAACAGCGGCAATCGCATATATAATGGTTTTGTTTTTCATATTATTGGTTCGTTAAATACAGCAAATTGATCACTGTCTGGTTGTAATTGTTGATGGCTTCCACATAATTGAGCCTGATTCCGAGCGCGGTTTCAATGCTGCTGACGTATTCTAAATAGCCAATATCGCCATTTTGATAGGCTTTGGTCGCATTTCGCGTGATCAGATTCGCATTCGGAATTGCCGTAGCATGATAATAATCGACTAATGACTGATAGGTTTCCAAATGTTGTTGCTGCTGCAAAAATTCACTTTGCAATTGCTGTTGCAGATAACTGGCATTTTTCTTTTCGCGTTCGATGTTGGTCGTTGCTGCATTTGACTTTGCAATTAAATTTCCAGCGAAAAGCGGCAAGGCGACACCAACGGAAAATCCCTGAAACCTCAAATTTCCGTCATACAGTTGCTGGCTGTTTCGAAGCGGACTGTCGCTGATCGATTGTATAAAATAACCCGCGGTCAAATCGGGATACAACGCCGATTTTTCCAGGTTTTTGCTGGCTTCGGCAACCTGGACCTGTTTTTCCGCGAGTTGCAGCAACGGATTTTGTTTGACTAAAGTGGTATCAGCGCCAAGTGAAAATGGAAGTTGCACGAATGTGGTATCAACTGTAAAATCTTCCTTCAAATCTAATAAGACGGCGAGTTTGAATTTTCCGGCTTTAATTTGGGCATTGTTCTGCTTGATGCGCTGTTCAAGTTCCTGTTGCTTCGCCGCGGCTATCGTTTTTTCGAGTGCGCTGCTTTCGCCGGTTTGGTATTTTAATACGGCAGATTTTACAAATTTTTGCAGCACCTTATTTTGCGATTCCAATAACCGGTTTTGTTTTTGGTAAAACTGCAAATCATTCCACGAACTTCGGATTTGCATCGTGATGTCCTGTTTGGAAACACCAAGCCTGATCTGGCTCGCATGGCTGTTTTCCTGCAACAATTTTTTCCTGGCGCCAAATTGAAACGGATTGAAACTTTGGGAAATGCTGAAGTTTTTGTCTTGCGCAACCGAGTTCAGCTGCCCGAAACTTCCGTTGATTTCCGTCTTCGGAATGTCCAAAGCCGATTTGATCAGTTGCGACTGCATCCGCGAATCCAGTTCCGAAGCCTGAATGCTGCCGTTGTTTTTTAAGCCAATGGCGATCGCCTGATTGAGGTCGAGGTTTTGGATGTTTTGTGCATTGGCTCCGGCCGAGATAAAAAACAAGCCAATAACCACAATCGCTGTCGCTGATTTTGTCCTGATTTTAAATCCTTTTTCCATATAAAAATATAAGATTGGAAGTACAATGAGTGTGAGTAAAGTCGCTGTAATGAGTCCACCGATAACGACAGTAGCCAGCGGTTTCTGGACTTCTGCGCCTGCGCTGCTGCTGATCGCCATCGGTAAAAATCCGAGTGATGCGACGGCAGCGGTTAAAATTACGGGCCGCAAACGCACTTTTGTCCCTTCTTTGATCCGTTCATAGATATCGTTCACGCCTTCAGATTTGAGTTGGTTGAAATAACCGATTAATACAATCCCGTTTAAAACTGCTACGCCAAAAAGCGCGATAAAACCTACGCCGGCCGAAATGCTAAATGGCATGCCGCGCAACCACAATGCAAATATTCCGCCGATCGCCGACAACGGAATTGCCGTGAAAATCAACAATGATTGTGTGATCGATTTGAATGTGAAATACAGTAAAATCAGGATTAGTGCCAAGGCGACCGGAACCGCGATTGCAAGTCGTTGATTGGCGTCGATAAGATTTTCAAATTGTCCGCCGTAAGTCGTGTAGTAGCCTTCTGGCAGTTTAAGATTGGCGTCGAGCTTTTCGCGGATTTTTGCGACAACAGAACTTACATCGGTTCCGCGTACATTAAAACCGATAACAATGCGGCGTTTGCCGTCTTCACGCGAAATCTGCATAGGACCGTCTTCATAATTGACTTCAGCGATCTGCTCCAGCGGAATCTGGTTTCCCGATGGCAACGTAACATAAAGCGATTTCAGGTTCGAAATGTCTTTGCGGTTGTCACTGTCAAGCCTTACTACAATATCAAACCGTTTTTCGCCCTCATAAACCAAACCCGCAGCTTCCCCGGCAAAACCCATGCGAACTACTTTGTTCAGGTCGCCAATTTTAAGTCCGTACAACGCCAATTTGTCCTTGTTGTAACGGATTGTAATTTGCGGAAGCCCGGCCACACGTTCTGCCTTTGCATCTGAAACGCCTTCAATATCCTGAATTAGCTTCATCGCCTCATCGCCTTTGCTGACCAGCATATCGATGTCGTCGCCAAAGATTTTTACCGCTACATCGCTGCGCACACCGGTCATTAGTTCGTTAAAACGCATTTGGATCGGTTGCGAAAATTCGGTCGATGCGCCGGGAATATCCTCAAGCGCTTCTTCCATTTTTCCCATCAGTTCTTCTTTTGAATTTGCAGAAGTCCATTCGTTTTTGTCTTTCAGCAAAATAATCATGTCGCCAGCTTCCACAGGCATTGGATCGGTCGGAATTTCGGCAGAACCGATTTTGGTTACGATCATTTTGATTTCAGGGAATTTGGCTTTCAGGATTTGTTCGGCCTTGGTCGTGGATTCAATTTCCTGCGACAGCGAACTTCCGGAAGCAATGATTAAATGGGTTGCGATGTCGCCTTCATCGAGCGTCGGCAAAAATTCGCCGCCAAGATTGCTGAAGATTAGAAGGGAAATCGCAAACAATCCGATTGCCGACGCAATAATGATTCCTTTCAGCTGCAAAGCTTTTTCAAGAATGGGTGCGTAAAAACCGTAAATTTTGTTAATGATTTTGTCACTGATATTTTTGGTGTGCCCGGTTTCTTTTTTGAGTACCAAAGCGGAAACCATGGGAACATAAGTCAGCGAAAGCAGGAAAGCGCCGATGATCGCAAAAGCGACGGTTTGTGCCATTGGGCCGAACATTTTTCCTTCAATTCCGGTCAATGCCAAAATGGGAAGGTAAACAATCAAGATGATCATTTCGCCGAAAGCCGCGCTGCTCCTGATCTTGGAAGAAGCCTGAAAAACTTCGGCGTTCATTTCGGCAGTTGTGAGTTTGCGTTTTTTTCCAATCTGCAAACGGTGAACAATGGCTTCAACGATAATCACGGCGCCGTCGACAATCAGTCCGAAATCAATAGCACCAAGGCTCATCAGGTTTCCGCTGACGCCAAAAACTTTCATCATCGTAATCGCGAAAAGTAAGGCAAGCGGAATTACCGAAGCGACAACCAATCCGGCACGCCAATTCCCAAGCAGCAAAACCAGAATGAAAATCACGATTAGCGCGCCTTCAATCAGATTGGTTTGTACCGTAGATATCGCGCGGTCAACAAGTTTGGTACGGTCCATAAAAGGTTCGATCGAAACGCCTTGCGGCAGTGATTTTTTAATCTGCTCCATTTTTTCTTTGACTGCAGAAACCACCTCGCCGCTGTTTTCGCCTTTGAGCATCATGACCATACCGCTAACTTCTTCGCCTTTGCCATCTTTGGTCACGGCGCCATAACGGATGCTGCTGCCAATTTGCACAGTTGCCACATCACGGATCAGAATCGGGATTTGGTTTTGGGTTTTTACGACGATTTTATTGATGTCATCGATGCCGTTTACCATTCCGATGCTGCGGATGAAATAGGCGTAGGGCTTTTTATCAATGTAAGCGCCACCGGTGTTTTCGTTGTTGTTTTCGAGCGCGTCGAAAATCTCGGTGATGGTTGTGTTCATGCTTTTAAGCTTGTCAGGCTGCACCGCGATTTCGTATTGTTTGAGGCTTCCGCCAAGCGTATTTACCTCGGCGACACCTTTGGTTCCGATGAGTTGCGGTTTGATGATCCAGTCCTGAATGGTCCGCAGATCGGTGGCGCTGTATTTTTTTTCGTAGCCTTTTTGCGGAAACACGACATATTGGTAAATTTCACCAAGTCCGGTGCTGATTGGTGCCATTTCGGGCGAACCGACGCCATCCGGAATTTTGCTTTGCGCTTCACGAAGCCGTTCGGAAATCTGTGCGCGTGCCCAATAGATGTCTACACTTTCCTCGAAAACGACAGTGACTACGCTGAGTCCGAATCGGCTCACCGAACGCAATTCCGTTACCATCGGAATGGGTTTAACGGCCTGTTCGATCGGATACGTAATAAATTGCTCGACTTCCTGCGTGGCCAATGTTGGTGAGCTTGTAATAATCTGAACCTGATTGTTTGTAATATCCGGCAAGGCATCAATTGGAAGCGTGTAAAGGGAATAACTTCCCGCCGCAATAAGCAACAGGGTAAAAACGCCAATAATAAATTTATTATTGATGCTAAAATGTATGATTTTATCTAACATTTGAAATAGGATAATGGTGAAAATTAAAGACGACAAGCCTTTAAAATGTAGGAAATACATGATTTTCAACCCGGAATTACCCGGGCAACATTAAACTATTTGTGGCGGTTGCCAGACACTTCCAAAGTAACCCGAAATAAACGTCGATTTGTAAGAAGGAGTTGGTGTTTGGATGGATGGCAATGCGATCCGGAACGCAAATGCAACCGGTTGGGCGAAATTCAGGATTTGGACGCCGCAACAGCTGCATACGCAAAATGGCGAGCACAAATCTTCTGAAGTTTCGTGTGAATGTCCGGTTGATTTTGCTGTGGTTTCTTTTTTATCCGTCAGGGAAATATCGCCGTCCATGCAGGGTTTGCACGCGAGCAGGATGATATACATTGATAATATGATAGTTAGGAATTTCACGAGCGTAAAGTTAGAAATAAAATTGAGACAATGGTTGTTGGCGAAATGAAATTATTCAGAATTAATTACGCCAAAAGCGATTGTTTTCACACCGTTTCATTTCTTATATTTGTATGCCAATATTTAAAAAGCGTGAACAAAAAAATCCTGTCAGCCTTATTTTTTTTAGTGACCGCCTTTGCGTTTCCGGCCAGTCAAACGGATTCTATTTTTAGCGAACTTCGCTACGCCATTGGGCACAAATCCCAATACGACAAGGTCAAGGAACAGAAAATCGCGAGTTTCAAACGATTGCTTTCAGGCGATCTTTCGATGGCTCAGGAATACGACAGCAATAAAAATCTGTATTTGGAATACCGAAAATTCAAATTGGATTCGGCGATTTATTTTGTCAAAAGAAACCTTCGCATCGCCGGAATTTTAAATGATAAAAATCTTTTGAATGCGGCACAGTTGCAATTGGCGAACCTGTATTCATCTTCTGGAAAGTATCGCGAATCGGAACTTCTTCTGAAAAGCATCAATAAGAAGACGTTGGCACCATCACTTTTCCCTATTTATTATGAATTCTACAGCCAGTTTTTCGAACATTACGCGACCAATTCCTACGACAGCCAATATGTTCGAAACATTGAAATTTACCGCGATTCGCTGTTAAATGTGCTGGATCCAAACTCGGTGAAATACAAAATCAACCTCGCACAGCAACATTTGTACAAGGGCGATTTTGTCAATACGCAAAAAGATTTGTTGGATTTGCTGCAATCTGCCAAAGTAAAAAACCAGGATTATGCAATGATCGCATACCTTATTGGCGATACGTATAAATTTCAGAAAAATCTTGAAAAAGAAAAACAATATTACGCCATTTCTGCGACGGCTGACATCAAAAATTCGATCAAAGACAATGCGTCGGTGCAAAGCCTGGCGCTGATTTATTACGAAAGCGGCGATATTGACAATGCTTACAATTGCACAAAATCGGCGATTGAAGACGCGATTTTTTGCAATGTGAAATTCCGCACGCTGCAAATTTCAGAACTTTATACCATCATCAATACTGCTTATCTCGACAAGGAAAGCAAACGCAAAGGGCAATTGCAAACTTACCTGATCCTCATTAGTATTCTGTCTGTTTTCCTGATCCTTGCGGTTGTCTATGTGTACCGCCAAATGCGTAAAGTGTCCAAAATAAAAGAAGAATTGCACTTGAGCAGCCAAAAACTGGCTTTGTTGAATTCGGACATCAGCAATACAAACGAACAATTGAATGAAACCAACGCTTTGTTGTCGGAATCCAATCACATCAAGGAAGAATATATCGCACATTTTTTTGATTTGTGTTCGGCCTACATCAACAAACTCGAGAATTACCGGAAAATGCTGAATCGTAAAGCAACCGACAAACAACTTGACGAACTTTTCAAAATGCTTAAATCGACCACAGTAGTCGACAACGAATTGGAAGAATTGTACAAAAATTTCGATAACATTTTTATCAATTTGTATCCAACGTTTGTCCGTGATTTCAATGCGCTGTTGATCAAAGACGAGCAAGTGGTGCTCAAACAAGGCGAAATACTGAATACGGAACTTCGTATTTTCGCGCTAATTCGCCTCGGAATTACCGATAGCGTCAAAATCGCGGCCTTCCTCAGGTATTCGCTCAGCACGATTTACAACTACCGCACAAAAGCCAGAAATAAAGCTGCGGTTTCTCGCGACGCCTTTGAAGAACTGGTTTCGAAAATTGGAATTATTCCGTCAAAACTTCACTAATAGCATTTAATTAAACTACTTTTTTAAGGTCTTTTAAAAAATTATGTATTTGTATATCAATACGTTGAATTTTTAATTCACTACTTTTTTTACTATAAAAGTCAGCAGCGTACTATATCGTTATAGTTTTGCTTTGGGATGATTTAAAGTCGCGTGTCTGCAAATGACAGGTTATCTATTTGAATCTGCCGAAACCAACAAACTACAACATGAAGAAATCTTTCTTATTGATTTTGATGCTCGCCGCTTTGCCGTCATTTTCACAAACCACCGAAAAAATGCAATGGTTCAACCAACCACAAAAATGGAAAGTCGACGGACAATCGCTTTCAATGTTTGTAACTCCAAAAACAGATTACTGGCGCATTACCCACTACGGATTTACAGTCGATGACGGACCGTTTTATTATACGACAGTAGGCGGCGAATTTGAAGCAAAAGTCAAAATTACCGGTGACTACAAAACGCGGTTTGACCAAACGGGTTTGATGTTGCGCATTGACGAAAAAACCTGGATCAAAGCCGGAATCGAATTTGTTGATGGTACAATGAACGTCAGTTCGGTCGTTACCAATGAAAAAAGCGACTGGAGCGTTATGCCGCTTGCCGACAAACCACGTTCGGTATGGATCAAAGCGGTTCGCAAACTCGACGCTGTTGAGATTTTTTATTCACTAGACGACAAAAAATATACGATGGTGCGAATGGGTTATTTCCCCGATAACAAGCCGGTCATGGTTGGAATGACAGCAGCTTCGCCTGACGGAGATGGTTTCAACGCAACATTCGAAGCCTTTGAACTGAAACATTTGCCCGACGCGAGAAGGCTAAAATGGCTTGAAGCCAATAAATAACTGCAAAAACAAACACCAAATATATTTACCATACAAACAATGAAAAGAATTTTAATGGCAGTTTTAGTCGTCGCATCTGGAATCAGCGTGCACGCACAACAATCAAAAGACCCGAAAATGGATGCTTTTATAAGCAACCTGATGGGAAAAATGACACTTGAAGAAAAAATCGGACAGCTGAATCTTCCCAGCGAAGGCGACATCATCACGGGTTTAAGCAAAAACAGCAACATTGCCGGCAAGATCCGAAAAGGGGAAGTAGGCGGCATGTTCAACATCAAAGGCGTCGAAAAAATTAAAAACATACAAAAAATCGCAGTGGAAGAAAGCAGGATGAAAATTCCGATGCTCTTCGGAATGGACGTCGTGCACGGTTATGAAACCGTTTTCCCGATTCCGCTCGGACTTGCGAGTTCCTGGAATATGGATGCGATTGAAGAATCGGCAAAAGTAGCCGCAACTGAAGCCAGCGCGGACGGAATTTGCTGGACGTTTGGACCAATGGTGGATATCGCCCGTGATCCGCGTTGGGGAAGGGTTTCGGAAGGAAGTGGCGAAGATCCGTTTCTTGGTGGCCAAATTGCCAAAGCGATGGTCAGAGGTTTTCAAGGGAAAGACGCGACGTTTTCGTCAAACACAAACATTATGGCCTGCGTTAAACATTTTGCATTGTATGGCGCGGTCGAGGCCGGAAGGGACTACAATACCGTTGATATGAGCCGCCTGCGCATGTTCAATGATTATTTGTATCCATACCAGGCCGCGATTGAAGCGGGCGCCGGAAGTATCATGGCGTCGTTTAACGTCATTGATGGCATTCCGTCGCACGGAAACAAATGGCTGCTCACCGATGTATTACGAGATCAATGGAAATTCGACGGATTTACGGTTGCAGATTATGGAGGTATTGCCGAAATGGAAAGCCACGGACTTGGCGATTTGCAGACCGTTTCCGCATTGGCTTTAAATGCCGGACTCGACATGGATATGGTTAGCGAAGGATTTCTGTCAACCTTGAAAAAATCCCTCGCCGAAGGAAAAGTTACCGAAGCCAAAATCAACACCGCTTGCCGACGCATCCTAGAGGCCAAATACAAACTCGGATTGTTTGCAAATCCATATAAATATTGCGACGTTTCACGTGCCAAAAAAGAAGTGTACAGCCCAAAACACCGAGAAATCGCAAGAAAAACCGCTGCTGAAAGTTTCGTCTTGTTGAAAAACGAAGGCAATCTTTTGCCGTTGGATAAAAAGAAAACCATCGCCGTGATTGGTCCGTTGGGCGGAACCAAATCGAATATGGTCGGAACCTGGAGCGTTGCTGCCAAACTCGATAAACCTGCCACGCTCGTGGAAGGATTGCAATCGGTTGCTGGCAAAAACGCCAATATTTTGTATGCCAAAGGCAGCAACCTGACAACTGATGCGTTACTCGAAACCAATTCAACCATGTTCGGACGGGAATTGGGCCGCGACAATAAAACCGAAGAAACACTACGCAACGAAGCACTTGCCATTGCAACAAAATCCGATGTGATTGTAGCCGCACTGGGCGAATCTTCCGAAATGAGTGGTGAGTCCAGCAGCCGCACCGATATCGGAATTCCCGATGTACAAAAACGCTTGCTGGCCGAATTGCTAAAAACAGGAAAACCGGTAGTTTTGGTGTTGTTTACAGGACGTCCTCTGACATTGATTTGGGAACACGAAAATGTCCCTGCGATACTCAACGTCTGGTTTGGCGGAAGCGAAGCGGCTTATGCGATTGGCGACGTATTGTTTGGCGATGTGAATCCGAGTGGAAAACTGACATCGACTTTTCCTCGCAATGTCGGACAGATTCCATTGTATTACAACCATTACAGCACGGGCCGACCGGCTTCGGACAACGGTTTTGAGAAATTCAGAAGCAATTATTTGGACGAGAAAAATGCGCCGCTTTATCCTTTTGGATTTGGCTTGAGCTACACGCAGTTTGAATACAGCGACATCAAATTAAGTGCGCCATCAATGGAAAATAGCGGAGAAATTACCGCAACTGTTACTGTGAAAAATACAGGCAAAACCGAAGGTCGGGAAGTAGTGCAATTGTACATTCGAGACCTGGTGGGCAGTGTAAGCAGGCCTGTGAAAGAACTTAAAGGTTTTGAGAAAATTGCATTGAAGGCAGGAGAAAGCAAACCTGTAACATTTAAAATCACGACAGAATTGCTGAAATTTTACAATTCAAATCTCGAACAGGTCACCGAACCCGGAGCGTTTACCGTTATGATCGGAGGCAACAGCCGCGACCTGAAAACCGCCGGATTTACATTAAAATAAAAAACCAACATTATAAAAACCAATAATTTTGAACAATCTTTTTAAAATCGCCTTCGCGTTGCTGACCGCTTTCCAGATGCAGGCGCAACTTAAAACCGCTATTTATCTTGACGACAAGCAACCGATCAAAGCCAGAGTGGAAGATGCGCTTTCGCGGATGACAACCGAAGAAAAAATCGCCATGATCCACGCCCAGTCGAAATTTAGTTCGCCCGGCGTTCCAAGACTTGGAATTCCCGATCATTGGATGACTGATGGTCCGCACGGAATTCGTCCGGAAGTATTGTGGGACGAATGGTCGCAGGCCGGATTTACAAATGATTCATGCATCGCCTTTCCGGCATTGACCGCACTTGCCGCGACCTGGAATAAAGACATGGCATTGTTATACGGGAAATCCATCGGTGAAGAAGCCCGTTACCGAAACAAGTCGGTGTTGCTAGGCCCAGGCGTAAATATTTACCGTTCGCCGCTAAACGGAAGAAATTTTGAGTATATGGGCGAAGATCCATTTCTGACTTCAAAAATGGTCGTGCCTTACATTAAAGGCGTTCAGGCCAATGGTGTGGCGACCTGCGTCAAACATTTCGCGTTGAACAATCAGGAAACCAACCGCCATAAAGTAAACGTCAATGTGGACGATCGCGCGTTATACGAAATTTATCTTCCTGCTTTCAAAGCTGCAGTTCAGGAAGGCCAAACCTGGGCCATTATGGGTTCGTACAACAAATACAAAGGACAGCAATGTTGCCATAACGAATATTTGTTAAACGACATTTTGCGTGGCGAATGGGGCTATGAAGGCGTTGTCGTTGCCGATTGGGGCGGTGTGCACAGTACGAAAGAAGCCATTTTCAACGGACTTGACATGGAATTTGGTACCTGGACCGACGGCTTGTCTTGGGGAACCAGCAACGCCTACGACAATTATTACCTGGCGCGGCCATACCTGAATATGATCAAATCAGGGGAAGTGGGCACAAAGGAACTTGATGAAAAAGTACGCCGAATCTTACGTTTGTCGTTCCTTACCAATATGGATAAAAATAGGCCGTTCGGTTCGTTCGGAACAGAAGAGCATGCGTTGGCCGGGCGCAAAATTGCCGAAGAAGGCATCGTGCTGCTACAAAACAAAAATAATGTTCTTCCAATCGATCTGACCAAAACGAAAAAGATTGCTGTCATTGGAGAAAATGCCATAAAAATGATGACCGTAGGCGGCGGAAGCTCGTCGCTGAAAGCCAAATACGAAACTTCTCCGCTTGACGGACTGAAAAAACGCGTGGGTTCGCAGGCAGAAATTATCTATGCCCGCGGTTATGTTGGCGATGCGAGCGGTGATTACAACGGTGTGGTTTCAGGACAGGATTTGTCTGAAAAACGTTCGGCAGCCGAATTGTTGGCTGAAGCCGTAAAAGTGGCAAAAGGCGCAGATGTGGTTATTTTCTTCGGCGGACTCAACAAAAGCGACAACCAGGACAGTGAAGGAAACGACCGAAAAAGCCTTGGTTTGCCATACGATCAGGACCGGATCATTACCGAATTGGCCAAAGCCAACAAAAATCTGGTGTTTGTAAACATTTCAGGAAATGCGGTGGCGATGCCGTGGGTTAACCAAGTTCCGGGAATTGTTCAGGGATGGTTTTTGGGAACCGAAGCCGGGACTGCTTTGGCGGCCGTGTTGACCGGAGATGTAAATCCGTCAGGAAAACTGACGTTTACTTTTCCGGTAAAATTGACCGATAATGGCGCGCACGCTCTGGGCGAATTTCCCGGCGGCGACGAGGTGACTTACAAAGAAAGTATTTTCGTAGGATACCGTTGGACCGACAAAGAAAAAATCAAACCATTGTTTCCTTTTGGACACGGATTGAGTTACACTACATTTGAATATGGAAAAGTCACGGCCGATAAAAAACAAATGGCAGCTTCGGATAAAATCACATTTTCCGTTAAAGTAAAAAACACCGGCAAACGCGACGGCTCGGAAGTGGTGCAATTATACATCAGCGATCCGAAATCTTCATTGGTTCGTCCGGTAAAAGAACTCAAAGGTTTTGAAAAAGTCGCGCTGAAAGCAGGCGAGGAGCAGACTGTAACTTTCACGATCGACAAATCGGCGCTTAGTTTTTTCGATGACAAAAAGCACGATTGGGTTGCTGAACCAGGCGATTTTGAAGCGATCATTGGCGCATCCGCTACAGCGATCAGAACGAGGGTGAAATTCACCCTGAAAAACTAACGTTAAATTATTGATTTTTTTAATGTGACGAAAGTCCCGGCGCGCGTTGTCGGGATTTTTTATTTGGTGTTACTGGAAATGCTAAAAACAACAAAGTCCGCAGATTGCTGCAGACTTTGTTTTTGTTTGTAGAACGGTAAATTTATTCTTTGATCACTTTGAAAACTTCGGAACTTCCATTTTCAAATTGTGCTTTTACAATATAGATTCCGCTTGCAAGCGCTTCCATGTTGATGTTGTTGTTGCCCGATTTATAACCGTTTACTTCGCGTCCTTCGATGTTGTAAATCCGGATGCTGCTGATTTGTTTTTCAGCACGAATCTGAAGTACGTTTTTGACAGGATTTGGGAAATATTGAATTCCGGAAACCGTTTGCGGATCATTTGTACCCAACAACGGACTGCAAAATCCGCCGACTGTGAATACCTGATTGGCGCTATCGTTTAAATTCCAGCTTTCGCCACCATCGTAAGAAGTATAAGAGAATTCTCCGATTCCAGGTGAGGTTGTTGTTTCCCAAGTAAGAAAATCGGTTGCGAAGGGCGTTGGTGTTACTTCTACAAAATAATTTCCTGGCTGCAACTCGATTGGCGTGTTGGCAAATGAGAAATTTATATTGACTGCAACCGCTTCCAGCAGCGAACCTGGGAAAGGATGGTACCCTTGATATTCTTCATAATCCGGACCTTTCTGCTCAAATGAATGCAGCACTTCGCCCGGAATTCCTTCTACTGAACTTCTGACTTTAATGGTCGCATTATGAAGTCCACCGCCCAAAAGCAACGAATGCATGGTAAAGTCGGTCAGATGAAAAACCGTGTTTTCAGCTACCGTAAAGTCATCCGCGATCGAAACCAATTGTCCGGCAGTTAAAAACGGCGCGCCATTTTCATAGTCGTTTGACGCATTTCCCTGTGAGCAAACATCGCCATATTCCGGTTGGGTTTCACCCGAATCGGCACAGTTTCCTAAAATCTGGAATACCTTGTTGTAATAGCCGGTTCCGCCCCAAGGTTCGTTGCCAAATCTGAAATAATCAAAAACGCCGTAACGTTGCTCCTGGCCGGTAATTTCCCACCAAGCGTTATTCTGGTCACCAGCAGCTGCGGCTACTTCGATAAAATATTTTCCTTTTTCCAATATTAAAGTGGAAGGAAGTTCCAAAGCGATCTGATAGGTGTCAAGTTCAGAATCTTCAATAGCATATACCAGCGTCTGGCTCGTTGGGACCAATCCGTCGAAGGTTTGGATCACAGTTCCCGGGAGTCCGTTTTGTTCGCGTGAAAAAGTAACATTTACATACTGAATGTCTGCATCGCCTTTGAGCAGGTTCAGCGTGATTTGGTTTGTAGTGAAAGTGGTTCCAAACGGGACGTCAAAATCGGCAGCACCGCCATATTCAAATTCGCCTCCGGTAGAAATGTTTTCACCATTGGCACTGGTATCTGAAATAGTTCCCAAAGTACACGAATCCTGTCCGAACGAAAATAGCGTTCCCGCCAAAAGTAACATTGTAAATAATTTTTGTTGCATAACTGGTCTTTTAAATAGTTTAGTCCATAAAATTACGCAAAGCAGCAGGGCGGCCACAGCCGATGTCTTTCAGAATACGATATTTTAAAACACAAAAATTAAAAATGTGTTCACATTCAGCGTTTTAAAATCAGGCTCCTGTTTTTTCGTTATGACTCTTTTCTTCCTCACTCAGGAAAACCGACGGCGAAATTCCCGTTACTTTTTTGAAAATTGTTGAAAACGTGCTGTGTGAAGTAAAGCCACAATCTTCGGCCAGATAGCTTATTTTGTAGTTCACATATTCCCGGTGCGTGTGAATTTTACGGCAAATGTACCGAATGCGGAGTTCGTTGACGTAACTGTTAAAATTCTGATCTTTGTGCGCTTTGATGACCGCCGACAGATAAGCCGGATTGGTTCCGAGTTCTACCGCAAGCATCGAAATATTGAGTTTCGTATTCCTGAATCTTTCGCCTTCTTCAAATTTTTGAAGTCCGTTCAGGATTTCCTTTTCCACGGCTTGTGGAATCGAATAATTGGGTTTGATCTCTGGTTCGCTGATGTCGGTTTGACGCGAAATTTCTACCTCGCTTTTCAGGTTTTGAATGACCGAAAGGTACATTTCGCGTTGTTTTCTTTTTTTTCTGTTGAGGTAAATAAAGGTTGCCAAACTCAATAAAATTACCGCTAAAATCCCGAACATCAGCCATTGGTTGTGTTTTCTGGATTCGGATATGGAATTCGAAAAATCTTTCTGTTCCACGTTAAAAGCGGTGCTGATTGCCTTTCTTTCGTGGCCTTCGACACTGTCCCGAAGCGCGAGATGTTTTTCGTTGTAAAGCGTATAATTGGTTTTGTCGCCTGCGTTTTTGTAATTGCGTGAAAGATTCAGATAGATTTCTACCTTGAGCGGATTGATGTCAAAATCAGGATCTTTCAGAATGGTTTGCAGCGTGTCAATCGCCTGTTTATAATTTCCCCGGAGCGTATACACTTCTGCCAGGGTGGAGTAAATGTAATATTTCAGCGTCGGATTTTTGGAATCGGAATAGGAAAGCGCTTCGTTTAGATAAATTTCTGCAGAATCGGTCTGCTTCAGGTAATAGTAAGAATTTCCGATGTTGTAAAGCGAACGCCGGTAATGGTATTTATTGGTGTCGTCAATGTATTTCACGCGTTTGAATTGCGCCAGCGATTGTCGGTAATTTTTATTGGCTGAGGCGAAATTTTTATCATTCATGTCCAGATTCCCAAGTTCGAGATAACTCAGCGCTTTGAGGCGGAATTTTTTATCGCCGGGAGGCAACGTTTCGATTTTGGCAACAGCCTTGTTCAGATACGGACGTGCTTTTTCGGTCAGGTTCAGATATGAATATTGATTTGCGATCGAGCCGTAAGCCTGCGCGATCATTTCAGGATCAGCCGATTGTTCGGCAACATCTTTTGCCTGAAACGAATATGAAATTGACTTATTGATGTTGTTAAAGCGAAAATAAGTTTCTGCCATTTTTTCCAAAACCTCAAACTTTTGCCTGTAGGACGTAGAAATTTTCAGGATCGCCTTTCCGGTTTTGACGATTTCAGTGGTATCGGAATCGATTGAGGCAAATGCGACTTCGAGGCTGTCAAGTTCTTTTCGCGCGCGGTTTTGTGCCAGCACGGGAACAAGTTGCAGCAATATAAATGCGAAAAATAAATATTTGTATCTGAACATAATGCCGGATGATTGATGCTGATTTCCGGTTTCTGAGTGTCCTCGGAAAGCGGTATAAAATTAGCAAATAATCCGGATCAGAACGGGTTTAAATAAAAAACCACACCTACCGGTAGAAATGGTAAGTGTGGTTGTGTTTGACAGTCGCTTAGCGAAAACTATTGCTTGATGATCTTTATCGTTTTTGATTGATTTCCGGCGGTGAGCTTCACCAGATAACTTCCGGCCGAAAGGTCGCTCATGTCGAGTTGTCCTTTTGTCGCTTCAATCTTTTTGGTTTTAACCAATTGGCCAAGCAAATTGAAAATCGCCACCTCTGAAATATGCTGATCGTAAGAAATTGTCAAGAAATCTATCACCGGATTTGGATAAGCCTGAAAACTACTTACCGAAAAATCACGGTTTGCAAGCGGCGCGCTTGGTTTTACACTAAAATTGTCGAACGCAACATACCAGGGAAAAGCGGTAGTATCGTCGTTTACGCGAATGGCGAAATAATAGATCCCGGTGCTTGTTGGCGTGAATGTCCGTTGCATTTCGGCGTACGGCTGAATCGCCAAAACATTTCCGTTGCCCGGAACTTGATATTCCTGGCCGAGTTGGGTAGCGCCTGCCGAAGTCGTGCTGTTGTTGGAAAACATTGCGACAGTCCAGTTGTCAAATCCGTCGCCCTGCACAAATGCCGAAAAATCGTAAGCCGTATTGGCCTGTAAGGTAAAACCGGGCGTCCAGATGAATTCGTTGTTTGCCGCGTAGCTGTTTCTCAAATACTTCGTTCCCGTATAAGCGGTATTGTATGTCGTAGCATCAGAAGTGGCGAAATCGCCGTTTTCTTTTGTCCAACAGGCAGGAAAATCAGGAGTGGTTGCATTTTCGAAACCTTCCGTCCATGGCAATTCGGTCACGGGATTGCAATTTGTTTTAAATCTTTTTGGTCCGATCCATGCACCGTATTGTCCGTTTCCGCAATCGGAACGCACCCAATACTTGTAATCGGTGTCGGGCTGAAGAGGCGAGAAAGTATAAGTCAACTCGCTGGCCGATATCGGAATTAAAGTAGATGGATCGGTAACAGAAATCCCTCCGTAAACGACTTGCCACGCATTCGCATTAGACGAAGACCAGGTTACAGTTGCAGCGTTATTGGTAATAAATTCGTTGGCCAGTGCGGTTACGTCTTCACAGTTTGGAGAAAGTTCCCATGTCACATCATCGATGTAAACCGCATTAAAATTGGAACCTGAATGTCTCAGCGCAAGGTAACCGGTTTCAGGTTCTGACCCTAATTCTGCTGTAAATTCATCATATTCAGAAATTGAGGTGGTGGTAAATGATTGCAATGGAACAAAAGAGCTGGCATCATTATAATTGGCAAGATAACCTACCTGAACAACGCCGCCTACATCGTATGCAGATCTCGATTTAAATTTCAACCTGTGTGTTCCCGCAGACGCATTGCTTACAGGCTGCAACGCCAATATTCCGTAGCTGGTTCCAAAACTTGACAAGTACACATTATTTGGTTCACTCGTCGGAAAATTGGATTGTACAAATACTGATCCGCCGTTGCCCACTTGCGACCAGCAATCGGGAAAGCTGGTGGAAGAATCGAAATCCTGAGAAAAAGCAGTGACTGGTTCGCACGAAGTCGTAAAACCAATTGGGCCAACCCAAACACCAAATGCACCATCGCCACAGTTGGAGCGCACCCACACTTTGTATGCCGTAGTTGCACTCAAATCGGTAAGGCCAAATTCTGAAAAGTCATTGATATCAAAAGCGGTCAATGTGTCTGGATTGGTTACAGTTGACGGGCCATAAGCCAATTGCCACTGGGTTTCTCCATTTCCTGTCCACGAAATTTCAGCTGAATTATGGTTTACGCCCGCTGAAACCAGCAAATCTACATCTGGACAATTGGGTATGATTTCCCAGCTTACATCATCAATGTAAACGCCATTGGAGTAAGGTCCGGCCTGTCTGATTGCTAAAATTTCTCCGGCAACCGCATCTATTTCAGGTTGGAAAATGACAGTTTGATTATTTGCTGCGTCAAGGTTAAAAGTTTGTAATAACACAAACGATTCCGGATCGTCGGCGCTATTTACATAACCCACTTCAATTTCTGCGGTGTCTGAAGAAGATGGCCGGGCCTTAAATTTTAGGCGGTGCGTTCCGTCATTCGCGTTTGATACGAACGGAAGTCCAATGATGCCGCGGCTTGTTTCCGACCACGAGGAAATATTGAGATGGTTTGGCAAACTTGGAGCTGAATCAGAACTTTGTACATATGCGTTTCCTTGCGCGCCAACTTTTATCCAGCAGTTTGGCAGATTTGTCGAAGCGTCGAAATTTTGGAAAAAAGTGGCAACGCTTTCGCAGCCTGTTGTAAAAGTATCAGAGCTGTTCCACGGACTTTTATCAGTGGGCGAACAAACCGCACGGTAGTGAAATTTATAAGAAGTTCCGGGTAATAAACCAGAAGCTGAATAATCAGAATTGTCAGAAACTACGATAATCCCCTGAGTCGCATCGAACTCCGGCTGTGGACTCGCTGCAGGCAATATGGCCACTTGCCATGAAGATTCGTTTGCACCTGGTTCCCATGAAAAATCGGCAGTGCGGTCAGTAATGTTTCCAATGTTTACCGCTGTCGGAATCGGGCAGGTCAAAATAATTTGTGCCGTTACATCATGGCAGGAGGCTGTTCTATCGCAGGAATTGCTGTCGGAAAAATGTAATTTCACCGAGTTGGCGCCGATGTTGGCAACGCTTAGTGGCGATGTGCCGTGCGCAATTACTGTATTGTCAATATTGGTAACCGTAATGTATTTGTCATCGTTCCCCAATTTGCAGGTAAAAATATATTCCTGACCGGCAAGCACGTTATTGAATACGATGAAATTGTCTGTAGTATATGCACAGGAAGTCAGGTTTTGTGGTACCCCGAGGTTGGTTGACGTTGCGGTCAAATATTCATAAGTCCGAATGCATTGCGCCTGGCCTTTGAACGACAGCAATATCAAAAAGATAAAGCATAAAGTAATTTTTTTCATGAGGAAAGTTGGTTTGTTAATGGCAACAAATGTATGCAAGCCCTTCAGTCGTGCCTTACAAAACAACCTTACAATTGGTTTACAATTCAAAAAAAGACCCTTACATTTTATGTACATTTATTCTTATTGTGCTGAATTTATTGCTATTGCGGATTTTGAATCCGTTATTTTTGGCATCGCTATATTTTATATATTTGAAAAAAATGCCTGTGTGTAAAAAAATCCTCATTGGTTTGATTTTGTGTTTGTTCATTACTACGAACACGGTCGTTTTGGCGCAATCCAAACCAGATCTTGTCGTAAAAGAATTGTTACGCAAAGCCTCCTATAACATCCATTCCAATCCCAATAAGGCATTTTCATACCTCAGTGAGGCGCTGAAATACAAGGATGACATTACCGAAACCCAGCTCCTGTTGCTTTACCAGGTTGCAGCGACAGCTTATTTCAACCAACAATCCTATCTTTCTGCGCTGGATTATTTTTATGAGAGTCTGGAGTTGCAAAAGAAACTTGATCCGTCCAAACTGCATTTTATCTACAACAACATCGGCTGCGTTTATATGGAACTAGGCGATCCGGTGAAGTCACGCAAATTTCTCAACCAATCGCTCGCAGGTTTAAAACAAGCGATAGCGAAAGGGAAATTAGGCGAAAAAAATGCTGAAGCTTATTTGGTTTACGGAAATCTGGCGGTTTTAGAGATCGATGCGAAAAATTACACGAAAGCGCTTGAAATGCTTTACATCCACAAAAATCACAGTTTGAGGCTGAAAGACACCGTTGGAACCATCAAAGCATATCAAAATCTGGCCAGCGTTTACGACAAACTCAACAAACAGGACAGTTGTAATTTCTATTCAGACAAGGGAATTTTTCTGTCAAAAAAAGGAAACTTCCCCGAAGAACTTGCCGATATGTATTACCAGCGCGGAAATATCTACAACACGCGTAAGAACGACTCTGCAGGGTATTATTTGCAAGCCGCATTTAATTTTGCCGAGAAGTTTGCCATGGCTGACATCAAACAATTGTCGTCAAAAGATCTGGCCGATTTGTATGGTTCCAGAAAGGATTATGAGAAGTCCAATTTTTATCTGCGGCTTGCAAACCAACTTTCTGAAGAAAATCTGAAACAGCAAAACAAGAAAAAAATCGAACTGCTTGAGTTTGAAAATGCCCAGAAAATCAAGGAACAGGAAGCGGCAGTCAAAACCCAAAAAACCGAAAATATCCTGATTTTTAGTTTTATACTTCTGGTTCCGGTATCAGTCATTGTGTTTCTGATGTATCGTTTGCAGCGAACAAAGGCAAATAAAAGGAAAGTTGAAAACGAGTTGCTTGTCCAGAAAATGGAGGGCAAAAACAAAGTGTTAACAAGCAATGCGATCCAAATGCTTCAGGCCAGCGGCATTATCGATTCGACACAAAAAGAGCTGAACCACCTTAAAACAATTACCGATACGCCAACAAATAAAATGCTGAGCCAGATTATTTCAGATCTTAAAACCGGGAATCAATCGTTCAACAAAAAGGAATTCGAGAAAATTTTCATAGAAACCGACGAAGAATTTTACCGAAAACTGATCAAAGAATATCCGTTACTTACCAAAAACGAGATCAGGCTGTGTGCTTTTGCCAAGATGAATTTTTCAACCAAAGAAATATCGGCAATTACACAGCAAAGCAGCAATAGTATCCTGGTAGCACGTTCGAGATTGCGCAAAAAAATCGGAATCGGTGAAAATCAAAACCTGACCATCTTCTTTAAAAGCTTTTAGAGGTATCATTTTAGTCCCTTAAAACTAAAACATTACTTTGAACATTAGAGATTCTAATGCAATTCTAATGATTTTCTAATTCGTTTATTTAGATTAGTTAAAAATAACACGATAGTTTTGCGCTGCAATTAAGTGCCAAGACATGAGGTTCGTTTTTATTTTTTTGATGGTCAATTTTCTGGGCTGGACCCAAACCGGAAATGTTTCAGGAACTGTAACTATTAACGGAAACGAGCCAGCCATTGGTGCGACCGTAAAAGTAGAAGGTACAGACAGATCGGCTGTTGCCAATGAAAACGGGCATTTTGAAATCAGAAATTTGAATTACGGAGAATATGTGTTGCGCATTTCTTCAGTCGGATCAAAAACCAAAAGTCAGTCGGTTTTACTGAACAATCCATCGCTTCAACTTGATATCTTGATCGAACAAACAGATGCAAAAGCGCTACAGGAAGTCACAGTCAAAAAAATATCTGCAAAAAGGGAAATTGTCAGCAAAGGTTTTGCGGTCAATGTCATTGAAACACAGGAAGCGGCTAAACGAAATTTGCAAACCAATGATTTGCTCGACCGTTCGGTGGGCGTGAGGATCAGGCAAAACGGCGGATTGGGTTCGAGTGTCGACTACAATTTAAACGGGATGTCGGGCAATTCGATCCGGATTTTCATCGATGGCATTCCCATTACGACTTACGGATCATCGTTCAATTTAAACAGCATTCCGCCGGCACTTATCGAACGCATCGAAGTCTACAAAGGTGTAATTCCGGCGCATTTGGCCGATGATGCTTTGGGCGGCGCAATCAATGTCGTTCTTAAAAAAGGCGCAAGAAATACACTGAACGCCGCGGTTTCTTATGGTTCGTTCAACACACTTCAGTCGAATTTTAACGGGACATTCCGAAGCAAATCCGGTTTTACGGTGAAAGCATCGGGTTTCCAGAATTATTCCGATAATGATTACGAAGTCTGGGGAAAGTTTGTTTACAACATTCCGGCAAACGGCAAGCAGGAATATGTCCGTGTCAAACGTTTTAACGATGCTTATAAATCTTTTGGCGGACGAATGGAAGCCGGATTTACCGACGTAAAATGGGCCGACAATTTCATGATCGGATACAACGGCTCGCACGATTACAACCAGATCCAGCACGGGCAATACATGACCACACCCTACAAAGGACGTTTCACAGAATCGGATGCGCATGTGTTTAGCCTGAATTATTCCAAAAAAGATTTTCTTATCAAAAGACTGGAATTTACAACCAATACCGTCTACAGCCAGCGGACACAGGTGATCAACGATACTGTAAAATGGCGGTACAACTGGCAAGGCGAATTGGTCAGGGGTTTGCACGGCGAAAAACTTTTAACACAAACCGGTGCGCAGCAAGGTATGCCAACGATCAACCACATCAAAAGGAATATATTCAGCACGCGCAGCGGATTGAGTTATAATATCAATGACAACCACAAACTGGTATTTAGCAATTTGTTTAATGTTGTTGATCGGGATGAAAATGACGAGATGAAAACCGAAATGGAACGAACGTTTCGCGAAACACGCGATCTGCAAAAAAGCATTTCGTCTTTGGCTTACGAACTGCAGGCATTTGATTCCCATTTAAGGGCGAATGTTTTCGGGAAATATTACACCCAAAAAATTGCTGAGAACAATCCGGAACTCTCAACGGGAACCGGACCAAAAAGCGTCATCGTCAATGTTTACGAAAACACGAATTCGGCATACGGTTACGGGCTGGCCACTTCCTATTTCATTACGCCGGAACTGATGGTATTGGCTTCGGCCGAAAAAGCGATCAGAATGCCAACTGAAGACGAACTTTTTGGAAATCCAGGTGAAAATGTAGTCAGCAATTCCGACCTGAAACCGGAAGTCAGCAACAACCTGAATGTCGGATTCCGTGTCGGACCTTATAAAATTAACCAACATAAATTTTCTGCGGCTGCGTCGGGTTTTTGGAGGAACAGCAAAGATAAGATCGTACGCCAGATCAATGAGCGTTTGAACGATGCGATACAAACTTCGCCTTCGGTGAATCTTGGGAAAGCACAATCACTGGGTTTTGAAGCGTCATTGGATTATGCCTACAAAAACAAGTGGTTTGCATCGGTAAACCTGTCAAAATTCAATTCGTTGTACAAAATTAAATACGACAACAACGGAAACATTCTCGATCGCTACAACCAGCAATTGCCGAACGAACCGTTTTTTACCATCAATGCAAACGTGCAACACAACTTTAAAAATGTGGTGCAAACCAATTCCGAACTTAACCTGTATTACAACTGTGGTTATGTCGCGCCGTTTTATACGAACTGGCTCGAAATTGACCGTTACAGAACGACACCGCAATTTGTTCAGGATCTGGGTTTCAGCTATTTTTTTCCAAAGAAACAATTTGTAGTCAGTTTTGACGCCAGAAACATATTCGATAAGCAGGTCTATGACAACTTCGCCGCCCAAAAACCGGGTCGTGCGTTCTATATAAAAGTGAATTACACAATCAATTATTTTTAATATCAATAACCAATTCTAAAACAATCAATATGAAAAAAAGTTTTTTAAAACTATTAGGATGTGGCGTAGTTTTTACCACAATTTCCTTAGCGACAAGTTGCTCTGATGACGACAAAGCCGGCAATAATACCGAAACACCTCCGACAGCCGAAAGCCGTTGGATTACCGTCGCCGGAGCATTGATGCAAACAGATCCTGGCGATGGAAATGGCGGAACGATGGTTTATTCGGTCAGCAAGGAAAATGCGTTGGATCCCAATTATTCGATCGATGTATACCAAAACGGAATGCCGGTGCAGTCTACGAGAACAGCGCGTTTACAGTCATCGGTTGATGGAAATACGCTTTTCAATATTACTTATACAGGTGATAACGGAGGGGAATTTATGACTTATGCGGTCAACGGCGGCAATCAGTTTGCACAATCGGGATCGACTGTAAACATTTCGCAATATGCTGGAACTTCACCACGTTGGACCAAACTTTTTGATGGCGATAAAACCGGCGTTGCGGTAAATGTTACTTCGCCACTTATCGTGAATGCTGACGGTGTGTACCAACATACAAGAGGCACAGCTACTGTTTTGGCACTAGACCTTCAGAATATTGAGATTTCAGATTACAGGCAATATCAAATTCCACTTTTGCCGGCGGAAGAAGCTTTGGGACACCACATTTTCAGATTGGACGCACCAACATTAAACAAAGCGGGAGACAAACTGATCATCGGAACCTGGATGCGTAAAACCAATCCTGTGACCGGCGCAAACGAAAGCGCTTTCACACGTTTGGGATCGAAATCGGTTGTGGTGGATTATCCTTCATTGCAAAATCCGCAGGTCATTACCTCCACTGTCGGTTTTGGTGATACCAGCGGTTACAGAAGTTTCAACAGTTTCGTTGGCGATGATGGAAACATTTATCAGGCCACACAAAGAGATACGCAAAACGGATCTTACATCTTAAAAATCAACCAAAGCAACCAGTATGACAATGCATACGTATTCAGTCTGGATGCTGCTTTGGGCGTAACGGGATCGTACATTGACGCTTGGAGATATGCAGGAAACGGAATTGCTTATGCCGTTTATACGCACGCCGGTGCAAACGATCAGGGTTTTGTGGCAAGAATTGATTTAAATACAAAAACGGCTCAAAAAGTAGAAGGCATTCAATATGACGCAGATCTTGATTTCGGGCAATACCAGGGATTTGTGGTCGATGCCAATAAAGTATACATCGCGGTTACACCCGTTGGAAAAGACGGAAATATTTATGTGATTGACGTACCGACGGGCGCTGTGACCAAAGGCGCCAAATTGGTAAACAAACCAGGAAACCACTACATCGGCGTATTCTAAAAAGACAAGTGAAATTGCAAAATAGAGTGTTTAATTTTTTTTGATGAAACGTTCCGTCTGGATTTCCGGGCGGAATATTTCTTTTTTAAAACAACCTGATTTGATTCCATCCAATTATGAAAAAAATAATTTTTACCGCATTGTTGTCGGCTTCGATTTATGTGAATGCGCAACAAAATACGCTGCTTTCGCCAAATTTCTGGAAATCATCGCCGGACATCACCGCTGTACAATCGGAAATCGCAAAAGGAAATAATCCCGCCGAACTGAATCCGATGGCTTTCGATCCGGTCGTGCTTGCCATTAATAATGACGCAAAGGATGAAGTCGTCAAATTTTTGATCGAACAACCCGGAAATGGCGTTAATAAATCGACACACGACAGCAGGATTTACCTGCATTGGGCAGCGTCCAAAGGAAATGTCGAACTGGTCGAATACCTGATTTCTAAAGGTTCCGACCTGAACCTGGAAGACAGCCACGGCATCACGCCAATTGTTTTCGCCGCAGGAAATGCGCAAACCAACACCAAAATTTATGATGCCTTTTTTAAATCGGGAATCGATCCGAAGAAGAAGTATAAAGACGGTTCAAACCTGTTGCTGCTCGCCATCGCGAACGACAAAGATTTTTTGCTGACCGGTTATTTGGTATCCAAAGGTTTGTCGCTCAAAGATGTTGACAACAATGGAAACACCGCATTTGATTATGCCGCCCGCACCGGAAACGTTGCTGTCTTAAAAGCGCTTTTAGAAAAAGGCGTAAAACATACCGATAACGCGTTGTTGACAGCAGCTCAGGGTTCGCGACGTTCGGCAAATACGATCGAAGTGTACCAATATCTGGTTGATGGGCTCAAAATTAAACCCGCTGTTGTAACGCCAAACGGACAAAGCGTACTTCACTTTTTGGCACGAAAAGACAAACAATTGGAAATTGTAAAATACTTTATGGCCAAAGGCGTAGACCCAAACAAAGCCGACGCTGACGGAACTACCGCTTTAATGAATGCGTCGGCCGGCAAAGATCTGGAACTGCTGCAAACCTTACTTCCAAAAGTAAAAAATATCAATGCGGTTAATAAAAAAGGAGAATCCGCATTGACGCAAGCCGTTAAAAACAGCCCGGCTGAGGTGGTGATATTGCTGTTAAACTATGGCGCTGATATTAAAGTAAGTGATAAAGATGGCAACAATCTGGCCTATCATTTGGTCGATTCATACAAAGCGCCAAGAGCAGTTGCTACGCAAAAAGATGAATTTGGCGCCAAACTTATGTTGTTGCAGGACAAAGGCATTAATTTGGCTGCGCCGCAAAAAAACGGAAATACTTTATACCACGTTGCCATCATCAAAAACGATCTTTCATTGCTTAAAAAACTTTCCAGTTTCAATATTGATATCAATTCGAAAAACAATGAAGGACTTTCTGTTTTGCATAAGGCCGCGATGATTTCCCAAGATGACGCGATCTTGAAATACCTATTGGCCCTCGGAGCAAAAAAAGACAGCAAAAGTGAATTCGGCGAAACCGCATACGATCTGGCGAAGGAAAACGAACTTTTGAAAACGAATAACATATCGGTAGAATTTTTAAAATAAATACAAATGAAATCATTAATTAAAATTGCAGGCATTGTGGCATTGGCATGTATGTGCGCAATAGATGCATCGGCTCAGACGGCGAAATACAAATGTCTCTTGCAAATGTCGAATTATATGGGTGAAGGCGCTTATGTAGCAGTATCGCTGATCAATCCGAAAGGCGAATACGAAAAAACGCTTTACGTGATGGGCGATGACAAACAATGGTACAATAGCCTGAAAGAATGGTATAAATTCAGTTCCAAAAAAGCAACTGTGAGTGCAAAGACAGGCGCGTCGGTGACCGGCGGCGATCGCAGTGTGACGACATTTGAAATCGAAACGTCCAAGATGGATAAAGGATACAAATTGCGATTTGAAACGGCAGTGGAAGACCAGAAATACCATGTCGGCGACGTCGAAATTCCGCTTACTACAGCAGCGCTTACAGAAAAAACAGATGGCAAAGGTTATATTCGATACGTTAAACTCAATAAAATTTAGTCGTTAATTTTATCGTCCCGATGCAAAAAAAAAGCAACTTTCAAATCCGGAGGTTGCTTTTTGCATGTAGCAATTTTCCGACGGCATGTGCTGGTAATCAGCGAATGTTAAGAAAAAAATTGGTTAACCACGATAAAGCTAAAATTGTTTCAAAATTAATGGTACATTTAAGAGAGAAAAATCGCAAATGCAACTTATATCTTTAGAATAAAATCCAATGCCAATCTCACACACTGATCTGATTATCAATTCTGAAGACTTGTTATTGAACGCTTTGATAAGTTTCGATAAAGACATTATTTTTAAGATGTGTCATAAAGATCTTGTGTTTACCAATGAAGTGGGAAAAACATTTTACGGTGTTGAAAATCTTCAGGTACTTCGGCCTGAAATTCTTAAAATCAACACGATTAAAATTCTCCAGCGTGACATTCATTTGTTTGATACCACAGCGGTAGTCAGTTCGCTTGAACGCCGATCAGGATCGTACATGAGCCTGCCAATTTCCGGAAATTACCACCTGACCAGAATCTGGAAATTCAAATTTAAATGGCAATTAATTTCAACTACGTCGATCATGGTTGGTTAATTAAATGCAGGATTAAAATTGTCGCAATTTGAGATTTTTTATTTGAGTTGATTGATTCGTCTTTAAAAATTTATTTATTTTATGGGCATCCAGCAATCATAAATCTGATATTTAGAAAGTTGATAATCGTGCAAAATTTACCAAATATCAAATAATGGGTTTGTCTATTTCTGGTTGTAAATTCGAATAACAATTAAACTTTACGATTATGGAAGATAAATCAACGACAGGAAAAAATCAGGGTCTTCAATACAATGTTAACGAATCTGATACGATTAAATCCACGGAAAACCAAAGCGGCGATTCGGCAAAACTCAGCGATTATCCCGACGGCAATCTAGAAGATGTAAGTTCAGAAACGAATAACACTTCTGAAAATCAAATTGACCTTCCGCAACCCAGCGGCAGAACTATGGCTGAAGCAACCGATCCATCGAAGCTATCGGATATCTGAATTTCAATTTTTGAACCAATAAAGAAATCATGAAAAGCACATTATTAGCCATGGTTTGTCTGTTCATTTTTAGCTGCAACACAAAGAGCGGAAAAGATTTGCAGACTACGGAAATTCAGACCACTACCATACCGGCGCGGGAAACGATAAAATCTTCGGACAGTATCATGCACAGAAGCGTGACTAATAATACTGGAAATACGCTTGAGCAATCGTATAATTTGACTAATGCGACTGCGGTATTTAAGGTGAATGGCGAAAGCATTTCGGTCAAACAGGATACGGTCGCATCGGGAATTCAATACAGCAACGACCGTTATTTGTACAAAGAACACCGCGGCAACATCGAATTGTATAAGGACGGAAAATTGGTTTGGGACAATATCAAATAAAAAAATCCGGAAATTAAACTTCCGGATTTTGCTTTTTATATCGTAGACGAACGATTATTTATTGCTTAGTACGATCAAATCCATGGGTTGGATATTGGCTTCATTGACTGCTTTTTTAGAAAAAACGTCTTTAAACTTACTGTTTTTCAAAAGCTCATTTGTAAAGCGAATTGGTTTATCTGAACGGTTGATCAGTACAAGAACTTCTTCATTTTTGTATTTTCTGCTGAAAACATAAAGTTTTTTTACATCGTCTTTTTCTATGGTCGTGTAATCACCGAGTTGGATCGACTTGTATTTTTGGCGCAATTGCATAAACTTTTGGTACCAGCCAAACAGCTCATTATCAAATTTCACAACATCCGGATCGTGCTTGCTTTGATCGGGATTGAAGGTCTCCGCATCATATTTTTTATCGCTCCAGATCATCGGTTTGCGGCAATCCGGATCGTTGGCGCCCCAAATTCCGGCTTCATCTCCATAGAAAATCATTGGCGAACCCAAGTACAACATTTGGAATGCGGCAATTAATTTTTGCTTTTGAATTTGTTCGGCTGTCGGTTTTCTGGCATTGTAATTTTTGTTGTTGCTTTTCTGGCTCCAATTGAAATAGTCGCCCCATTCGCCAAATTTCTTCCCGTCAGGATTTGCAACCGCACTTGCCAAACGCGTGGCGTCGTGGCTGTTCATGAGATTTTGCATGTTAAACGCAACATCATTTCCGAAAGCGTCGCGCAGTTCCTTCAGGCGTGAATCAAATTGGGTTACTGTCGAAGCAGATTTTTCCTGGATGAAGAAATCGTGTACGATAAAAGCAAAATTGTAATTCATTGTGGCATCAAATTCATCGCCTTCAAGGTACGGACGCGTTTTTTCAATTGGATACACCAATTCTGCAGTCATATAGGCCGTTGGATTGATTCCGCGAACCCATTTGCGCCAATCTTTCCAGAATGGATGACCCACATCGTAAGCCACGTCGAGGCGCCAGCCGTCAATTCCGTCTTTAATCCCTTTATCCATTGGATTCATCCAACGTTTGGTCGCATTGAAAATGTACTGTTTCGGACCAACGACGATTCCGGTGTTGTCTTCTTTGAATTCGGGAAGTGTTTTTACTCCGAACCAGCCTTTATACTGGAATGTCGTTCCTTTTGCAGCATCAGCCCAACTGTCGACCGAAAACCAATCCGCGTAAGGTGATTTTTGCTGGTTTTTTTCCACATCCTGAAAGGCAAAACTTTTCATGCCCATATGGTTGAATACGCCGTCAAAAATAATGCGCATTTTGCGATTGTGAACTTCTTTGATCAGTTTCAATGCCAATAGATCGGCTTTGGTCCACACCCAGGTTTTCTCGTCAAGCGGATTTTCTTTTGTCATCATCGCCACGTCGCCGTCAGGATCAGGGCCAAAAGTCGGATCAACGTGATGGTAACAAAGCGCGTCATATTTGTGGGAGGAAGGCGACCAAAAAATCGGCGTCAGGTAAATGGCATTGACACCCAGCGATTGGATGTAATCCAGTTTATCGATAATTCCCTGCAAATCACCACCATAACGGCGGCGCTGTAAATTGTAGTAAATGTCTTTCCCGTTTTGTTGCTCGTAAGGTTGCAATTGGTACCAATCGCTCGTCCACGGATGAATTTGAAACGCCGAAGTATCGTCGAAAGGATAAGCTCCGTTTTGATCTGCAACTTTTGGATCATTAGTTGGATCGCCGTTGTTAAAACGCTCGGGAAAAATTTGGTACCAGACAATTCCTTTGCTCCATTCAGGAGTGAATTGTTTTTGCGCTGTCGCGGAAACTGAGACGAAAAGGACGGTGTGAAGTAAAAGGGATTTAAAAAATGGCTGCATATAATTGTATTAAAGCCCAAATATAGCGGTTTTATTGTGAATATCACCGCGTTTGTATTATTGCGTTTGTTGATTAAAATTGCTAAATTTTTATTACCACTTGACCGGACGCTTTACATATATTTTTTATTTCAGAAATTTCATTAAAAATTTATATTATTATCTCATTTTATTGAAAAATGATGAATTTAATTTACTAAAATTTTATTTGAGTTGAATTTATATTGGCAACCAGGATGTTTTACTTATAAAATTTTAAATGTCGATCTCGTTTTTAACAAATAAAGAGCAGCAACACTATTTTATTCACACAAAATGTGATGCATAAGTAAAAGTTAACGTAAGTGTATTCTGATATTAATTTATATTTAAATTGCAAAATGGCAATTCAGATTTGAGCGTTAATGTTTCCTAAACACCTCCAAGGGTTGCGATATTTTTAAAGAAACCGTCAATACGGTCCCGAAAGCGAAAATTTCATCTATAAATAATCTTTAAACCAAATTAACAACATGAAAAAAAATTATCTTATTGCATTGTGTTTTTCGTTTTTAAGTTTTCCGGCGTCGGTACAATCGCAAACCTGTACGACAGGTCTCGGTGGAGGAGACGATCCATCCTTTTTAAGATTTAACATCAACGGTACTTCACTCGCACACGAAACACTTTCGGCACCGCAAACGTATTACCATGATTATCCTCAATTGGGAAGCACTACGGCTGACTTGGTTGCTGGACAAGAATACCAAATTTTTACATTTACATCATCGGAAGCAGTCGTTGGACTCTGGGTTGATTACAATCACAATGACACGTTTGAAGAAAACGAATTTACAACTTTGGTAAACACAATGTCTGTTCAAAATACAACCATTTTCAGGGTAAGTCCAGACGCACTGCCAGGAAATACAAAAATACGTCTCCGATCAAGAGCATTTGGCAGTACAATTGCCGGGGCAAATGCCTGCACCTCATTTGGATCTGGCGAAACCAGGGATTATACGGTGACAATTTCAGGTTTGCCGCCTACTTGCATCACAGGCTTAGGCGGTGGCGATGATCCTGGGTTTCTCACTGTAAATTTCATCAATACCTCACTGCTGCATCCAACGCTTTCGGGCACTGTTAATTATTACAACAGTTATCCACAGGAAGGAAATACTACCGCGACTCTGGTTGCAGGACAGGAATACCAGATTTTTACGTTTACTTCATCGGAAGCAGTAATCGGAATTTGGGTTGATTACAACCACAACAACGACTTTGAGGAATCGGAATATACTTTATTGGTAAACGCTATGTCGAGTCAGAATACAACCAATTTCAGGATCAAATCGGAAGCCATTCCGGGAAATACAAAAATACGTTTTCGTTCAAGAGCCTATGGGAGTACAATTACGGGACAAAATGCCTGTACATCATTCGGATCCGGCCAAACCAGGGATTACACTGTTTTGATTGCACCGCTTCCGGAATTTTGTACCACGGAACTTGGCGGCGGCATTGATCCAAGTTTTCAAAATTTTGAGATTTATGAAACGACCCTTGCACACCAGACTCCGACTGCACCAACGGTATTTTATCATAATTATCCACAGTCAGAAAACACAACGGCAACGCTGGTGGCAGGTCAGGAATACCAAATTTCTGCGTCTTTTTCCTCGGAAGCAGTTGTTGGTATCTGGCTCGATTACAACCACAATAATGATTTCGAAGAAGCAGAATATACGCTTTTAGCCAATGCAAATGCGACCCAGGGAACTTATGATTTTACGGTCAGTGCTGATGCCGTGCCGGGTGCAACGCGTATAAGATTGAGATCAAGGGCTTTTGGAAGCGACATTTTTGGTGTTGACGCCTGTACTTCTTTTGGATCTGGTGAAACCAGGGATTATACGGTCTTAATTTCGCCTTCGCTTGCTGTTAGCGACATTTCTAAAAAATCTGGCAAAGTTCAGGTATATCCAAATCCAGCAACAAACACTGTAACAATTGGTACAGCAAAAGAGGTGAAAGAAGTGTATTTGTACGGTATCTCAGGAAATCTGATCACGATCAGTGCTTCGAATGTTTTGGATATCTCCGGATATCAAAACGGTATTTACATTGTTAAAGCAATACATCAAACTGGAAATGTTTCTTACGAAAAGATAGTCAAACAATAGAATTAATTTAATAAATCAATAAAAAAAATGCACTGGTACATTAGATTATCGGTGCGTTTTTTTTTTAATCGCTACCCTAAAGCAATTCAAGTCATGTGTTTTGCGAATTTAATCTCTGAGGATTTTCTCCATAGCTTTACCCTTAGCCAATTCGTCAACCAATTTGTCTAGGTAACGGATTTTCTGCATGAGTTTGTCTTCGATATCTTCGACGCGGTAACCGCAAATAACGCCGGTAATTTTGTAAGAATTTGGATGCATTTGCGGCGCTTCTGCGAAGAACGTTTCGAAATCGGTTTTGTTATCGATTTGTTGCTGGAGTGTTTTTTGATCATATCCTGTAAGCCAACAAATAATGGTGTCAAGCTCTTCTTTAGAGCGGCCTTTTCGCTCGGCTTTATTGACGTAATGCGGATAAACGCTTGCGAATGGCATGGCGAAAATTCTATGTTTTACCATACTTTAAATTTTTATGCCTTTGGAAATGGCTGAGAACTCTCGAATTTTAATCAAAATACATAATGATCTTTGAATCCAACAGCTTTTGGTCATCTCAAAAGATAAAATTACGATACAAAAGTTGAATCCCGAAATACTTTTCCCGGATGTTTTTCCGCGTACGTATAAATCAACTGCATGATGTATTGGTTGCTGCGGTAAGGTGTGACGTAATCTTTCACAGCCGATGGTTCCGAAAATCCGACATCTGAAGCAACATAACCCATTCCGTAAAAATGCCCGTTTTCAACCCATACGCAACTGCGCTCTTCAACCGAACGCCCTTTGTCAACAATGGCAAAACTTGGCCTGCTGGTTACAAGATACGCGATTGCATCTCCAACCAACTGGTTGTGGTTTTCCGCATCTGGCAAATCGGAAACATCGGTTTTCGGGATAAATTCACCGTCGGCAACAATGCCATATTTGCAAAACCGGTGATCGATGCCAAATTGTTCAGACAGTTTTCGCAATACATTGATTCCGTCATGCAAACTGTGGAAAGATTCAATACAGGATTGGAATTTGCTGAGTTTTCCGACAGCCAGATACCTGTAACCATTTCGGGCTTCATATTCGTAAAGTCCGTATCTGGCATCAAAGCGCTTCAATGCCCGGTTGTATGTGGGCCAAAGTTTTTTGATTTCCGTACATTCCAATAGCAGCGCCATGAATTCGTTGGCACAAACCTCAAATGAAATGCCGTGGATGTCACGGAGGAAATTTTGCCTTTGCGGTTTGATGTTATGGCCACTGAAATGGGAAGCCACACGTTTTTTCAGGTTGATCGCTTTTCCTACGTAAATTACTTTTCGCAATTCGTTGTAGAAATAATAGACGCCGGGTTTTTCGGGCAGCTGTTCGAAATCCTGCGGCGGCAAATTGGGCGGCAGCCTTTGGTCCTGCGCTGTTTTAAGGATCATTTTTTCCATTTCTCCCAAATCGTCCCATTCGAGCAATTTCGAAAATAAAATGGCAGTAGCATCGGCATCTCCGCCGGCGCGGTGCTGGTTTTTCAGTGGAATGTCTAACGAATGGCATAATTTTCCTAAACTGTAGGATTGCAGTCCGGGCCTGATTTTTCTGGCTGCGCGAACGGTACAAAGTTTTCTGGCAGTCCATTTGAAACCACTTTGTTCGAGTTGGTTGCGAACGAATGAGTAATCAAAATTGACATTATGTGCAATGAACACGCGTTCGTTGAGCAATTCGAAAACTTTTTCGGCGATATCGTCAAAAATAGGCGCGTTCTTTACCATATCGTTGTTGATGCCGGTGAGTGCAAAAATAGGAGCGGGGATTTCCCTTTCAGGATTGACCAGCGTTTCCCAACGTTCGGTTACGCAGGTCCCGTCGTGGATGATGATTGCGATTTCAGTAATGCGGCTGCCGCTGGCATTTCCGCCGGTGGTTTCAATATCAATTATGGCGTATTGCTGTTTTTTCATCGATCAGTCCGCATAAATTTCATCCATTTTCCCGCAGCAATAAGGCGTTGGCCGATAATTTTCCGGCTGCGTTGTATTGCCACACATAAAATAAGAGGTTATAGGACTGTAAAATTAGGATTTTAAATACTTCGAAGATAATCTTTTACGGGACTTAAAATCCCTTTAACACAGTTGATTGAACGAATAGTAAAGTCCGCAACGGCGATAACTTGCGGATGCCTAAAGATTTTTAGGGCGTTTATTTAGTCGTAGTGCTACCCATTTTTTTGCCCAATTGTTCGTAAGCGACATCATTTGGTTCCCAAAGTTCGATTTTGTTGCCTTCGATATCCATGATGTGTACAAACTTTCCGTATTCGGCTGTTTCGACGCTGTCGGTAATGGTAATGCCGTCTTTTTTGAGTTGGGCGACCAGTTTGTCCATATTTGCGATCCGGTAATTGATCATAAATTCTTTGGTCGACGGTTCAAAATACTTGGTTGTTTCTGAAAACGGACTCCATTGAGAATAGCCTTTTTTAGTACTGTCGACCGCCTGACGCCATTCGAAAACTGCACCATAAGCATTGGTTTGCAAACCGAAATTGGTTTTGTACCATTCCCGCATTTTTTTAGGATCTTTACATTTGAAGAATATTCCGCCAATTCCGGTTACTTTTTTGAAGTCGGCTTTTTCCGAAGAAGCGTCCATAAACGTTTTAACTCCGAAACCGAAGCAAAACGAAATTAAAACAGTTAACGATAATAAGGTGTATTTTTTCATGATTATTACGATTTTGCGTTGCGTTTGAACAAATGTGATAAAAATTGCGTTATTAACAAGTGCAGGATTCCGATGAACGAAAACGAAGTTATGAAAAAGATGTTTCAGTTTAATCCAATCGGCCGGTTTGGTCCCGTTTTAATTTGGCTTTTCCTGATTCATAAATAATCCTGGCGGATTGGACTAAAAACATCGACTACTTCGCCCGCAGCAATTATTTCGATAGAATGCTCAACATTTGCCGGGATTGAATACGTATCGCCTTCGGACAATAAAAATTCCTGTCCGTTGAATTTTAGCTTGTATTTTCCTGAAATCACATAACCGCTTTGTTCGTTTGGATGTTTGTGAAATGGAACAAAATCGGTTGTTTTATATAACATTTTAGTAATCATGGTATCAATTCCTATGGACAGCACGACGAAATCTACTCCTAAAAATTGCCTTGTTACTGCGTTTTCTTTTTTTACGACTGTTTTATATTGTTAATTCCATTTGGATGTTGCAGCGTTTGTAAGGCGTTGCAAGGCCAACTATTTTTTGAAAGCCTAATTTATGATACAAATTAATTGCGGGTTTGAGAATGGTATTGCTTTCCAGATATATTTTTGAAGCTCCAAGATCTTTTGCTGCATTTATCACAGCGTTACCCAATAAAAAACCGATGTTTTTGCCTTGCGCTTTTGGGGAAACTGCCATTTTTGCCATTTCGAAGTCGTAGCCATTTTCATTCATTTTGATCAATGCGCAAACGCCCAAAGGGTCGTCATTGTAAAGTGCCACAAATATTTTTCCGCCTTTCTTTAATATGTAATCTTCAGGATTGTCTAAAGCTTTGTAATCGGCTTCTTCCATTTCAAAGTAGGACGAAATCCATTCTTCATTTAGCGATTTAAAAACAGATTTGTATCGCGGCTCGTATGGCACGATTTCAACAGCCTTACTTTCACGAATTTTTTTCGCTTCCAGGACACGTTTGAATAAGGTTTTTTGTTCCAATAAAAATTCCCATTCTGCAATTGCTTCCCAAAGGTTGTGCGTTGCTTCCTCAATCAGATTTTCGATCGCATGATCCACATCTTTACATTGGATACTAATTTTCTGGAATACGGTTTTTCCTTTTTCCGTCAAAGCAACAAGATTGCGGCGTTTGTCATTGGATGCCATATTTTCCTGAACCAAATTGGCCAACGTCATTTCTTTCACAATCTTTGTAACCGATGGCTGTGAATGCCCGATTTCATTGGCAATTTCGGTGATAGTTTTTTCGCCTTCCGACAATGCGTAAAATGCGGAAAACCATTTGGGAGAAAATTCCACGTCATATAATTCATATATTTTTGCGGCATCTTCTGTGATTTTTGAGGTCAGCAAACGCAATCGGCTGCCCAAAGCCATTTTTCCCGTTTTTTCAAATATTTTCATAAAACAAAGTTGTTTATATAATTGGTTATGCAAATGTAAAAAAATTTTATTGTTTTGAGTTGGTTGCAATAAAAAAGATTGATTTAAAATTTTAAAGTGTCACGTAAAGGCTTTCGCAGACTGCGGAATGTTGTAAAGCCTGACTAAAAAAGTGTAACGTCAGATTATTTTTACATTGATAATTTAGCAATAGGTAAAACATCAAACAGTAACAAATAAAAACAACGCATCATGGATTCAAATTACATCATAAACAGACTCAAATCGACACTTTACAAATATCCAACCGTTCAATTGATGAAATCGAGACTGAGCAATCTTGGCGAAAGCGAAAGGTATGAAATCGTTTCAAATTTAAAAGTGGAACTTTACAAACACCGCAACGTCGACATCCACGAACCGCTTTTCGAATTGTTGTACAAATCGCAGTTGGCTTCATAAATATTAGAAATAATTTTTGAATTATTTGCCACCAATAAAAAATCCATTCAATTAACTTAATGAATGGATTTTTTATTGATATCATTCATCAACTTCTTATAGGAACTCAAAATCAACTGATATTGGTTTTTGGAAACGCTGACGTCTGAACTGTTTTTAACCTGCGCGACACTTGCGATCACCTTTTGTGAATAAATGATTGTTGCGTTTTTCAGGTCGTAAATTTCTATCGTTACTTCACTTTCGTTGGATGCATTTCCCGTTTTGACGTTGTGGTTTGTCAAATCGATTGGCCCAAAATCATTTCGGTTTTCTCGTGCTTTGATGTTGATGAAATAATCAGAATTGGTGCCTTTATACAAATTGTTCAGAACCGATTTCTCCGGATTTAACTGAATCTCCTTTTGTGGCAATAACAGTCCTTTGGTATCCGGAATGTAACGCAACCGCTCGCCCAAATTTTCTGAAAAATCTTTTGTAGCCAATGCCGTGATGCGCTGTGTCAGATAATGCGGCACATTGACTTCATTGAGCAACCATTTTCCCTGCGAAAAATCCACGCCGGTTGTCTGCCCTGGATTGTCGAAAATGTAAGTTGCCGAAGTGCAGGAGAAGCACAAAAAGACAGCGAGCGATGCAAGGCATTTTTTCATCATAAAATTAAATGGTTTAAAATTGTTGGTTTGCTGACGCAATTGAAAACTGGCTTGGACGGCCAAATCGCAGAAAATTAATGACTTTCAACCAATTCTATATCCATGGTTTTGATTAGTCCGTCCTGAAAAGTATACACATGTTTTACATGTCCGTCAAACATCAAACCGCCTTGCAGGTCTTTTACATTTTGATGGACGCGCACTTCCAGGCTTCCGTTTTCTCTTTCGCTAAAACCAATCGGTTCCACCGTCGGATTTATCTCTGTCCATTGCCTGGTCCAATAGCTTTTAATTTCGTCGTGACCGCTGATGTAGCCGCCTTCCCATGCTTTTGACCACTGTACGCTGGGTTGCATTGTCGAAAGCGCATTGTCGATATTTCTTTCGTTAAAGGCAGAATATGCTTTTTTGATTACTGCTTCAAATGGATTTGCCATGACTATTTTTGATTGGATACCTGTTTTATTTTGTTTTAATGACAAACGCATTCAATTCTGCCATTTTGCTGTCGCGAAAACGCCACACATCACAATAAGCAAATTCCGCGTTTTCACCATTTTCATCTTTTAAATTGATTTTGCCGATCGCCGTAACAAAATCACCTTCGGCGATGAGCTGCTCCACCTGAAATTTGGGTGGTTCAATATAATTAAGTTTCATCCATTGTCTGACGGCTTCCTTTCCGTTCAACGTTTCTTCGCCCACAAACGTCCATTTCGTATCTTCTGTGCAGAACGACAAAAATCCGTCGTTATCGCCATCAGTGACCGCTGCATTTGCTTTTTTTAATATCGTTTTATTATCGTCGGTCATTTGGATTTTAATTTGTGTTGAGCGCTTTAAAATTAATGAATTTGCTGTTAAAACAACCAACCGAAACATAACATTTTTAACCCAATGAAATGGTGTTGGTTTCGTAATAATCAATCCAGGTTTTAATACGGCCCACAAACATCTTAAGATAATTTTCGGTAAAAAAAATGTTTGACCAGTCAAATCTTTGCGCCTGTACGCCAAGGTAAAACGCAAAAATAGCTGCGCCAGCTTCGGGAATCAAACGGATTTCTGTATCCGACAACGGACGTTGCGTTTGATAACCGCTCAAAAAACTTTGCACTTTTGATTCATACGCCATTTTATCTGATTCAATGAAAAACAATTGCTTGCAGAAATAACCCACATCCAAAACCAACAAGCCATTTCCACAATTGTCAAAGTCGAAAATCGTAATTTCATGTTCCCGGTTCACACTCAAATTGTCATACCAGATGTCAAGATGAACGATCCCACTTTGGGTTTCAGCCAAATCCAAACGATCAAAAGCTGCGGCGATTTTACTGCCAATTTCTTTGAGATACTTCATTTCATCCAATGCTGCGGAGAAATATTTATTCAGCTGCGTATAAGACTGATCAAACAGAATTTCGGTGTCATAATAAACTCTGTCGCTGCTTTTGCCTGCTGTCACCAAATGTATTTTCGCCATAAGCGCACCAATGGCAAAACAGGTTTCATTTGACATAAACCTCATTTTTTCGCCTGACGCAAATGAAAAAAGCACCATATACCGCAATCCTTCGGGCGCGTGAATTTCCTGGATGAGCCTGCCGTCTCGGTCAGAAATGGGATAAGAAACGGAAAGATCGTTGCTTTTGAGCAAATTTAGAAGCGCCAGTTCCGCCTCGATTTCGACTTTCGTCCGCCATTGGTGGCAATAAACCCGGACCACATATTTGGATTCCGAATCGGCAATAAAATAGGTGTGGTTGACGCCGGTTCGGTATAATTTGCATTCGAAATCATCACTTAATAAATATTGGTTTCGAACAAATTGGCCCAAATCGGTTTCGGACAACGTAGAAGCTGTTACTGGAAAAGTACTCATTTATTGAAGTTTAGTTGCGTTTCAACTTTGGGATTTTTGCAAAAAGCGACCAATGGATTTTCCCGATCCAAATGATCGCAACCTTATTCATGATCTATCACATAAGTTTCCACAATATGACGCGTTACCGGCCGAAGTGATTCGCCTGTAAGCGGATGAATTCCCGGTGCGTTGAAAAACTCGACGATATTATTTTTCTTACCGTACCAAATCGCAGGCTGGCCATTTATAAAGAATTTTGTTTGTTTTGAAACAGTTAATTTTTTAAAACGCAACAGTTCGTTATTGGCCTGAACCATACGCGGTTTGTATAGCGAATCGATTGCAGATCCATTGCAGGCAGCCAATTCATAATGGTCGATTTTCCATTCGAGGCATTTTTTTTCAGGATAGAATTCCTGTTTGGCGATATATCCCATAAATAAAATGGAAAGGAACGCTATGGCCAATGTCACTTTTTTGCGAAAACCCTGGTCGGCATCAGCAAAGTTACCGATGACTTCTGATTTTAAATCTTTTTTTGCAACTGGGTTTTCTTCATTCAAGTCGGTTGCTGGTTTCGAGATCGGACTTGCATTGGGATTTTTTTGGAAAGTTGTGAATGGGCGTAAGGAAAAATCAACCAGTAAAGCTGTCATGTCGGCCGCCGCAAAATTGCTGTCTGCAAATTCTGTTTCTCCCTTCAGGAAAGTTGCGATCGGCTTAAACTTGTCTTTTTGATTTTTGATTTTCTGAAGGCTGGAATCGTTAAAAGCAAAACCTAAGAAATTATGAAAAGCCTGTAAATCTTTCGCATTTCCATTTTCGTTTAAAATCTGAATACACAAATCCCTAAGTTTTGCCGCTGTAGGTGAAAGTAAAAAACTGGAATGTTTGCCCAGTTTCTCTGCTTCATACTTTTCTTTCAAAGCTTGTTTATATAGAATATAGCGATCCATTTTATCAGAATTTTTTAAAAACAACATGGAATTTCAGGAATAGAGGGAATTACCGGAATCCCCGGAATTCCCTTGCAAACACTGCCTGAAAACGGTATTTCTTTGCCTCGGAATCAGTTACCGGCCTGGCTTGCAATCAGGGCAAATGTACAAAACTGATTTTGATATGGTGTTGCTGTTCAGAAGCAAAAGACCGTTCCGGGAAGTACGGTCCCAAACTTCTGCCACAGCACGCTTACTTCCCAAAAAAAGCAAAGGAATAGTCCTTTAAAACCGTATTGCGGAACCAAAAATTCCCGGGCCGACCTTCTGTCCCGATAGCAATATCCATGTTTAATTTCTAAAAATATTTACGATGAAAAAATTATTTATCTTATCCGTTTTATGTGTGTTTTCGAGTGTTTTATTTTCTTGTACCGGCGATGAGTTGCCGGCAGGATCAGGTGTTAGTGCCGGAGATCATACCGATCCGCCTGTTGGTGGACAGGGTGGAACGATCCCAACGCCTCCGGTGACGCCAAAACCGTAAATGATTGGCATGCCGCCAAACTGATTTATTTTACTATTTTCGGGGAATGATAACCAAAAAGTTGCATTCCCCGTTTTTATTTGTGTTTTTTTGTTTTGCTGTATTTTTTGGCTGTAGCAAACACAAATCTGACAACAATAATAAACATGAAATTGAGGCAATGAACCGCCAACTCGAAGCGGCTTCCCAACAGAAATTACCAATGGCGTCAAGGCTTGACAGTGCGTCGGCGGCATATGAAAACGCAACAAAAAGCGACAGCGCTATTTTTATATGGAAAGCTTTTGTCGTAAAATACGCGTTGTTGCAAACCGCATTTCCCGACAAAGCAGAAGCGTTCCTGCAAGCGTATGCCAATCGGTCCAAACAACAAAAAGACTCTTTAAACCTATCCGCGGCCTGGTTTGAAAGAGGCAAACGATTCCGCATTGCCGACCAGCCCGACAGCGCATACTACTATTACAATGCGTCGCGTTTGCTTTCCGAGGCGAGAAGAGACAGCACATCAACGGCCGAAAAACTTATGAATATCGCCGACCTGCATTATGTGTACAACGATTTCACAGCATTTGAAAGTACGACCACCGAAGCACTTAAATTCCTGCCCAACATACCAAAAACTGCAACCGATTCCATTTTCAGGATGATCGCTTACAACAATTACGGGCTGGCTTACACGAACCTTTTCGAATATACAAACGCGCTTTCCTATTACGAAAAAGCGTTTCGGCTCAACACCAATAAATTGTATGCCAATACGATCCTGAACAATATGGCGCTGGTTTACATGCAAAATGACGATTACCAAAAAGCCATTTCGATTCTTTCCCGACTTCCGGATCTGGAAATTGTAAAAACAGATCCGTTGTTGCGTGCGCGGATATTGGATAATCTCGGCTACAGCCAATGGAAATCAGGTCTCAGAACCGGAATCTTAAATTTGCAACAGGCTTTTCGCATTCGTGAGGCGCAGCAGGATGATTTTGAAAGCATCGCGTCCTACGTGCATCTGGCCAAATATTACAAAATTTCCAATCCCGAAAAAGCGTTCACTTTTGCCCACGCCGCTTACGAAAAAGCCACACTTTTAAACAGCACAAACGACCGTCTGACCGCGCTTAAGCTGCTTGCGCAATTGCCTTCCTCTGAAAGCCGGAAATTTACGGATCGCTATATTTCAGTAAAGGATAGTATTGATGAAATACGCCAAAAAGCCAAAAACCAATTCGCCAAGATCAAATACGATTCAAAACTGGCGATTGATGAAAACCTGAAACTTAAAACACAGCAGGCCGAAAACCAACTCCAGATCGAACAGCAAAAAAACGCCGGGCTGATCATTATTATTTTCGCGATGTTTGCCGTTGGCATTGCCATATTTGTTTATGTTAAAGGAAAAGCACAGCGCAGGAAATCGGTATACGACACAGAAACACGCATCGCAAAACAGCTGCATGACGAACTCGCAAACGACATGCATCAAATGATGGCGCTAGCCGATTCGCAGGATCTGACCAATTTGCGGAACAAAGAAAATTTACTGCAAAAAATGGACGCAATGTACCACAGAACGCGCCAAATCTCTAAAGAAAACCAGGATTTGGACACCGGGCCGTTGTTTCCGACACATCTGAAACAAATGATCGCCGATTACAATAGCGAAACTGTAAATGTCATCAGCAGCGAAATCGACAGCATTCCGTGGGAACAACTCAGCCGTGACAAAAAGATTGCCGTGCACCGCATCATTCAGGAATGGCTCGTCAATATGAAAAAACACAGTCAGAGCAATATTGTCTTGCTGAAGTTTGAGAAACAGGGCAGTAAAGTATTGATCAGTTACAAAGACAACGGCATCGGAGCCCATCCAGATCAAATAAATTTGAAAGGCGGCCTTCAAAATGTGGAAAACCGTATCCGGGCGATAAAAGGAACTGTTATTTTTGGCCCAGGATCCGAAAAAGGATTCCAGGCAACCATTTCATTTCCAATTTAAAAGCCAGCACCATGTTCACAAAAATTATCGTCGCCGAAGACATTGACACCATCAGCCATTCTGTAACAACATCCCTGAAAAACATTGGCGTTGGCAACATCGCCTTCAGTCCGTATTGCGATGAAGCCTTACTCAAAATCAGGAAAGCTGCCGCAGATGGAGCACCTTTTGAACTTCTGATCACCGATCTGTCGTTCCGGCCCGACCACCGCACAATCAAACTGGCTTCCGGTGAGGAACTGCTCGCTGAAGTTAAAAAGTTATTTCCTGAGATGAAAATTATCGTGATGTCGATTGAAGACCGCTCGTGGAAAATCCGTTCTTTTTTTGATGAATACGGCATCGACGGCTACATACTCAAAAGCCGCAAAAGCTTACCCGATCTGGAAAAAGCCGTCGCAGCAATTTACGGAGGCGGTATTTTTCTTTCAGACGACATCGCGCAGGTACTCAAAGACCGCAGCCAGCCCGAAATTGGCAGTTATGAAAAAACGCTTTTGCAGCTGCTGGCGCAGGGTTTGTCATTGGAACAAATTGTTTCCTTACTCAGAAATGAAAACATCACGCCCAACAGTCCGAGTAGCGTCGAAAAAAACATCAACAAACTCAAAACCTATTTTCGTGCGAATAACAATGTGCATTTGATTGCGATGGCAAAAGACTTCGGGATCCTTTAATATTTACGGATATCGTTTTTTAGCTACATTTGGAAAACCAACAAACAAACATGCGCCAACTCCTTTCTGTATTGCTATTTTATCTTTTTATTGCTGCAGTTCCGGCGCCAACATCAGTGAAGGTCATTGCGATTGCCGATGGCGACACCTTTACGATCCTGCAGGATAATAAACCAGTGCGCATTCGTGTTGACGGAATTGACGCGCCTGAAAAAGGAATGCCGTTTGCCAAAGCATCCAAAAAATACCTTTCCGCGCTGTGTTTCGGGAAAATGGTGATTGTAAAAACCACTACAACCGACCGTTACGGGCGCACAGTTGCACGCGCAATCTTACCCAATGGCAAAGACATATCAACCGAAATGATCCGTGCGGGTTATGCGTGGCACTATAAAAAATACTCCAAAGATGTATCGTTGTCAAACCTCGAATTGCAGGCGCGCAAAAACAGGGCAGGGTTGTGGAAGGACAAAGCGCCGGTAGCGCCCTGGGAAATCCGAAAACTGCACCGCAAAGGAATTTCTACAAAACAGTTTCTGGCGGCAGAACGGCAGTAGGATTTGTAAATTAAATCCTGTCGTTACGGTTTTCCGTAAAACAATCATCACAATACGGTTTAAGTTTGAAGCCTAAACCGATACGATGAATTACAAAACTTTACCTCTGGCTATTTTATTTGCCGCCACGTCAATATCCTGTGGAACCAACTTTTATCAGGTATATCAAACGCAATCCGAATCGGTTAAAACCAAAACCGGCAACGTCCTGAGTTATGAAAACGAACATTGTCGGGTTGATTATGACCTTTGGGCTGAAAATGGCAATATCGGATTTACGTTGTACAACAAAACAAATGAAACCATTCGCCTGCAGCTCGATGAGAGCTTTTATGTTATGAACGGCGTGGCGCATGATTATTTTCAGAACCGTACCTTCATTTCCGGTAATAATTCGGTGGTTTCCAAATCGGCCGGAGTTGGCTTTGGACGTTATGGTGTTGTCAATACCTTTTCATCGACAATTGTTGACAGCAAAACCAATGGCGTTGAAATTACCGAATCGAAAATTATTTCCATTCCGCCAAAAACAGCCAAACGCATTTCCGAATATGACATCATCCGCAGTTTGTACAGGGATTGCGACTTGTTGCGTTTCCCGTCTGCGAGAAAAGTGAGAACCAAATCCTTCACAGCAGACAATTCGCCTTTGAAATTTTACAACGCAATCAGTTACACGGTCGGCAGTAATGAAGTACACCAAAAAATAACCAACGACTTTTATGTTACCGGAATCACCAATTATCCGGAAAAAGAATTACTCAAATCGGTGCGTTTGGAGTTCTGCGGCGAAAAAGACCCAATAGCTAGAAAAGTCCTGACCGGTGCCGCCGCCGACAAGTTTTATCTGAAGTATCAGAAAAAAGAAAGTAACAATCGAAAATACTAAACTACTGAAAATTTGAAAAAGCATTCCCATAAGGAAGATCTGGAGCAGCTGTATTTCTCACAGAATGTTTTTAAACTGATAACTGTTTCTTTAATCAAATATTGATATTAAAAATCAGAAAGTGTGAATTTAACAGGTTGAAACGTTGCAAAACACAAGATTGAGGAATTAAGCATTTCCGACGCTGAGAATATTGGACTGACGCTGTGTGGTTGCGAAAACTAAAAATATCAAAAGAAGAAAACCATGGTATTTTTCTTAATGACGTTGTGTTACGGAATTGTTCCGGCATTGTCTAGTAATAAATTACGATTAAGACGCGGTAATGAAGATGATTTTTGAAATCAATGCCATTATTTGTTCCAATTCACAATTGCCTGCTCTAAAGCGGGATGTGTTTTCTTTAACAAATCTGTCAATGCCGCGTCGTCGAGTTTTTCTTTGTGGGTTAACAACGAGCGCCATAAATTTTGCATCGCCGCGACACCGCCGGCATTATAAATTTGAGCGGCAACGGTATGGAAGCGGCATTGGTACCAGCCGTAATTGTCGGGATAATTTTGCGCGATGTCGTTGTAATGGATTTCGAAATCTTCGAGTTTTGAATATTTCAGGCGCTCTGCAGGAAATCCAGCAACGGTTACTTCGGGAAACACGGTAAGCGCAGGTAAAAGTTTTGGGTTATTTTCGGCGATGTAGGTGTGAAGCAGTATATTGCAGAGCAACTCGTTCAGCCAGTTGCGTTGACCCTTCACTCCGGCAGCACTTTGAAAAGCATGTCCCAATTCGTGTACGGCAAGCAGGTCAAAAAAGTCGGTTAAGGCAATCGCTCCGGTTTTGTCGGTGTAAGTATTTTTTAATTTTTCAACCAATCCGCCAGGAAGTTTGTCTAAAGGCGGAATGTTTCTGTTCCAAAAGTCATTGTTTTCAGCAGCGACGACCAATCTGCCGTCGGGCAAAAAATGGGGAATGCCATAAATCGCATTTGGATGCGCATATTTTTTCCAGTCGGATGGCGAAAGTACGAGCAAAGTGTAATCGGGGCGCACTTTAAACTGCTGTTCGAAATAGATTTCGGCTTTGGCTACATTGTCTGAGATCTTTACTGCCCGCGCTTTGGCATTTTCACTGAAATAGACTTTTTGCGTGACCTGATCCAGTTTTTGAAGGCCATCGTAATTTTGGGCGAAAGAGAATCGGGTCAGAAATAATAGGATCAGTAATATTATTTTTTGCTTCATGATTATTTTTTTAATGCCCGGTTTTTTGCTGTAAATTACAAATAACTTTCTGTAAGTTAAGATTGTAAAGCATTCGGATCACATTTGTAATACTAAGATAGACAAATTGCTGAAAATTGTCGGTTTAAATTTCGGGTTGCGGAAAATCATTTTCAAACTCAAATTTGAAAATTCCTTACTTATCATTCCACAAAATAGACCTTTTTAATCTTATTATTTTCGATGTGGTAAATCGCGACCGCTTCAATGATTTTATCCCTGAACTGCACGCGTTCTTTGTCTATGACAACATTTCCCTGAACCGTTCTGCTCAACAATTCGCAATGCAAATTGGGCGTATTGGCAAACATTTCGGCATAATTTTTCCGCATCGCTTCTTTGCCTTTTCCGAGTAATTTTTCAGGATACATGTACACTTCGACATCGTCGGCATAGGGTTCCAAAAACGCGTCGATATTTCTAAAATTATAACCGTTCAGTTGCCTTTGGGCCAATGCGGCCGGAGTTTCTTCAACAATAGTTTGGGGATCAAAAACGACGCCTCTGTTGATTACCAGGTTTATTTTTATGATGTTTTCGATATTTTCTACAGGATTGGCGTCGAGCAAAATCAGATTGGCTTTTTTTCCGATGGAAACCGTCCCGAATTCGTTTTCTTTGTTTAGGATCTTTGCGCCGTTGATCGTGGAAGCCTGGATAATCTGCCAATTCTTCATCCCGCTTTTTTGCATGGCCAGGAGTTCGTTCAGATATGAAGAAGCGTGCAGCGTTCCGATATTCCCGGCATCAGTTCCGGTCGCAATCAAAATGCCGGCATCGGAAAGTTTTTTCAGATTTTGAGAACTGCATTCATTTTTTTTCTGATTTCTTGCAAGCCGGTCTTCCGAATTTGCGCGTGTTTTGTATTTGTTGACGAGCAAGGTATCCCGCAAATGCTTTAAGTCTAACAAAGAACCCAATTGGTATGGATCTGCCGTCCGCAATTCGTGGGTGCTGATGTTTAATTTTTGCCCAAGCGTATTTCCGTAGCCATCCGTCACTTGTAAGGTTGGGCAGAGAATGGTCTTGTGTTTTTTTAGCAATTGTACAAAATCGTCATTTACCACTCCATCATCCACACTATGAACCAAAAAATCGCAGCCGTTTTCTACCGCCAATTGCGCCGTGATCCTTTCTGTCGCATGCACCGCTACTTTTAAATAGTTTTTGTGCGCTGCGTCGATAATCGCTTTGATGATGGGCAGGTTTTTACGCGCACTGGCTTCGGTTTCCAAACCATCCGCGCCGGCGATGTACCAGATTTTGATAAAATCAGGTTGGTGAGGCAATTGTTCCAGAACTGATTTGATACCTTCATCGGCTGTTTTCACCAGACTAAACGGCGCTTCATCTTTCAGATTTTCATACACTTTTGGTTCGTAAGTAGTCAACAGCGGCCCGGTCATGTAAATGGACGGCGCGTAATCCTTGTCTTTAAATGTGGTCCGTTGTTTCAGATAACTGTAGGAAGCACCCACATCGATCACATTGGTAATCCCGTTTTGCAAATACCTCCTGAGTTTGTCTTCCATAGTTTGGTGTGCCAATGCCATTTCGTTAGCGTAAGACACTTCGGTTCGCAGGTCAATGACATCCGGACGCGTGTACAATCCGCCATTTTGGAAAAAATGGATGTGTGCATCGGTGAGTCCGGGAAACAAATATTTACCCGATCCGTTGATCACCGTTGCGTTTGCAGGGATTTTTACTTTACCGGAATGGATTTGCGAAATCAGATCCTTATTAATGACAACAGTTTGATTCGGAATTAATCGCTGTTTTTCCACATCGGCAACGGTAACATTGGTAATGTAGGTTTGCGCGAAAATCGGAAAATACACCAACAGGAATAAAATGGCAAAAGTGGATTTATTCGTCATAACAGCTATTTTTCAGGTTGCTAATTCGGCTCTGGCCAATAGCATACATTTCGTGCTGTAGTTTGCGAAAAGATTTTATTGTAGAAATGTCGGCAAGCGAATATAAAATAAATTATGGGAATTTGGATTTTTTTATTGAAAATCAATGCTTTATGAATAGTTCGGCTGATTGTCTGGTTTGTTGTGATTCCAGTTTGTCTCTTTTAGTCGGCCGATTTCCTTTTGTAAAAAATATAATCTGTGTTGACAGCTTCCATGCCGTGTTGTTTTAAATCGGTAGCAATTTGCGCGCGGTGGTACGTGGAATGATTGATGATGTGAAATAAAATGTCGTTGATATTGTTCGAAAATTGAGCTCCTTGTGAATTTGAATAATTGATTGTTTCGTCCAGTTTACGCTTTTCGATAATTGCTAATGTCGCAGAATAATTTTCATTATCGATTCCCGCGATTTTCTCCGAATCATTGATCTGCCACACTTCAAATTGGCTGTTTCCCACAATTCTCGCATTCCAGATTTGGTGCGCATTGATGAGGTGATTGATTAATGATATTGTTTTTTCAGGAATATTTTCAAGCTGTTGCAGAATCTGTCCAATGAGTTTCTGGTTCATGTGATTGTTGTACTCAAATCGTTCGGAAAAATCCTGTTTCATAGTCTGGTGTGTTAATTATTTTCATCAATTGCATTGTGCCTTGGAAATTGCTTTCCAACTAAATTCCAAATTTTCAACCAAAACATTCTTCGTAAGTAGCCAATCCGACAACAAAAAATATGCTGATTAACAACAAGGTTACAATGGCATAATTCATTTGGTAACGGATTGTTTTGACAAATGATTTTTTGCCAAATCGAAAATTCCACCAAATTATTATAATAGATTGAACCGTAGTGATTTAAGTAAGCGGGTAGACTTTAAAACGGCCTGTACTTTCAGCTGACAAAAAAGCTATTTTTTCAATTAAGATTGGATAAAGACAGATAAGCAATGTCATCAATCCTAAGTTTGCTAAAAATGCCGATATATAATATTGATGAAAACGGCTCTGTCCTTTATATTTATTGAAATTTTCATCATAAACATACAAAGCCAACATTGCGAAAGTGGCCAGCGATTCGAAAAAAATAACGCCAACCATAAACGGAAGATCGACCTTTGAACAATAACCGGTATAGCCGTAATAATGCCTAAACGCCACGAATGAAGATGAAAAAAGAATGCCGGCAATCATGATTAAAAAGATGGCGATTGCGCCAATGGTTCGCTGCATTCTCATAACTTATTTTAAGAAGTTGTTGTGCCAAAATGTACAGAATCCAGCTACAATTTTAAAACAATTCTTATCCTATGCCGTTCAAAAAAATGTTTCTTTTGCTTTCTGCCTACATGCTGCTACATTGGTTTTCCTATCAAATCTGCCCGTTGTGATTGGCATCAAAATCCACCATCCATTCGATACCGAATTTGTCCCTGAACATTCCAAAATAGGAACCCCACGGACTGTCACCAATGGGCATTTCGACAGTTCCGCCTGCCGAGAGCCTGCTGAAAATTTTGTCGGCTTCTTCGCGGCTTTCAGCGCCAACAGATATCTTCGACCTGTTTTCATTTTCGTCGACGCGGCCCAGGACTTCGGGAACGTCATTTCCCATCAACACGTTTTTACCAATGGGCAAGGCGATGTGCATGATTTTGTTGGCTTCACTTTCTGGGATTGGAAATCCGGGATTTGACAAGTCTTTGAAGCGCATGATCCTGGCGAAATCTCCGCCGAATACTGATTTGTAGAAATTGAAAGCTTCTTCGGCATTTCCGTTGAAGTTGATGTGTGGATTGATAAGTGCCATAATTGATGTTTTAAGTTTCGATTTGCCAATGCTTTTGCCAATGGCGTGAAATACAACAATGCTCGTCTCAACGCAACAATATTTGTCACAATGAAAACATTTCGTTATGTGAATGTAAAAATTTTTCGTGAAATAAATTCATGGAGTTTGAAAATTTACCGATTTCGCAAAACGGCTTTTTTGGTAGCTGTGTGTTGATGATGTTTGGCTGAGCAATATCTTGACGTGCCAGGCTTCTACCTACTGAAAACCTATTTTTTCAAGGAAAAAAATAGCATTGTCTGAAATTTTAGTTCTGTGTAGAAATCACTTTCAAAATTAATTAAGCGCTAATTTCCAATTCGCATATTTGGGCATTTTACATTGCGACGAAATGTTTCTTCAAGAAGCGGAAAACCAAATCGAAATGTTTCATTGGCTCCGCATGGCTGCCTTCAATCGCAATGTGTTCGGAGTGATGACTGAATTTTTTGCTTTTCAACCGGACCATTATTTTTTCCGACATTGGAGTAGAAGGGCATATTTCATCCGCTGTAGCGGAAATAAGAAGAACAGGACCGTTGATCTTTTCGACAGGAATCAACGCTTTTTCCTCTTCAACAGTATCCGTCAGCATCGTTTCGAAAGTTTTCCTTAAATCGCCCTTGATCAGAAAAGGAACTGCTGCTTTGTTCACCGGAACAAAAGGCAATTCTTTGTTTTGGAATGTCCAACAGGATGAGGTAAAATGGTCGGTGTGTCCGGGAAATACGGCGTGGCTCGCTGCAAGTCCCACGACACAATGGATGTCATTATAATAACTGGCCAGTATCAAAGCCAAATCGGCGCCACGCGAACCGCCAACGATCGCAATTTTCGCTGGATTCACTTTGGGATGACTGGCTGCCGAAACGATAGCATTGTGTACGTCTTCAATGGCGATTTTATCCAGGATAGCAGGCGTTCCTTTGGCTCCGAAATATCCGACAGCCAAGAAAGCATAACCATTGGTGACAAATTGGTCCCTTGTTGTTTTCCAATAATCAGCGGTCCACGCATTTCCGCCTTCCGAGCCGCCAAGGCCAACGACCAGAGGTTGGTTTTCGCCTGATCCGAGATACAATACGCTTTCGGTATTTGGCGTGTCGAGTACAATTTGCGAAGAAACATTTGCCGATAGCAACAACAATAATGCAAAAAACAGGGTTCTTAAGATAATCATAATTTGACTTTTTTCGTTTGAATCACAAAGATTGACAATCAAAACATCAGGACATTTGACCTATGTCAAAAAATCATTTTTCTGACCGGATCCTGCTTAATGTTTCAGGCGTAATACCCAAATAAGAAGCGATCATACCCAACGGAATCCTGTGGTATACGCCACGATAAATATCACAAAAATGAACGTATCTTTCGCGCGCCGTAGTAAACTTTAATGAAGTTACCCTTTCCATCAGGTGTCCGAAAACGGTTCCCATAGAAAGCCTGGCGTAACGTTCCATTTCTGGAAAACGGTCGAACAGAAACATTAAGTCCTCGACATGCAGGCAAAATGTCTCGGTATTTTCGATCGCATCGATATAATAAATGTCGGGTTTTCGTTGCATAAAACTGCGCGGTGAGTTGACCCATTCGCTTTCGTCGCTGAAATATTCGCTAATTTCCCTGCCTTCTTTGAGGAAATACGTTCGGAGCAATCCCTGTTGTATAAAATAACTTTTCGTACAAATGTTGTGCGCATCGTGTACCAACTCTCCTTTGGCAAATGCTTTAAAATGGACCCTTGCCACCAGTTCGCGTTTCAGGTCATCACTAAGTGTGATGTACTTTTCGAAGTGACCGAGAATGAGAGATGTAGCTTCGATAATCTGTGTTTTTAGCGCAATTTAAGGAACATTTTTTTCAAGGCAAATTCCTTAATACGGAATCGTTATCAGTTCGCCTTCATTTTTTAGCACCAAAAGGTTGTCCGGAATTTTCCCGTCTATTTTTTGTTCCGGATACAAATGGTAAAGTCCGGTTTTTCGTGCGTCGATGGGAACATTTTCATTTTTGGCTTTCATGTACAACCACGGATTCACAAAAGCCCAATCCATGTTTTTGATGTTTTTCAGATTGTCCAAATCGCCGGTATCGCCTGAAATATAGATTTTTTTGCCGTGCCAGGTAATCAGGTAAGAATAGTGTTTAAACGAAATGCCGAAGACCTTATGCGCAGTTTTAAATGCTTGAATTTTAAATTCGGGAATGGAGTTTCCTAATTTTTCCAATTCGGGAATATTCCACGGATCAAATTTTTGTCCGTCTAGTTTTTTTAATATTTTATGTGAATAATGATCCGAATGGCGGTGCGTAAACACAAAAATGGCATTGTCCTTTATGCTGTCAATCTCGGCTTTGTCATACGCCATATATTTGTGGGCACCCGATTTGTAAGGGAAATCGAAATAAAAATTGGATGTGCCATCGGTCATGTGGAGTCCGCAATTTCCGATAAACTTAATTTTAATTTGGTTCGATTGTCCATATCCGAAACCAGAAAGGCAAATCAGTGCGACCAGCGTAAACTTTTTATAAAAGTTGTTCATGTGTTAGTTTTTTAGTTCAGGATCAAACGCTCTGCGGCTTTGCAGAAACACCGACAATTGCCTTGAAGATAACAGAAGTTTTAACACAGCTGTTTTACATGTATCAAAAAAATATTCCAGTATTTGGATCGAATGCAGCTAATTCCATTAATTTAGGAATGCCACTTAACTGCAAAGATTAATGTCTTTTCCATTGTCTGAATCGGCCAACTTCAGCAGTAATTTTCCATCTACATACACTTCATATCCGGCTTTAACAGGAACTTTCGTTTTTTCACCAGTTTTGTATTTTGATACGGAAGTGGAACCGTCGGCGCGGACTTTAACTTCAACTTCTTTTGAGCAATTGTTTTTGAGGTAGACATCAAAATAACCTCCTGCGTTTTCAATGGTTTTTGAATTTCCGGCTGCAAATGCCGAAAAGGCGAGTAGCAATAAAACGGTTTGTTTTAATTTTTTCATCTTTGGTTGGTTTATTGGTTGGTCATGCCTGGCTGGACATTTTGTTAATTTCTCACAATACTAGTGAAATTATTCGAAATAATCTTGAGTGGGTCGCTTTTTGCCAATTTTCTGATCTTTTTAACCAATTCTGAGATCGCTGATGGCAATTGGCTCCAGCCATAAAATCTGAAAACACTACAGAAATCAATCAGTCATTCAGCAAATGGTTATGGATCTGTAATCGTAAAATTTAAATCACATCGAGATCATACCGAAACTATTTGCTGTTTTTCTTTAGCGTAGATAAGTAACAACAATCCGAAGGCAAACAACAAACAACTCAGCAACATTAAAATTCCGTTTTTCAATAAGAAAAAGGAGATGCCCACCGCAGGTGCGCCAATGATTGTCATTAATGCGGGCAGGGTATTGGTCTTTAAAAAATTTGCTGCGTGCAATGCCAATCCGAGGAAAAGAAATGAAGGCCCAACGACGACAAACGGATAGAAAATAGCCGGCGTATTGCTAATGTGCGCGCCCAAATCTGCTTTAGCGATTTCATCATTTCCGAAACTCCACATGATAAAGTCGATTGTACAAAGTCCGACGTGCGCAACCACGCCTAAAGTTGTTAGAAAAGCAGCAACTGAACCCAATTTGTTTTTTGGAAATACCGCATTAAATGAAAGCATCAGTACGGCTCCAATCAGGTTGAACCAATGCGCAAAATCGATCGGTTTTTGGAAACAGGATAATTTGGCACCCTGCGAAAACATGAGATAACTCAATACAAAAAAGGACAATCCAACGGTACAAAGAATTTTTGGTTTCATGATTTTTTCAATAAGGATTCGCTTAATTGTAAATTGTTACAGTTTGCGGCAATAATGTTCAGAACTGATTTCATTTGATCGATTTGATCAGGCTTTCAAGTGTCGAAGTTTTGCGGTTGATGATGATCAGTTGGCTTTTGTCTTCAAGCAGCATTTTCTCGGCAAATTCTTTATCCGCGTCGACTCTCCATTTTTTTAATGCAGCAAATTTCCGTTTTAAGAGTTTTATTTTTTCCGCACTGTTTTTTGAAATGATGATGACTTTGGTCAGGGTCGTATTTTGCATTTTTTCGATGCCAATTTCTGAAAGGTCTAAATCATATTCGGTTCTGGAACGGTAGCGAAACAGTTGGTTGATCACGTTAAAATCATCTTTGTCTTCGGAAATTACATAACGATAGGTCATGATGTTGTCGAGTTCGTTGATCCAGTCCGGAAAATTTTCTTCGTAAATCTTAATATAATTGTCAATAAAACTTTTATCCCAGTATGGAAAACGTTTTTGGATAATAGCAAAAGATAACAATTGCTATATATGATCTTTATTTCGTCTTTTCAATAAGTTGAAAGTAAATTCGGTTATGGTAGATAATAGGCTGACTGAAACGTGAGCGGTTAAGAAAATGAATCCGAAAGCGAGTACTACAACTCCCTCATGTCCTCTAAAGTTTTCCCTGTCAAGATGTAAAAACACCATTACAGAGGTGTAGCAAGCAAAAATAACCAAATTAAGCGTATGAATTTTTTTTCTGGTTCGCAGATAGCTGATCAGAAAGTACAAAAATGCTGACGCGTAAGAAATGTATAAAAGTGTAAATTCAGAAATAGGCAGCATAGTTTTTATATATTTAGTTTTGAAATTTTCCCGTATTCTTGAAAAACTATTGGCAACACTATACAGCTAAGTCCAATGAAGCGGCTATATACTATTTGCAAGATAAGGGGTATTCCCGACATAAAAAAAACTTTAATGCTGAAAACCTGCGTTATTCGGTTGGCAATCGGTCGACAACTTGATTTGTCTGGGCTTGACTTTGGGATAGTGCAATTCCAAAACAAATCGACTAGATAACAAATGTATGCGGCAGTTCTGCACGAAAATAAACCATATTCGTGAAATAAAACAACAATTCACAGCTACTCAAAAAACTGAAGCTGCAAAATGGTATGCTGATTGGTTCTTACACCTTTATATGTCCCCAGTTTTCGCCGCTTTTGATCCTGCTGACCTGCATTTCGCTAATTCCGAATTGTTTGGCCAGCATCTTGAGCCTTGTCTTCCTGTTGGGATCGCTCAGGAGTTTCTTTAAATGTATCACTTTCGTTAGGGAAAGTTTCCAGCCATCAGATTTGAGTTTGGTTTGCTGCACTTTGTAAATGCTATTGATAACATTCGGATTCTTTTTTCGGTGCTCGAATTTTTCCTTTAATGTTACCCATTTTAAATTTCTGACGTCGTCATTGTCGAGCACATGGTCTAAATGAATGACGTGCAACTGATCTTCTGATTGTTTTGGGATAAATAATTCGGCGACAACTTTGTAGATGTAAATCGTTCTGTCGCCTGTTTTTCCGTTCTTTTTTCTGATTTTGTATCTGAGTGTCCGAAAGCCGCTGGTTTTTCCGCCTTCCAATAACGTTCCAGTTTCAATGGATTCTGTAAAACTCATGAGTCTGCCTTTGTTCGAAATGGCATATCTTTTTTGTAACGGGTAATCAATCTCGATTTCTCGAAATTCTTCGTTGGGATAAAGTCTGATCATCTTTGTGGTATTTAAGATAATCAAAGATAACATTTTTTTCAATTCCAACTTTTGGTTGGTAAGCGAAGTTGGTGATCAGTATGAACTATTGGAATCTGTGTAATTATGGTTGCAGGTTGTTATACGCAATGTTATTTTCTCTCGATTTGGTTTAAATTCGTTTTAAAAAAGTTGCCGGTGGGATTTGTATAGTCACTGGATTTAAAATTAATGTGAAGATGAACTTGCATTCAGCCAATATTAGCGCAGCTTCACCCTTTCTAAAGGCACAATAGACTCCAATTCTTCCAAGATTTCGCCAATCCGATTTTTGGCAACAGAAAACAATTGCGCCTCGACCTGGTAATGGTTTTTGGCACGTTTGATCGCAATATCTGAAATATCGTCGGGAAACTGCAGCAATGCCAGCAACAATTTATTGGCATCCTTGCGGGTATTGACTTTTAGTGAAAGCTGGCTGTTGGCAGGAGTGAAGAATAATTTTTTTTGAAGCAATTGCACGCCGTAAAGAATCAGCAGGGCAATGATCGTAGCAGCAAGCGCGGTAAAATACATCCCGCCGCCAGCGGCAAGTCCAACTCCGGCTGTCGTCCATAATCCCGAAGCTGTTGTCAATCCGTGGATGTTGCCGCGTTTCAGCACCAGAATGATACCGGCTCCCAGATAGCCAACACCAATAATCACCGATGAGGCCACTCTTGACGGATCCAGTTCCACATTTGGTGTCCCAAGCACATCCATAAATCCAAATGACGACACCATCATCACCAGCGCCGAACCCACACACGCCATCATATGCGTACGGATGCCGGCGGCCCAATCGCGCCGTTCGCGCTCAAAGCCCACAAAACCACCCAGCAACGCTGCCAGGGTCAATCGTATCAGGATGTCATTCCATTCCAGCATCGCCACAAATTTAGAACCTTAAAATTCGCGAATCCTGAGGTTTATCAATTATAAGCTTCACAATCGCTGTTGCACGATTACAATACATCATCACCAAATCAACGTATCAAATCTTAATTCTCAAATCTTAATTCGTAAATCAATCAACTAAGCCATCAGTATCCCTTCCAAAAATGCCTTCGACATCGGCTTCTCATGAAATCCGACCACATCCCTTTCATTTTTAACGCGCACAAGATCCTTGTCATTGTTGCTGGATGAAATGATGTAGACCTTGCAGTAAGCGCGCAACTTAGCAGACAATTTCGAATACGCCGCCATGAATTCAAAACCAGTCATTACCGGCATGTGAATATCCAGGAAGATCAGCTGAGGCCAGGTTTCTGGTTCGTTCTGATGCGTTTCCAGAAATTCCAATGCCTTTACGGGCATCGAATATTTACTGACGGTTTCGGCAAAATGGTTCTTCTTGATCATATGGCTCATAATCAGCAAATCGATGTCGTTGTCGTCAACAAGCATCACGCGCTCAAACGGGTTTGGGATGGCATTCATGGATTGAGGTTTTTTAAGGTAATCAGGAACGAGGTGCCGCTGCCTTTATCGGAGCGGACTTCAATAGTGCCATCAAGGGCATCGATAATTTCTTTGACAATGTATAAGCCGATACCTGATCCTGAAATACTTCCGGAAATCCGAAAAAACATTCCAAAAATCTTCTCGTGGTATTCAGGCAGGATGCCAATGCCATTGTCTTCAATTGTCAGTCGCAACTCATTCGCATCTGCAATACCCGTGATTTTAACAAACCTGTCTTTTCGGTCGTTTTTGTGGTACTTGATGGCATTGGCAATAAGATTTTCAATTAAGGTATTAAAACGTTGCAGATCGGTGTAAAAATCAGCCCGCACCTGAATGTCGGTCTCGAAGATAATGCCTTCTGCTTCCTGCATGTGGCGCAAAGCCGTGACAATCGCCGAGATGTTTTGTTTCAGGTTGACTTTTTCGGGTTCGACTTCTGTGCGGTTGTTGCGCGAGTAGTTCAGGATGTTGCGGATAAAACCGTCGAGGCGGTTGATGCTCACGCGGATCAATCCCGAATACTCGAGCGTGCTGGCTTCTTTGGTATCGTCATCGATGAGCGACAGCAAGCCAAGCACCGAAGTGAGCGGCGAGCGCAAATCATGCGACACACTGTACACAAAACGGTCCAGCTCGTGGTTGGTTTTCAAAAGTTCGGCATTTTGTTTTTCCATGATCAGTTCCGCGCTTTTCCTGCTGGAAATGTCACGTGAATGGCAAGCGGCTCCAACGACATTTCCACTTTTGAAAATGGGCTGGAACGAAATCTCAGACCAATTGTCCTCAGGCAACGGACTGTATTTAATTTCTGTAAAAGTTTCTCCCGCAAAGGCACGCTCATACAGGCTTCGGTACATTTGCAATCGGCTTTCATAGTAAGCAGGATTTTTCATGCCGCCTTTGTTGTTGCCCATAATTTTGTCAAAAGGCCGGTTGGATGTGATAAGTTTAAATTCGCTGTCGATACTCCACATCAGGTCGCTGGTGTTGTTGATGAGCGCGTTGAGATTCATCCTGTCAAATTCTCTTTGTTCCCTTTTACTTACCAGTTCGCTGTTGGCAAATACCAACTCAGCGGCCCGTTTTTCTTTTTCATCATTCAGGTATCGCAATTCTTTATTCGCCAGGACAAGTTCTGCGGCGCGTTTTTCCTTTTCACCACTTTGAAACCGCAGTTCTTCGTTAGCCAAAAGCAATTCATCTGCGCGTTTTTCTTTTTCATCGTTCTGGAATAGAAGTGCGGTATTGGCAATGACGAGTTCGGCAGCCCTTTTTTCTTTTTCAAGGTTTTGGAACAGCAATTCGGTATTTGCAATGGCGAGTTCGGCCGCGCGTTTGATCTTCTCACGGTTGGCATACAGGCTTTTCCAAATGCTTACAAGCAACAATACGACCAAAAGCGTCATGACGAAATACATCAAAGTTGAAAACAAATTGAATATTTTAATGCGCTCGATGTAAGACAGTTCACGCTTCTGCAACAGTTTGTTTTCCTCAAATTGAATGGCATCAATTACTTTTTGGATCTGGCCAGGAAGTTTGTGGTCGGCTCTGGTCATCAGTTGCATAATTGAGCGTTCTGCACCATATTGTTGTTTGACCAAAACAATGTGCAGCGAGAAATCAAGTGACTTTTTGACGTAAGTCGCCAAAGTATCGAGCCGCAATTGCTGCTGGCGGTTGTCACGTGTCAGCAGCCTGAGTTGGGCGATGCCATTAAATACATTTTTCCGGACTTGTTCAATAGGTTGTGGAAAAGAATCGTCATCGGTAATCACGATCGCACGCACCGCGTTTTCAATTTCCCTGACTTGTGACCCGATTTTTTCGGACCGCGCCACGACATCTGACGAATGTTGGACCCAATGCTGCGAATCCAATAGTTTCCTGTTGCTCTGGTGTACATTATAGCCCAGGATGATGTTTCCGGCCGCAAGGGCCAGCGTTAAAATTAGAATTTTCCTGCGGCTGTTTTTACTTGTCATAAACGAGAGTATAAGAGATAACGCCTTTCCCAAATATAAACAATAAAATCTTCGGGTAAGTGTTGTGTTTGCAAAGTTGCTATATACGAAAAGCGAAATAGAATTTGAATTTGAAGCAACGCTTCGGGACTTTACACTACAGGTTAAATGGGAAACGTTATGATAAAAGTGGTACCGAGTCCGGGACTGCTGCTAATTGAAATTTCACCGTCCATTGCCTCAATTTGTGTCTTGACCATAAACAATCCGAGGCCTTTGCCGGGTTTGTGGTTGTGGAATCTTTTGTACAATCCAAACACATCGTGTTTTCTTTTTTTGAGGTCGATGCCCAAGCCATTGTCGGTGTAAGTGATCACAATCGAATGGGCTGTTTTTTTTGTATGGATGTGGATGATTGGCGACACATCGTGCAACCGGTATTTGATGCTGTTTGAGATGAGGTTCTGTAAGATGCTGTAAAGGTAGCCTTTGAGCGTATAGATCTCAGGCGCTTTGTCGAAATCTGTAGTGATCACCGCTTCTTCGGCAGAGATAATGTCATGTATTGCAGTAGTAATGTTTTTGGTTACTTCGCTGAAATGCACCACTTCCTTTTTTTCAGAATGATTGCCCTTAATTTCGAGGATTGTATTTAAGTCAATGATAATCTGGTCGAGCAACTGTACTGAAAACAGCAGCTTTTCCATGATCATTTCCTTGGTCTTGCGGTTGTGTCCATCGTTACGAAGTTCTTCTGACAGTCCGATAATATTGGCTACAGGCGAGCGCAAATTGTGCGAAACGATATAACTGAACTGCTCAAGGTCGCGGTTTCGGCTGCTAATGTCGTGTATCATACGCATGCGCTCACTGTCGTCTTTTTTCTGGCTGCTAATATCGTATGCCACGCCAAGTACTGCCTTTTGTCCTTTTGCGGTGCGCGCATAAGGGACCCGGACAATTGTAAAGGTCTTGCGTTCGTTCTTGCGGTTGGTGAGTTCGAGTTCGCGGTTGCCTTCACGGCCTGTGGTCATGATACGCGGATCGCGATCGAGCAGCGAACTGCTCTCGGTCAGGTTCGGAACAATATCGGTAACGTGTCTTCCGATGAGGTCGGCTGGTTTCTTGCCATAGAAAAAAGCGAAACTTTTGTTGACAAAGATGAACAAACCCTGCTCGTCGAGTCCGTAAATGAGTTGCGGAACCGAATCAACAATGTGACGCAAATTGCGTTCCGATTGCAGCAATGCGGTTTCAGCAGCTTTCATATTGGTAATATCATGTACGGTACCAAACAAGGCCGACACGCGTCCGCTTTCGCTGAATTCGTATTCGTAATGGATAGCGATGTGCCGGATGCTGCCGTCGCGGCGTACGATCCGGTAACTGAACATTGTATCGTAAGGATCTGCTTTGTTGAATGGTATTTTTTTTACAGCGTCGAGGTCATCGGGGTGAACAAATGAAAGCCAGTTGCCATAGGATTGTTCTTTTTCTTCCAGAGGCAATCCGTAAATTCGCAGCGCTTCGTCCGACCAGGTTGCGTTGCCGTTCCTGAAATTAATTTCAAAGTTGCCAGTACTTCCAATAGCCTGAGCCTGTTTGAGCCTGATTTCGCTACTGCGGAGTTTCTGTGTATCCGAAATTCCCTCTAATTTAGAACTATCGAGTTGTAGCGCATAGGACAGGTCTTCAGTGATGCCTTCGCAGATTTGGAGCGTTTTGGGAGAAAAGTAGTGTTCGCCACCGTGGTAACAATTCACGAGTCCGAAAACGATTCCATTGACCGAAAACGGTAGCGCAGCAAACGATCCTTTCAGGTTGGTAAAAGCATCAGGAGCAAACAGTGTAAGCGACACTTCATCTGAAACAGCGGGTTTTGCAGTACGGATGGCTTTGGCCTGAGCATCATCGATAAACGCATATTCGGCACGTTTTTTTACAGCCGCTGCAAATGGAGCCGGTGGCCAAAATGAAAGGTCGGTATCTTCCGGTCGCACCGGACTGATCCACACCGCATCAAAAATACCACTATTGGCTGCCACGACAGCTGTTTCCAGAAGTACGCTGGCCTGGTCTTTCTGGACCCGAACAGCCCGGCTGATGTCCCGCGCACATTCATACAAAGCCACGAGTTTTTCGGCATTGTCTTCCGACAGTAAAGGATTGACATTTTTAAAATTCAGGCAAAGGGAAGTGTTGCAGTCTGGAATTTTGCGAAAAGTGCAGAAAAAGGTTTGTTCGCTACCATCATAATGCAACAGCCGCATATCAACACCCTGCTTGTCGTTGTCGACGGCATTGCGTGTTTCGGCAAGCCATAAAGCATAAATAAACCGATCGGGTGCGTACACCAGCTCCTGGGAATCCTGTACCGCCAGCAAGTCCTTTTCAGTATAACCCAAAAGGCATGCAGCCCCGGGCGACGCATACAGGACGGGACCCTGCTTTGAAATAATAAGTGAGCCTTCAATAACGCAGTTGGTAGTTGGCATTGGCTCTAGGGCGGGGTGGTCAGTAATTTCCATAAGATCGTTTCCTGGTGAACATCCAGACGGTAAAGGTATCTATATTAGTCAACTGTAACTTACAGTATTACAGGAATACATTACACATTATGCGATTAAATCCTGAAACTAACGTTAAAAATTCTTACATTTTGACATTGGCCGCCGAAGTTAATGCACGCGCTGGATAGAAAGTAAATGAGAATAAATCTAACAAACAATTTTGTGCAATTAAATTCGGACAAAATGTAGAAATTTGGTAATCAGTCAGCAGAAATCCTGTAAGATTTATGAGCGATGAATGGCGAATTTTGTGATAGAGGCAATGATGCCACAATACAACTTAAAGATAAGTACGATGAAAAAATTTTTATTATTGCTGGTGGCATTTTTCGCAATGACGGCAGCGCAGGCACAAACCGATAAACGTTCGGAATCCACTTCAGGAACAAAAGCGGTTAAAAAAGAAAAAACAACGACAATGGACAGTAAAACCACTTCTGGCCAAACCGCAACAACTGCTTCAAAGAAAGCTGCCAAAGATGCCAAGAAAGCAAAAAGCGCTACTTCATCAACAAATGATGGAATCATTTCAGATCCGGATACAGGGAATGGAACTGGAAACGGGGGAAATGCTGCTGTTCCAGGTAGCGGAAACGGAACCAATTCGGGAGGCGCAGGATCCGGAGTACAAACTGACATTCCGGGTAACGGAACTCCTCAAAAATAAACAGAACAATTTATTTTGTGTTTTATTAAGCCTGGTTACGCCGGGCTTTTTTAATGCAAACCCAATTTGTGAACGTTAAAACCAAACATAATATTGCCTGATCTTTTATGGCAACAATGCAATTACTCCTTTAGTAGTATAATTGTAGCTTTGTAACCCGTTCCCACATTCCACTGGCTGGATTCGATAACGGTACCTTTATCGTCGTAAACCTGGAACTCGGCAGTATTTGGAGATGCAGTTCCTTCATTTAAAGCTTCAAAATCGATTTTATTGATTCCTTCAGTCAGTGTGATTTTGAATCCTTTGAATTCCGAGTCCATCACTAATTCGGGTTCGATGACATTGTCGTTCAGGTAAACTTTTATTTTGTCGCCATCAACAAAAGCTGCGTCGCGGTAGCGAATCGTTGACGTGAATGATTTGGTTCGGAAACCGCCTAAATATTGATTGCGCCGATAAAAAACACCTTCCGTATTGGATTCTTTCTGGTAAAGTTCCGGGTTTTTATACAATTCGGCTTCAGCCAGTTTTAACGGATCTGGAAGTTCAACCGGTGCAGGCGGATTGACCTTCGGCGCCACTTCGTGAGGGGGAATAACTTCTTTGATTTTCGGATCTTTGGCGGGAATCGGTTTGAATTTGTTATTCAGTTCATCCTGTGCAAATCCCTGTAGCGACGTAACAATTATTAAAATCAACAGCAATATCTTTTTCATATTTCGGGTATTAATTCATACTCTTCGTATAAATTAAACAGGAGAATTAGGAGATTTATTGCATTGGGAAACTGTATTTGTAATGGAAGTCTTTAAAATCAACGCTATACGGCAGATAAAAAGGCTTGTAGAAACTTTGCCGCTTCAATGGCTTTATCTATGCCCGTGGTCCGGCCGTGTCAAATGGGAAGCATTGCGAATCAATTTTAGCCCATTTCGGGATCAGTTATATATCCAAAGTCACAGCCGTAACACTACTGTAAAACGATATACGAAAAAGTACCAATGGCATATTGAAATTTTGAACGTGAAAGGCCGAAGCGGCATTCTATTTCATCCGGCGAACAACGCGATGACAGAATTGAATGGCTGCATTGCTCCGGTAACAAAAATTTCAGGTGCAGGTTTGGGACTTATGTCGCGAAAGGCTTGTGCGGCTTTCAAAACTTTGGTTTACAAAGCTTTGGAACAGCATGAAAAAGTAGTTTTAATTATCCAATCTTAAATTTATCGTTATGAATATCATCAACAGGGCGCAAGCGCCAACACCAAAATTCTTTAAAGTACTGCGTACCATCGGCATTGTGATGCTGGCCATAAGTGGCAGCGTACTTACTGCTCCGGTTGCATTGCCAGCCGCTGTGATCAGCGTGGCTGGATATGTTGCAGTTGCCGGAGGCGTTTTATCGGCAGTAAGCCAGGTTACTGTGGAAGATGCTGCAAAATCGTTTCAGGAAACTGAAAGTAATGCGCGCGATGGAAACTAATATTTCCCTGAAAACGGGAACTGCTGCAGGAACTTTGTTGAGCATTTTTCCGAATTTGCATTCGGAGGATTTTGCGAAGACAATCATATTAGCGTTTGTTGGAGCAATAGTGAGTTTTACCGCCACTTTGCTTTTAAAGGTGCTTACTAAAGCGAGAAAGAAATAATCCGGTTTGGACTGGTAACCTTTTCCGGATTAATAAAGAAAGCCTGTTTCATTCGAAGCAGGCTTTTACTTTGTATCCGCTCTGTTATTGGCTGGCATATCATCATATTATCGTCTTCCTTTACGAGAAGGTTTATACGATTTCGAAAAGTACTTTCTGTAGTGTGGAATTCCTCTCCATGAATATATTACTTTATTTGATGAGTGAGAAATTTGTCGCTGTTCTCTTAGCTCTATTTCGTCTTGTTTTCTAAAATCTTTTATAAATTCTCGAACTCGCAAGGTCCATTCTCCATTTGTGATTGCATTTATGAAAGCTTTACGTGAAATCTCCGCAACTCTGGCATGCCTTCCAACTTGCGGAAATAAACAGTAAAGAGTATTTCGCAAACCTTCAGAATCGTCTATTGAACCGTCTCCTCGAAAATCAAAGACAATAGGCACATAACTTTTAAGCCAGGCTTCTGGGAAACAAAACTCTGGAAACCAAACCTTAAAAATTCTAGATTTGTCTGTTTGACGCACTTCACTAATACCGTCACTTTTCCACTCTTTAAGAAAACGGGGATAATCTCTTTTTAGACGTGTACCGTCGACTACCCAAACCATGTTTTTATAGAACTGTTCTCGTGATATTCGTTCTTGAGGATCAATATGTCTTTTGTCCGACATAATTCACTGAAACGTTTTCAAAAAAACAGCGTTTTTCTGTATATTTGTTATAAGCAAACAACCGTTTACCGGACTTCACAATTTCAAACCCGAAAAATCGATGACAAAGGGAGTTGCCATACCAAGGCAACGCCGTAGCTATACCGCACCCATACCGTGTTTTGATTTGGCGTTATTTTGGCTTTGTTTTGGTTTTGTTTTGGTGTCCTTCGCAAAAAAGCATTTTTTGCGAAGGAAGGCAAAAGGAAACCAGATGGAAGCAGTGGAAGCGGCTTCAAGTAATAAGGCGTAAATTACCTGAGGTAAGTAAAATCTTGCGGTTGTCAAGACTTAAATACAAACGAATAAATTTTACCAGTACTATGAAGGGCGGTGATACGATTCGATATGATAATGACGAAAACTACAACCCCAGAAAAGCTAGGGTTGTAGTTTCAAAGAAAGTCATGTACTTTCCTATTTCGTGACCCTTACTGAACAATTTTCAAACCATTTTATACAGGATTTGAAGAAATTAGCGATGTGGAGTTCACGATGATTCAGTATAACTTTCGTTTAAAAATGATTTCAATAATTAAGATTAGAAATTACTTTCCTATATATTTGGACAGATCAGTTTATGATAAGCAACAGATTATAAATTTAAATTCTTATATAAATTTGGCAAAATACTATTTGCTAGCAGATGGACTTTTTACTATTCAAATCAAGGAATGAGTCAAATTTAATTTGTTGTAGTTGTACGGGCGATGATATTACGCATCGCTTTAAATAAAACAATTTTGTCTCACGGCAAATCTTACAATAAATTAAATTGAAAAAAGTATGGCTGAATAATCTGGTCGACTTTTATGTTTTACTCTTTTATAAATCTTTGAACGTAATATTCGCCGGTTGTGCCTTTTAATAACAGAAGATAAGTTCCAGATTCCAGTTTTTGAACGGGGATTCTACGATCATTTACCCGTGTTGCAAGAACAACTTTTCCCCTAATGTCATAAATTACAACGCTTTCTATTTGTACTGCACTCGTACTTGGTTGAACATTTAAAACTTCTGTCGCGGGATTTGGGTAAAGCGTGAATGCGGTTTTTGTCACACTTACCATATTTAACGGACTAGATCCTTCTAACACAAATAGAGATTGATTCGGACCTGGATTAACAATTATATCAGTCGTTCCCGACGGCCATTTTACAACTACTTTTTCAATTGCAGTGGCATTTCCGATGCCGAAATGGGCATTTAAACTACTCATGACACTGAACCCTTCGCCACTTCTGATTTCGCGGATTTGCACGCCCCAAGTTCCGTAAATTTCAATTCTGGCACCAATTCCGTTGCGATTGCTTTCTACCCCCTGTAACAATACTTTGAGCCACTTGTTGCTGTTTCCGTTGTTGTAGTAAATATTGCTGTCTGAGAGGACGTCAATAAATCCGTCATTATTTAAATCTGCTAAACTGCCATCGTTGAAGGGAAGGTCATAACCGGTAAATGTAAGGTTTCCATTATTGAGATACAATTCTGTACTATTTTTCCATAAAAAATCCTCAAATCCGTCATTGTTGAAATCGGCATGAAGCACCTCCCAAGATCCCAATTGTGGGGCAATTCCAGTTGACGCAAAGATGTCGGTGAAAGTGCCATCTCCATTGTTTCTGAAAAATTTGTTTTCCTCTGTTATGTTAGAAAGTAAAAAATCCAAATCCCCATCATTGTCATAATCCGCAAATGCAGTCGACCAGGATTGTGCGTTGTCATTTACTCCCGCCGCCGCCGCCATTTCGGCAAAAGTACCATCTCCATTATTTCTGTATAGTAAATTGATTCTGCGTGGGTCTGCAGGCGCAGCACCGGCACTGCATTTTGCCATATACATGTCGATGTCACCATCGTTGTCATAATCGATCCAGACTGAGGAATAATTTCCGCCAACTTCCATTGTTGGCATTAATGTAGGGTCAAAAATAAGCTGTGAATTTCCATTATTCCTGTAGCTATGACTTTGCGCTACGTCGTGACAGGCAAACAAATCCAACTCGCCATCATTATTGATATCGACAAAGTTGGTTCTCTGCGAGAAAATATTCTGGGGATAGGTCGTTATCAGATAGGTGTCTCCTGTGGCATCAGCTTTAAGAACGGAAACCCTATTTGCATTCCCAAATACAAGGTCTGTGAAGCCATTTCTATCAAAATCGGCAGCCGCAATGCTCCAATCTGGCGACAAATTACCAAAACCGAGTCCGGGTAATGAATATGTTGTGGGAATGAAACCGCCAGTTGCCTGTTGTTTATAAACGGTAAGTTGATTTAGCTGTACTGTAACAATATCGTCGAGATGATCGCCATTCATGTCAACAGTACACGAATTGTAGCTGCCAATTCCGAAATTGTAAGGCGTAAAGCTCACAGGCTGTGCCATTGCCAATACTGAGATGAGCAATAAAATTGAAGATAGGCAACCGTTTTTCATAGTTCGTGTTTATTTTTATTGGCAGGTATCCGGCATCGAATTGATCCATTGTCTAATTAATGCAACGCCTTCTGAATGGATTACGGTTCGGCCGATGTAGGGCATCATTAGGGATTGATTGGTAGAACTCATCCGAAGCACCATTTCAGATTTGTCGGCATCACCAGCGTTGATCACGAAAGGCAAATTTTGCACGTTGAAAAGCGGAACCATGCAAACGCCAAATGATTGAAGGTCACTGTTGCTAAAATTAAATCTCATATTAACATAATCGCAATGTCCGCCCTGTTGGTGACAATGCGCACAATTCACATCCAAATAAGATCGCGCGCGCAACTCCAAAGATTTGCTTGTATCTGTCCAATCAACAGTCGAATTTATATTTCCTGGGATGTTGTTTTCCAAATATCCTTCCATTACCCATTTGTTCAGTTGGTTTTGTTGCGAATTGCCATAATTGTAAAGGTTGTTCAGGTTTTGTGGTTTGACGCCAATTGGGATTGTAATTTCGCCACGTTGTTCAGGATTGACTTTATGGCAAGTAGTGCATTCGGTAAATGCGGGAATTTTATAGAAAGTGTTTTTTTCGACACCGTTTTCGTTCCAACGTATTGGAACAAAAAAGCCGTTGCCGTCGGAATCGAGATAGGCTTCTGTTTGCGTATCATTCCAAATGTAATTGTAAGTTTTCCATCCTGAAGCAGTTGCAGTTGCTTCATTTTTTTTAATCATTAAGCGGGTCTCGATGATTTGCGTCGTATTGTTTGGCAAAACATGGTCGAAGTAAAAAGTCTTAATCAGCACAGCACCGACTGGAAATTCCATTGCCTTATCGTTACCTTTGAAAGTCGCCTTTTTTCCTACCGGCATCCAAACAAAGCGTTTTTTATGGGCGTAATCAGAGAAAAGTTCGCTAGCAGGTTTATACGGCAGTACTTTGTAGGAAGGTTTGAGGTCTTTTAAAGTATCTCCAAAAAATTTATAATCGGATAATTTGGGGTAGGGAACCTGTGTGACATCCAGAACGACCGGCGATATGGGAATGTAGGCGTCGTCTCCAGAATCGTCGGAACTACTGCAAGAATTTAAGGTTAGGCACAGAACGAGCAATAAGTATGGGAGAAAATTTAGTTTCATCGGATGTTTAGTATTTCAAGAATGAACGAAAATTATATGCGAACTTAGAAATCTTTAGAAAGCGTTTATAATTATCATTCATAGCAAAAAACGATTTAAAATTTATAAACTTCCGACTCACCTCATTGTTGAATTTCTCAAAAAATAATCCAATTATTATCAGAATTTTCTTTTTGCCTGAACATTTTTGGTGGCCGCAACTCTTTAACAAAACTACTTAAAAACGGCGGTTCTTACACGCTTTAAAACTGGGGTAAAATCGTTGTCGGATAGTTGACATTCATTTTTATTGTCCCGCCAATGCACCAATGGCTAGGCTACAGGGAAATCAGAAGACATATACCGTATCCAAATATTGTTTAAAATTATGTACTCATGATAGATTAGTCCATTTATTTCCGTTTTTGTGTCCACTTATTTCCGCCGGTTCGTTAGGGTATAATCTTAAATTATTAAAGATTTGTAAAGGTTGTAGTAACATGAACCGAGAATCCACGGATCATTGTAAATCACACATTAATGCCGACCTTCCGAAGAAAAGGATATTTGTTAATCCAACTTCTTATCAACTACTGGTAAATCGGCAACAAGATAAACCGACATTCCAATAGTAAATCCAAATAATAGTTTGAAAGACACTAACAAGTTAAACGTAATGCAGAAGAAATTACTTATCTTATTTTTTGTTTTTACACTGCCTCTCTTTTCCCAAAAACAGGCGGCGAATTGGTATTTTGGAAATCGAGCCGGATTAAATTTTAATACAGCAATCGCTACAGCCCAAACCGATGGCCAATTAAATCAAATGGAGGGTTGTGCTAGCATTTCGGACGAGAATGGAAACTTGTTATTTTACACAAATGGTATTGTAGTTTACAATGCGAACCATGCGATTATGCAAAATGGCACCGGTTTATTGGGAAGCGACAGTTCTTCGCAGTCAGCAATAATAATTCCCGACCCAGGGAATAATCTCAGATATTACATTTTTACCGTCGATTTGGAAGGAATGTCAAATGGCATCAGGTATACTGCTGTGGATATGTCTCTTGATCTTAATCTTGGTGGCGTAATTCCAACGCAAAAAAATATTCCCATTGAAAGCCGCAGCACGGAGAAAATTACGGCGGTATACCATCAAAACCAACACGACATATGGGTAGTGGCTCATCGAACCCTTAACAACGAATACATCGCCTATTTGGTTAGCGATGCTGGCGTCCAATCCACTCCTGTTGTGAGTCAGGTTGGAAGCATACATGGCGCTGCAGATGGTACCATTGGATACCTGAAATGCTCACCCGACGGAAAGCATATCGCCGCAGCTAAATACGCTTACATTCCGGGCGTGGAATTATTTGATTTTGATACTGCGTCCGGAATCATTTCCAACCTTCGTCAGGTAAATAATGTTTCCAGTTATGGGGTCGAATTTTCCCCAGATAGCAAACTACTCTACGCAAACCAGGGTTTTGCTGGATCTATTTACCAATACGACATTACCTCGGGAGACCAAGCCACAATTCAGGCTTCTGCATCATTGATAACCACAGCCAGTTATTCATCCTTGCAATTGGGTCTTGATGGGAAGATTTACGCTGCCCAGCCAAATGCCACGCGCCTAGGTGTGATAAACAATCCAAATGCTTTAGGAAATTCCTGCAATTTTCACGCAAATGGGATTAGTTTGCAAGGCAGGATTTCGTTGTTTGGTCTTCCCGCATTTATCCAGAACAGTTTTATTCAAGAAATTGAGGTCGAGGGATTTTGCCCTGGAACGGCAACGCGGTTTCACATCAAGAGTAGTGTCACCGCCACTGCAGCCTATTGGAATTTCGGAGATGGAACCACTTCTGGGGCTACGAGTCCCCAACATATATTTGCCTTGCCGGGAACATACACCGTATCGGTAGATTTCACTTCTGCTGCCGGACCCGATGTGATACACTTGGAAGAAGAAGTTACAATAGTTGCCAATCCGATAGCACATCCTGTTGGTGATATGCATCGTTGTGATACGCTTCCAAATGACGGACTGGCAAGTTTCGTACTGCAAGAACAAAATTTAGACATATTAGGTTCGCAAACAGGCCCTAATTTTACGGTTGGATATTACCTTATTGAGGCGGATGCGATTGCAGATGACAATGAAATTCTCGGAACATCATTTGACAATACCTCAAATCCCCAAACCATTTTCGTGCGTGTGTCCAACATTTTGACAGGCTGCTATGATATCAGTTCCTTTGACTTGATTGTAGATCTTATTCCTGGCATCGGCACACCGTCACCGCTTAAGGAATGTGAAACGATTTATAATGGTGCGACAGCCAAATTTGACCTGACCCAAGCCACCACCCAAATTGCAAATGGCAATTTGAACTTAGTCGTTACTTTTTTCGAAAGTCCGTCCAACCTGCAAAACAATGTTCCGATTGCCGATCCTGTGCATTATACAAGTTCAAGCCAAACGATTTATTTTTCAGCATTTGATCCACTAGTGACATGCGTTGCTAACGGAGTTTTGGTGCTTATTGTGAATTCGCTTCCGGCCGTCAACACAAATATTCGCGATTACCAGCTGTGCGACTATTCTAATCCTGGTGACGGATTTGAGACTTTTGATCTCACCACCATGCAAGCTTCCCTCAGCAACCAGAACGGCTTGACTTTTAGTTATTCCTACGACAACGCGGGCACGCCCGTGACCATCACCGTGCCAACCGCGTTTGAAAATACCATTACAGGACAGCAGACAATTTTTGTCTCGGTAGCGAATGGGTTTGGCTGCATTTCACACACTAGCTTTAACTTGAAGGTAAATGCGCTTCCGCAGATCAACCAAAACCTACCTCCATTTATAACCTGCGAATTTAGTTCAGGACAAGGAAGCTTTGATTTGCTTGCAATTACACAGGCGCTTGTAAACGAATCAGGACTTACAGTAAATTATTATGCCACGCGATTTCAGGCAGAAATCGGTGGCAACGACACCTTGCTCTCACCATTTAGGAGTCCGGATACAATTATATTCGGGCGCGTGCAAACTTCCGATGGCTGTTTTATAACTCAAGCGATCGATTTGCAAGTCGTCACGGCGCCAGCATTCGCCCAGCCAACGCCGCTGGAGATTTGTGATGACGATAAAGATGGCCGGGCGTGTTTCAACCTTGATGCAGCCGCACTGGAAGCCACCGCAGGCAATACAAGTCTGGTTCTGACTTTCCATGAATCGGCTGCCGATGCCCAAAACAATGTCAATGCGATTAACGGAAGCAGCTATTGCAACATTGAACCAGATACCCAGATACTATCTATCCGGATTGGATATAATACGACCACGGCTTTAAACTGCGCTAGTTTTACGCAACTGCAGTTGACTGTAAACCCTGTTCCCGCTGCTTTTGAAAGCGCAAAATTACAGGGATGTGATGCTAACAATGACGGAATTGAGTTGTTCAACCTTACCCTTGCAACTCCCGAAATATTGGATGACCTGGATCCGGTGCTCTACGATGTTGCGTTTTATCCAAATGTCCAGGACGCCATTGATAATGTAAACGAAATTGCCGGAACGCTAAACTATGGCAGCACAACCGCGACCTTAGGTGTAAGGGTTACAGATATTGCGACAGGTTGTTTAACGGTGGTGCCGTTGGAGTTGGCGATCAATACGATTCCAGATCGTGTAGATTATACGGTGTCAGGCGCCTTTCAGGACAACCAAATACTTACAATATTTGTAAATGGAGTAGGAGTACAAGGCGTCCAGTATGCCGTTGACAATGACCCATGGCAACAGAGTAATGTTTTTGCAAATCTCTCTATGGGGACGCATATTTTAAAGGTTAAGACGCCGTGTAAAGAATTTGAACTCAACATCACGCTGATTAATTATCCGCATTATTTTACTCCAAACGGAGACGGGTATAATGATACGTGGAATGTTGTTGGGTTAAATGACGCCACTGCGAGTATCAACATCTTTGACCGCTATGGCAAACTACTGAAACAAATCAGCACGACCGGCCAAGGGTGGAACGGTACTTATAACGGGCGACACTTACCCTCGTCAGACTATTGGTTTACCATTTCTTTCAATGAGGATGGAAAGCAACGCGAATTTAAGGCACATTTCACTTTGAAAAGATAAGGCTATACGGTTCCCGAGCGTGGTGCATCGTTTATACTAATATTTTTACACGTCGTATTGCGTTTTTTAAAATATCAATGCGATGCAATGCATGGGAAAATAAATTTTAAAATAACCAGGATTATTGAAATAAGTACTAAATATTGCCTTTATTTGCTGCCATCCCACGCTATCCCTTATTTCAATGAAATTTTCTTCCTACTTTAAGATTTTGTTTCTATTAATTTTGATGCTGTTACACAGCAACCTACTTTTTTCGAATATCCAGGAGGAATTCACGCGCGAAAACTGTCAGGCGTTAATTGCAAAAGGTAACGATGCTGTCATGGTAAGAAGAGACGCCGGAAAAGCGCTGGAATATTTTACAAAAGCGGAATTCATAGCTGACAAAATGCAGTGGAATGATAAGTTAGCGGCAATAAAAACAGGACTTGGAATTACTTGTACGCTGCTTTCAAATTACGGTGACGCATTGGGATATTACCAGCAAGCCTTAAAACTAGCCGAAGATTCTGGAAATGATAAGGTTATAGCAAACGTACTGGTGAATTTGGGTAAGATGTACGCAGAACAGCAGGATTATGAGACCGCGTTGCGTTACTATCAGAGGGCCAACATTTTGGCAACTTCTAAAGCGCTCGAAGGCAGCCGTATACTATTGGCTATTAACATATCTGACATTTATAATGTATTAGGGGATTATAAACAGGCCCGCAAATATTTAGACAATGTAAAAGTTATTGTTTCGGAAACCGAGTTTGAACAATTTTGGAACGTTAATTATGCTGATACTTATCTTGTAGAAGGCAATTTAGATAAAGCCCAGAAATTAGTTGAAGATTTACTACCAAGTGGCGGCAACGCAAATTCTAAAGTTTGCTACCTGTGTATTGTAGAGTTGCTGTCGAAAATATATACCAAACAAAATAAAACAGACAAGGCGATTTATTATGCCGGGTTGGCATTGAAAAGTTCAGATGAGCTGATCAACAAAGTCAGGATATACCAGAAAATTTCGGATTTGAATGTTCAAAAAGGACAGTTTCGTATCGCCATCCAGTATCGGGATTCCGTTGCATCGGCTAAAGATTCCTTGGATGTTCTAGTAAATAGAGGTCTTTATGAGGCAAATAAGGTGAAAATGAAAGTTCAGGAGTATCAAACCCAACTGCAAATCACCCAGCAAAAACAGCAAACCCAGCAGAATCTTTTCATCGCGCTCATCGTTGTGAGTTTCGTGGTTTCATATTCTATTTATCGCGGCCTGAAAAGCAAAATTGTTAGGCAAAATCACGAAAAACTCATCACCAAATTAGAATTCGAACAGAAGAAAAAGGAACAGCTAATTGTAGAAAAAGAACTCGAAAACACCAAAAACAATGCATTGCTGGACGAGGAAGTGTATAAGAACAGCATTGCGGAAAAGAATCGGCAATTATCGGCTAAGGCATTATATCTTTCTATCAGGAATGAATTGATCGAGAATACGCTAAATTCGCTTAACGCCATTCCAGAAGTCACTAAAAATACCGCGGTCGCCGATCACATTAAGATGCTCACCACGCACATGAAAAGTGACGCAGATTGGGAAGATTTTATTACCCATTTTGAAAAAACAAACCCCGCTTTTTTAAAATTCCTGAAACAAAAGCATGCCGAATTAAATGCCAAAGACATACGCTTTATTTGCTGTATATATATGAATTTGGACACAAAGGAAATTGCGAATATATTTAACATTACCTACGACGCAGCCCATAAAAGGAAGCACCGTATTACCGAAAAAATGAAAGTATCAGATATAACGCTATACGAATATCTGATAAAGTTAGACTTTGACTTAACCGTCAGATTGCGTAAAACAGAAGAATAACGAAACAAATTTCTGTCCACTATATTTTCGACTAACATATTTGACGGCGAAAACAAACACCCATTATTTCTAGCCTAAATTGCTGGTAATCGTGCTGGTAGAATACGGGTATAAAAAATTCTGTTTGACCTATCTACAGCCGATTCGATCTTAAAGATCTAATAAGTCCATTTATTTCCGTTTTTCTGTCCACTTATTTCCACGTTTTCTTTTGGGTATAATCGGTAATTATTCAAGATTTGTACATGTTGCAAGGGCTTAAAACGCACTTTGTATTAAGCTACTGTAAATTTATACCAACCAAACCAACCCACAGCATTCTATGAAAAAAATTACATTATTCTTTGCTATGCTTCTTATCGGATTTACAAATTATTCGCAGGAAACTTTCGATGGCCCAGGAATCATCGACCCGATTGCGCTGGGAGCTTGGGAACTTCCATCAGGAACGTGGCATATTTTCGACAATGGCAACGGGAACGTTAATTGGGGTCTCAACACTACCAATGGAGGTCCGTTTCCGGCGCACTCAGGATCAAGGGCGGCCTTTATAGACCGTGAGGAACTTGCAGTTAATACTACTTCTGAAGATTATTTGGTAACGCCGGCATGGCAAGTTCCTGAAAATCCACAACTGCGCTTTTGGACCCGTTCGACAACAGCCGATAATTCTGATGCCATATTTAAAGTGATGGCTTGCCCGTCATCTTCAGATCCAACAAATCCAGCATCTTATACAATTACGCTTGCACTGTGGAACGAAAATAATTTAACCACAAATTTTGAGGTTTATGAAGAAAAGGTGATCAATATCTCCAGTTTTGAACCTGGTGCCGTAATTCATCTGGCATTTGTAAAAATATTTACGCAGCAACCCGGCGTACAAGGAGAGCGATGGTTAATTGACGACGTCCAATTGGTTTCAAGATGCCTCAATCCAATAGATGTGGCGATTGCACCTTCGCCTACGAGTGCTACTGTTTCATGGAATAGCAACGGACCTGCACAAACCTGGAATGTTTGGGTCTTACCAGAAAATACCGATTTTTCCAATGCTGGAACACCAACTGTTGCAACCGGACTCTCTTATGAGGCCGCGATGACCAATGAAATGACGCCGCAAAGCATCACGCCACTTACAAATTATGTGGTTTGGGTACAAGGAAATTGTAATTACACTGGCGAAGATCCGGGGGAAGGCATTCCATTTACCACCTATGCGCCATTGCCCGTTTGCGGCGGGCCGTTTACAGATCCAGGCGGAAACAATGGAAACTATGGCCAATCTTCTGTTATATATACGATATGTCCGGAAGGCGATAATGATGTAGTTACCGTTTCGTTCGCAGCATTTGACCTGTATGAAGGATACGACGGATTGTATATTTACGACGGCGACAGTATCAATGCGCCTATGATTGCAAGCGAAAACCCAAGCGGATATTCAGACAATCTCCAAACGCCAGGTGCCTATTGGGGTTCTCAAAATCCTGGTACTTTTGAAGCAACCAGCACAAGCGGATGTCTGACTTTTCAATTTTTCAGTGAAGGATGGACCAATTTGTCGGGTTGGGAGGCGACTGTCAATTGCGGTCCTGCGTCAACTTGTGCAAAGCCTTCGCTTGTGACCCTTTATCAATCAACTGACACTACAATACCGGTATCATGGACGCCTGGTGGCACAGAAACCGAATGGATCGTGGTTCCATTAGTGTGTGGATCTCCTGTTCCAACATTCGATAATCTGAATGGACAAATAACCACTGTTGCACCAACGCCAGAAGCGCCGTTCGTACTAACCGGACTTGATCCGTTGACTTGTTATGACGTTTATGTTTTTGCAAGTTGTTCGCCAATTGACCACAGCTATCCAGCGGGACCAAAATCAAAATCTACGCAAATCGCGCCTCCCGAATGTGGACAATTGTTTACGGACGCTGGAGGAATTGGCGGCGGTTATTCGTTAGGTACAGATTCAATCATCACCATTTGCCCGGAAAATGATTTGCAGAAAGTGATAATTGATTTTACCGCGTTTGATCTTATGGAAGGATATGACGGTATGTATATTTACGATGGAGATTCCGTTTTATCCCCGCCAATATTAAGCGGAAATCCTGCGGGATATGAAACGATTGTCAATCCGGGTGCCTTTTGGGGTTTTGATAGTCCGGGAACGATTGAAGCAACCAGCGCGAGCGGTTGTCTTACCTTTCGTTTCATCAGTAACGCATATGTCGCTAATGAAGGTTGGGAAGCCGATGTGACCTGCGTTCCGAAAGATTCTTGTCCGAAACCAACGGCAGTAACTTTGGAGGAATCTAATTATACGACAATCTCGTTGAGTTGGACAGCAGTGGGATCGGCGACCCAATGGATGGTGGTGCCTGTCGCTTGCGGATCAGCAGCACCAACAGTTGACAATCCTGCTGGACAATTGGCGACTTTTGTGCCAACGCCAGAAAACCCATTTGTACTTACAGGGCTGGAAACTGCTGCATGTTTTGAAGTGTATGTTTTTGCAGTTTGTTCAGATACCGATTCGAGCGACCCAACGCTTCCGATACATACCATAACGATCCTGAATGAGCCTGTTTGTGGTGGAATTTTCACCGATTTAGGTGGCATCGAAGGAAACTATGTTGGCGGTCCGGACTCAATCATAACAATATGTCCGGAAAATCCCGGGGAAATGGTGACGGTCGACTTCACAGCATTTGATATCCATAGCGGTATCGATGGCTTGTATATTTATGACGGATCAAGCACAGATGCACCTCAGATATTAAGCAATTTTGGTCCTGGGATAGTAGATAATCTCCAAGCTCCAGGCGCGTTCTGGGGCAACGAATTGCCCGGAACCTTCACATCCTCGACAAATGGATGTCTTACTTTTAAATTTGTAAGCCTTGCAGGAAGTTCATCCCCAGGATGGGCGGCAACGGTTAGCTGTAGTCCGGCACCAGCCTGTTCTAAGCCAACTTTGGTTACTTATGCTGACATCACCGAAAACAGCGTTACAGTAGATTGGCAGGAAACGGGAACAGCGACGGCATGGCAGGTTTTAGTAATTCCGGTAAACGATCCGACGCCCGATTCTTCAAATCCCGGTTGGCAAACAGCCGCATTGCATCCTTTTGTTTATGAAGGACTTGACCCCAACCAATTTTACAAAATCTATGTCCGTGCCTCTTGCGGTACACAAGAATTTAGTTTGTTTTCCAATATTGCAACGTTTACGACTCCGTTAACCAACGATGATTGTGCTGGTGCTGTTGAAATTCCCGTCAACGCAGGTTTAGATTGTGACCAGGTGGCCCATGGAATATTTGCTGGGGCCACTGATTCAGGATTGCCAATTTGCGAATATATTGCTGCTCCAGATGTTTGGTTTAAATTCACCGCAATTGAGACGGTTCATATCATTTATTCACCAATTGTTGGCGTTGGCGGACTAAATGCGGGATTGTATTCCGGTGAATGTGGATCATTAACATATATGGCATGTCTACTCAATATCAACGCACTTGGAGAGAACGTCTATAACTTGATCCCAGGTAACACTTACTACCTTCAAATGTCAAGTGCTAATAATATGCAGAATTTCACGGTTTGTATAAAAACGCTGACGTTATCATACGTTGCAATAGATCCGACCTATAGTGTCGACACATTGGTAAAAGATGTTTTGCTTTCAGATTCTTGTGTAGTTCCCACTAATATCACATCTTTTACAGGAGGCTCATCGACATCAACTTACGGGATCAGTTATTTTAATAAAAATGGCGCCAACTTTCCTATTCAAGAAGGCGTTCTGTTATCTACGTGCAATGCCGAATTAGTTTGGGGCCCAAATATCAGTTCCCTTCATGAGATAATGGTTGGACAAACCTGGGATGGAGATATGGAAACTGCTGAAATGTTTGCCGAAGCCGTTGGCCTCACCGTGCCGCTTTGGGGTGTAAGCAACGCATCGAAGATAGAATTCGACTTTGTGCCGGCCACACCCTTGATTTCATTCGATTATGTGTATGGATCTGATGGATATGGATATGCACAGTGTTACAATACCAATACTTTTGCGTTTGTTCTTACCGACCTAACCGCTGGAACTGAAGGCGTTAATTATGCCCTGGTGCCAAACACCGCCTTGCCTATTTCGGAAGATACTATTAGGGATCAGAGTGTTAATCCTGCAGCAACGAATTGCGAATCCGAAAATGCAGAATATTTTGGCAATTATTATGGCTATATTGATTCCAATTCTCCTCCGCAAGCGATAAATCCATTCCTGTCTCCAACTAATTTCGCAGGATTAACACTTCCGCTTACGGCCTCAACGGCGGTTATACCTGGCCATAGTTACCATTTAAAATTAGTGGTCACTAAAATTTTTGCGTCCAAGTATGACGCCGGCGCTTTTGTTGGTAAGTTTAATTTGGGCGAAGTGGAGTTGGGTGAAGATACCGTTACCATTTGCAACACACCTTCCTATGAAATCGTCTCAGGATTGAATACCGATCAATATCATTTTGTTTGGAAGAAAAACGGCGAAATTATCGAAAACCAGGCCAATTCGTCACTAACTGTGGCCACATCCGGAGTGTATACAGTGTTAGCTACATATATCGGTAGCGAATGTACTACAACGGATTCTGTAACAGTAACTATTCTTGCCCCTATTGTACTGGATGAAGTTGCTAATGTTTCTCAATGCGGTTCCTTTACAGTGCCTGTTCCGTCAGTCGGACACTATTATTCGGCTACCGATGGACAAGGCGATGTTCTTGACGGAACCAGCATCACTGCGATTGGTATCACCTCCATTTATCTTTATGCGACAAACGAATTGAATTGCGAGGTACAGAAAAGCTTTGAAGTGCGCATTTCCACTACAGCGGTATTGCCGGAAATCGATGATGTTGTTTCCTGTGGTACGTATAATTTGCCAACAATTGAGAATGTGCTGTATTACGAAGCGCAAGGTGGGACAGGTGAGGCGATAACCAGCGTATCGACATCTAAAACAGTATATGCCTACTTGGCGGGTGCAACTGCACAATGCTCAGCAGAACAAAGTTTTGACGTATCCATCACCGAATTGCCTCAGTTGAAAATTTCAGGAGATTGCAATGTCAACGACTATATTCTAACCGCAACGATATTAAATTTAAACCCACAACTGACTTATACTTACGTGTGGACTACCGACTCGGGGAAAATACTTTCAGGCGAAGATGGTCCAAGCGCAACGATTTCAGGGCAAGGCACCTACAGTGTGACAGTATCGGGAATCCAGGATTGTAACGGCGACGCCCAGATTGTTGTTGCAGGTACCACCTGCATGATCCAGAAAGGAATATCCGCTAACGGCGATGGAAAAAACGATGTGTTTGATCTCACCGGACATGGCGTCCAGAAATTGGAAATATACAATCGCTATGGATTGTTGGTTTACGACCGTGCGCCATATACAGACCAGTGGGGTGGACAGGCAAATAATGGCAATGACCTTCCCGATGGCACTTATTATTACGTGATTGGTTTCGAATCGGCTGCATCAAAAACAGGGTGGATTTACATCAGCAGGCAAAACTAACATTGTAAAAGGGGAATACTACTTATAAAGAAGCTCGTTTTTATAAAATCACACATCAAAATAATGAACAAACTTTATCTCACGGCCTTGGCCGCCTTCTCTGGTCTTGCCATGTACGCACAACAAGACCCGCATTATACACAGTACATGTACAATATGACTGTTGTGAATCCGGCTTATGCAGGTAGTAAAGATGGTCTTTCCGGAGGCCTACTCTACCGCAAGCAATGGATGAATATTGAAGATGCGCCAACCACAGGAACTTTCTTTATCCACTCGCCCGTGGGCAAAAACGTAGGCCTTGGATTCTCTGCAGTAAACGATAAAATCGGGCCTGTTGAGGAAACCAATTTGTATGCAGATTTCTCGTATTCGCTAAACCTAAGCGGTGAACACCGTTTGGCGTTTGGTTTAAAAGCAGGAGCAACCTTTCATAAAATAGACTTCAATACAATATACCCCACGCTGCCAAACCTGGACGACGATGTTTTTTCGCAAGGCAATCCCAGCAAGGCTATGCTGAATTTAGGTGCCGGAATATTTTATTACACCTCGAAATATTATGTCGCATTGTCTATACCAAACATTTTTGAAGGCAAGTACCTTGATTTCGATGGCAACAGCTACGGTTCAGAAGCCAGGCATTATTTTTTAACGGGTGGCTATGTCTTCCAGCTGAATCCTAACCTGAAGTTTAAACCTTCAGCGATGATAAAATCGTCCTTTGATGCGCCCACTTCTTACGACCTTTCAGCAAATATACTTTTACAAGAACGATTGGAACTTGGAGTCAGTTATCGCTTAGAAGATTCTTTCGGCGCGATGATCAACTTTGCCATTATCCCAGACGTGTTGCGAATTGGTTATGCGTATGATTACATCGTATCCGACCTGAAGGTCTCAACCTCTGGCTCGCACGAATTCATAATGCTCTTTGACATCAGTTCCTCTAAAAAGGTTTCGAGATCACCCAGATATTTCTAATATATAAGCAAACACAGCAACAAATGAAAAGATTACATATATTGGTAGGTTTAATGCTTATCGGAGGAACCCTGATGGCCCAAAATAACGACACCGCCGCTGCGGACAAGCACTACAATTCTCTTGAATACGTAGATGCCGCTGCCGCATATGAGAAGATGGTCACAGATGGTCAAGGAAATCCATACGTTTACAAACAGTTGGCAGACAGTTATTACAATGTATTCAAGACCAAATCAGCGGTCGTCTGGTATGCCAAAGCTACGGAGACGCCACAGGATGCCGAGACATTTTATCGGTATGCCCAAATGTTAAAAGGTGAGGGCAATTATCCTGAGGCCAACAAGCAAATGGCCATATTCGCTAAGATGGCGCCGTCCGACCAACGTGCAATTACTTTTATCGCCGACCCTGAATACCTTCCTAAACTCAGGAGTCAAACCAAACTTTTCGAGGAGAAGTCCGCGTCGGTCAATAGCAATAAATCAGATTTTGGGGCGGTACTGACATCTGACAATAACCTTTATTTTGCGTCGGCGCGAAATACCGCTAAGCGAACAGCAGGCTGGGACGACGAGCCATATCTTGACTTGTATCAAAGCATTTACAACGCCGACGGAACATTTTCCGAACCAATTGCAGTCTCAGCATTGAACACGCGCTGGCACGAAGGTCCGGCAACTATGAGCAATGATGGCAGCACCATCTATTTCTCAAGTGAAAGTTTCAACGAGAAAGAATTCGGCAAAGACAAGAAAAACCGACTCAAGAAAGGGCAGGTATATCTGTACAAGGCAGCCAAAGAAGGCGACAAATGGGGCAAAGCGATAAAACTTCCGTTTAACAATAAAGCGTATTCTATTCAGCATCCTGCGATGAGTAAAGATGGCAAAACGCTGTATTTCTCATCCAATATGCCAGGTTCTTTTGGCGGTTTTGATCTTTATAAAGTAGCTGTCGCTGATGGGAGTTATGGCGCGCCGGAGAACTTAGGAAAAGCCATCAACACGGAAGGAAATGAAGGCTTTCCATTCCTTACCGATGAAGGCAAACTCTATTTTTCAAGCGATGCCCACCAAGGTTTTGGCGGACTTGATGTCTTTACAACTGATTTGACTGTCGGCAAAATCGTGAACGTCGGCGCGCCAGTGAATACCGATAAAGATGACTTCGCCTTTACATTCAACACCGTAAAAAAGACTGGATTCTTCTCAAGCAATCGTGACGGCAATGACAACATTTATCAGGTTACCCCAATCTGCAATACGGAAGTCATCGCTACAGTAAAGGACGCAACAACAGGTGATTTACTTGCAAATGCGAAGGTTTCGATATTGGACGACAGGAACAACGTAATCCAAACCACGGAATCAAAATCAAACGGGCAGGTGCAATATGTTGTCGACTGTGGCAAGACTTTTATGCTACAGATATCAAATGAAGGCTATGAATCAGGAAGTTTTCCAATTGTAAAAACCGACGGAAAGACTGTGAATGTAGCAGCTAACCTGAAACCAATTGCCAATATCATAACCCTGGACGCGGTAGTTTTAAGCGAAATTTTCTTCGAATATGACAAGAGCAATATCAGCAGAGAAGGTGCTTTCGAACTCGATAAACTGGTGGAGGCATTCAAAAGCATTCCAACTATGGTGATTCTAGTAAAGGCACACACAGACAACCGTGGAACTGCGGCTTACAATCTGGCATTGTCTGAACGACGAGTGGCTTCAACAGTACAATATATCCTGTCAAAAGGTATTGCCAAAGATAGGATTTCTGGTAAAGGCGTTGGCCAAAGTGAACCAAAAATTACCTGCGAACCATGCACCGAAGCACAGCACCAAGCCAATCGGCGCTCAGAATTTCTTATCGTAAAAAACTGATAAAAATACTATTGTAGAAGGGCGGAGATTTTTGAGATTATTTTTGGATTAGTAGCCTGCCGCCGCCGCAGGCTATATTCACTTTATCTACGATTGCCGTTGGTCGCCATAATTTTCACAATTGCTAACTTCGATTTAAATATATCGTAAAATACTATTCGAAATATTTTATCTCCTTGCTACAACAAGTATCAAAGCGTTTTACTACACTAAAACTTTTGATGAGCTTACGTCTGAGAAAAAAAAAAGCGAGGGATCGAATACTTCCTGCTACTGTCGTCTTTTCTTTAATATTCGCAATTTCTGGTAGGCGTTTTCAATTGACTTTTCAATATTAAATTAATTCGGGAATTGCGTATTTAGTTATTAACCTGCAATATTGACCGATATTTAATTTCAAGCACATAAAAACTGCAGAAGTTTGGTTTAATATGGTTTGAATCCAGTTTAGTTAACTCTACTAGACTTCCAAACCGACAGGTTTTTATAAGATTAAACTTATTTATAGCAAGAAAATGCATAAAAAAAGCCCATTTTAGAAAAAATGAGCTAATTTTTTTTGTGACCCTTACTGGACAATTTTCAAACCATTTTATGCAGGATTTGAAGAAATTGGCAATGTGGAGTTCACGATAATTTATTATTGAAACTTTCATTTAAAATCATTTGCAATAGTTAATATTCAAAACTACCATCCGAGGAAAAAAGTAAATATCCTTTAACGATAGGGCTTTAAAGAATTCGAGGCACACAGGGAGGTGCAAATTTATCAAACCGCATCGGAGGAATTAAATCATTGTCAATAATTCTCAAGATTTAAAATTTTAAATTTGCTAATAAGAAAAATAAAAAAATGTTTAATATAGAATACTAGTTTCGACAAATTATTGATGTCGACCACCTAAATGAAACGAGTTTAAGATAAAATTTTATCTGCAATATCAACTGCATCCTTAAATTGATACGGCTTTGACATTGAACTAAGGTAGCTGTTATGCGAGTTATCAATTAGCAGATTTAAATAAAAAATACCGGAGTCTGCATCGGAAAATGAAGGGGCGGAAGTTATAAGTGCAGCAAGAACTTGGTTTATGATTTGATATCCCTCCAGCTTTTTTGAAACATTGATCACATAATTAGTGATAAAGTTTCCGGCCGTTGAGAATGCTGACCGAGCGGAGGAACCGTCGTAAATCAGTTTGAAAATATCTCCAACTACAGAGAGGTTTTCCAAGGAGTTGTAATTAGAAAAGTCTGCATCTCGAACACGACCGGTATTGTTATTCTTTGCCATCCTAAAAAAATAATTGATCGCATCTGGATGATTTAGCCTTAATAAAATACCTACTGCATAATGTTCATACTCAACTAGCTTGGATTCCAGATAATGAATTGCTTTCTGCATGGTTTCAGACAAATAGATTCGATGCTTTATAGCAGCAAAGGCTGCATGCCATCCAAAATTTGCCGTATTTTCGTTGAGCAGTGATAACAGTAAGGGAAAGTCTTTGGTAACGTCTAAATATTTTTCCAATTTATCAGATTCTCCATAGAATATTTCGTCATTCAAAAAATACTCCCTAATTCGATCGAACGTATCGCTCAATCGATGTTCTAATGCATAATCGATGTGTTTTGAAAACGCTAGTGGATTTAGGCTATCATAAAGAATATTCGAGACTATTCTAGATTCAAATTCTGACTGGTCACCGATCAATGATGCAATATTGTAAAGTGTCGCACTATCGTTGTTGTTACCGATATAAAATTCTATACTGTCCAAAAGAAATGCTTTTGGCAGAGTGATATCAAATTCTTTCTGAAAGTAAAACAACGATGTTAATGTCTCATGATTACGAGTACTAAAATATGAATGCGTATTTTGATGCTTTTTATACATTGCAAAGTCAAATGTGGAGGAAATAATAGCAATCTCAGCTAAAATGAACTTTTTCTGTGCTAGTGAAACGGTTATTTTGTTCAGGTAACTGACATTTCTCTGAAGCACGTCTCTAATTTTATTTAGTGCGAAATTGCCTTGTAAAAGTATTTCCCTAACCGAGTAACGATCCTGTTCACCATGGCGATAAACAAGATTTTGCATTATGATAATTGCAGTGTCGATATTTTGTGACCATGCACCATTTGATTTATACCACGCTGAGGTTATTTCGGAAATCGCTTTCTGGTCCACGCTTCCGTTACACTGTTCTATTATCCGATCTAGTTCAACAAGTAATAAGTCTTTTTTGAAAAGGATATCAAAATTTTTCTGCGTGAGAATTGCATTCTTCCGTCTTAATTCTTCAATCTCATTCTCAGTATGTAGTAGATCAATGAATACGAAGCCTTTTGCAATCAATTGCGCTTCCAACTTTAAAGCTATTTGAAGTTGATTCGTGTTTGAAGTCACATTTCTAAGAATTCTAAGATCGTCATCCGAATCTAATTTGCCCTCGGCGTATAAAGTCGCGATATCTTCAACAGCCTGTTCAGTAAAAAGTCTGCCAACAAAGTGAACCACGTTACCCAACGGATATTTCCCGAGCAAAAAACGAATTACATCATTTTGCGATCCAGTTGCTTCAACAAGGCGCAACAAAAAATTTTCATTGTGGAAGTATTGGGCTGACATATCTATCAAGTCCAAAAACCTATTAATTATACTTGGACTTTTCGCATAGAATTCGATGAATTTTTCTAGAAACTTCTCCTCAGTACTTGAGTCAAGATCGATATACCGGTTGTTAATGAAATACATACCGACAAGTGAGATAAAATTCTCAGGTTTTTTTAGTTGCAACATTAAGTCATTAATCACCCAGTCATTACCTCTTATAATGTCGTCAGTTTCTGTCCTGCTCAAAATACCGTTCGAGAATTTAAATTCGTTTTCGAGGAATGTATAATGCGAATCAATATCTTTCTGGGTCTCAAGAAGACCTAAGAGAGACCTGTTAATTTCTTTGTTTGACTGATTCTCAAACATCCCAATAATTTGGGAGACGAAAGTTGTGTCTTTAGATAACAGCAATGTAACTGCTGTTATAATCTCCGATTTCAAGTTGTCTTTCTCCAAAATATCATTTAAAATGGTTAAAAATATCTTTTTCAGAGAAGATGTTTTTCCCGGAGGGACGCTAAATTTAGAAAGTAGTGCCACAGCCGACATTCTTATTCGAGGGTGAAAGGATTTGCTTACAATGTAAGTTAGCAGGTATTCGAAGTTTAGCGGATTATTTCCAAACCTAGCGAGATCTGCGATAGAAACCACCTTATTGGTTGTAATCCACAACTTTTTTTCAATACACTCCTTGTGAAAATATTTCTGAAAGGCCTCAGCTGATAGCTGTGTAGAAACCCTGTCGGAGTCGGCGCGTAATAGTATCTCCAATTGGTTGTCAAATATCCAGTTTAACAATTCTTTAAAAGTTTCACTGGAAGGTTCCAGTATATTTAGTAGTAAGCTGACCGTATTAAAAAGAGATGGGTGAACGGAGTCTGCATTGGGTATACGAATTACATCTAAAATTTTCCCGAAGTTGTTTTCAGATAATGACTTTGCTACTAGATATTCTTGAAGTTGACGGTGCTCAAAGATCAAATTATCTGGGTTTTCATCAGATTCATTTACCAGCGGATTTTCGAGGAACATACCATTGCCGTCACCAATTAGAGTATAAAGTTCGGATTTTGAGATATAGTTTCGTTGCATGAGTTCATTAACAAGGGCTACTTTCTTTAACTGATAGATGAGTTTTGCCTCATTACTGTCAATTCGTTTAGCCAGTTTTACGCTTTGCGTAGAGATCGATGCACTTAAATAAAGTTCCCAAATCTCACTGTTTGTCCGTGGAAATTGTTTTTTCTCATGATAGTACTTCGCAATCAGGCCAATAAAAAAAGGAGTCGTGAGGAACTCAATAACATCGTCTCCGCCTACATCTGTTTTAACACTATACTTATTTTCTAGTAAAGAAAGGGCTTGCCCCGAAGTAAGATTTTCTAGGAAGAATACCTCGAAGGATGGGAGGTTAATTAAAAATTTCTCGTAGATATTGGTCCTGCAACTGATAACATATTTAAACCGTAATGGATCGTTCTTTGAAATAAATATCTCGAAAGCCGATACAAAGTCTTGTATGTTGGCGATTTCGTCCAGTCCGTCAAGTATAAAGACGATTTCAGGTAACTTTTTCCAATCTGAGTATTTGATAAGGCTTTCAAATGTGTCGACGCTTCTGAAATGCTTTAATTTTATTAGTACAGGAATTTTACCTGTTTGATCTTTCTCCGCCCACAAGTCGTGGAATAATCTTTCCAGTTCTTTAGTTTTTCCTGCTCCGGGACTACCCAATAGAATAATCCTGTCAAATTCAACGAGGGATTCGTTCAATGTCATTTTTTTGACCTCCTCATCGAAGAACATCTGGAATGACTGTTTCTCACTACGGCTGACATAGCGTTTCTCGTGGTAGTCGTTAATTTCCATGGTCATGATAGAAAGTCATTAATTTTTAATCCAAAGGTTTTCATTATTCTACCTTCCCTATACAATGGAATCTGTTGGGTGGCACCTCCCGGAAAGGAGCGAACATCCGCATCGAAGCGTACTTGATCGTAAATATATTCGCGAGTCATGATGCGAACCGTATAGGAAATATGATCGATATCAATTATCGAGTATCCTGGTTGGTAAGTCGCAACAGGCTCATCAGGGCGGTTTAACAAAGCGCGGGCCCGAAACCCGATACATCGATTAACAGTATTGTCAAGAAGGTCATATTTTGTACGGTGTACATGGCCGGCTAAAAACATCTCAAAGTTCTTCGTTATAAGAATTCGCTCAACTGCAGTTTGTTCTGCATAGGTATTTAGCGGGTGGTGAGATACGAAAATGTTAAGATCCGTATTGGCAGCCTCCAATACTTTTAGACCGTGGTCGAGCTGTTGATGTCCAAAAAAAATCTTTCCTGTATCGTCCGCAAGTTGTCCTGATCTGCAACGCCAGGAGTCATTAGCCAATACAAAACCTATTTTATAAGTTTTTGCTTCGTCCTCGAATATAAATGTTGACTGATTCGGGGAGTAAATGTAATTTGGATTCGTGGACGTAAAATTTTCTTCAAAAGTCTTAAAGTTGTGTAAACGATTTCGGCTTGAGAAATTGTCGACGTTATCATTTAAGTGCTTGCTTATATTAGCATGGGTTATTTCCTTTGATAAAAAGCATTCGTCCATCCACAAGATCTCAGATTCATCGACATCGTGATTACCCGGCACAAAGACCAAATTGTTTCTGTTTACACCGAGTTCGTTGATTAGTGGCATAATAAACTCTTGAGCAAATATCTCAAAGGGATTAGTAAAGCCTGAAAACTTACTAAGAAGTGATTTTCCACCTTTATCTACAAGGTCGCCGTTAATTATGATCATGTCGATTGCCTGCTCCTGGTTTTGCAGGCGAAGATCCTTGATGAGTGCCGGTAGATGATAGTGTACTAGTTCATGATGATTTTCGTCAGAGAGGTGTATGTCGGATAGTTGGATGATTCTCATAAATGATTAAGTAGCGACGGTCGGAATACCAGATCCCTGTATATTAAGGTCAGCTTAAGTAGCTGTTCGACAGATACTATTTTTAACCATTGCAAATTTAGCTTTTTTTTGCATTCTTCAAGTTGCTTTCCAATGAGATTTATTAAGGTAAATAGACAGAGTTTGTGCGGCGTTTTCAAATTTTATTGATAACAATCAAGGTCATAACCTGCCATTTTCAGGTGCTCCAAAATGTCCTGGCTGTGAATTGCATAACCTGCCTGCCTGTTTTGACCAATTATCATTCCACACCACTCAAGTCCATTGTTACCCTCAGTTGCGAGCCAGGCTCCGGAATCTCCACCTTTTACAGGACGTCGTAGTAATAAACTTGAAAGTCGAGGCTGCTTAATTTCAATAAGATTTTTAAAGCACGATGTTTCGCCCGTTTGTGAATCTGTTATCTGCTGAACAAATCCAATACCGCCTGTCACGAGCGTCCTATGACCACTGCTTCTCCCGGTAAATTCTATTTTTAAATTAGGGTGAAGTTCGTTTGCCGGTGTAATTCCTCGGATGTCGCCAATATCTAAAATTGCATGATTAGCCTTTATTTCCGGATCCAATTTGATAAGGGCGATGTCCATTTCGTTTAGCCTGTCCGAATAAGGATTACAATAACCAACACTTGGCTTCGGCACCACGCTATAATTACACTCTCCAATAAGATTTGAAGAATTATCATCGACCATGGAAGGTTGACTTACCTGCGAATAAGTATTTCGGATCACATGACCGCAGGAAAGTCCAAAAAGTTGCCTAGTTGTTTTGTCTCTTAGAATCCCGCCTAGGGTGCCCGGACTGTCAATACCGCTACCAATACTAAGCCCTCCCTGTAGCGGGCGACCAGTTTTTTTGGTATTAGAAGAGAACTCGGGTAAAGAGGCGTATTCACTTTGAACGGTTAGTGCAAAGGAACTTTCGGGAAATTTTCGAATTTCGCTTGCAGGCTTGTACTGCGCCCGAACGATAAGATTACTTTTCTCACCAAATACCGCCGACCATCCCGCGGGCCGCCATCGGATATCTATAGGCACTACTACATTGAAATATGTAGGTGGCCATTCAAAAAAAGAGAAATCGGAACGATAAAAGAATGGATTGTAGTATCTAAAAAACTCTAAATCTATTTCTTGATCAGGATGGCGAAGATGTTGGCTGTATGCATATAGCCATGCAGGATGTAAATCTATTATAATTCCATGAACGTTACGATCTTCCAATAGTTGTGCCGCCACGCTTTCCAAACCGTAAGACATTGCAATTTCAATAAGATACTTCATACGTCTATTTTCTTGGGATAATGGCACCACTGATCATGGAAAAAACGATAAGTAACGCTGCTCCAACCGACTGATTATATATATTAAGTACCTCAGATCCGAAGATTCCCTTGCCTCCATCAATAGCGTATGCCCAGAGAAGAAATGCAAAGCCTGACACGATCGATTGTGTCTTGACGGAAGGCTGATCTGTCGGAGTAGAGATAATCTTGAAATATATAGGTGTCAGGATCCAGCAAAGCAAGAATAAAATGATATATGATGCATATTTTATTTGTTCGGGAAAGGTTACAAGTAAGGCATTCAGCCCGGTATAGCCTGCAATTATTTCCCCAGGAACATATTTTCCGATCCTCTCCAAATATTCTTTAGCGGCTGTGCTATCGCCTTCTGCTGCCGCTGCGTTGGTTTTAAGGCCCAACGGTAGCGCTTTGACAAATCTACTCATATTAATTATTTTGTTTATTACGTTTTTTTATATTTTGATAAAAATCATAATGGTCTATCTACCAAAATTTATGTTTGCTGCTTTTCGATATTTTTTTAAAGTCTTTCAAGCACTTTCCTATTTTCCACAGTCAGTGCCAAGCTCAAACTTTTTTTAGTTTAATCTTTCGCATCTTCAAAATATACTGCTGACGATCCAGGTGACTCATCTAAATTTGTGCGAATCACGAATTATAAAGACCAAGAGTACAAAAATATCGGTACTTCCAAACTTCAGGATAATCGATTTTCCGCAGCCTCGAGCACTGCGTAATGCTACTATTTCTTATAGGTTAACGCAAACATCCAAAAAGTTTGTTTTTCTAACGCCTCTAGGGGATTTGCGCCGTCATTGTAAGAAAAGCTCACCGCAAAATTACTGTCGGAAACCGGATAAAGGTTTAATTGCATTTTATACATTGGGGTATAGTTGGTTTGGGTATTGATGTTGCTAAGTAGGCTATTGCGCCCTTCATACTTCACTATCAATTCTAACAATTTCCGCCATGTTAGATCCTCATGGAATAAAGGCTTGCCATTATTATTTAAGATTGGCTTTCCCAGGGAATCTTTTTCTTCTACTTTTATTAATATTCTTTTTTTGTATAATAGATTTCCCCCAATGCTGAAGTAACTTCGCAGGTCATATCCGGTTTGTAAAGTCTTAGACTCGTATGTATTTTGGTACTCAGCACCAATTTCTGGCAGGAGGTAATAATCAAATCGTTTGTTTCTATTTGCATAGCCTCCAAATGGAACTTTCCAATCTTTTTTCTGGAAATGCCAATTCGTTGTAATCACCAAAGATTGCGAATCTTCTTTAAAATCTTTTAAGTACTCGCCAGCACTTGTCCCAAAAAGCGTAACGTTATTTGTATCTGAATCAAAAGTTGTTTTGAGTGATAGTCCGGCTTTGTAATTTTGCTGCTCCTTTTCTATCTGATTATTATAGTTATAAACGAAGAATCCCGTAAATACGTCTTTCGGGGATATGCCATTAAGTGTCAAAAATTCATAACCGATTCCGGCATTGATTGCATAGAAATCTTCACCGTCATTTGGTAGCGTAAACGATAAGTTTGCAGCTTTATCATCATCGGACGTCTCACTTTCAAAAGCTTTTCTAAATTTTACATTTTCCCATTTTAATTTTTGGGCGAATATGGTTGAACTAAAAATTAGGATGAATAATGCTGCTAATATTTTTTTTATCATGGCTATTCTACTTTTGATTGAACAAGTTCAACGCAATCTCCTACAGTTTCGCAATCGTTGGTTTCATCTTCATCTACTGACGCGCTATCTTTATATTGCTTCACTAGTTTGTTCAGCCGCATTTGTAAAATTGAGAACTCGTCATCCTGATAGTTCAGGTTGTCTTTTAGATTGATCTCATCTTGTAATAAATTTGGCTCAGAATTGAAATCACCCGCGATTATCAATATAATTTTTTTTGTCTTTGTAATAACGTTTGAATTCTCGTCTTCTAAGAAGGACGAACCCATAAGCTTCCGATAAAGTTCATTATTGCCAGATTCTTTCAATAATGATCGAAGTTCCTCAAAATGATTGGTCCGAAATTTAATGTAGCGTTTTGCCATGATATTTGATTGTTATTGGTTAAACTGTTAATGAGAACATGAACTACTTTGGATTGATCAGTAAGGTTGGGCCTGAAATACTTTCATCGTTTTTAGTTGATTCTACTGAGATTTCGTAAAGCTTTGAACTATCGAGGTTAATTTCTTCCGATGAAGTACTCTTGGTCGTGAAATTCTGGACTTGAAAATTGTCCAATGACTTTATTCTGAGCGTGTAACTCTCTGCGCCCTGCACTGGTAACCATGAGAATTTTTTTCCTATATACTGTGTTATTGATGGAAATCTTTTGGTCGCTGGTAGTTTTACAAACCCTTCGCGCAATCCACCTTCTTCAAAGTTTCTATTCATACATGCTTTTTGACCGGCGGTAAACATTACCATGCAATCATCATAAACATAATCCATGTAGTTTACAAATAGTTCCCCCTTTTCGTTGTCATCACATTCAGAAAGTTTGGGAAATAAAGGACACTCCTTATTAGAATATCTTTGTGGAGGTGTATCGTCGATGTAGTCCTCGGCGCAAATAGCGTCAGTTTCTTCCTTGTCACCCCAGAGATGAAGTAATCCAAGCCAATGTCCTACTTCATGGGTAACAGTCCGTCCTTTATCATAGTTGGCTACATCTCCACGTGTTCCGAAGTACCTATAATTGACGACAACACCGTCTGTCAATGCTTCTTGGTTCCAAGGAAATGATGAATAGCCAAAGAGTTCACCATTGATAGTAGAATCTTTTATGCTGCCAACCCAAATATTAAGGTATTTGCTACTGAGGTATTTCCCTAAGTCTTTTCCACCACTTTTAGAGAACTTGATTGAATCCCCTTGTCTGTGAAATACTTCTTGTTTTGTCCTGGTGTTCGTTACGGCAATCAGCTTGAATTTTATCCCTGTGTCTCCCGCAAGTAGGTCCTTAAACTTTTCAGGGACATTCGTTATATCAGAATTTTTACCGGCAAAATCATCATTTAAAATTTTAATTTGATTTTTGATCTGGTCTTTGGTGAACTTTTGATTATCGTCTTTAGATATGATATGCACAACTACTGGTATGGTTACAGAGCGAGTAATGCCTTGACTTAAGAAGAAATTATCTTTTAGAGCTTCAGTACGCGTAATAATTTCAGGAAATTTATCAGTAAAATTTTTCTGTTGCTTGTATGTACCGCAATTTCGTTGCGCATACGCACTAGCCGTACATAAAACTGCAAAAAGTAAATTAGTAAGAATTTTTACCATATTAATTTATAATTTAACCACGTTAAATGTATCGGTTGATCGTGCTATTTGTTATATAATTCGACTGAATACGTACATAAAGACGGGGTACGTCAATCATAGGATTAATAATCTTACTTTGTATACAGTGAAATTGTGAGAAATCTTCAAATCTCTATCTTCAAAATCTAGTCTTTTTTTACATTATTTTAATATACTAGATATCAAATCGTATTGTTCTGTTAAAATCAACTTAAGACTGGAACTTATTTTTGGGAAGTCATTGCTGATTTAAATTATTAGCATTAAACTTGAAAGTTCTAGTGGCAAAATTACTATCCCGTCTGTAGTGGTATTGACGAGTTTTATTTTGGCCAATATATAATTAAATGTTAATTAATAACGCTTTAATAGATAATCTGTTAAAATAATCGACAAAATGCAGGTTATTAAAATTTATTTTAGGAATGAGATTAACTATTCTTTACAAATTCCAAATGAATAACAGATGTATGTAGCATGAATTATTTTAAATAACATTATTTAATAGAAATAGCGTTACTGGAGTTAATAAAAATAATTAAACAGGATTTAATAGAAATTGTAAGACATAATTTAATAAATTTGCCACAGGTATTTTAAATACTCATCTGGTTTACAAAACAGAAGTATTTGACACTACTATTATGCAATTGTTATGGCACAGAGAAATGAAAAGCTAGCGGAAGCATTACAATTCCTCCACGAATTGCAGGAGAAGGGAATAGTTGGAATCCATACAGATGACATTCCTAACAGACGCCACAGGGAATTGTTATTGAAGTACAGTTTTATAAAAGAAGTAATTAAAGGGTGGTATATATCTTCCAATCCTGATGAGAAGATCGGGGAAACAACTTCATGGTATAGTTCGTACTGGGATTTTATTTCCAAATTTCTGAATCACCGTTACCAGACAAACTGGAGTTTGTCTCCAGACCATTCGTTGCTTTTACATGCAGGTAACCAGGCTGTACCCAAGCAACTTGTTATTCGTTCGTTGGGAGCTAACAATAACCCTACGCAACTGGCCCATGGAACCTCAATATTTAATTTAAAAGGTAATATACCGATAGCGGAGCATATTCAATTAAATAGAAACGTCCGTATTTATGATTTGCCGACAGCATTAATTTACAGCTCTGCAAGCATCTATACTCATAATGCCATTGATGCCAGGACCGCTTTGTCAATGATACGTGACGCCTCGGAAGTGCTACCATTATTACTGGAAAACGGACATACTATTCTTGCAGGCCGTTTGGCTGGAGCTTTTCGGAACATTGAACGCAACCGCATAGCAGACCAAATTATAGAAACATTTAAGCAGGCGGATTACAATATACGTGAAGAAGATCCTTTTGATGCGAAAATCCCCCTTAGTCTTCCTCCTAGGGAAAGATCGCCATATGCCAATAGGATTCGATTGATGTGGCAGCAGATGCGGGAGGTAATTATCGAACGATTTCCAAAAGCCCCCGGTTTACCAACAGATGTAAATTCCTATCTGGCAGATGTGGATACCATTTATATAACCGATGCATATCATTCCCTGTCTATTGAGCGCTATAGAGTTACACCAGCACTGATTGCAAAGGTAAGCAGTGGGCAATGGGATTTAAAACAGAATGAAGAAGACCGTAAGCAGCGCGATGCCATGGCTGCCAGGGGCTATTATCAGGCTTTTCTAAGTGTGAGGGAGAGCATTAGTGTTATAATAAAAGGAACGAATTCTGGTATGCAGCTTGATAGAGACCATGCGAAATGGTACAGAGAACTTTTCGACCCTAGCGTGGCAGCAGGGTTGCTTAATGCGTCGGATCTTGCGGGCTACCGTGGACACCAGGTCTATATTGGAAATTCGCAGCATGTGCCTTTAAGCGTTGATTCGATGCGGGATGCTATGCCTGTCCTTTTTGAACTTTTGGAACAGGAACAGGAAGCTTCGGTACGAGCAGTACTTGGTCATTTTGTATTTGTTTTCATACATCCTTACATGGACGGGAACGGGCGGATGGGACGCTTTATTATGAATGCAATGCTTGCATCAGGAGGTTATCCGTGGACTGTCATTCCCGTTGAAGGCCGCGAGGAATATATGCAGGCTTTGGAGCAGGCGAGTGTAGGACAGGACATAGCACCCCTGACCGACTTTATAGCAGGACTCGTAACTGCGAGTATGCAGGGTAAAGCAATTGCCGCTCTTCCTATAGGTGACCTATGATCACGGCAGCACTCCCAAAACCATATAATACAAACCTTTTAAATAGTTCTATGAAGTTCACGCATTCAAATGTAAACTCGGCTTGCCGCTTATGCGATTAGTGATTGTGTCTGTTGTGAACATTGACGATTCCGTTTAGAAAAGCGGTGTTAGAGAAAACAATGTCACAACAAATTTTTTGAACTTTTACTTCAAAAGTTATTAAAAGGAAAGGGGCTATAATGCCCCTTCATCTGCGAAGGAGTAATATCCCTCAGTAGTTACGATTACATGATCAAGAACTGGGATGTCAAGAAGGTGCCCTGCTTGAACTACTTTTCTGGTTATATCCTTATCTGCCTGGCTGGCGGTAAGGTTTCCCGATGGATGGTTGTGAGCCATTATAATGCCCGAAGCGTTGGACTTTAATGCTGCTGCAAATATCAGGCGAACGTCAACGACAGTGCCGCTGGTTCCTCCTGTAGAGACTTCGAAAATTCCCAAGACTTTGTTGCCTTTGTTTAATAAAAGGATTTTGAACTGTTCGACGAATTCAATTTTGTCCATATTCCAGGCTTCTAATAAGATGGCATAAGCAGATGCTGATGATTTTATCTGCGGACGCTCTGAAGGCTTCACAGCGGTTCTGTAAACTAGTTCAATTTCTGATACGGTTTCCCATTTGTTTTTAACTGAAGTTTCCATGATTTCTAATTTTTTAAGATTTATTATGGAACATCCACCGGAAACGGGTAAGCGAGCGCAAAAAGCAACGCAATAAAGTACAGCGCGCTGTACATTTATGGGGGAATTTTTTGCGGCGAATCGCAACCGCGTTGCCGAACTTTGTGAGAGAATTAAGCGATAAAATTATACACTGACTTGTGTTGCCAGAGTTGGAACGCCTCGAAATATCGTTGCAATTGAATCTACTATCTCTAAATGAAGAAAAGGTGACTTTTGTGTTCTAAAATTAAGTGGCTGAAAAACAGTAGTTTAAATTTTAGGATTGCTTATTGGTTCTGATATATCAGCAACGGTGTATTGAAATATCAATCCAAAAAACAACAAGCATGAAAAATTTAGCTATCATTTTAATTTTTGTAATACAATCGATTTATACATATGGTCAAAAAATTGATAATATGGCCTCATTTCGCGATATCAATAGCGACAGTTATTTTCGGTTTAACTTTGATAATGATTATTTTACGTCTTCTGATAAGGATTACACAGGAGGCTATAGTTTTGAGCTGGTATCGCCAATTTTAAAACGAAACCCGGCAAATTATCTGTTACTGAAACCCAGTGGAAAGCACATTAAATATGGAATAGCCTTTGAGCAAATCGTTTTTACGCCGGAATGCATTAAAAGTTTTGATGTGCAGTTTGGAGACCGGCCTTACGCAACGGCGGCGATGCTAAAAAGTTTTGCGGTTGCCATAGACACTGTTGCAAAATCCCGCCTCACATCGTCAATCAATATCGGCTGGCTGGGTCCGGGGGCTTGCGGCAAAGAAATGCAAACCGGGATACACGATGCAATTAACTACACCATACCAAGAGGCTGGTGCTATCAGATAAAAAATGATCTTGTGCTCAACTATGAACTCAGCTATGAAAAGCAACTTTTGCGGTACCGCAATTTATTATCTATACAGGCTAACAGCAGCGTAAAATTAGGGACTCTATATACTAATGGCGGTATTGGATTTAGTACTACTATCGGTCTAATCAACAGTCCTTTTTCGCCAAATCATAGTAAAAAAGGATTTTGTCTCTACTTATACTCCCAGCCTCTGGTGAATATTATCGGTTATGATGCAACACTTCAAGGAGGGATCTTCAATCGCGATAGTCCGTATACTATTGCCGCCGGCTCATTAAAAAGATTTACCGCGCAGCACAATTATGGAATAGTGCTTCAAACCAAAAGTTTGTATTTTGAATATTCGCGAACGGCCATCACCAAGGAATTTGATTCTGGAAGATCATCGAAATGGGGCGGGATAAAATTTGGAGTTAAGATATAAAAAGATCTTTAAAAAAGAACTGGCAACAGCGCTTTCAAATCAACACAATATGACTTGGATTTAAGTTACAGCGGACAGCGGCAAGACAAGGTGAAATAAAGCTTGGGTTTAAAGTAGGCTTGCGCTTTAAGATCTTGTGTTCTATTGTTATCTGACGTTTGTGATGACGCATAAAACATCAGAACGGGCATGGTCATTATTTCAGGAATTTCTTGATGTTTTCTGCAAAAAATAAAATTGCCATTGCAGGCATTTGAGATCTAGAAAATTCACGGCGGGTGTCAGGACACCGGTTTCAATTCCGCATGGGATTTGATAGAAGTCTTTTTTCCAAAGTATGCCATGCTATTTACGCCCAGGTAAATATTTACAATCTTTAGGGTTATAGTCCATATAAAATGCGCTTGTACTAGCTAGAAAATGCGTTCCCCTCATTATTAACTTTAGCCATTCGAGAGATTTGCATTACGTAGATTTGTGACCAATAATTTCTAAGATTTGGATTACTTTGAATATGTATTTGTGCGATTTAGCTCATCTAAATATATTTTTGTTAAACATATAATTATATGTTTTGCGTGGGCTGGAATTGTATATCTCAAGGTATATTTCCTTTCTTGATTACCAAGAGGTAGGCAATAATAGTTGCCCAATCAGGTCTGGAATGAGTGTACAGTTGCCGGCCAACGAGGCCCTAAAAATTTATCTTAGGATTTATATTATTCGTCGGCACGAAACTAACTCCGGCAAAAAAATTTAGAAACTTCAATCACGATAATTTTAAATCAATATTGATTTAACACTATAAATTACTTAATACTATTAAAATATTACCTAATCAGGCTGAAGTGAGCCCTGAACTCTTTCTGGATCCCGAATTCAGTATATTCTACTAAAAACCAATAATCGGATGCTGGTAGGTTATAGCCGTTATAAGTACCATCCCATCCCTTTCCATGCACGCTAATTTGTTTTAACAATTTTCCGTACCTATCAAATATGAAGGTATTAGCATTAGCATTGTTTCGCAGCGGAAAAAGGTTCCAGAAGTCATTGTAACCATCATTGTTTGGGGAGAAAAAGTGCGGGTATTCAATTGTCTGGTAAAGGGGAAGAATCTCTACTATAATTTTGGCAAGGGGACCTTCGCAGCCTTCGATGCTCTGGCTTACATAGTAGGTAATAATTCCTGAAAATTGGGTATTGGGTAATGGCGGCTGATTGAGTAGCACGAATTGGCTATCATACCAGTTTAGCGCGATTCCACTAGCGGCCAATGGTAAAGCTGTATCGTTTAAGTGATAGTAAATATTTAAGGTAGTGTCGGGTGCTAATGGTGTTGGCTTAATAATCACAGTGACAGCCGCACGTTCACTTTCGCACCCATCAATTGTTTGACTAACAAACCAAGTAAAAGTTCCAGAAACCTCAGAAGAAGGAATGGGAGCTAGCGAGCTTCCAAGACCCCCAGTTATATTTGAGTACCATAACAAATTAGCGCCCATTGCTGATAAGGCGACAGTTTCACTATCCTCACAGTATTCAGAAATGCTCCCTAAAACAGGAGGTGCTGGTCGTGGCAAGACACGGACCGTGATAGCAGAACGCGTGCTTTCACAGTTTGAAATTGTTTGCGATACGTAATAGGTCGAGGTTCCGACTGATGCAGTTGATGGAGTGGGGGAGGTCGAACTTCCTAATCCTCCAAAAGAGCTGTTATACCAAAGCAATTGGTTACCTGGAACATTGAGAGCAGATGCTGCCTCATATTGACAATAAACGAATTCTAAGGGCGCGGGTGCTGGAACCGCGCTTGTATTGATGATGACAGGTACAATACCAGATACACACCCTGTGGTATTCCTTATTTGAATTGAATAATTTCCTGCTGCAAGAGGCGGCGAAATATTCGACGCACTCCAATTTATACCTCCGTCGAAACTATAAGATGATGCAATGGTGGTAATAGTGATACTTCCATTTCCGCTGCAATTGTCGGGTGTGGTTTGGTAATCGGGGTCAGCTAAAGATCCAGGTATATAAGGGAGATTTACTGACTTAATAAATGAACTACAGCCCGCCAAATCTTTCACAGCGAGTCCATAATTGCCGGAGCTTAATCCGGTGAGCTGTGGTGACGATTGCCAGGTTGCCCCGGAGTCAAAACTGTACTGATCCCCAGCCGTAGTTATAGTGATACTTCCCGGTTCACAACCCTCGGCTATCATTTGATATTGCGGATAAAATTGTAGAACTGTTTGATAAAGTGTGACATTTACTATAGTAGATATGCAGTTTCCCGGATATTTAAAAGCAATTGAATAAACGCCTGCGCCAAGTCCACTAAGCGTCGGATTTGATGTCCAGGTCACACCTGCATCAAAACTGTATGAAAGGGCTGGTGTAGTTGTTATTGTAATACTCCCGTTATTAGTGCATCCAGGAGGGATAATTGTATACGCAGGGCCAGGTAGATATTGCATAAGAAATACATTCATGGGGTCAGAGATGCAGCCCGCCGAGTCTTTGATGGATATAGGGTATGTGCCAGGACCTATGCCACTAAGTGTTGGTGTGTTTTGCCAAGTAATTCCACCATCAAAACTATATTCAGCTGCTCCTGTTGTGATTGTAATGCTGCCATTATTTCCGCAAGTTGGATTAATAATATTATTGGTTGGATTCGGTAGAAATTGCTGTCCAACATGAGCAGTAGCAGGAAATGATGCACATCCTGCGGAGTCTTTAATCATAATATTATAATCTCCCCCGTTGACTTGTGTGAGTGTATTGTCGACTGTCCATGTAGCACCTCCGTCAAAACTAAATTGCGTGCCTGGCGACGTAATAGTAATAGTACCAGTTGGACCACAGGTAGCATCAGTCACATTGAACAAAGGTGAGGGTAGATAAGCAGGTGTTTCCAGTACTACTGCACTTGCACCTGAAAGGCATCCTGAGTTATATCTAACTTTGATAAAGTAGTTACCAGGAGGCAGATTATTTTTTACTGGATTTGTTACCCATGTCACCCCGTTGTCAAAGCTATATAAATCGGCAGCCGTACTAATTGAAATTGTTCCATTGATGTAGCACGTTGGAGGAGTAATTGAGAAATCTGGTCCTTGCATAATGTTAGTCACAGTATATGGTATGCTGATATAACAATTTCCACCGTTTGAAACCTTGACGGTGTAGAGTCCAGTACTGTTTGGTGGAACAATATAACTTGCCGACGTTGCGGCGGTAATTGCAACTCCCTCCAAATACCATTGATAAGTGGCTGTGCTACTTAAAGGAACAGCAGCGACTGCCGTAAGAGTTAGATTTCCGGTACAATAATTTCCCGCTGCCTCTATGTTCACGCCAAATACGGCAGCTTCATTTAAGATTAGGTTATCATATAAAAAATAAGGTGAGCAAAAATTATCTATTGAGGTATCTATTGCATAACTGTCAGATAGAGTTTCCGGTGACCCTATCATCACAGCTTGAATGGTAGTATCCGGTGTAAAGGTTATGGTAAGCTTTCCCCACTTAGCCGCAGGATTGTAATACGCATATCCTAAAATTTCCCATGAGCTATCTGTATCGTTTGGATTTAACCAAGTTGCAACTGGCAAATTCTGACAATTAGAGCTTCCGTAAAGTGTGATATTTATAGGGTCATATGTGATTCCCGGATGTGTGCATGCACTCTGATTACCCGCGTTTATTGGCAATGCAGCTATATCAAAAGTTAATTGATAAATAGTGCCAGGAGTTAGAGGATTTGTCAAACAACGGCCAATGTACTCCCTGTAGATTGTATGGATATAACCGCCCACAATTCCCTGACCATCGGGAAATGGCACCAACCCAATGTCTGGCACGGCAGTAGCAACATAGCCACATGTATTCAGATAATCTGTTGAAGCATCCGTTACTTGATCCCAGCCGGTACAAAGTTGTAATTCGCCAAAATTACTTGGGCAAATGCTAAAGTCCTCAAAAGACGCATTTGGGATAATGGAGGATATATTGGTAGTAGCGCACAAACATTCTGCATCATTAAGATCGACATTCCCATCACCATCATCATCAATACCATTGTCACATATTTCCTGGCTGAAGCAGGTACCCGAAAATAAAATCAGTAGAAGCATTATTTTTTTCATAGTTATCTTTTTAGAGTAAAATGGGATCTATATTCCTTTTGTAAATCGAATTCACTATACTTTACCAAAAACCAATAATCAGAAGCAGGTAAATCATGTCGATTATAAGTGCCGTCCCATCCACGTTCATTAGAGTGGATTTGTTTCAACAATTTGCCATAACGGTCAAAAATATAAACCGTTGCTATCACATTGTTTGCTGGTGGATAAATGTTCCAGGTATCATTATAGCCGTCTTCATTCGGCGTAAAGAAAACCGGATATCCTATTTCCATATATAATGGCGCAACAATTATATTTATTGCTGTAAGTGGACTTTCACAGCCATCAACAATCTGGCTAACATAATAAACCAATGTGCCGGAAATATTGGTTAGTGGCACAGGTGCTTCAGCTAACTGTAGCCTATTGTGATCATACCACAAAAGCTGCGTCCCTATAGCACTGAGTTGTTGGGCAGGGCTGTTGAGGTCATAATAAATTAAGTTCTGCGTTAAAGGTGCCGAAGGAGTTGGTTTGATGATTATTTTTATCTCCGTACGATCGCTTTCGCAAGTGCCAATAGATTGGCTTACATAATATCGGTAAATGCCTGCTGTTGCAGTTGACGGAATAGGAGCAATCGTATTTGCTGTTCCTCCGGAAGGTGCAGTATACCAAAGCAAATTTGTACCAGTAGCCGTCAATTGTGCCGAAGGCTCATTTTGGCAGTAAGAAACCTCAGCAATTGCTAATGGAGGGGCAGGGACCGGAAATACATTCACGTCCAGTGGTGTACGTGCGCTTTCACAACCATTGATGGTTTGGCTGACATACCAGGTAGTAGATCCAACTATTGCAGTAGATGGGATTGGTGCGGAGCTGTTTCCATTTCCGCCTATAGTACTCATATACCACAATAAATTGATTCCTGTCGCTGTCAATGGGAGCGCGGCAGTATATAAACAATAGTTAATCGGTAGTGTGATTGGTGGATTAACAGTTGCTATAGGGACATTCACCACAACAGAATTTGATTCGCAGCCATTGCTGCTTTTTATTTTAATATTATAGTTTCCTGCGGTTAACGCCAATTGTACATTGCTGTTTCGCCACGTGAGTCCGCTATCAAAACTGTATTGTGAGGCAGGAGATGTAATAGTAATGCTTCCGTTTCCGTTGCAATCAGAAGGCACGACCTGATAAAAAGGATCAGGCAAAGAGGCCGCTACGTGGGTAACTATCGCAGGTTTGGTAAAAGATTTGCAGCCCGAAGCATCTTTGACAACCAAGGAGTAATTTCCAGCCTGAAGATTATTAAATAGTGGGGAAGCCTGCCAGTTAATTCCATTATCGCAGCTGTACAATGCTGCGACAGTAGTAATAGTGATGCTGCCCAAATCACAGCCAGACGGAACAACGGTGAACTGAGGGTAAAAATTCAAAAAAGTATCGTACAGCGTTAATTGTGCAATTGGAGAAATACAGGAGTTCACATCCTTATATGCAATACCGTAAATGCCTGCCGCCAAATTGGATGTCGTTGGTCCGCTTTGCCAGCTCAGACCGCCATCAAAACTGTAAGCAGTAGCACCCGAAGTGGTAACAGTGATACTCCCCTGCGCATTGCAGCCCGGAACTACGTAAGTATAAAGAGGTGTGGCAATGGTATTTGTGAAACTCACAGGCACATTATCCGAAATACATCCCTGTGTATTTTTAATCGCCAGCTGGTAGTAACCAGGACTGAGATTTGTTAGATCGGGGCTCAAACTCCAGGTGATGCCGCCGTCAAAACTGTATTCAGCCGCCGGAGTGGTAATGTGGATTTCTCCAATATTGGTACAACCGGGATTAATGGAAGTATAGGTAGGACTTGCCAGGAAATCACGCCCAACGGTAACATGGGCAGCGTCCGAAATGCAGCCGCTGGAATCCTTTATTTTCACACTGTAAAGGCCATCATTAATGTTTAACAATTGGGGAGTGGTGCCCCATGATAATCCGTTATCAAAACTAAACTGTACAGCTGTGGTAGTCACAGTAATACTGCCGGTGGCACCACAAACTGCATTTATAGTAGTATAAAGCGGAGCTGGTAAATAGACTGGCACCGGAAGATTCACAGCTGCCGAACCTGAAACGCATCCCGACCTATATCTTATTTTTACCGAATAAGTACCTGGTGCAAGATTGCTTTTTACAGGATTAGTGGTCCATGTCGAGCCGCCGTCAAAACTGTATTCGTCAGCAGCAGTTGTTACCGTGATGCTGCCATTGGTGCTGCAGGTAGGGGCAACCACCATTGTGTCCGGACCGGGCATAGTACCGCTGACGGTATACCGCGGACTAATAAAACAATTGATGCCATCTGTAATTTTTACCGAATAATTGCCAATACCCGATCCGTTAGATGAAATAAGATACGAACTACCTGCCGCCCCTATAATTGCAACACCATCATCGTACCACTGATATACCGCAGATCCGCTAATAGGTATTTCAGGATGGGCAGTCAATACAAGCGTGCCTTCACAATAATTTCCGGAGGCAGTAACATTTACTGCAAAAAGCGAGGATTTATTCAGGATAAGATTATCATATAAAAAATAGGGACGACACTGGTTAATAGAAACATTATACGTGTCGGTAGTAAACTCAGGGCTTCCAAGAATGACACCGTTGATATCTATGGGAGGCGTAAACGCAATCGTGAGTTGTCCCCATTGGTTAACAGGTAGATAGTAGGCAGATCCAAGGACGATAAAAGGCGTACTACTGTTTGGCTGAACGAATTGTGGCAAAGGCATATCCGCGCAATTACCCGATCCATATAAAGTCAAATCAATTGGATCAAAAGGTGTGATGCAGGAGTTCAGTCCCGAATCTACAGCGATATTAAAAGTAAGTTGGTATGTGACCCCAGCTTCTAATGTGTTGAGTAAACAGCTTCCGATAAATTCTGTTCCGCCACCGACTATTTGCCCAATGATCCCATTACCGTCAGGAAAAGGAAATGGCACACTGTTACCGAGAAAATTACAGTCAGCAGGATTTATATAATCAGGCGATAACTGGTTTGCTTCAATCCAACCCGTTGCAACAAGCGGGCCGTCCCAGGTAGGACAACCGGAGAAAGTTTCGAAAGATGGGTTAGGAATAACCGAACTGACAACTGTTTGATTGCACGTGCAATCAGGATCATTCAGGTCGGTCAAAGCATCGTTATCATCATCAATCGCATTATTGCAAATTTCCTGGCTGAAGCATGCGCCCGAAATTAAAAATAAAAGTAACAGTAAATTCTTCATTATTTTTGTTTTAAGCGGGCATCAGCGCGACACTACGCTAAAGTTTTGGAATCAAGATAGTCCGCAGGATGCCAGTCAAAAAAGTGAGATTGTGTAAAGCTTGATAGAAATTTAACCGCAACTTAATTAATTTCGCAACAGCTGTTTTCAAATTGATAGGAAAAGTGAATGGAATAAAGGCGACATTTATACAATTAAACGTGACTATTTATTCTTAACTATTTGAATATTAATAAAATATTATATGTTTTAGGCGCTGTTCGGATGACGTATATTTGCTGGTTCTTAAAGATGGAAAAATGAAATCAGCTGCTAAAATTATTGATACAATCATTACATTTACACAATTAATAAATGACGAATTTCTCCAGATGCGATTAAAGTCCGGAACCTATAAAATCTTTTGTCTTTTGCTGCTTTGCATCTTTTGTTCGCCTGTAAAATCGCAAACCAGAACTTATTGCGATTCACTGATCAAAAGCGGACTACGTGCGAGGGCTCAAAATGACCATGTAAAATCCATTGAAAAGCTTACGAAAGCAAGAATCCTGGCAGAAAAAAAACATTGGGAAAAGCAAACATACGATGCGATTTTTGGTCTAGGGATCAATTATTATGACATGCTTGATTATGGCGAATCGCTTAACTATTTCCTCGAAAGCTACATGATTGCGGTAAAAGAGTTGCGGCCAGAAGACGAAATTGCTTCTTTGAACAATATTGCCAATCTGTACACTAAACAGCAAAAATATGAAAAGGCCAAAGAATACTATAAAAAAGCGTTCGAAACCGCTACCGATAAAAATATAGATTCGAGGAAAGGGCTCCCATTAATGAATATCGGTTATATCTACAATTTAGTCCAAAAACCACTGAAAGCCCGTCCGTACATTATACAATCGATGCCGTATCTCAAAGGTGAATCTCTTGTGGCTGCCAAAATACTGCTGATTGAAAACGATTTATTACTCGGAAATTCTGCTGTAGCACGGGAAAAGGCATGGGCGCTGTATCATGATTTTCCTAATCCTTCGAAAGAGGATGTTGATGTTTATTTGTATGTTATTATTTCCAAAAGTTATCTGAGCGAACAAAATTTTCTGCAAGCAGAGAAATTCGCTTTAAAAGTACTAGAACGTAAACCACCATTAGATAAGAAAAAAGAGGTATTTGAACTGCTGGCTGACATTTACCGCAGGGCAACGTCATTTGATAAGGCCTTACAGTATAAAGATTCTATTATTATAGTCGACAGAAAACTCGACGATATCAAAAACGGGAGTTTGTTTGAAAATAATAAGGTCAAGTTTGAGATCCAAAACTACAAAAATCAGATCAGCGTTAAAGAAGAGAAGCTGACTGCCGAACGAAAGATATTTTTCTCGGCCATTTTAGTCATTTTGGCGCTAATTATTATAACAGCGTTGGTTCTTCGGCAGAAGAAAATTATTGCCGACCGCAACCATCATCTGGTCGAATTGAACTTTGAAAAAGAAAAAAGTAATAACCTTTTATTAGAGAAACAGGTTTCTGACGCCCTGCTCGAACAGGAAAGGCTCAAAAACGAGGTAGAAACACGCAACCGCAAACTCTCCGCAAAAGCACTTTATCTTTCAGATCGCAACGAACTTATTGAAGAAGTTGTTTCCTATCTATCTAAAAAGCCGAAGCTCTCGAAAGATCAAACACTTGCCAACCATTTACAATCACTAAAATCGCATCTTCGTGCCGACAACGAGTGGAATAGTTTTATCATTCATTTCGAAGAGGTCAATCGCGGTTTCTTGAACCGCCTTAAGGAATTGCATCCTTCACTAAATTCAAATGACATTAAGTTTATAGCCTACATATACATGAACTTAAGTATAAAAGAAATTGCGTCCATCCTTAACATCACTGTTATGGCCTGTAAGAAGCGAAAAGAGCGCCTTTCGGCAAAAATGGGAATTTCTAGAGAAGAAGAATTATTTGATTATATATCAGTTCTTTAGATTGTAGTTGTCGCTCAAATTATCGTTTTTTGTCCCTTTTTTTACATTTATTTATTTTTCAGTATTAGAAATTACTTACAATTTTTTTCTAATGTTGCGGTATATCTATGAATAAATCATATGGTTAATGTGGGTTTTCATTTATCAGATAATTCACCCGGATTTATGATGATACAATTGGAAACTCTAAACGCAAATAACTAACCCAACTAAATTTATTATGAAACAACGATTACAATTAACAAAAGTACTTGCAATACTTTTACTACTCTTCGGGCCCGCGTTGCATGCGCAGTGGCAAAACGGGCTATGGATTGAAAAACAAGCTTATAATTTAGTAGATTCAGGAGTTATGGTCGATTATAATTCTGGAGCACCGATCCTAAATTTCGGATATCCCCTTTATGTTTTAGAGGGTTCAGCGACTATTTCAGACGCCGCAGGACAGTTGTTGTTTTTTGCGGGAAGCAATACAATTTGGAACCGCGATAAACAAGTTATGTTAAATGGCGATAATTTAATCTCAGGAGACCAGAGTTCAACGCAATTTGGTGTTTTCGTTCAAAAGCCCGGCGACCCTAGTATTTATTATTTATTTAATGTAAGTACAACTCCATCGACATCTACTCCAAATGCAGGTTTGGTATACTCTGAAATCGATCTGACACTCGACGGTGGACTAGGAGGCGTAACAGCAAATAAAAATATAATCCTGGACGCAAATGTTGGTGTGGAAAAGATAACAAGTGTTTATCACGCCGATGGACAACGTGTATGGATCATTAGCCACAGACTTGGAAGCAATGAATTTGTTGCGTATTTGGTGTCTGCGGCTGGTATCAGTACCACCCCTGTAATCAGTGCTTTAGGAAATTTGTATCCGGGACCGGATCCTGCTAATGAAAGTCTTCCTAACTACTGGGGCGGCGCTGGACAAATGAAGGTTTCGCCCGACGGAAGCAAACTCGCAGCAAGTATTCTTGACGGTCCAAATAAAGGTGTAGATTTATTTGATTTTAACAACGAGACTGGAGCAATTACAAATGCCAAACATATTAGTGGCTTTAATGGATGGCCATATGGAATAGAGTTCTCCCCGAACAGCAAATTTCTGTATGCATGTAATCCTGACGGTGCCTATAGTAACGGCGGATCGATAGGACAGTATGATGCAACTCTGACTACCGCAGAGGCTGTGATGGCCTCTAAAGAAATTGTCGTGCAGATTACCAGTCCATGGGCCGGTAACGGCGGATTAGTTCTTTCTCCTCTTGGGCGTATTTATTCCAAAGATGTTGGCGGCGAAGCGACAAACGTGATCAACAACCCAAATAACTTCGGCGCAGCTGCAGGCTTTCAAGCGGGAGCGCTTCCAATGAGTTACGGAATTGCTATGCCCACTTTTAACCAAACTTATTTTGCCTCTGGTATATTGGCGAAAGAAGTGTGTCCGCTTACTGTTGACTTTACTTTGCTGCGCATTCCCGACGCGACTTCGGTCGATTGGAATTTTGGCGATCCGGCAAGCGGAGCAGCAAATATTTCAAATGTTGCTTCACACATCTTTAGCAGTGCCGGAACGTATACCGTTAACGCAGTAATTACAAGTAACGGCGCGACACAAAACGCTTCGGTACAAGTGACGGTAACTTCCGGAAGTACCATTACGCTTGCAAATCTTTCGAAATGTTCTGAATCAGATGCGACGCTAGTTCCGGAGTTTGACTTTAGCGGACAAACGGCAGCGATATTGGCTGCTTCTCCGATTCCGGCAGATGTTTCCGTAACTTATTACACAACTCCGGAAGCAGCAGCAAGTGGAACCGGAAATATTACCGCTACGACCGCTTTTCCTTCTACCGGACAAACCATTTATGTGCGGATTTCAAATGCCGTTACCGGATGTTTCAGTGTGGTGTCGTTTCAGCTAATCGTCGCACCAATTCCGGTGGCCGCTGCTGCCGGAAATCTCGAAACTTGTGACACAGGCGTACTCGACGGTTTTGCGTCTTTCAACCTTACGCCACAAACTGCTGCAATCCAGAACGGACAGACAGGAACTGCGGTAACGTATTTCAGGTCACAGCCGGAGGCAGATGCCAACAGCAATGCGATCACGACGATCGCCGATTTTATTTCGACTTCAAATCCGCAGACGATAATTGCGAGAATCAGCAACACTTCAATGGACAGCTGTTATGATACGACTTCGTTCGAGCTTCGTGTGACGGCTCCGAATTTGCTTGACAGCGGACTCAAAATTGTAAGCTGCAGCCCAATTGACTTAAATGCTGTTGCTACCGATATCAGCGGAACGCCAACACTTAGTTTTTACACGACAAATGCAGATGCGATTGCAAATACCAATGCCATTGCAAATCCGGCAGCTTATACTTTTGAAGGTGCTTCAGGAACAGTTTACGTCCGTGCCGAAGATGCTTCAGGCTGTGCCGATGTTGCAGCAGTAGCAATCGTGAAAGACAGCTGTGAAATCCAAAAAGGCATTTCTGCAAACGGTGACGGTCTCAATGATGTGTTCGATTTGGACGGTTATAATGTGACAAGCCTTGCGATCTTTAACCGCTACGGAACAAAAGTTTACAGCAAGACAAATTATACAAACGAATGGGGCGGACAGTCTGATAAAGGCGACGAACTTCCGGACGCGACTTACTACTATGTCATAGAACGCGCAAACGTGCCGGCAACAACCGGATGGATCTACGTGAGCAGGAAAAACTAGTTTAACTAAGGAAGACAGCTTACGTGCGACGGCACGCCGGGCAACTTTTTACATAAAAATATAAACCAATGAAGAAAATATATTTTACGGCATTATTAGCATTCATCGCGGGCGTCGATGCCTTTGCACAACAGGATCCCAATTATACACAGTACATGTATAATATGAGCGTGATCAACCCGGCTTATGCGGGCTCAAAAGAAGGCATTTCAGGAGGATTGCTTTACAGAAAACAATGGGTAGATATCGAGGATGCACCGGAAACGGCTACATTTTTCGTTCACAGTCCTGTTGGTAAAAACGTCGGACTCGGACTATCGGCAGTGACTGATAAAATTGGCCCGGTGAAGGAAACCAATATTTATGCAGATTTCTCGTATACGTTAAATCTGGGTGGTGATTACAAATTAGGGTTCGGGGTGAAAGCCGGAGCCACAAAACACAGCATCGATTTTAACACGATCTATCCAACGTTGCCTAACGCCAATGACGGCGTGTTTGCGGGCGGAAATCCTGAAGAGACTTTCGTCAACGCCGGAGCTGGTTTGTTTTTCCACAACGAGAAATTTTATGTGGCACTTTCGGTTCCGAATATGCTGAAAGCCAAATACCTTTCGTATGACGGCACCAATTACGGCTCTGAAGAAATGCATTATTTCCTTACCGGAGGTTATGTGTTCGACCTGAATCCAAACTTAAAATTCAAACCTTTTGCGATGCTGAAATCGTCGTTCAACGCACCAACTTCAGTAGATGTGTCGGCAAATTTCATGTATGTGGAGCGTTTTGAGATCGGTGCGACTTACAGGCTCGAAGATTCGTTTGGCGGAATGGTCAATTTTGCCATTACACCATCAATCCGCATTGGTTACGCCTACGACCATATCGTATCCGACCTGAAAGCACAAACTTCAGCTTCGCACGAATTTTTCCTGCTGTTCGACATCAGTGCTGCGAAAAAAGTATCACGCTCACCAAGGTATTTCTAACATAAAAGTTTAACACGACAATGAAAAGACTCTATATCTATTTAAGTTTTATGGCCGGTACCGTGCTGCTGAATGCACAAAATAAGGATACCGCCGCCGCCGACAAACTTTACAGCCGCCTCGAATATGTGGATGCTGCGCAGGCCTATCTGAAACTCACCGAAAACGGGAAAGGCGATCCCTATGTTTACAAACAGCTTGCCGACAGTTATTACAACGTATTCAATGCCGCTGAAGCGTCAAAATGGTATGCACAGGCGACCGCGACTTCTCAGGACGCTGAAACCTATTACCGTTATGCGCAAATGCTCAAAGCCGAAGGCAAATATGCCGAAGCCAACAAACAAATGCAAAAATTTGCTGCCGCAGCACCTTCAGACCAGCGTGCGGTTGCTTTTAAACAGGATCCGGATTACCTGCCTAAATTAAAAAGTCAGCATAAATTGTTCGACGAAAAACCGCTTGCAATCAACAGCGACAAATCAGATTTTGGTGCGTTCCTGGCTTCGGATAATGTGTTGTATTTTGCTTCGGCAAGAAATAAAGCGCGTAAAACATACGGCTGGAACGAAGAACCATTCCTCGATTTGTATCAGGCTACAGCCAATGCCGACGGGACCTTTACGGAACCAACAACGGTAAACGGAATCAACAGCCAGTTTCACGACGGACCGGCAACACTCAGCGCAGATGGCAATACGATGTATTTTGCAAGTGAAAGTTTTAAAGAGAACGAATTTGTAAAAGACAAAAAGAACAAACTTAAAATCGGACAGGTGTATTTGTACAAAGCGACCAAAAACGGCGACAGCTGGAGTAATATCACAGAACTTCCGTTCAACGGTTCCGCTTATTCTTCATCAAATCCAAGTCTGAGCAAAGATGGAAAAACATTGTATTTTTCATCAAATCGAGCAGGCGGAATTGGTGGAAATGACATTTGGAAAGTTGCTTTAAATGCAGATGGTACTTTTGGAAATCCTGAAAATCTGGGTACTTCGGTAAATACAGAAGGCAACGAAAGTTTTCCTTTTATTGCCGACGACAACAGGCTTTTCTTTGCTTCGGACAGTAGGAAAGGTTTCGGCGGACTCGATGTTTTTGTAATCGATTTTGCAAAAGGTTTGGCTGCAGCCAATGTTGGCGCGCCGGTCAATACGTCGAAAGATGATTTTGCCTTCAGCTTCAACACGGCAAAAAATATCGGTTTCTTTTCGAGCAACCGCGATGGCAATGACAACATCTATCACGCCACACCGGTTTGTGCTGTCGAATTGCTTGCCAAAGTGACCGATGCCAAAACCGGCAAAGCGCTTGCAAATGTCAAAGTTTCGATTTTGGACGACCGTAAAAATGTGGTTGAAACCAAAACTACTGCCGCCAACGGACAGGTAAATTACACGACCGACTGCAACAAAACCTACACCATACAGGCCGAACTTCAAGGGTATGAAGGCAAGACGTTTCCGGTAGCTGCAACAGCGGGCGGAACGGTCGAAGTCAACGCGTCGCTGCAGCCAATAGAGACCATAGTAACTACTGAGGCTGTAACTTTAAATGAAGTTTATTTCGAATTTAACAAAAGCAATATTACACGCGAGGGCGCTTTTGAACTGGACAAACTTGTACAGGTACTGAATAAATATCCGGAGATGAAGATTTTTATAAAGTCTCACACGGACAACCGTGGTACCGAAGATTATAACCTCGAACTCTCAGGAAGGCGTGCCAATGCGACAGTGCAATATCTGTTGTCCAAAGGAATCGCAAAAACCAGGGTTGGCGGTAAAGGTTTTGGTAAAACAGAACCTAAAATAAATTGTGGTGACAACTGCACGGACGGGCAACATGCTCAGAACCGCAGAAGCGAATTCCTGCAGGTAAAATAGAGATTTGCAAGATTTTTGAATTGGGTAACCCTGTATCTGACCACAATCGGATACAGGGTTTTTTATGTTTTATCCCAGGCCATTCATTTCCATGCTCACAAGGAAACACTTCAAGACTCTGGTGGATTCGATTAAAATTACGCATCAAAACAGCTAATTTTCCGACAGGAATTTCTTTCTGAATTCCGTTGTTGTCAATCCGGTTTTTTGGACGAAAAGCCTGCTGAAATAAGCGGGATCCTGATAGCCGAGTACGTATCCGATTTCTTTTGCCGACAGGCTGGTGTGCACAAGCAGGCGTTTGGCTTCCAATACAATCCTATTCTTGATAATGTCGTTGGGTTGCGAAAGATTGAGTCTTTTGCTGATGGTTCTTTTCTATTAACTATTTGTTCAGGGATTTGCTATCAGCCGTTACCGGACGTGAATTGGATCAGATGAAACCCCAAAAGTCAAATGACGAAACGTTGGGTTTTCCCGAACACCAATTCTCCGCAGCATCGGCCAAGTTGCTTTTAAAACGGGACGTGTCCAAAACTTTTCTGCCGAAAATTTCAAGCCTCCGCTTTTCGGCGGAAGTCACGCAGCACATCATTGAAAGATCCAGGCAAGAAAACACCACCATTCATGCTGCCATTTGCGCGGCGGTGCTGATTGTTTCGCGAAGGCTGCGTCCGGATTGGGCGGCTAAAAAAATTGAAATGATTTCACCCATTTGTTCGAGAAAAGCGCTTGGGCTGGATGACAATTGCGGTTTGAACATCACGACGCATCCGGTGTATTTCGAAGGCGAACAGCAGTTGTCGTTTTGGGACATCGCCGGATTGGCGAAAGCCGGCCTCGCGGGAACCGATACCGTCGAACACGTCGAAAACTACATCTGTTTTTTCCGCAACCTGACCTTTACACAAGATATCCAGCAAATCCTTGAGGTACTGAAAGAAGCTTTTAACCAGGAGATCATGGTCTCGAATCTGGGCCAGGTAAAATACCACACCGATTTTGGTGACCTTAAATTAAAGGCGCTTTACGGGCCAATGGTGCGCTCCGGAAAAGGCAAAGAACAGACAATCGGAGTGATCACAAGCAACGGTTCGCTGTGTTTGACCAATACAAGCGATACGCCGATTGAGGGACTTTTGGCAGCGATGGAAACACTCCTGAAAGCCACTTGCGTGCCGGCACCCGAAACGGTTTAAGTTTAAACTGCCTGTAGAAAAAGATCCGGTCCAATGGGACGGATCTTTTGGTTTAGAAGCGTCAGGATCATTTCAAAGAACGTAGCTTACGCGAAAGCAATTCCCTTAATCTGTCATGCGTAGCGACTCGATGAGTCCGTTTGATATTCCAAAATGAAATTTCATTGTGATCGGACTTCCCGGAAATGTGCCGGAAACTTTTGTGGTTAATGTTCCGTCGTCGCTCGTCCCTTCGTAGGCTAGCGGCTGCCATAACATCTGATATTCGCGGCTTGTTTTTTCGTTCCAGAGTTTAATCGCTGTTTTACCAGAATGAACCTTTCCTTCGTCATGCACAACTGCCGATTCTGAAAAACAATTGGTATATTTTGCGCTGTCATTTTCGTGCTTCGCATCAATCAGCGCTTTCACAACAATTGGTAATTCCATAAGATTGTAATTTAGATTGTTAAGGAGTAAGGATTTGTTTGATGTAAAATTCGGGACTATAGCCATTCTTTGCAAGTACGGGTTTACGAATTGCATACGGAGAAATTTGTCCCTATCGGGAAATGCCGATTAAATTTTTTGGATTTAAGATGAAAAGTCGCTACACGTTGTTGAATTTTCGCAAGCTTTCAGCGGTTTCAATCTTGTTGCATAAGTTCAATTTTAAAGATGCAAAGGTTACAGACTTATTGGAAAGATTTTGAAGAGATTGGAAAAGGCAACAGCGCTTTCAAATCAACACAATATGACTTGGTCTTAAAGTATAGAGGACAGCATGAGTACTAGCTCAGATAATACTTTAGGTTTGATTAGGTAGTCCTGCGCTCCAAGATTTCGGGTTCTGTTGATGTACGCCTGTTGTGGTGATGCAGACAGAATTAAAACTGGTATCTGCCTGATCTGAGGAATTTCTTTGATGTTTTCTAAAAAAACGAAACCATCCATAGCCGGCATATTGAGATCGAGAAAAATTAAATCAGGTGCCAGAATTCCCGTTGTCAATTTTCGCAACGCTTCAACTGGATTTGAAATACAGGTGTGTTTTCCAACGTACGACATATGAATCAGTGCCTGGCCAAAAATTTCACAGTCTTCAAGGTCGTCGTCAATATGTAAAATATGCTTGTATGCCATCTGAAAATTACTCTTGCAAAGGTAGACTTTTTAGCCAGTATAAGCATTTGCGTAAGAAAATTAACAAATCGCCCGGGCTTGAACCGTATGACTATTCAATTGTTTTAGTGGTGTTAGCGCCTACCGGAAATTGCATTATCTTTTTAGTGAAAAATGAGAGCTGATTTGTTTTGTCTCGACAGTATTGTTATTGTTTATTTTATAAATCATGGTAAACCAATAATCTGAAGAAGGAAGCGGTTTTCCGTCATAGATACCATCCCACCCAGGTCCGCCTGGCGCTATTTGTTTCAACAATTTTCCAAAACGATCGTAAATAAAAATTAATGCCGCGGGTTGTTCTTCGGTAAAGCTGAAAATATTCCAGAGGTCATTATAGCCGTCATTGTTGGGGGTAAAAAACTTCGGAAAGGTAAAAATTTTGATATCCTCAAGACCGAGATCCAGGCCTTCGCCATCGCAGGGATCTGCGGTCGAAATATCTTTTACTTTAACGTTATGAAGTCCGGGCGTGACATTCGAGAATACATTGTCAGATTGCCAGGGTCCATCATCCAAACGGTAAACATACTGCCCGTAGCCTTTTACAAAAATTGTGATCGCTTGATTTTCTTCGAAAGCATTGGTGATGGTGTAACCTGTACCGATGAATGTTGCAGGACCGCTCACTGAAACCGCTACAGTATTTGAACGTTCACTGCATCCATTGGCCGCAGTGGCCATGAGATAGTAATCTCCGGGTTCGGAAGCTTCCAATGTCGGGCCGTATTCGGCGGCCACTGCCTGTCCATCCCTATACCAAATACAATGGTGTGTAACGTCCAGTCCAGAGTTCAGTATTGGTTTGCGTAAGGTATCTCCGGTAATGTAATCTATACAGATTGTTGCCGGTGACAGAACCGGTTTTGGAAGCGGATCAATAAACACTTCGAAACTGGTAAATGACGGACAACCACTTACAATTGTGTTTTCAATCCGTACCCATACAGTGTCATTAAACGGATTGGTATTTTGGTAATGGGTTAAGTCATCGACAGGATCAATTCCTGCTGACGCATTGGCGGAGGTTCTGTAAAAAGTCACCAAATGATCGGCAGCACTTTGAGAACCCAAAACTTGTAAAGTTGCGGGGCTGATATCTGAATAGGCAATTCCGTCGTTGCCCCCTGAATCATCACACTTTTTAAAAATCGAAGTAACCGGGTTTGCAACCGGCTGTGATTCGACCAGCAGTGTTATAATATTTTTTGATTTGCAACCGGTTAAATTGTTGGTGACAATTACAATAACTGATTGGTTTGAAATAATTTCGTTTGTGTAGCTGTCAGGCAATGCAAGTCCCGAATCTACAGCGGTCTGATCAAAATAAAAATCAAAACTGTAAATTGAGATATCCGGATCGGGACTGATTTGGCTGTAATAATCACTAAAAGTAAATGTATGGTAACCACTGCTGTTTGGTTCGCAAAATTTAAGCTTTACATTCTGATTCAGCTTAGGCTCTTGTACTACAGTAAGATTAAAATTTGCAACGGAATAACACTGGGGATAATTTATGTTGAAAATCCTGGCGTAAACTGCACCGTTTCCAGAATTGTAACCAGAAGGGGAAACGATCTCAGTTCCTGCGACTCCTGCTTCTGCAAGGGCGACATTTGAAAAATATAAGACCTTATATATACCGGAATTTTGGCTGCCCATAATCAGCGAATCATTTTGAGATAGATTAAAGGAGGCGGATGTAAGGCCAGAGGCGCAACCCAGGAGATCTTTTTTTCCTGATATTATAGGTGTATTCGCACGGACGGTCTTGAAAGATGTCAAGTCGAAACAGCCGGTGGTTCGATTGGTAACCTTTGAGAAGACAATTTTAAAATCTGCCGAGTGGGTAAGTGTTGTGATTGCATTCCCATTGTTGAGATCGGTAATTGACTCGTAGTAGCTGACTTGGTAATCATTAGGATTTTGTCCGTTTAAAATAGCGTCGTCCTTTAAGGACAGGACAAATGTTGTAGGATCGGCAGTTGTTATGCATGCGACCATATCACTTGCAGCAAACGCCTGTGGGGCTGCCAGTACTTTTATTTCTTTTTCAAGATGTATTACATCGCTGTTGGTATCAATAGTGAAGTCTACAGATGTATAATACGTCCCAGGGGTGAGATATGTATGTGATGGGTTGATACCGGCAGAAGTCATACCATCGCCAAAATTCCAGTTCGCCCCAGTAATGGTCGCATTTATGGATATTGAAAATTGCGTTGGAAGCTCGGCACAAAATTGTGTTGCTTTAATTTCCTGCTGAAAAAATGTTTGTATGAATGGAGGAAGCCCTAACGTCGAACTTCGTCCGGCTAGGGATATCCCCGTCAATTGAAAGTTGCAGGCAGTCCCGGCATTATTCGGGGCATTTATAACTGAGAGGGTCAGTCCGTTGGGAGTACCATTTTTGGTAGCATAAATTTTACCGTCCAGAGCCAGTTGCAACGCTGCGAATGTCCCTGTAGCTATAAGCGTCCTTGAGTTAATTATGGAATTTGGATCTGGAATTGACAAGTCGAACTGGTAGATATCAGAAGAAAATATACTGTAATACAACCGTTTGCTGTCGGGAGAAAACTCAATGCCATATCCGCCGTCACGGCTTAAAAGTAATGGGTTCGATACAATTCCGGTGCTCGAATCAAAATCAAAGAGCTCAATTGATGGTGCAATATTTTGTTTTGCGCTGGCCAATTTTTTTCCGTTTGGGGATGCTTTAAGATAGCCGATGGCCACAGCGGCTCCTGCACCTGTAAACTGCCCCGCCGCACTTACAACAGGTGTTTGATCAACGCCAGTGGACGAAACTAAAAAGGATGTAAATTTATCGCTGTCCATCCGGTGTGTTATAATCCATATTTGCTGACCGTCTGCATGACGGACTGCAGTGATTTTTTCAGCTGTCCGATAGCCAGGATCAAGCCTAATGTTTTTGGCCGTAATTGCACCCATTCCGCCATCGAGTAACATATCTACCTCCGAATAATTAAGGCCGGCGACCGTTCCTTCATGGGCAACTGTAAAAATATAATATTTTCCTGCGTTTGTTGGTGCCGGTATGATCATTGCGGATTGTGTACTTGATACATTACCCAACAATCCGGTTCCATTTTGCATGATCGCATGGTTTTTATTGTACACAGTGGTACCGTCGGTATAGAACTGCAACGCCCCATCTCCATTTGAAATTGCGGCGCAGCCCTCGTTGGTTATAAGCTGTCCATCCAGTAATGCCACAGGAGCGGTATTGTTGAAACTAACCCCAGCCTTATTGCCGAAATACCAGTTCGCCGCTTCCTTTTGCGCAAAGGCTGGACAGCAGCACAACAAGAATATTGACCAATATATGATCATGGACCTGCGCATAAAAAACATATGGTTTTTTGGAATCATCTTTTTGATTTGCAAAAGTTTTTTGGTTGACAAAATAGTTGACACGAATGCTAGTCTTTAGAAACAACAAATTCCAACCTGCGGTTCATTGCATTTTGCTCAGGCGTACAGGAGATGCAGTCAACTTTCGGACTCGATGAGCCGTAGCCTTTTCCCGAGATTCTATAGGGTGCAATCCCTCTTGCAGTAATGTAATCCACTGCGCTCTGCGCCCTTTTGCTGGATAATCTAAGGTTGTATTCCGGCGTACCTACATTATCACTATAGGCATTTACCTGGATAACAATTGCGGGATTTTTTTTCATTTCTACAATAACTTTATCCAAAACATACTTGTTTTCTTCGGTGATGGCACTGCTGTTGAACTCAAAGCGCAGTGACCCAAGATCCAGGATCGCATCCTTCGGACTCAAAGGTTTTTGGATCTCGTGTTGAACAGAGGCTGACACGGGAGCTTCCGAAACACTTTCTGCAAAGCGCGGGATGGTCGTAAAACTGTAAATATCGTCGTTGCCGCTGACTGCATCTCTATCAGAAGAAAGGAATCCACTTTGGGAGCTATCATCGATGTAAAAAGCAAAGTCATCTTTGCTGCTGTTTATGGGTTTACCCATATTAGCAACTCTGCCAAATCCGTTAGCTGTTGCTTGAGCGTAATAAATATCCAATCCACCGAGTCCTGGATGTCCGTTTGAGGAAAAATACAATGTGCCGTCAGCCCCTGAGAATGGAAACATTTCGTCAGTTGGGGTATTAATATCCGGCCCTAAGTTTTCCGGGTTTGAATAGCTTCCATCGGGATTAATAGCTACTTTGTAAAGATCAGTCTTGCCATAGCCACCGGGCATGTTGCTTGAAAAGTAAAGAGTTTGGCCGTCCGCGCTCAAGGCGGGATGTCCTGTTGAATATTCAGTATTGTTGAATGGAAGACTTGTAATATTTTCCCAGACATCTCCATTTCGCTTAGCGGTAAAAATGTTAAGATTGCTTATTCCGGCAGAGTCTTTGCCATAGTTTCCTTTATTGTAATTGATACGGGTAAAGAACATGGTGAGTCCTTCTGGGGATATCGCAACGGATCCTTCATTGTACTTCGTATTTACTGCACCTTCCAAAGGACGTATATCTGTAAATGCTCCATTAGATATATTAGCATAATACAGGTCGGTGGTTGGTTGATTGTTCCATCGATAGATTTGTTTGGAGGCATTTCTAGTTGATGCAAAGTAGACTTTTCCATTATTGATGTATGCACCAAAGTCCGAAAACCCTGTGCTGAGGGTTGTCTTTTCAACGGTAAAAAGCGGTTTTTGCGATAGTATATGCGTTAAGTAATCCGGATTTTCCTGAAATGCAATTGCCCTGCTGTCAGTAGGTGCAGCAGCTGCAAATTTTACAAACCATTTCTGTGAATCATCATATTTTTCGTTCGAAGCCAACATTTGCGCATACCAAAAGTAATCCTCGTTTGAGGTCTTGTGTTCAAGTAGCCTGGCGTACCATTTTTCAGCCTCTACAGGATTTTGGGTCAGCCTGTACGCTTCGGCAAGCTTTTTCTGTACGTAACTTTGCGATTTGGTTGTCTCGGGAAGTTTTAGATACGCGTCAATGGCAGCAATATACTCTAACCGTGCAAAATGCTTGTCTGCATTCTTAGTCTCTTTATTTTGAGCATTCAGGATATTGAGGTTTACCCAAACCAGAACCGCCATAATTATTGTTTGCTTCATGATTTTTTGGTTGTGTTTGTGGTTAGAAATAACGTGGTGAGCGATATACTTTTTTAGCAAATGAAATATCAAAATGCAGAAATATTTCATGAGAAGCTGGTGCCGAATTACCGATATCGGATATAATATGATCATATGCATACCCAATTTGAATTCCCGGAGTTATATAAAAGTTTACAAGTCCACTGACTGAATCGTCTAGCCTGTAGGAGCATCCAATCTCAAATCTATCCATGAAAAGAAAATTTGTGTTTGCATCAAACGAAAGTGGAGATTGGAATGCCGATTTGAGCATAACCGACGGCTTGAACTTTATACTGGGGTTTAATTTAAACACATAGCCTGCTGTTAAAAAGTAATGGCTGGCTTCTGAGCCGTAGGTATTTCCTTCTCTATCAAGATGTTTTGAATGCAACATATTTGGCACAGAAAACGCCACATAATAGTGGCTTGTGTAGTAATAAAACCCGGCACCTGCATTTGCATAGGAATTACTTACATTCGATGAGAATGCTTCATCACCGGATTGAACGGTATTGATATCTATAAGCCCAATTTTCTGAAATGTTAGACCAGTCTTAATTCCAAAGGCAAGGCGATGCTCGCCACCGAGTTTGATCGTGTAGGAGATGTCTGCAAAAAGGTTTTGCTCTTTTACCGGGCCGATCTCATCAGAGATCGCGGAGATGCCAAGTCCTGTTTTCGCACCCAAGGGAGTATGTGCTGCAAATGTGAAAGTTTTGGGTGAGCCTTCGATCCCATCCCACTGGTTTCGGTACATCCCACCTATAGACAGTGCTTCCCTTGAGCCGGCGTATGCCGGATTGATGACGTTCATATTATACATGTATTGCGTATATTGGGGATCTTGCTGGGCCTGCAGTTTAGAAAAGAATAAAAAGAGGATTAGTATGGCGTAATGCTGTTTTTTCATGAGGAGCGTGATGTTTTAGTTTTAATTTTTAGCCTGTAGGTATACCCATTTTGTAACAGCCTGTCCATATTGTGGATGTGGATTTTTGAGTGACGCGACATAAAAATAAGTTCCTGATGGCAAATTGTTTCCATTATTATCCTCTCCGGCCCACTGATTAGAGTAGTCGTACTTTTTATAAACCTGCCTGCCATTGCGGTTAAAAACCTCGAAAGAAGTGATACCGCTTTGTGAAGCCAGAAAACCCAGGTCGAATGTATCATTGATATTATCTCCATTCGGAGAAAATCCTTCAGGCAGGCTACAACCTGTCTTGGTAATTGCTGAAGGCAGAATACTTACGCAACCAGTTGAAATCTGTGTGATCCTGAGGTATATAGTTGCAGTACCGCTTTGCAGAACATATGCCTGTGGATTTGCTACAGGTTCAGTATTTTCCCTGGCGTTTGATTCGCTGGAGTGGAAGCTTACAGCAAATTCTTCTGCCGGTGCACCCAGCCTGTTCAGCAAAACGGTAAGATCAATAGGGGAACATCCGGTGACTTCAAGTTTTTCTGAAACAATTGGCGGAACAACTACCAATAAAAAGTCAGTTGTCGAAAAACAGCCTGAGGCATTATTTTCCAATCTCGCGTAGATACGTTCGCCCATCGAATTGTACTGAGTAAGATCACCTGTGATGGGATTATTTCCTAGTTGCGCGTCGGTATTGTTGGAGTAAAAAGAAATGCTGAAGTCATTGGTTTGTTGTCCGCCCAAGATCGTTTGATTTTGGCTTTGAAGATCGAAATTGTGGTTGCCCACTGTAGTCAAATCACAATAGGTCAGATCGTTTGGTTTATGAGCAACAGGCAAATCATATATTTTTACCTGAGTCACAGAAACCTGGGTTGCATTGTTGCTGACAATCGTTGCAGTAACTGTGTAAATACCAGGCGCTGAAAATTTATGCGATGGCGTCGGCACCGAGGAAGTGTTGTCTGCAGATGCTGCATCTCCAAAATTCCATGCTACCGATGTGATGCCAGGGATACGCAGCAATGAAAATTGGGTCAAGTCACCAACGCATGATGGGCCGTGCAAAATGCCGGATTCAAAATAAGACTGTACAAATCCGGGATATGAATTGTCAGCATTTGCAGCCGTCGTGCCAGCGATTGCATATTGAAATCCGGCAGCAGTACCGCGATTATTGGGGTTGTTGATTACACTGTAATGATTGCGGTTTCCATTGGCGACATAAATCTTGCCATCGGGACCAACCTGCATGCCAAAAAAGGTATCTGAAATATCAGTAATCTCATAAATGATGACTTCTGAATTTCTAATCGCCGCTTCGTTCCCAGAAGTAAGGTCATATTGGTAGAGACGTGTTGGTGACTGGATTTCAGTGGTGTACAATAATTCGCTGTTGGGTGAAAATTCCAAACCCCATAGACTTATAAAAGAACTGAACCGGTCGTCTATAGTGAGTATAGGCGATGAGACCTGGCCGCTCATTGCATCGAAATTAAAAACTTCCAGGACATTTGGCCCGGCTCCTCCCTGGCTGTGTACCAAGGCAATTTTCTTACCGTCGGGGGAGAACTTCATTTGTCCGTCTTTATACTGATTAAATGGCAGACCAACAGCGCTGGTAACAGGAGTTGTTTCGATTCCACTTTCAGTTATCAGGTATGCAACAAATTCATTGTTATGGGCTGCATCTTCATGATTGGCTCTGTGGCCAATGAGCCAGACATTTTTTTCGTCGGCATGGTAGACTGCAGTTAATTTTTCAGCAACCCCGGCAGGGTGGAGTCTTATTTTTCGTCGTTGTGCGATTACATTTCCAAAACCGCTATCCAAAGTCATGTCTACTTCAGAATAGAAAATACCCCCATTAGTATTATTTTTGGCGACGGTAAAAACATAATAAAGATCCGGATGTCCAGGAGCAGGGATCGTAAGACCACTTTGTGTTGCTTGAGCTCCGCTGCCGATCGCATTTCCATTAGGCATTACAAGGTGGTTGCGATTCCATATTTTTTGTCCATCTGTATAAAACAATAAACTTCCTTCTGGGGTTGAGATTGTACCGCCGTTGGTAGGAGCATAGGACATACCGTCTGTGAGTAATTCCGGCGGTGAGGTATTGAAATTAAATCCTCGTGCCTGTCCCATGTACCAGTAGTTGGCTTGTTCGCCGGTCCATAATCCGTTTTGGAATTGCGCATGTATCACAGGGCCTATCAAAAGCAGCAATGCGATAGTGATTTTAAGTGACTTTCTTTTCATTTAAATAAAATTATTGTTGTTTGGATGTCAGGTAGAACCGCGTCAAATTGTAACAATCTGAAGTTTCCAATAGATTTACAATTAGTTAACAAATATGGCAATTAGGCATATAATGGGCCATGAAAACCTTGAAATTACGGGGACATCATGTCAGAAATATGGGGACAATATCACGTGGGCGCTTTTATTCGAATGCTGTACAGTATTAGCAGCGCGTGAAATGAAAAAAGCAATTAATGTATTGGACTTATCTGAATGTATAGAAATTGCATAATTGCCATCTGAATCAGGAGAATTGTAAAATGTATGCATGAAGTTCTTCTGCATCAATTTCAATTTTTTTCGCTATCCTTTGCTTGCGCTTCTTTGCAGCTTCGAGGGTAATGCTGAAAATGTTACAAATTTCCTTTAGGTCTAAATTCATATAGATATAGCATATAAATCGAATGTCTGAAGGATTGAGTTGGGGATGTTTTGTTTTAAGGATACTCAGGAAGGCGGGATTTACTTTTTCAAAATATGCAATAAAATCATCCCATTCGGCATCCGTTTTAAGATAGCTTCGCAACGATTTGATGTGGTTGGAAACTTCTTTATTTTGTGCGATATCAGAAATTTGGCAAATCGAGTTTATCAATTCTTCAATAAGTTCATTTCTTCCCGACAGGTAGAGGGACTTTGCACTTAACTTCCGATTTTTCTCAGCAATAGTATTTTCAAGGTTTTTAAGCTCTAGAATGACAATTTTCTGTTCATTTTCGGCAATTATCTTTCCTTGCTTTTGCTTCAGGATGTTATTTTTTAAAATTCTGTAAATAAAGAAGAACAACAACACGCTAAATAGGAGTGCAATAATAAATAAATTGCGTTCCATGATATGTTTTGATTTGTTTATGCGAAGTTGATTTTGGTATTTTAGAATTTTGAGCTTAATTTTATTTGTCTCCAGCAATTCGGTGTTGGCTATAGCAGATACAGAATCTTTCATAGAAATTACAGAATCTTTGTATTTTGCAGCGGCCAGAAAATCTCCTTTCTTAAAATATAAATTTGAAATCCGGTAATACAAATCAATACGAAACTTCATTTTATAGGATTTCTGCAATCCTTTTTCGGCGAAAAGGATAGCCTTGTCCAAATCATTTTTTTTATAATATATTTTTGACAATAACTCAGTGATATAGGAATAGCTTTCGCTGTTTTTATTGATCTTGGTAGCGTCAAACACCTTAAGCATAATTTGTTCTGCCTGATTTATTTTCCCTTCCAGATAAAATGTTTCAGCGTAATTAAGTTTCCACATCTCATCGATTACATTGCTCCGTGGTAATTTCTCTACATTAATAAGATATTTCCTGGCCTGACTGAATTTGCCCATTTTATTGTAGGTATCAGAAATGTTAATTGCCAGATAGGTTTTACTGTCATCTGATTTCTTAGATCTTGGGTCGTGAAATGCCCTTTTAAAATATTTCAGGGCATTTACGTAGTCTTCCTCATTACTGTAAGAGTTTGCAATGTTGTTTAAGACCATCACCAAGTTATCCTTCGGATTTTTATTTGCAATTTTCAGGGCTTGGAAGTAGTATCCCCTGGCTTCTTTATAGTTTAGAAGGTTGGAGTAGGTTACCCCTATGAAATTTCTAATATCAAAAAGTTCTTGTGGCCACTGGGCATTCTCTGCAAGAATCTCTGCTTGAGAAAAGTATTCTAGTGATTTGGTATATAAACCAATGTTCTGTGCGCTGACGCCCTGGCGAATGAGCGCATGGCAAGCCTTACGCGCAGGAGTTATACTTTCGTTCGAGAAAGCCATGAGAGGAATAAAGAAGAAATAAAGTACAAAAGTCTTGATGAAAATATGGATGCTCATGGTGTAAAATTATATCATTTTCGATAACAAATTTTAGCTGAAGACCTATGAGCTACTGACAAAATGTTCATTATTAAATTTTGGGACAAAGCAGTATTTACGCACTCAGTAAATTATGTACGGAATGTCACGTTTTGTCCGTTGATAACTTTGTATTTAAATCCTTAATTTTTTTAAATGTCCCCATTATTCCAATGGCAAGTCCCTGTAATTCAAAACCTGAAACGGATCAGCAGCATACATTTATCCAATATTTGCATTTAAATCAATTAATTTAAAGACTACAATGATGAAAAAAATTACCTTTTTATTACTCTTTCTGTTTTCGTCGATTTTAAATGCGCAGGTGTGTGAGCAAATATTTTTAATTAGGGCTTCGGATAGTGATCAACCAGTGCTGACCATCGAACGCAATGCTTTAAATTGTTATAGCGGAGTACTTAATTCAATCACCATCACTGATGCAAGGTTGGGTTTTGATGATTACTGCGGAGAATACTATTCATTCATCCTCAACAAGGATGGGACCAGCAGCTCAGTATGTGCTGAAGATTTAACGGATCTGGATATTACAGATTTTAACACCATTACAATTACTGCTCATGATGAGGACGGAGAGGGCCAGACTATCAACCTGCAGCTTAAAATTGCAGTAGACTTCACACCTGTCGCCGTACCGATATGCAATGAGTTAACCTCTCCTTTGCCAAATGCGACAGCCGTTTCCACTAATGGCAAACTGGGCTGGAGTGTTGCGCCTGGGGCTACTGGTTATCGACTCTCAGTAGGGACTTCTTCAAATGGTACCGAAGTTGTGAATGCCGTTGACCTCGGAAATGTTACGTCTTACGATATTGAAGGATATCTTATTGAAAACACAAATTATTATGTCAAAATCGTACCATACAACAATTTAGGAAGCGCTACAGGATGTCCACAGAGTATATTTACGACCGGTGCTTATATAGCTGGTGATTTTTGTTTTAATTCCATAAATTTAGGTACACAAATCTCTCCGTTAACTGCGACGACCGCGGGAGCAAACAACGAATCTTCCCCTGAATGTTATGTTAACACGGCTTCCGACTTGTTTTATTATATTGACGTCCCAAATGGATCCACTTTAAAGATTGGACAGCAGTCGAATGATTATGATTCTGTTAATTATATTTTTTATGGCGATTGCACTGAGCAGAATATTATAGCATGCTATGACGATCCGGATGATGATACCATAACGTGGGCCAACCAAACAGGTAGTTTACAAAGGGTTTATTGGAGTCAGGACGGACTTCACGATGCATTGGGCACCTTTACACTAGTCTGGTCGCTTGCCGATTGCGTGAACCCTGAAGCGACCTATTCAGTAGTTTCTTTGTGTTCGGGAGGCACTAACCAATTTAATATTACTGCAGATCTAACTTCGTTAGGTTCAGCTGCATCTGTAACGGTAACTGACAATCAATCTGGTAGCCCCCAGACTGTGAGTTCTCCTCAAGTACTCACTTTCGGGCCTTATGAAAATAATTCTGAAGTGATACTTACCATCAGAAACGATCAAAACGAGTTGTGCCAGATTTCGGGCCCATCCCTGACTCAACAATATTGTGCTCCTACAAATGATTTTTGCGCGACAGCTATTGATTTAAGCACGCAATCCTCTCCTTACACTGGTACCAATATTGGAGCTACAGATGAGTTCACCGAAGGCTGCCTGACCAATCCCGGGAAAGATGTTTTCTTTTCGCTTTTAGTGCGTAATGGATCCACGGTTTCGTTTACCCAGACTACTGAAGATTATTATCCTATAAATTATATGTTTTATGGAGATTGCAATTTGCAGACGCACATCGCATGTCTGGAAGACAATCGTGCTGCTGTGACTTGGACAAATACAACAGGGGCGGACCAAAATGTTTTTTGGGTCCAAGATGGACATGGTGGTGGAGTATTCAGTCTCGAGTTTTCTTCTACGCTGGGCACGGCCAATTTCATCGGCAACAGCTATAGGGCCTATCCGAATCCTGTAAACGACGTATTGAATTTATCAGGCCTTCAAAACAGGGCGGAGGTCATCATATCCAATCTTTTAGGGCAAAAAATTATCTATCAACTTATTGAAGGTGGCGAACCTAGGATTAATGTTGCGGCACTACTCCCTGGGTATTACCTGGTCAATATCGTTTCTGAGCGAGAAAACCAAACGATAAAAATACTGAAAGAATAAATTATCAAACTAAAAAACGCCTGAAGTTACTCCAGGCGTTTTTCTATTGGAATGGACTCGATTTTTGCACATGCAACATAGGAAAAGTAGGAATTCAGACGAGCTCTCATTTATGATATATCGCAAAATAAATAACGCAATTCGTTACATATCGAAATTTACGTTGACCTTAAAACGCTAATGTCATGAAAAACAGGGTTATGAAAACCGGGTATATCTTTTGTAAATAAAGTTAAGGTATGTACCGGCGGGGATGTTCCAAAACACAGTTATGCCACACTACACAAGATCATTAATTACAAATACAAAACAATGCAACATGGAAAATTTAGTAGAATTACAAAGGAATTACTTTAACAGCAATGCGACAAAGCCGGTTGAATTTAGGATTGGTCAATTAAAAAAGCTGAAAACGCTTTTATTGTCTAACCAGCCGTTACTTGATGAAGCGATTAAAAAAGACTATGGGAAATCCAGGTTTGAGACCCTACTTACAGAACTATTCGTCGTTTTTGATGATATTGACACTGCTGTTGCCAACCTGGAACAATGGGCAGCCCGTAAAATGGTCGAAACTAATGCACTAAACATGCCAGGAACCTGCTATATAATGCCCGAGCCTTTAGGTGTAAGTCTCATTATAGGGCCGTGGAATTACCCCTATCAATTAGCTTTGGCGCCAATAGTTGCGGCTATCTCTGCAGGGTGTACTGTCATTTTGAAACCCAGCGAACTTACGGCAAACAGTAGTGGGTTGCTTGCAAGATTACTCAATGAAAACTTTGAACAACAATATCTTGCGGTTGTCGAGGGCGGAATTCCGGTGATCACCTCCTTGCTGGAGCAGAAATTTGATAAAATTTTCTTTACCGGCAGTGTGCCAGTGGGTAAAATTGTTTACCTGGCGGCGGCCAAACATCTTACGCCAGTTACGCTTGAACTTGGAGGTAAAAGTCCGGTAATTATTATGGACGACAGCGATCTTGACCTTACGGTAAAAAGGCTGGTATGGGGAAAATTTCTTAACAGTGGCCAAACCTGTATCGCTCCCGATTATGTTTTCGTACACAAGGATATCGAAAAAGTATTCCTTGAAAAATTAGTCGGAGAAATTAAGACCAGGGATTATAAGTTTGAAAACGGCAATTATGTACAAATTATAAATGAGAGAAACCTAAGCAGGATCGTGGGGATGATCGATACTGATAAGGTGTTCTTCGGCGGCAAATATGATGAGCAGACAAGATATTTGGAACCTACGATTATGTCTGATGTGAACTGGGATGATAAAATTATGCAGGATGAAATATTTGGCCCTGTACTGCCCGTACTAGCTCCTTTCGAAGACCTTGACGATGTGATCAACCAAATAAAAGCGAATCCAAAACCTCTTGCGCTCTATTTATTTACTGCAGATGAAATGGTTAAAGAAAAAGTACTTTCCGAAATATCCTTTGGAGGCGGATGTATCAATGATACAATCATGCATATTTCAAATGGAGCGCTGCCTTTTGGAGGAGTTGGAAATAGTGGTATTGGGAGTTACCATGGAGAAGACGGTTTCAAATCTTTTTCACATTATAAAAGTATAATCGACAAACCGCTGGTCGCTGAGCCTGAAATTAAATATTCTCCGTACACTACAGAAAAAATTGCTGTCATGGAATCGTTTGTCAAATAAATACTTTGCGAAAAATAAGTTCAAAATCAATTACAATGAAAATTAAAGCTGCCGTTTTAAAAGCACCGCACCAACCTTTCGAGGTTGAGAATATAGAATTGAACACTGAACTGCGTCCCAATGAAGTACTGGTGAAAATTGTAGCAACGGGACTTTGCCATACGGATCTTGCGGTCCGTGACCAACACTTGCCCGTGCCGCTGCCGGCCATACTTGGGCATGAAGGCGCGGGCATAGTCGAACGCACCGGCTCTAACGTCACTAAGGTCGTTCCAGGTGACCATGTCGTCCTGGCACCTTCGAGTTGTGGCAAATGCAGTTATTGCCTGAGTGGACACCCATCATACTGTATCGAACTTTTCAGGCTCAATATCGCCGGGCCGCGATCAGACGGTTCATGCCCATACCACAATGAGCAAGGGGAAGAGCTAGGGGGATTTTTCTTTGGACAATCTTCTTTTGCAACATACTCGCTGACCTCTGAAAATAATGTTGTAAAGGTGCCTAAAGATGTCCCATTGGAACTTTTAGGTCCAATGGGGTGCGGCTTACAGACTGGCGCAGGCACGGTATTAAATGCACTATTGCCTGAAGCAGGCGAAAGTTTGGCCGTATTTGGTGTCGGCCCGGTTGGACTGGCAGGGGTTATGGCAGCAAAGGCTGCAGGATGCACTACTATAATAGCCGTAGACATCCACGATAGCAGGCTGGAATTTGCGAAAACAGTGGGAGCTACACATGTTATAAACAGTAAAAACCAGGACGTTGCAGTATTTATAAAGGAAAATATCCTTTCTGAAGGAATTCATTATGCGATGGACACCACAGGGCGAAACGAAGTAATCAACCAAGCAGTTAATTCGCTTCGGGCAAGAGGCAAGTGTGCCCTGGTTGCCGTGTCGGGGTCGCAAAAACTTGAAGTGGACAATGCTGCGATGTTCGGAGGGAAATCCATAGAATATGTCCTTGAAGGCGACAGCGTACCTGACGTTTTTATCCCAAAGCTAATTTCCCTTTATAAAAACGGCATGTTTCCATTCGAAGAATTAATTACGTTTTATGATCTTGACGACATCAATAAGGCGGTTGCAGATTCGGAAAGTGGCACCACTTTAAAAGCGATAATCAGGATGCCTCAGTAGCTCTTAAACACTTGGCATGGCCCTAAAATACAGGCCGACTGATTCCAAAAGGGGGTGCATTTATAAATTGATGAGTTGAAAGCCTGCAAAATTATTTGCAGGTTTTTTTAAGTACTTTTTTAGGTTTTGAAAATTGACGTTCACAGTAGGCTACAATTGATTCATGTTTTCAATCTGGAACAAACTCTGAAACACTTTTAAATGCTTAACTTAGTATGATAATTTTAAAGTATGAATTAATGACAGTAGCTATTTTAGGAGGAACAGGACTCACCGGAAGATTTTGCCTTGAGCAACTACTGGGAACCTCAAAAATTTCCAAGGTCGTCGCTATCGGGCGGCATAAAACAGGCCTTACCCACGAAAAACTTGAGGAGGTCATGCTTATTGATAATCAGATGAGCCAATCAGTCCATGCCGACGCATTTATCTCCTGCGTTGGAACTACGATTAAAAAAGCTGGTTCTGAAGAGGCCTTTAAAAATGTCGACTTTGATTTGCCTGTTAGCATTGCAAAAAAGTTGAAACAAAACGGTTGTCAATCGGCTGCGATAATCTCGGCAATGGGTGCAGACGAAAAATCACTATTTTTTTATAACCGCACTAAGGGAAATCTGGAAATTGCTATGGAAAGGCTTGAATTTCGAAGCCTTACTATTCTCCGTCCATCATTTATTGAAGGACCACGAGAAGAAAAACGCACGGGGGAGGCCATTGCTCTATCAGTATTTAAGATATTGAATCCCCTTCTTATAGGTCCCTTCCGGCATTACAGGAAGGTTCAGGCCGATGAAATTGGCGCTGCGCTAACAAAGGCAGTAGTCGCACAAAAACCGGGAAATACCATTTATAAATCCGGAGATATCAAAAGACTCGCAGATTTATTAGTTTAAACCAATCCTACGTTAGCCTTTAATACTTTACTTTATCAACATTTCAGTTGATCAAAATTCAATTAATGCAGCGAAGCCGTTAACTTGGCATTAATGTTTGCGACGGCCCACTTAAATTTATTACTATGGATAAAGATCACTATTCTACAACCGCATTGATACTTGTTGACCCCTTCAACGATTTTCTCTCCGAAGGAGGTAAATTATATACACTTACTAAGGAAACGGTCGAGGGAACTGCACTTATCAGTAACCTTAAAACGCTAATCGCAGGAGCCCGTGAACGAAAGATTAAAGTCGTTTATGCTCCCCACCACCATACAGAGAAGGGAGACTATCTAAATTGGCGTTTTCTATCCCCTTCCCACTACGGCAGCCAAAAAGTTGTATTGTTTGAGAAAGACAGTTGGGGGGCGCAATTTCACCCTGAACTACAGCCCGAAGAAGGCGATATCATTACACAAAACCACTGGACGGGAAGTGCTTTTGCCAATACCGACATGGATTTGTTATTGCGTATGCACCATATAGATAGACTACTGATAGCTGGGATGCGTGCTAACACCTGTATTGATTCGACTGCGCGCTATGGTGTGGAATTGGGTTATCATGTAACTCTTATTAAAGATGGCATTGCGGCATTTAACTGGGAGGAAATCAGGGCAACCGTGGAAGTTACTTTCCCAAATTACGGCCATGCTTTATTGACCACAAAAGAATTTACAGAATCACCAAAGGATTAGCATTCAAATCTTGCAACTAACTATAGCATAAAATTTCAAGAGGTAAGGGACTTTTTTTGTGATGCAAATTTTCACGAAATTCAAAGGTATAAATAAAGGTGCCACAAACTGTGGCACCTTTAATAATAAATTAATGAAAAATCACATGATACTTCGGCCATTCAGGGCCTCAAGGATCTCGTTTTTCAGCAGGCCACTGCCTCCTCCAAAATGCTGGATGATTTTTATACTAGGTTTCCGTTCCGTGAAATAGTGAGTCAACCGCTTTTCTTCTTCAGCATCGATGCCACAACCAAGCAATACAATATCATAGTCTTGAGCATTAAACTTTGCTATCGCTTCAGCGTAAGTACCAGCGCCCTCTCCAAACCAATTCTGATCATTATTAATCAGGCGTACAACAGTCTGCAAAATATCCTCGTGTCTTCCTATATATAATATGTTAACCATCTGTATTGCTTCATATTCTTATACCAGGTTACTGTTTGATGAACTGCAGCTCTATTTCGAGTTTCACTTCATCACTTACCAGAACGCCACCAGTTTCCAGTGCAGAATTCCATGTAAGGCCCCAATCTTTGCGGTTTATTTTTGAGGCGATAGAGAATCCGGCTTTGGTGTTGCCCCATGGATCTTTGACCAGCCCGCCAAATTCTACAGGCAGCAATACAGTTTTGCTAATCCCATGGAGGGTGAGTTCCCCCGAGAGGGTATATTCACCTTCATTTTTTTTAATAAAAGACGCTCCTTCAAATGCAATTTGCGGGAATTTCTCAGCGTCAAAAAAATCGGCGCTTAAAAGATGTGCATCGCGATCTGCATTCCCTGTAGCAATAGAATCAATTGCTCCGTTAAAATTGATTTTGGCATTTTCAAAATGATCCCCATCGGCAGTGATGGATGCATCGAATTTACCGAATTTACCGGATACATTGGTAAACATCATGTGTTTTACTTTAAAGCCGATTTCTGAGTGTGTTGGGTCAATAGCCCATTTTGTTGTTGACATTCTAAATTTATTTTATTGTTGAACAATTATTATTTACGATTGGTAAATTACATAGACATTGGAACCTCCATCAGGAGAATTTCTGCATCAGCTGATTTGGATGTGATTTTCATGGTCTTAAGATTCCAAAGTCCAAGTCCGTCACGCGGGCCTAATCTTGTATCGTTGACTTCAAAATTGCCACGAATTATAAAGGCGTAAACACCATTTCCTTGTTTTTTTAGCGCGTATTGCAGTCCAAAGTTTTTATCAAAGGTCCCCATGTGAAACCAGGCATCCTGGTGTATCCACACACCCGCGTCTTTAGGGTTGGGAGAAAGGATTTGTTGCAGTTTGTTACGTCTGTCTTTCAGGTTGAGGCTGATTTGGTCGTAACGCGGAACTACATTTTTTCTGTTGGGGTATAGCCAAATTTGTAAAAACTTGGTCAGCCTATCGGGATTCCGGTTAAACTCACTGTGATAAATCCCGGTACCAGCACTCATTGCCTGAATATCACCTTTTTTGATAATTGCGACATTATTCATGCTGTCTTTATGCTCAAGGTCGCCATCAAGCGGTATTGAGATTATTTCCATATTATCGTGCGGATGGGTTCCAAAACCTTTACCGGCATCAACCCGATCATCATTGAGCACCCTTAAAACGCCAAAATGCATTCTATCAGGATTGTAATAACTTGCAAAACTGAAAGTTTGATGGGAGTCAAGCCAACCGTGGTTTGCATGACCACGCGAATTGGCTTTGTGCAGAACTGAACTTGCGGTTTTGGGTGTTTCGGTAGCAGGCAGATGGTTAAATCCAACAGGTTCTAACGGAGCGATCTCCTCAATGTGGTTTTGCAAAATGTTACCTGCCACTGCGGTGGTCACAAACATGCCCGTTCCCATTAGCCCTTTCTTGATAAATTCTTTACGGTCCATAAGTAATTAATTATACTGCAAATTTCTGCGTTAGAGAGTAGAACAGCATTGAACTGGAACAAGATTTCACAACTTTTTTGCGGTATAATCTAATGTTTGAATTTCCTGGTACGGATTTTTGACAGAAATTCAGCCGAGATGCCAAGGTATGATGCAATATAATGTTGCGCCACCCGGTTAGGAATTGTTGGATAGAGCTGCAGGAATTCGTCGTATCGTTGCTCTGCCGTATTGGTGATTGTATGGAAAAGGCGGTTTTGGGTAACGGCGAGATTGCGCTGCATGAGTATTCTGAAGGCCCTCTCGAACCTGGGGGCTTTACTAAACAAATGTTCTTTCGTCTCAGGATTGAACATCATAAATATGCTGTCTTCGAGCGTCTCTATGAACACATGGCTTACATCTTTCTCATAAATGCTAAATGAAATATCACTGATCCAGGAATCTTCTACGGCAAATTGCAGCACCACCTCAAAGCCGTTTTCATCAACATAATATTTTCTGACGCAGCCTTTTACAACGAAAGCATCAAAGTTGCATTTTTCACCTGCATGCAACATTATTGTTTTTTTCGGGAGTTTCTTATAAACAAGCAAGGAGTCGAACAGGTACAACTCTTCGTTGTTGAAGGAAACATATCTTGAAATGGCGTTATTTATTTGAGTATACATTGTTAGATTCTTTAGAAACTTGCTCGATTAAAGGCAACAACATAAGAAAGCACGCTCACAATAGTTCCCACCATAAATAATGTATAGGTGATGCGGAGTAGCCGATATTTGCGGTCCAATACCACCCCAAGGTAATACAGGTCTTTTATCATTGAATTGTAGATATAGGTTTTGTCTTTCATCATGATATTCATTGCTGCGATGTATTCTTCTATTGGCATTTTATGAAAATTGCCAAAGAAAAGCAGGTTGATTTTCTGTTCTTCGATATCTTTCCAACTGTACCTGCCGGTAGTAACCTTTGGCCTGGTGGAAAGTATGGCAAAAACGATTCCTACCACGCAAAAACAAATCATTATAAAAGTCGGTAATACCAGGTGGGCTTTGTCGGGATTGTCAAGTTTCGGTATCAGGGTAGATAGCGAAATGGATATAATAATTGCGTTTATAGACAACAGGATGTTTGCTTTGTTATCAGCAATCTGGCTAAGCTGCATATGGTTCTTAAGCGTCACACGGAACATGGTATCTACTGCGCGTTCGGGACGTTCTTCTTTTGGGATTTTTTTGTTGGTGTTTGTTGTTTCCATAATTATTTATTAGTACAATGAAGAGTATTTTATGCTGCTGGATTTCTTATCAGGGATAACTTGAAGGCCAATTAAAATTCCTTTAGGGTTGAATGTGAAATAGTGCAAACGGGCTTTGTCGGCATATTGATATTCGACGGTTACACGTTGGTTGTAACCGATGGTTTCAGTATCAATCACCATATAACTTTCAGGGGCAGGTAACAGGCAAATTTGTTGTGATAGTAATACTTCGGTAGTATGATCGAAAGTTAGGGAATCGGACACCTTTACAATCGGTCTGAGCAACCGGAAATCTTTCGTGATAAATGTTTGAAAAATGATGTTTAGTTTCTCGGAATAACGCTCTTGTGAAAAACCTGAATTGAAAAATAAAAGCATTGCCAAGGCGGTGAAAAATTTGTTACGGATTGAAAATAATGTTGTTTTCATGATGTTTATTATTTATGAAACAAAATTACGCCCTGTTTTTCACTTTAACTGTTAGCGACTATTATACACTACTAATTACTGTTAATTAAAGACTAGATGAAATCACGCTTTATACCAAGTTTTTTCATTTTTGAATTTAAGGTGCTTGGCGGTATTCCTAACAATTCCGCAGCGCCACCGGCGCCCCATACTTTTCCACGACATTGTTTTAAAACCTTAATGATATGCTCACGCTCATTGTCATCGATGCTCTTAACTTGGAGGCCAGCAATTTCTTCTGGTGCCGAGTTGCTTTGAAATGAGGCAGGCAGTAATATTTCTTTGATTACAGCTTCTTTGGCTAGCAGAACACCACGCTCGATGAGATTTTCCAATTCTCTGATATTACCGGGCCAGGAATATCCGGTAAGTTCGTGAAGGAGCCTGTCTGAGACACCCGTGATTTTCTTTCCGGTCTTGCGGTTGTACTGGCCTATAAAGTGATTGATCAGCAGCGGAATGTCTTCAGTGCGTTTTCTCAATGGCGGAAGTTCAATAGGAAATATATTTAGCCTGTAATACAAGTCAAGCCGAAACCTTCCTTCTGCAACTTCTTTTTCGAGGTTGCGGTTGGTAGCAGCGATGATGCGGACATCAATTTTTATAGGACTATTACCACCAATGCGCTCAATTTCTTTTTCCTGGAGTACCCGCAGCAACTTTGCCTGCAATTCTAGTGGCATCTCGCCAATTTCATCTAAAAAGATGGAGCCTTTGTGGGCTTGCTCAAATTTACCGATCCTACGATCGGCGGCTCCTGTGTAGGCGCCTTTCTCATGGCCGAAAAGCTCTGATTCGATAAGATTTGCGGGAAGTGCTGCACAATTTATTTTTACCAAAGGCTGCTTCTTGCGAGGCGAAAGGTTATGGATGCTCTCTGCAATACGCTCTTTTCCAGTACCACTTTCACCCAATATCAATACCGAGGTATCAACCGGGGCAACCTGTGTAATATTGTCGAAAACGGTAAGTAGTAAATGACTGTTGCCAATAATGCCTTCAAACCCTTCATTAAGGCCGGGTTTTTCTTCTGGAGGTATATTTTTTTGTACAGTACTTGAAAGTTCCGGTTTTTTCTCTATGGAAAGCATGCCTTCTATAGCTGCAGCTAATGGTTTGCAAAATCTTTTACAAAGGGACAGATGCTGGTTGTTGTAAGTATCAGCGCGCCGGCTGTAAAGAAAAAGATAAAATATTTCTCCATTTGACAAAAGCAATGGAAGAACAAATGCCGATTGCATGCGGAAGGTGTCTGCAATAAGCTTTTTCATCGGGGCTTTTCCAGCAGCCTTGATAAAGTCGTCCGCATTGTAAAATGTGGATTCAGGTTCAACGGCGGAATTCGTTTGCAGCTTTGCAATTTCACTAGTCTTCAAATTGGTAATTACTTGGAATTCATTCATTCCGAGAACCTGATATTCGTCAAATCCTATCCGCAGATAGCTCATCGCCTCGTAAGGGAGTTCGCCTGCGGTTCTGAAACCGCCTACAAAGTAGTCAAAAGGGACGTAAGCCTGGAATGCACGGGCGATCTTGAGTAGTTTTTGCTCCCAGCCATCCTTTTGTCCGGAAATCCATTGAAGTTTATTTTGGAATTCGCCCTCCTTTCTCAGCTCAGATTCAATACTGTTTTCGTGACGGTATTGTGCAATTTCAAGGGTCACGAGTAAGTCTTTTTCGCGGAAAGGTTTGACTATAAAGCCGTAAGGCTGTGTAGCCTTAGCGGCCATCAAAACTTCCTGGTTTGAATTCGCTGATATGTATATAAAGGCAATATGCTGCTCGTTAAGTTCCTTGGCAAGGTCGATTCCGTTAAGAGGACCTTTAAGGAAAATATCGACCAGGACAAGGCTGGGTTTTTCCTTTGCTATAAGTGCGAGTGCTTCCGGGACGGATTTTGCAATACCGCACACTTTGTAGCCAGATTTTTCAAGCATAATTCTGAGGTCATTGGCCTCTATAAACTGGTCTTCTACGATAAGGATGGTTTCTTTCATTGGATGAGATTAAGAAAGGTGGTTCTTCAGGGAGTAATTATAAATGAATTCAATTTCTATAGCTGCTCCGTTTTCATTTTTTATGGTGAACCTACCGTCTAAATCGCCGCTTAATCCATGCATTAGGCTCATGCCCAGTGAATTGCTTTTCCGGTTATCAAAATCTTGAGGCAGACCAATACCATTATCTGCAATGCGGAGAATGAAGTAATCGTCACGCGAGTGCTGCAAGGACACGGTGATTGTCCCTTCTCCAAGATCCGGGAAAGCGTACTTAATGGAATTTGTTATTGCTTCGTTGAGTATCAGTCCGATTGGTACTGCCTGTGAAACATCCATTTCTATGTCCTCTATATCAATTTGAAAATGCAGGCGTTTTGCCAAGTCAAAACTGTCTTTAAGATAATCGACAAGTTCATGGATATAATCCGGCATGTTTATCTCAGCGAGGTTATCCGACTTATAAAGTTTCTGGTGGATCAGCGACATCGAGTGGACCCTGTGTTGGCTGTCCCTAATCGCAGTTAGTGCAGCCTTGTCTTTAAGATAAGACGATTGCGTATTAAGAAGGCTCATTACAATTTGAAGGTTGTTTTTAACCCTATGATGGATTTCCTTAAGAAGCCATTCTTTTTCTGTAACAAGGTTTTCCAGAGAGATGTTTTTCGTCTCGATTTCCTCCTGTTTCGACTCCAGAGCCTTATTGCTGCGTTGTTTTGAACGATAGCTGTGGTACAACAACACCAGGATCAGCGACAGCAGCCCCGCAACAATGATGATAATTGTCCGGATGACGCGATCCTGCGCAATTTTGGTTTTTTGTATAATGCCTTCTTTGGTCAGCAGTTGTATATTTTTATTCTTTACCGAGATATCCTTGTCCTTCTTTTCTGTTTCGTATTGAATCTGAAGCTGGTTGATCTGGTTTCCTTTGGATTCGTCAATAATGCTGTCGTTCAGGGTCTTGAATTTTTGGTAATTTCCGATTGCAGAAAGGTAATTGCCTTGGGCGGAATCAATTTTAAATTTCCAACTGTAAATCCGCTTCCAAAGGTTTTTAGCTCCGTCTTTTTTAGCATTCCTGTCGATAATATCGAGATGTCGGCGCGCCTCATTGAAATTTTTTACAGTAAAATAATATTCAATAGCACTCTCATGTGCCATAAATACGCCCATTTCACCGAGCTCTTCCGGAGATTTAGCTGCAATGGCAAGCATCTCATTATTGTTTTTTTCGGCAAGTTTAAGTTTTTTAAGTTTAAGGTAAATATTTAGAAGCCGTCTTTTAATGGTAAAGGTCTCGGTAAAATCCTGCGTTTTATATTTTGCGATTACACCTGTAAAGAAATCTTCAGCTTCGGTATATTTTTTCTGGAAAATCAGGTCATTGACAATATTGCTTGCCAGAGTGTATATCCAGTATACATCGTTGTTTTTCACTGCATATTCATAACCTTTCTGGTGGTATTTTTGGGCCAGGGCATATTTCTGCAGGTAAAAATACGAGATTCCAATATTGTTGTAAACGATTCCCATCTCAACGGTATTGTCGCCATTTTCTTCTCCTGTTTTCACTGCAAGAAGACCGTATTTTATGGATTCCTGATTGATGCCCATGTAGTTATAGTCGATTCCCAACACGGAATAAATATCCTGCAGGTTCTTGCGGCTTCCATATTTTTCAAGTTTCAATGCTTCCAGGGCAGCAGAAATTGATTCACTGTACTTTGAAACCGAAAAGTAATGGTCTGCAAGATTAGCCAACCCACGCCCCAAAGCTTTGAGGTCATTGGCTTTTCGATATTCGCTGACGCTTTTTTCAACCAATTGTAATTTTATGTCATTATTACGTCCATAGTCATAGTAAACCGAGAGCGCGGCGTAGGCATCGCCGGTTTCTAATCTTAAATTGCGCTTTTGCGCTTGGGCAAGTGCTTTTTCAACCATGGATTTACCGACAGATTTGTTCCCTTTTAAGGCCTGTATCCTGGCTGCCGCAAGTTGACCTTGTATCAACCCGGGATAAAATTTGAGTTTCAAGCTTAATTCCTTTGCATTTTCGCAATAATAAACCGCACTGTCAATGGATTGTTTTCCGGTGGCAGATTCCGAAATATAGTATTTGCTTAGGTCAAGGAGTGTTTGAACCTTCAATATTGAATTCCCATGTTTTCTTAGAGAGGCGTGCATTTTTTTTAATGTATCGCTTTGAGCTGCGCTGCACGGCAGCGATAACAACGATATAATGATAAAAAAGAACAAATTTTTTTTCATAGTAAATGCTTTTTGCTAACAACAGATATGCATTTTCTGCGCCACAAACAAACGCCTAACATTTTTTAATCTCAACGTGCTGTAAAGCAACTGTTTATTTTTCAAGCTTCATTTTTGGACTTATTTTATAAGTCAGGTAATTTTCTATATATCGCAAATATCAAAATTCCAAACTTGATATATCGAGTTTTCATAATTGTGTTAAATTATTAAAACATTGACATACAGTGTTTTGAATTATAGGCATTCGGTTTGCCTATGGAGAGGTCAATAGACAAACATTATGAAACCAATCGGTGTTTTTTTTTTCACAATCTGCTCAGTATGTTTCAATGGCGCTTATGCCCAGGAAATTCCTGCCGATAGTATTTTGACGATGTCAGAGGCTTTCGAACTCGCAGCAAGCCATAGTGTACAGCTCAAGATTGCTGAAAAGGCAGCAGAATTGGCAACACAAAGAAAAGAGATAGCCCTGCTTTATAGATTGCCGGGAATAAGCACGGGATTGAACTATGGGTATATCAGCAATTCACAAATTTGGAGTCCATCTTTTTCGAATCATAAGACTGCAGAGATTCCCCACAACCTGACCCAGTTTTCAGTCCAGGCAGCAGAAATCATATTTAAAGGTGGTGAAGTAAATAATACCATTAAAAAAGCGGGTATGGAACAACAGGTGGCCAGCCTGACCCTTGATAAAAACTTACAGGATATCAAATTTCTTGTGGCCGCCAAATACCTTGACATCTACCGTCTGATTAATCAGCGTACGGTTTACGCTAATAATGTGACGCTTTCAGAGCAGCGCCTCAAAAATATTATTAGCATGCAGAAACAGGGCATGGTTACACAAAACGATGTGTTGCGAACCGAACTTATTATCTCGGACTTAAAGCTTGCAATTCTAAAGACTGACAATTCTATCACAATCCTTAACCAGCAGCTTAACAATGTCCTGGGGCGTAATTTGTCGCAAAGCCTAAATCCTGATCGTTCATTATTAACTGACAATACAGCGCATGAAAATCTTGACTATTATTTTAATGTTGCCTATCAACAAAGTCACGAGCTAAAGATTTCCGGTGTTGAAAATGAAATAGCACGAATAAATGTGAAACTTATTGGCAGTGACCGTTTTCCCGAAATAGGCATTTTTACAGGAAGTAGCCTACAGCGCCCTTTTTTGAATACCATTCCTGCTGTAGATATTTATTCGAATGTTTGGCAGGCAGGAATAAGCCTACGCTACAATATCGCATCATTATACCAATCGCCGGTACGTTTAAAGGCGGGCAGGATTCAACTTGAGCAATCGGAACAAAAAGAAATCTTAACAAAGCAGGATATGGAACTTTCAATAAATGCCTATTACATCAGGCGACGCGAGGCCAAGGAGGAACTTATTACCCTTAAAAGGGACCTAAAATCTGCAGAAGAAAATTATCGGATAGTCGAAAAAAAATACCTCAACCAACTGGCATTGTCAACCGATATGACCGATGCAGCAAATTTAAAAGTTGAAGCAGAGCTGAAAGTTACCAATGCGCAAATCAATGTAGTCTATACCTATTACCAATTATTAAAAGCGGCAGGAATCCTGTTTTAACAAAAAAAATCATGGGCGAAAGTAATACTGAAAATATAAAATCGGGTAAAAAACGGACGATATTAATTGTAAATATCCTTCTTGTTGGCTGCCTGGGCGCTGGCATTATATGGGGCATCTTAACCTACTTCGATCTTGGAAATAATGCCTATACAAACGATGCGCAGGTGGAAGAATACATTAGCCCGGTGAATACGAGGATTTCGGGTTATATAAAAGAAGTCCGTTTTCAAGAACACCAGCACATCAAAAAAGGCGATACGTTGCTGGTAATCGACGACAGTGAATACAAAATTCAGCTAGAACTGGCTCAAGCGGCATATCTGTCAGCCCAAGCCTCTAAGAATGTTAGCTCCTCCGCGGTCAGTACCGTTGAAAGTAATGTGACGGTTTCCGATGCCAACATCAACGCATCGAAAGCAAGGCTTTGGAATGCAGAACAAAATTACCGACGTTATGAAAGCTTGGTAAAAGATGGGGCTGCGACCCAGCAACAGTTTGACCAAGCAAAATCGGAATATAATGCCATCCAGGCTCAAACCAGTGCCCTTATACAACAACGACGAACAGTGGGTTTTTCGACCCGGGAAACCTCGCAGAAGGTTACGGTCAATGATGCAGAGATAAAAAAGGCGCACGCTGCAGTGTCTATGGCAAAATTAAATTTATCCTATACAGTTATTCTCGCACCATATAACGGTGTGACAGGGCGCAGGACTGTACAGGAGGGACAATTGGTACAGGCTGGCCAGACCCTGCTTTCATTTATAAGGGGCAACAGCAAGTGGGTGGTGGCAAATTACAAAGAAACACAAATTTCAAAACTGCGGATCGGACAGAAAATGGACGTAAGCATTGATGGACTAGGAAGCAAAAAGATCAGAGGTACTATAACTGCCATTTCGCAAGCCACAGGATCGAGATATTCTGCGGTCCCGATAGATAATTCAACAGGAAACTTTATAAAGGTGCAGCAAAGAATTCCGGTCAAAATCGAATTTTCAGTTCACGAAAACAATGCAGTGCTGCTCAGTGAACTCAGGGCGGGAATGAATGCAGAAGTTACAACAGCAGACTAAAACTTACGGAAGATGGAAATTTACGATTTATTCTATAAATGGGTCCCGGTGTATGTGCGTTTGCCTGTACTTTTTATCCTGTTATTGGTGATCCTGACTGCTAATGGTGTGTTTCTCGGAAATATTACAGATATGTACAATTCCTTTGGGGAGTATGCAGAGCCTTACACCCAGGCGTCCAACGCTTTATATATTGGAATGGGGCTGGGATTGATGGTAGAGTCCCGACTAAAGCAGCGCTTTTCGAGTAAATCACTTCTCCTTTACGGATTATCGATGATGTTTATATTTAATGCCATCTGTGCTACCACAGAAGATACTTCGGTAATGATTGCGGCATGCTTTCTTCTTGGATTTACTAAAATCACCGCGCTGGTAGAGGTTTACATTGTGTGGACATTTATATGGAGTAAACAGGGAAACCGCGCTCGATTTTATCCTTTTGTTTACGGAACAGCCTTGGCAGGACTTTATTTTGTAACGTGGCTCACAACGAGCATGGCCTACCACTTCAACTGGCGTTATGCATATATCATTGTACTAATTTCGATATCGGGTTGCCTGATGCTAACAATGATCTTTGTTGAGAGCCATCCTCTTAAGAAAAGGATTCCATTATATCAGGTGGACTGGATTGGGTTGGCGTTGCTGGCGTCGGTGATGATGCTCTTTGATTATGCGGTTGTCTATGCAAAGGTAGAGGACTGGCTGGAGTCAAAAAAAATTATACTATTTCTCTTTGCCACTGTTATCGCTTTGTTGTTCTTTATTAAAAGGCAACTTTCAATAAAACGGCCATTGTTTGATCTGAGACTTTTTCAAGTTTCCAGTTTTCGAATCGGACTATGTTATTTCTTCCTTTTGGGAATATTTGTGCCATCGACATTTCAATCCGTTTTTATAACCGGAGTATTGCATTTTGAGTCGATAAGAAATGCCGAAGTAAACTTATATCTCATTCCGGGTGTAGCAGTTGGATCAGTTGTATGCTATTTCTGGTACCTGAAAAATCTCGATCCCGAGCCGCTTATTTTTATAGGATTTCTGTCATTTGTCCTCTACCACATAATTATGTACAACAGCTTTGCAACTGATTTCAAGATGGAGGATTTTTTACTGCCATCCATACTTAAAGGGTTTGCCATGGCAGTGTTATATATAGCAATTGGGTTGTATACCACAAATAAACTCGCATTGGTCTCAGTAGTAAGCGCCGCTGGAATGATGATACTCATCAGGTCTTTTGTCGGGAGTGGCACCTTTGCGGCATTTTACAATTACATGCTGTATGCGCAAAGAAACAGGCATTTCGCTAAGCTGTCATCAATGACGGAGGCTGGAGACTTTTTGACAAGGCAGCAGGGAACAACTGCTGAATTTTATAAAAACCTGCAATTGCAATCAATTCTCACTGCATCGAAAGAAATCTCGGCATACATTATCATTTCAGGATTGCTGTTACTGGCAGTAATTTTAGGTACGTACCTCTATCAAAAAATAAAAGGTCAGTATAGTGCCGCAAGCTGAAGCAGGTAGTGGCGGAATGTCGCCGGAAGTATTTAAATACCTCGAGATATCGCTAGTATATATTTATTTAAATTTTATAAGATAATGAAAATCAAATCATTACAAATCAGGCATCGAATTGGTTATAGTCTTAACATAACTATACAATTAATGCATTTTGCAATGGAAAAGATCAAATCGAATACAATATTGTTTATTACCGGTGCTTTTGTCGGTCATAACATCTGGGATTCCTGGAAGCATTATTTTGAAAACAAGGGATTTAATGTTTCAGTCCCTTGCTGGCCCTTTAAGGATGCACCACCGGAGGTTTTAAGGAACAGGCATCCCGATAGCGAGATAGCTTCATTAAGGCTTGAAAAACTCCTTTGCTTCTATGAACAGCAAATAAAAATGCTTCCGGAAAAGCCAATCCTTATTGGACATTCTTTAGGGGGGCTGATGGTACAACTACTGGTTCAAAAAGATCTTGCGGAGGCCGGAATCGCAATCCATTCCATGCCGCCATTTGGAGTAATGACAGCAAAATTCTCTTTCCTGAGATTAGTTTTCTGGCCACTAGGGCTTTTTACTTCTCTGAGAGAGTCTTATATGATGAGCTTTGTTGAATGGCAGTATGCTGTCACCAATGGAATGAGCCAGCAGCAGCAGAAGGACTGGTATTATGAATTTGCGGTTCCCGAATCAAAAATGTTATTGCGTGATACACTGACTACTATGGCAAAAATCAATTTTAAAAAACCACATGCGCCATTGCTTTTTATCTCAGGAAATAATGACCAACTAACGCCTGCTTCATTAAACAATAAAAATTCAAGGAAATACCAACATAGCGGATCAGTGACCGAATATAAAGAATTTCCAGGACGCAACCATTTCATTCTAGGGCAGGTTACATGGAAAGAGGAGGCTGGATTTATCTGTGATTGGATCCGAAAACAATCAACTTAATTATAAATAACATATGGGAAAGGGATAACACGGCGCAAACAGTACATGAGATAATGACCAAGTAAAGTATCTATAAATCTTAAATTTAAATAAAATGAAAAATCTATTACATTCAGTTCGTAAGGCCTCAAAAATTGCAATGGTCTTCCTATTCTTGTTGTCAGCAACTTTTGGATTTGCCCAAAAAAGAGCTGCTAAAAATATCGTATTGGTTCATGGCGCTTTTGCAGACGGATCAGGGTGGGAAGGGGTTTATAACATCCTCAAAAAGAAAGGTTATAATGTATCTGTGGCCGCAAATCCCAACACTTCCTTTGCTGAGGATGTTGCCGCTGTAAACCGTGCATTGGATCGTCTTGACGGACCTACAATACTAGTGGGCCACTCATACGGTGGTGCAATTATAACAGAGGCTGGTAATTCAGAGAAAGTGGTTGGGCTTGTCTACATTTCTGCCTTTGTACCTGATTCAAACGAAACTTTATTGTCGCTTTTGCAAGCAGGTCCACCATCACCCAATTCAGGCATTTTACCTCCTTCGAAAGACGGGTTTGTGTGGTATGATAAAGCGAAATTCCATTCAGGCTTTTGCGCGGATCTCCCGAGAGAAACAGCAGATTTCATGGCGGATTCCCAGATACCTTGTTCCGCGTCGGTCTTTGGTGCATCCATACCAAATGCTGCGTGGAAAACAAAGCCAAGCTGGTATATTGTTGCAACGGAAGATCAGACAATCCCGCCTGACGCCGAAAGATTCATGGCAAAGAGAGCACATGCAAAGGTAACTGAAATTAAAGGCAGCCATGTGGTATTTATTTCGCAACCAAAATTGACCGCTGAGGTAATAATTGAGGCTGCCGGTGGCACTTCCAAATAATTTAGCAACCGTATCATGTTAAAAGAAACAATTTTAAACGCAGTGAAAAATCGTGTCGGTTCCGATGAGGACTTCGATATACTGGGTGAGCTGGATAAATTCCTCGAAGACTTTGATCTAAAGCTCGAAGAAACAGGAGGTGACATTACTTTTACAGGAAAAGATCCTATAGTGCCAAGCACAATTAAGTTTGCTACCGCTTCGGGCATCGGTTTGGCAGCAAAAGCTGTTGCAATTGCCAAACTCTGGAAGTTGCGGACAGGAGAAGGACAGGACATTGCCATTGATTTGCGTAAAGTCGTACACAGGCTTTCGCCTTTTTTTCAGGGTAAATGGGAAAAAATAAATGGGTTTAGTCCGGGCTTTCCAACAGAATTGGCAAGCCCGTTTTCTCCAAATTTCTATCTTACCAAGGATAACAGGCATGTAATGCCGCTAGATTTTTACAACAGATTAAGGGTGGCGGCCCTGATTTTCCTGAATGTGCCCGAAGAAAAAGAGGCCATTGCAAAAGCAATCCTGCAATGGAATTCGGATGATCTGGAAAATAAGGCAAACCAAGCCGGATTAGTAATGACCAAACTCAGGTCAGTTGAAGAATTCCTCGAAACAGAGCAGTTTAAGTTGCTCGAAAAACTCCCAATTATAACCATTGAAAAAATTGGCGAGAGTGATCCAATTCCCTTTACAGAAGGTCCAAGGACTCCACTCGATGGCATTCGTGCATTAGGCATGGGACACGTGATTGCAGGGGCTGGTACGGGTAGGGCTTTGGCGCTACATGGTGCTGATGTGCTCAATATCTGGTCGCTCAACGATGTCGAAATGGAAAGCCTGTATGCAACTGCAGATGTCGGAATGCGATCTGCAAAGCTCGACCTGAATTCAACCGATGGGAAAACCAAAATGGCGGAGTTGGTTAAAGGCGCCGATGTGTTTTTTGCAAACAGGCGTGTAGGCTATCTGGAGAGATACGGCCTTTCGGCAACCGATATGGCAGCAATTAATCCCGGAATAATCCATGCGACAGTATCCTTGTTTGGGGAAGAAGGGCCATGGGCGAAACATGGAGGATTCGATGTGTCTGCTGGCACCGCCACAGGGATCATGGTTCTTGAGGGCTCGCTAGAAAATCCAAAGCTTCCCTCAATTATGGTAGTTGACGATTATCTCGCATCCTGGCTGATGGCTACTGGCGTTGTCACCGCACTAATTAGAAGGTCAAAGGAAGGCGGGAGCTACAAGATACATATTAGCCTTTCAAGGATCATTATGTGGATGTACACTTTAGGAATATACGACAAGGAATTCGCAGCGGCCAAAGCGGGATCTTCAGATGAGCATGCGTTTCTTGATCCAGATTTATTTACGGCGGAAACAACAATGGGCACTTACCAAGGTGTGACCGAGCAAGTGGCCATGACAAAAACACCTGGTTACTACAAGCATGTTCTTGTACCGAGGGGTTCAAACCGGGCGGAATGGGAAAAAATATAATCAGCAATTGCGGCCGTTCTTTAACAAATATAAACTTTAACAGTTGTATTAAATTTTGAATACCCTTATCGGACGGCCGTTTTTTAATTTATAAAAACCAACTATGAAAAATCACGATTGTAAAGACGACGATGCCACATTGCTGGTATTGGATGGACAAAACGCAAAAATCCTTGCAATAGGCACTGATGGTCTTATTCTCGGCACTATACTAGAGAATTGCGGCGGAACTCCCGATGGTATTGCCATTGACAAAGCAAACCGGCATATCTACTGGACCAACATGGGAGACCATTATGACCAAAATGATGGATCTATCGAGCGGATAGATTTCGAAGGATCGAACCGGACTGTAATTATTCCGAAGGGAGAAACCTTTACGCCAAAACAGTTAAAACTTGATCTGGTAAACCGTCATCTATACTGGTGCGACCGCGAAGGGATGCGCGTGATGCGCTCATCATTTGACGGGACGGGTATTTTAACGCTGATAATGACCGGTAATTCGCAGGCAGATCGTCAAGATGAGACCAACCATTGCGTTGGTGTCACTTTGGATGCCAAACGGGGGCACATATATTGGACCCAGAAAGGACCTTCTAAAGGAGGTAAGGGAAGGATATTCCGTGCAGGTCTGATATCTCCAGAAGGAGAGACCCCGGAAAGTCGCTCGGATATCGAACTCCTTTGGGAAAACCTACCAGAGCCAATCGACCTTGACTTAAACGAAGATTCAGGCGAGCTCTATTGGACAGACCGTGGCGCTCCGCCGAATGGAAACTCAGTTAACCGCGCAAATATCGCAACACCTTTCAAAGAGCCTGAAATCCTCACAACCGGACTTGATGAGGCAATAGGAATGGCCTTAGATATTGAAAATGACAGGGTTTTTTTTAGCGACCTTGGTGGAGACCTGTATTGCAGAAAATTAAGCGGCACAACGTCCTGTCTTTTATTTAGAGGGGATGGCAGGTTTACGGGGATTGCATACCTAGATCAACGACTCATTATTAAAAAAATAAATTGAAAATTATGACAACTACTAAAAAATTTCATTTACCGTCTAATGTGGTAAATAGGCCTGTTACTGTAATCGGTGCAGGTACTTTAGGGCGCAGGATTGCCCTGATGTTCAGTACACGTGGTGGCGAAGTTCGCATATATGATCTTTCCGAAGCCCAGCGTGAGGATGCCGTGGCCTTTGTACAAAAAGAGCTGCCTGCGGTGGTGGCAACAATTGATGGGGGAATTTCGGGTAACATCTCGGCAACGGGAATTCTTGAAGATGCTCTGAAAGATGCATGGCTTGTAATAGAGGCTATCCCGGAACGGCTTGACCTTAAGAGAAAAGTTTTTGGGGACTTGGATCGACTTGCCGAGCCGGACGCAATCCTTGCCAGCAATTCTTCTTCATATCCTACCAGCCAGTTTATCGATGAGGTAAAGTATCCGGAACGAGTTGTGAATGCACATTTTTATATGCCGCCTACCCAAAATGCCATTGACCTGATGTCCAGCGGCAAGACCGATCGTTCGGTAATCGAATTGTTGCTGGTGGAATTGCCAAAATACGGAGTATTTCCTTTTGAGGCACGTAAAGAAAGTACCGGTTTTATTTTTAACCGTGTTTGGGCCGCTATCAAGCGGGAGTCGTTGGCACTTGTTGCAGAAGGGGTTTCTACACCAGCGGAGTTCGACAGAATGAGCATGATTAACATGCACACCAAAATTGGTCCGTTCAGGCTTATGGATAAAGTCGGTCTCGATGTGGTACTGGACATTGAAAACCATTACGCTGCCGAAAATCCGCATTTGCCGAAAGGACCCCGCGAATTGCTCCAGCAGTATGTAGATGCTGGACATCTGGGGGTTAAAAGTGGCCGGGGATTTTATAACGACTATCAGTAGTACTGGTAAATTACAACTGGACGCATTAAATTAAAAAACATGAAACATATTGTAATTATCGGGGGAGGTTTCGCTGGAATCAACCTGGCGCAAAATATTGCAAAGGGCGATAATTTCCGCATCACCCTTGTAGATCGAAATAATTATAACTTTTTTCCACCATTGCTCTATCAGGTTGCCACAGCCTTTTTAGAGGCCTCTAATATCAGCTATCCGTTTCGAAAACTGTTTAGGGATAAAAAAAATGTAAGTTTCAGGAACGCAGAATTTATGAGCGTAAATCCGGCTGAAAACATGGTCAGCTTGTCGAACGGAATGTTGTCTTACGATTATTTGGTCTTTGCAACTGGTGCCCAAACCAATTATTTCGGGATGGACAATGTCCAGAAGAATGCGTTGCCAATGAAAACCCTGAACGACGCACTAGAACTCCGCAACCATATCCTGCAGCAACTCGAAGAGGCAAGCTGCAGTACGGATTTGCAGGAGATCAAAAAAAAGCTTACTGTTGTTGTTGCAGGTGCGGGTCCGACAGGTGTGGAGGTTTCCGGGATGCTGGCAGAAATGAATGCGAACATATTCGCAAAAGATTATCCCGAACTCAATAAACTCGGATTTGCTGGTGAGATTTACCTTGTCGATGGTGGAGCGAACGTATTGGCACCTATGAGCGCCAGTTCCCAAGATGTGACATATAATGCTCTTGAGAAAATGGGCGTAAAGATACTACTCAATAGCCAGGTAAAAGATTACGATGGTGAGACAGTCATCTTAAATAACGGGACAAGGATCGAATCGAGGACACTGGTTTGGGCCGCTGGTGTTTCTGCTTCAGATTTTAAAGGGCTACCGGCAGGAAGTTACGGGAGAGCTCATCGGCTTATCGTAGACAATTATAACAGGATTAGTGGGCTTGCTAATTGTTTTGCAATTGGAGACACTTGTATTCTTTCAGGCGATGAAAACTATAGAGATGGACATCCGCAACTGGCCCAGGTGGCCATCCAACAGGGCAAAAATCTTGCAATTAATTTCACAAAAATAATCCAAGGCAAAGCTTCAATTCCCTTCAAATATACCGACAAAGGAAGCATGGCTATCATCAGCAGAAATAAAGCGGTAGTCGATCTCCCGCGTCCGAAACTCCATATCAACGGATTTATTGCGTGGCTGCTGTGGGTCTTTGTGCACCTGACATCTTTGGTAAGTTATCGCAATAGGATTAAAACGCTTTATAACTGGACTGGAGCATATTTTTCCAAGGACCAGTCTTTGCGCATGATTATTCGTCCGGCGCAAAATATGCTAAACAAATAACAATGGACGCGCAAAATTTCTTTTCTGAAAAAGACCAATATTTTTTGGAGCTCCGTATTGGTAATCTTTCAAAAATAAGCACCAGGTGGTGGGGTAAAATGACCATAGAGCAAATGCTGGCCCATTGTTCAATCCAGTTAAAAATGGCATTAGGACACCTCCCTGAAGGAAAAATGGAAAGCAGTTTTTTATACCGTACAATGATTGGACGGTGGCTGAGTTTGTATTTTATCAGATGGCCCAGAGGATTTGAGACGCCCGCGGAGATGGATGTGGTAAAGAACAATTTAAACATCGGTGACTTTGAAATTGAAAGACAGAAACTGCTTTACCTGCTCCAAGAACTCAAGGTCTTGGATTTAACGGGGACTCATCCTTTTTATGGACAAATAAACAAGAAGGATTGGGGAAGGCTTATTTGGTTACATCTTGACCATCATCTGCGGCAATTCGGGAATTGATTATGGTACTGTCGTAACGAATCAATTAACTTTTGTGCTGTCTATTGCGATTGCTAATCCGTCAAGCCTATAAAGGGGCATATTCTTAAGTAAAAATATAAAGGCCGTAACAGGGATGTTACGGTTTTTTTTGTGAGCACTGTTTACAGAACAGCGTCATATCAATGTCTTGGAATCGAAATTTGCGAAATATAGAAAGTGGCCATGAATATTAATTAGTTAAATGCATGATAATCAGTATTTTAATTTTGAGGCACAGTGCTTGTTTTTGGGAGATCGATCCAAGAAGCTTCCTTAACACTAAATAACACTGATTGTCTCTGCATAACGGACTGACCACGACAACGCTTCTACATTTGTAACATAAATTATTAATAACCATTAACTAATACATATCATGAAAACAATTTACCTGGCATTGATCGCCTTAACGATCATCAGTTGTTCAAAAGAACAAAAAAATCCGGCACCGCAATTAGCCCAATCACTTCCTGTTTTGAATGTGCTTGCCAGTACGGCGACAACGTATCAAGAGTATCCGGTAGCTATTGAGGGTGCTGTTAATGTAGAAATCAGGCCGCAGATTGATGGAAGGCTTGAGAAAATTTATATCGACGAGGGCGCGTTTGTTAAAAAGGGGCAGCCGCTTTTCAAGATTGATGAGCAACCATTCCGGCAGCAATACAATAATGCTTTGGCAAACTTTCATGCAGCTGAAGCTTCATTGTTAAATGCAAAGCTTGAAGTGGAAAAGTTGACTCCGTTAGTCCAAAATAAGGTAGTGTCGGACTATCAATTGCAATCGGCCAAGAACTCGGTGCAAATTGTGACAAGCAACCTGCAACAGGCTAGGGCATTGTTGTCGTATGCGAGAATCAATCTTGACTATACTCTGATAAAGGCGCCTGTCGAGGGTTATGTAGCAAGACTTCCGAAAAAACCAGGAAGTCTGGTATCGGTTTCAGATCCGGAAGCCCTTACCAGTTTATCTGACGTACATGATGTCCGTGTTTACTTCTCGTTAGCCGAAACCAATTTCATTGAATTTAAATCGCAGTATAAGGGCAACACTATTGCAGAGAAGATTAAGAATCTGCCGCCGGTTTCTTTGATATTGTCAGACAATTCCGTTTTCACCGAAAAAGGTAAAATTGACATGGTTGACGGGCAGTTTGACGAAAACACCGGTGCAATTACATTGCGCGCAACTTTTCCAAATAATGCGGGACTACTGCGTTCAGGTAATACCGGAAAGATTCAGCTCGGACTGATCCATTCCAATACGATATTGATTCCACAGCAATCTACGATCGAAGTGCAGGACAAACTCTACGTATTTGTATTAGACAAGCACAATAAGGTAAGTAAACAGGTTATCGGAATTTCAGGAACAAGTGGCAATGACTACTTGGTAAGTTCCGGAATAAAACCAGGTGACCGGATCGTTTCTAAGGGTTTTGAAAACCTGCAAGACGGCAACGTGGTCAACCCGCAAAACGAAATCAAAACAATCGCCCAAAACTAACCGACATGTTTAAAACATTTATTGACAGGCCCGTACTGTCCACAGTTATTTCAGTTATATTGGTTATTTTAGGAGTTTTGGGATTGGCCAAACTGCCTTTACAACAATTTCCCGACATTGCTCCTCCTGCTGTGCTGGTCACGGCGAATTACCCTGGAGCAAATGCCGAAACGGTCCTTCGCTCGGTGGCTCCGTCCATTGAAGAAGCCATCAATGGCGTTGAGAATATGAGTTATATGAGTTCCACCGCCAGTAATGATGGTTCGCTTGCAATTACAGTATATTTTAAGCTAGGCACTGATCCTGACCAGGCCGCAGTAAATGTTCAGAACAGGGTTGCCCAGGCCACAAGCCAACTCCCCGCAGAGGTCATACAGGCAGGTATTTCGACAGCCAAACAGCAGAACAGCCTTATTATGGTCCTGGACCTGTATTCTGAAGATGCTACGGCATACGACCAGACATTTCTTGCGAATTACGCCCAAATTAACATTATTCCTGAAATTAAAAGGATTCCAGGTGTTGGCCAGGCAGTTGTCCTTGGGGGTAGTCAGGATTATTCCATGCGTGTCTGGTTAAAGCCAAATCAGCTGGCGTCCTATAGATTAACTCCAAAAGAAGTGATTGCTGCTATACAGGATAAAAACCTGGAATCTGCTCCAGGAAAGTTTGGTGAGAGCAGTGATGCGGCATTTGAATATGTGATTAAATATAAAGGCAAGCTTAATAAACCTGCCGAATATGAGAATATTGTGATCCGGGCGAATGCTGACGGTTCGATGCTTCGGCTTAAGGATGTAGCGAGAATTGAATTCGGGTCATACACCTATGGAAGTAAAGGCCGGGTTAAGGGAAAACCCGGATTGCCTATCGGGGTGTTCCAGTTGGCCGGGTCAAATTCAAATGAAATCCAGATCGCAGTAGCTGATTTGATGGAGAAGGCTTCTAAAGATTTTCCTAAAGATGTCAAACACCTGATAATGTACAATACTAAAGATTCGTTAGACCAATCAATTGAACAGGTACAACATACGTTGTTGGAGGCATTTATTTTGGTCTTTTTAGTAGTATTTCTTTTTTTACAGGATTTTCGCTCCACGCTAATTCCTGCTATTGCGGTTCCGGTGGCAATACTGGGAACATTTTTCTTCATGCAGGCTTTCGGGTTTTCGATAAACTTACTCACTTTATTTGCATTGGTACTTGCAATCGGGATTGTCGTTGATGATGCGATTGTCGTTGTAGAAGCCGTACACGCAAAGATGGAGCATGAAGGAATGGAGCCTAAAGAAGCAACTGTCTCGGCCATGAGCGAAATTTCGGGTGCCATTATTTCCATTACATTAGTTATGGCTGCAGTATTCTTGCCTGTCGGATTTATTGAAGGCTCAACGGGTGTATTTTACAGGCAATTCGCCTTTACCCTGGCAATTGCAATTGTAATATCTGCAGTAAATGCGTTAACCCTTAGTCCAGCTCTTGCCGCGCTGTTTCTTAAGTCAGGCCATACACACAATGGAGTTCACAAAAAACTTTCATTCAAGGAGAAGTTCTTTGCCGGCTTTAATTCAGGGTTTGGAAAATTAACCGATAAATATACCCATAGCCTGAAATTCCTGATACGTAACAAATGGATAAGTTTGGGTGGATTGGCTGTGGTCACATTGGCCACTGTATGGATGATACGCACCACGCCAACAGGATTTATTCCTTCAGAAGATCAGGGATTTATTGCCATTTCATTGTCAATGCCTCCCGGCGCCTCTTTAAAACGAACTGATGAGGTCTTAAAAGAGGCCGACAAATTGCTTAGTACGATGGATGCATCGAAAATTGTGCTTACAGTTTCGGGATATAATATCCTTTCCCAGACCACCGGTCCGTCATCAGGAGTGTCGTTTATTCGGCTCAAAGCTACAGACGAACGCGGGAAGGTTACCGATATCAATGCGATAATGGATGAAGTTCGGGCTAAACTTGCAACAATTAAAGGTGCTAATTTCTTTGTATTCACTTTCCCTACCGTTCCGGGATTCAGCAATGTTGACGGCATTGATTTGGTCTTGCAGGATAAAACCGGAGGAAAGCTGGATAAGTTTGGCGGCATTTCTTACAATTTTATAGGTGAGCTTATGAAACGCCCGGAAATTGGCGTTGCTTTTACAACCTTCAGGGCCGATTATCCGCAACTCGAAATGGAAGTGGATGGCGTCAAAGCGGAGCAGCTTAGCGTGAGCACTAAGGAAATCCTGCAGACGATGCAAGCTTATTTTGGAAGTGCACAGGCCTCTGATTTCAACCGCTTCGGAAAATACTACCGCGTAATGGTACAGGCCGACAAAGCAGATCGGGCGGATCCTTCTGCAATGGATGGGGTTATGGTCAAAAACAGGCTAGGGGATATGGTACCGATAAAAACATTGGTAAAGCTTAAAAGGGTTTATGGGCCAGAAACGGCTTCAAGATACAATCTCTTTAATTCCATCAGTATTACTGCCATAGCAAAACCTGGGCACAGTTCAGGTGATGCTATAAAGGCCATACAGGAAGTAGCAGCGAAACAGCTGCCCTCAGGTTATACCTATGTGTTCTCCGGCCAAACCAAGGAGGAGATTTCCTCGGGTGGACAATCTGCAATAATTTTTGGATTAAGCCTGCTGTTTATATACTTCCTTCTCGCGGGCCAGTACGAAAGTTATATTTTACCATTCGCTGTCATACTTTCAATTCCTACGGGCATTCTTGGGGTATTCGTTTCTCTGGGCCTTTCTGGAATTGAAAACAACATTTATGTGCAGGTAGCACTGGTGATGCTGATCGGATTGCTTGCCAAGAATGCAATCTTGATTGTTGAGTTTGCCCTGCAGAGAAGGAAATCAGGCATGTCCTTGACTGAGTCAGCATTAGATGCTGCAAAACTCAGGCTACGGCCGATCATCATGACTTCCTTGGCGTTTGTCGTAGGGCTAACGCCTATGATGGGTGCTAAAGGTCCGTCGGCAATGGGAAATCATTCCATCAGTATTGGCGCTGCAGGAGGTATGATTTCCGGGGTTATCCTGGGGGTATTGATCATACCGGTTTTGTTTGTAGTATTTCAGCATCTCCAAGAGAAAGCCTCGGGCAAAACTTTTGCAAGTTCAAGTAATAAAGAATAGATAAGAAATATCCCCGGCCGGGCCGGGGGTTTAAATCAAAAAAAATGAAAACAAATTTAAAAATATATTTTTTGACAATTGTTGCTTTTACAGTACTATCGTCCTGTAAAATCTCTAAAGATCTGGAGGCGCCAAGGGATGCTGTTCCACAAAGTTACCGCCATAATAATTCCAGTTCAGATACGTTAAGCGTGGCCGATATAAGTTGGAAAAGCTTCTTTGCAGACCAGGACCTGTTGGCGCTGATTGACAGCGCTGTTACACGGAATTATGATCTGCAGGTGGCACAGAAGAACATTGAGATTGCACAGTTTCGTTTTACGCAGTCAAAGTGGGGAAATATCCCCCAGGCGAATTTACAGGTGACTGCAAGCTCTGCCCGTGTCTCAGAGAATAGCCTCAATGCATTTAGCCTTAACCAGGCACTGGGAAGAAGCCACATTGAAGACTATTCAGCGGGTATCGGATTGTCCTGGGAGGCAGATATCTGGGGCAAGATCAAAAACAAAAAGAAAGAAGCTATGGCGCAGTATCTGTACTCTGAGGAAACTAAAAAAGCCTTACAAACAATAATTGTTGCCAATACAGCCAAAGGTTATTACAACCTTCTTATGCTCGATGCGCAATTAGCCATTGCGGAGAAAAACCTCAAACTCAACGACAGCACACTGGCAATAATCAAGTTGCAGTTCGATTCAGGCCACATGACATCATTGGGTATTCAGCAAGCAGAGGCACAGCGGTTGGTAGCTGCGCAGCTTTTGCCGCAATTGCAACAGAACATTAGTGTGCAGGAAAACGCCCTTAGCATACTGGCGGGGAGTTTTCCAGATGCAAAAAGGCGAAGTGCCAAATTATCAGCGGTTGGATTTGATCCCAGCATTGCATCGGGCGTACCGGCATCCCTGGTGAACAGAAGGCCTGATGTCAGGGCTGCTGAACTCATATTGAAGGCGTCCAACGCCAGGGTCGGTATTTCAAAAGCGTACCTGTATCCTGCACTTACCATTACTGCTGCAGGCGGGGTAAATTCCTTTGAAGCAAGCAATTGGTTTACAATGCCGGCGTCATTATTCGGGACAATTGCAGGGGGATTGACACAACCGTTGTTAAACGGTAAAAAGCTGCGTACAGAATTCAATGTAGCAAAAACGGAAAGAGAAAAATCAGTATTGCAATTCCGGCAGGCAGTTTTGGTTGCGGTAGGGGAAGTTTCCGATGCACAAATACAAGCCGAAAAAATTGAAACTCGCAAGGGGATAATTTCTGAAAGGGTAAAGGTTCTGGAATTAGCAGTGAGGAATGCCAATCTGTTGTTTAAAAATGGTATGGCAACTTATCTTGAAGTGATCGTAGCCCAAGGAAATTTGCTTCAGAGCGAATTGGAACTGGCCTCAACACAGCGCGAGGCACTCTCTGTAAACGTAGAATTATACAGGGCATTAGGAGGCGGGTGGAAATAAAGCTTTTCCCTTAAACTTGCAATTTTGTAAACCCTTCTTTTCCGGAAGGGTTTTCTTATTTTATATCGCAGCCCTATTCGTTGCGAAGCCCATTCTTCAAGGCGACCGAACGTTTCTCAATAGTTATAAGAAAATGCAGCCTCTAAGTTCAAAGATATCTAAAAGTGCTAGAATTGTTGTTTCACGTTAACACTTGATTTTAATCAATAGGCGGGATTCGGCATTTGTTCTTTACGCCATGTAGTTTTGATTGCGCATTTGTTCACCACTTTTAAATGAACTTGAATAGCTAATTTTATTTCAATAGCGTTGTCCTAAAATAATGTGTAATCAAATAAATTTTTTTAGATTGAAAATTTAACATTGAAAAAACTACACTTTTCTATTTATTATAATATATATAAATAAAAATATATACTATGCAGAAGATAGAAAACTATATAACCCAAATCAACAATAGAATCCAGCTAAAACATAAGGAATTAAGTTTTGAAAATGATTTAAATGGTAGAGAAAATTTAAAAAGAGAATTAAACGTGTCACAACTTAAAAAGCAAATTGCAGTATTACAAAAGAAAATTAAACAAATTCAAGATTAAAAAAAGTCACTTTCGAGTGACTTTTTTAATTGTCGTATTTCAACCAAAAAGCACTTTCAAAATTTTATATATATCAAAAAGAAATACGCTTATGAAATACTTAAAAATCGATACTTGAGTTTTTAGAAACTCAGATTGAAAATGAAAATGTTGGATATGTGAAGCCATCAATCGATACCGAATTAGATCTAGACAATTCGGACGAGAATGACAACATTCAGGAAATTGACGAAAATGAGGAAATTGCTGAAAATTGACATTTGCGCCAAAGCCAATCCTTCTAATTATAAACCCTTAAATGAATTATTTTTCTCGAATCAAAAATTATGTACTTCGGATTAGCAAACAGCAAGATTCATTTTCTAAATTTTCTATCATCCTGTTTTATATGTGTAGCTTTATAATAAGGAATGCTATCAGTATCGTGATCGTGAAAGGAACTAAATACATTTCTTTGATTTTTTCTTATTCTAACATAAATTAGTCTAGAAATTAGTAGAAAAATCACGATCAATACAATAATCCAAGACTTATAAATTACAACTTTTTTCCAAATTTCGGAAATTGGGAATCTTGAAATTATACTGTATAAATAAACAGAAAGTCCAATTATTACTGCTGAAATTACTTTAGACCAAACTGGATCGTTCCAAATCTTCTTAACCATATCGGATTGCTCTTTATTCGTTTTCATAATACTTATCGTTAATTGATATGCAAAGATTATTCAATTAAATATTTCGACAAGTTTCAAAATGTTTTACAATGTTTCAGAATTGTTTCAAATTTGTTTCAGCTTCTTTCATTACTGATCTGTTGCACTTCATCATTATAACGCAAAAAATCAGTTTTTAGATCTTCATTTTCACCGAAATGTTCCCAATTATAACGAGTAGAATATGTAAAATCAATTCCGATTTTTTTACATAGTGCAATGAACTTAGCCCTTGAAATAGTTGTGTAATCAAACTCTTTTAATGCATAATGAAGAAAGCTATAATTCTTCGACTTATTTTCTTGGTCTCTATAATTTGAATGAAACTTTTCAAAAATCTTTTTACCTTCAATGCTTCTAAAAGTTCTATCAACATCTTCAAACTCGAATTGTGAATCTGCTGTATGCGCAACTCGCGATACGCCGCCCAGACGCAATAGCAAATCGAGTTTATCAATATCAATAGCATTTTTCAATTTATCCACAACGTCTTGGAAATTCTTTTTTAGAGGTGTTTTGTATACCTTAATGAAGAACGATGTTTCAATAATAGATACAATATCATCAAATATTAACAAACAATAATGCTGCATTTCTAACGCAATTTTATAATGGCCAGTATTGATGTTATGATTTATATTCTGCGAGAATTGCCCGATGTTTTCTAGTGATTTTGTTAACTCCCAATTATCCATATTAAATGAATTAATATATGCGATTTCAGATCCATCGTATTTGTGAACAATCTCAAATAGTCTTACTACTTCTCCCATCAGACCGCTAAGTAATGCGTTGTAATAGAGAAGAATCTTTAAGCGAGGTTGTAAGTTTATATTCTCTCGTAATAATTGATCGCGTTGCGTTTGCCAATCTCTTACGCGACGACCATAATAAAAGAAGTTTTCCACGCCATCCTCGTCGTTCCTTGTATAAACTTCTTTAAAATAACCAGAATATATAGCTTTACGATACTTATCTATTTTACTTCTTTTGATAGTATAGAAACCATTCCTGTTTTTAACTTGATACCAATCTGGGTATTGTATTTTAAATTGAATGTACTCTTTATAAATTTGATATTTGGTTTTTTGACCATAATCTAAATTCGTTTCGTCAATCGAATTTAACGCTGCTAATTCTGCTTTTCTAAAATCTTCTTCGGATATATTGAACTTATCAAATTGATTTGATGCAATGGGTTGTGGAGTTTTTAGAATGCCATTTTCAATTTGCAGATCTTCACGTTCGTAATTTTGTTTATCACTATTGTCAAATTTAAATAAAGCAAGATTGGTTCGGTAAATAGCATCAATATTTTCTTCTCCATATTCGATAAATTGAAACTTAGCTACAATATCCTGACTATCCATATTAAATTGATTTACACAAAGATATATTTTTAAGTAGATTGGAAATCTAACGTGTAAATTAAAAAAGTCCCTATTAAGGGACTTTTACTTTTTATTTTCTTTTTGAGCTTTAAAGTAATTTTTTGATCTTGACTCAAATCCATCTGAACCAGTGAATTTTTTGTGAAAATCACTTATCTTATCTGCATAATCTCCAATATACTTTTCATCATAAATTCCTTCTTTTTTCAACACATCTAAATGCTTTAAAATCTCTTTGCATTTTGTATCAATCGCTTTTATTTCTAACTTAACTTGACCTTCTGTTTTTGACATTGTTTAAAATTTATAGTTATGCTCAAAGGTAACCTTAATGTTTCATTAAAATAAATATGATAAAACTTCATCCGATTTATCAATCAGTATTTTCTTTATTAAGTAGACTCTATCAACCAGTTCAACGCTCATCATTCCATCTAGAATTTCAATTTTTAGATTGGTATTATCGATAGATAATTTTATATTAAACAAATTTCCATCATCAAAAGTTAGATTATAGATTACAGATTTATTAGAATTATTAACAAGTGTAATACGGGGTAAATAGCATTCAGGCAAAACACTTGGAAAATATACATTTTGCATTCTTAACAGTAGTTCATACATCTTTCTATATTTCTTACTAAACAAATATAGAAAGATATGCTTAATTTATTTTCTCATACATAATTATATAAGAAAATCTAATAAGGTTTTAATTATTGAAAGTTAAGCAATCAGAAATACTTATTTCGAGTCCTTCACATTTCGAGTAAATACAAATATATAGGATTAAATTCACCTGTTTCAACTTTGTGTATTGACTGCTGATCTTTCAAAATTTTCATTCCAAGTTTTGCTTGCGATAGCCCTTTTGCTATTCGCAAATCCCTTATCCTCATTCCTAATCTTATTAATTCCGGCGACTTATCCATTGTAAATACTTTTGGACAATGTGCTATTAAGGATTAATATTTCTAACATACGATAGTATGTTATTTTAGGTTTTTGATTATGTTTGTTCGGATAATTAAAAACTCATTAGAATGAAACAATTATCACTCTCCGTAATCATTGCATTATCCCTACAAGCAAAGGCGCAAACTCAAAGGCGCGGGCGTATCAATCGATGGATACAACTATTCAACCGTTATAATTAATGGACGTGAATGGATGGCGGAAAATCTTAAAGCAACGAAATACGTAAGCGGTACAGCATTTTATCAACCTTCAAATATCAATCAGTTTGCAACCGGAGTTGTAACTAATTATTTTGCAACTGGGCCGTGGGCAACCCCATATATGACAGATACGCAGCTTGGAGCTGGCGATAGCTATGGAAAACTTTATAACGCATCAATTATCTATAATCCAAATCAAATTATAAGGACTGGCTGGCATCTTCCAACAAGGGCAGAATGGCAGGCATTAATTGATTATACATTACGGGAAAATTTACGTAAAGTCGAAGCAGTATTTGGATCGAATTACTGGCCTTGTTCCGGAAACTTTTTAGATCAATATAGATTTGGCGCAATTGCAGGTAGAGTTATTATAAACGGTTCCACAGCATTAAATCAGGATTTAGGTATTGGAGCATTCTTTTGGTGCGTAAGTGATTTTCCAGCACAGGAAGGGCAGGAAAATATAAACTATATCAAAGTTAATTGCTCTTTAACAACTCCTGGATCAAGTGATGGAATTATGGGCTTTGGATTGACAAATAGGCGCAATGCTTTATCGGTTAGACTTATTAAAGATGTATCATTAAACAATATTGATTTTAATAAATCGAAAGTTAACGTATATCCGAATCCCGTTAAAAATGTATTGCATATTGAAACGGATGAAATGATTAGAAGCGTTGAAATATTTGATTTATTAGGAAAGCAAGTAATAACGAGTAAAATTAAAGACGTGAACATTGAAGTGTTACAAAAAGGCGTTTATGTTTTGAAGATCAATACTGCTAATGGAAGTTCGATAGAGAAAATTATTAAGAAATAACAAAACATTTTAAGCATTGTGTGTATAATACTTAAAAAAGCACAATATGTCAAAATTGGAAATTATAAATTTTTAGGTACTTTTATACCTTACTTTAAGCGAAAAATTATGAAAATAGATTTTCATGTCAATAATTGGGATTTCTTAACTACGCAAACTTATACATATTCCTATGTTCCAAGGATTGGTGAAAAAGTTGAATTATTTCTAGACGAAGTGAATAAAACATTCACTGTTATTGATGTACTTTATAAATCAGACGTAATAAAAATACTTATTAAGTAACTCATTTACTGCAATACATATTCTAAAAAAGCCACTCAAAAAGTGGCTTTTTTTTACTGATTATATCCATCAACTTCTGAGCCTGTTAATGCAGAAAATGACCTTTCTAAAACTACTCCTAAATTATTGCAAACTCTTCGAATGTCTGCCGTAGCTTGAGATACTGTTTTTGTAGGATGCCAGACTGTTGTGTTTGGCATATCATACGTTACATTAGTTGAAATTTTCTTCCATCTATCAGAATAACCCAATTCTTTCAACGAATCTTTTACTTGATTGTGCTTTGAATTAATATCGTAACATAATACGATTTTACCAATTGTTTCTGCCATAATTTATATTTTAAAAGTTAGTCAGCAAGATATAATTATTTGAATTGTAGATATTACGGTTTTCCGTAATGTAGGTTTTTATTATTGCAAATTACTAGTCAAAATTGAGTGATTTATTTAAATAGATGTGCCAAACCTTTAGCAAGTATTAGGCTTATATTTGTATATGAGAAATAAATATCAAGATATGCAAAACTTAAAAGTTTTGTTTCTAAAATGTCTCGACTTCGATCTGGAAGATTCAAACAATTACGGACATCCATTTTACGACAATTATCAAAAGGTTTTGCTTTTGGATTCTGAAACCGTCGAATACAAATATTTGTTTTTTAATTGTTTGTTTGGAATAATTGAATATTTAGAGACTTTTAAAAAAAGTAGCCCACAAACTTTTGAACATTGGAAAAATCGGTTAAAAAACAATACCAAAAATGTTGGCTTGTATAGTGATATTTTTGAAATTTACATTTTATGGTCTTTGAATGGGAAAGGAATTAGTTTCGTAAAACGGGAACGGCCAGATTTTGAAATTTCTTATAATGACAATAAGATATTTATTGAATGTGGAAGCGCACAATTTGAACCCCTTTCCAATCCGACACAGAAGTCAATATTTACAAAACTTAAAAAAGTTATTAAAACCAATTATACTTCGGGCTACCTTACTTCATCGTCTGCATTATTTATTGATATAACGAATTTAATTTTCCATTCAAATCAAATAAACTGTATTATAAATACCGAACTTCTCTTAAAAGCTTTAATGACAGTTAGTAGAGAGTTGACATATGATAAACCAGAAAAAATTGGAATACCTGGTGCAATAACATTTATGAATTTCGAATATTTTATGAATGATTCAGGTCAAAATTTTGGATGCAATATTGTTGCTAATTTCATAAATCCAATATTTGTAGATAGCAATCTGTCAACTTTTTTAGAAAACGAATTTATTCCTAAAATTGAACAAAAAGATATTTACAATCCTAAATTTAATCATTGATTATTAAGTTAGTATAATTATTTTCAATGCTTTTAAACTCATTATTTGCATCAGAAGTTTTTAACATATAATCCCACATCAAATCCTCTGAATTTTTCTTTCCTTTTAATACTTCCAGCATCATAAACCGATTTTATGACGCCAATCCAAAGCAGTTTATCTTGCTATTTTAAGTTCCGCTGATATTTCACGATTGTTTTAGATTGAAGCATCAAACGGATAAATCCATCCCATTGATCTTTTTTATGGATGCCGTGTAAACTTGTTCCAGTTAATTCGTTATAAGTCTTATTACAATCTTTGCAGTTGAAACGAGATCCGCCATTTTTGTAATTCGCGTGTTTATACGCTTTTTCGCTTTCGCAATATGGGCAGCAAGTTAAATTTCGATGTTCCAGGATTGGTCGTGAAGATGAAAGTACATTTTGTAATTCTGCAAGGAGGTCACGTTGCTGCTTGTAGTTTAGTGTTTTAAATTGGCTTATAAATTCATCGTGTTTTATTTATATAAGCTAATGTAATGGTGATGACCAAATTAACATAAAAAAACGCTTAATTTCTATGCAGAAACATAGGAAAATCAAGAGTTTTAAGGTTTCCACCTACAATTTATTTACACACTATTTTAGGACAACGCTATTTCAATATATACGCTAACACTATGTGTGAAGTAATTTTGCAAATAAAAAATCGGCCTTATTGGGAAGTATATTATGTATGACTCAAGAGATATTTCCTAAAATTGAATTTCACATGCTGTTTGCGCGTTCTTGGATATGGGAATACTGGTGGTGCGAATACCATTTGTTTGCTGATGCCAATCTCGGACCTTCGTTTTCGGACGGGATGACACTGTATCTGCTTTTGGATTAAGAATATTTGCTACAAGAAATTATCACAATCCATTAAGGAAGATATTTTTTTTAGCCATAAAAAAGCCCCGATAAACGAGGCTATATACATTTTATTAAAATCGTTACTGTGCGGTTGTACTGATTTTTGCGTCTTTAAGTATGTTGAGCTCAAGGAATTTTCCGTCTTTGGCTATAAGAAAGTCTGCTTTGGCAGGAATCTCACCGTTGTAATAAAATGTCACTTCCAGCCTGGTTCCTTTTTTTTCTTTTTTTTCACTGGTGATTGTAAATTTTTCAGGTGCTGGAAGTTTTTGGAAAAGCAGCGGCAAGATCATAGATTCCATCCCTTGGGGAAGGCCTTTAATAGTATATCCATTTGCAAGATAAGGTGATAAGGAATCTAAAGATTTCTGTTCCATAGCTGTCTTTACAGCATTCACCCGTTTGGGAAAATCTATCTTGCCCTTAGGATTGCAAGAGATCAGCAACAGCAGAAATAAAGGAAGTATTTTTTTCATTTTTCAGTTTTTAGAAATGTATTTTGTAGTAATGATCGTTATAAAGATCTGACTCTTATTTAAATAATCGAAATATTGGTTAAAAAAAACAAACCTCATGGCGGCACTGAATCGCCATCACAACCTGACGATAAACATAAGACTAACGTCCACCGACATGCGATTCAACTTTTTTTGCTTCGCTTAAGATATCAAATTCAATTATTTTCCCTGCAGGATTAAAGGTAAAATAATGCACAAGTGTTTTCGGTGTGTATTTAAAATCCGCGGTAACTTTGTAATTGGCTCCTACAAGTTCAGTTTTTGTAATTGTATAACTTATAAGTTCCGGCATCTGTGCCAATACCTGGGGAAAGACTATATCGTTTATGCCAGTTGGAATTTTGTCCGAAATTTTGACCGCTGGATCCAAGAGAGGCTTTAGAGATTGGTAGTTTTTTGTTTTAATACTTTTAAATATAATTTCGGTTTCTTTTTTAAATTCCCGGTTTTGGGATTGGGACAATTGAGGTGCGAGTAAGGCGAAAATTAACGCTACTGAGAGTAGCAGCGGACTGGAAAATGTAAATTTCATAATATTAGGATTTAAGTTTTAGATAATGAAGCAAAGTTAAAAGGCTTGTGTCGTGAAGTATGTTACCAAACTTTATCGAGTGTTATTTTGTGTTAAATAAAATTAGCGGTTGCGTTTAACACTAATTAACACTACATATTATCAGATAACTATAATTGGTAAGGGGGGATTATAATTTTGTCCATATAAATTTTTAACATTATGGACTTTAGTAAAATAAATACCGGGGCTTTTTTAATATACTTGGTGTTAACGATTTCAGCATCGAGGGCCAATACAACAAATATTAAGGAATGTGATACGTTAATAAAAAGAGCCGTAGAATTGATGTGGAAAAAGCAGCATGTCAAATCTCTTGAGTTGCTCACTCAGGCAAAGATCCAGGCAACGAAAAATAAGTGGTACCCCCAGCTTTTCAATGCAACGAATAACATTGGTGGAAATTATTATCTGATGCTCGATTATGGTGAAGCAATTACGCAATATCTACAGGCATATAATATCGCAATAGCGCACCTGGATGAGACTAGTGAAATGATTGTGCTTAATAATATAGCAATTTTATACAGCAGGCAGAAACAGTTCGACAAGGCTTATACCTATTTTCATAAGGCTTATACCATCGCGCGTCGAAACAACAACGAAGAGAAGAAAGGTTACTATGCCATTAATATCGCCAGTGTGCTCAATGAAACGGGTGAACCGGCTAAAGCACAGATTTTCTTAGCGGAAGCTCTCAAGGTCTTAGCTGCTAAGCCGGAAATCGCTTTTCTTGGGCATATTGTCTCGTGCCAAAGCCTGTTGCTGGCAGGACAGACAAGCGATGCCCGTAAGCACGCATTTACGCTGCTGAATAGCAAATTTCTAGAAAATGATCTTAGCAATAAGTTTGTTCTCTATATTATTATCGCGAAAACTTTTATTAAAGACAGAAATAATACAGAAGCGCTGATCTGGTTGCATAAAGCTGCAGGTGAAAAGCCTGATTTAGAGAAGAAAGTAGAGTTGTCTTCATTGCTATCTGAAGCATATTTCGTCAATGCTGAGTACCGCAGAGCGGTTTCCATGAAGGATACAATAATCGCTGCCAATGCAAAATTGAACGAAATCAGAAACAATAAACTTTTCGAAAACAGCAATATAAAATTTCAACTGCAAAATTATAAAAAGGAAATTGCGGCGAAAGACCAATCAATAAAGGAGGAAAGAATCTTCTATTATGCCTTATTAACTGTTATAACATTTACAATTGTAATCCTGTTGCTTTTATACAGAAATGCAAAAATTAAGGACAGGCATGATAAAGACATGGCAGCCCAGGCAGCCCAGGTCACGCAATTGAAGTTGCAAAAAGAAATAGATGACAACATTTTATTGAAGAAGAAAGAGGAAATTGCGGTATTGGAACAAGAGCGGTTGAATAGGGAGATCGAACTTCAAAACCAGTCTATTTCCTCAAAAGCATTGTACATTTCAGGAAGGGACCAGTTGCTGCAGGAAATACTTAAAGCACTTGCAAAGTTTCCCGAACTTTCAAAAAGCAGGCTAATCCTGAAACATATAAGGGCTTTGAAAGACCATCTGCGCACGGATAGAGACTGGGAGAGTTTTATAACACATTTTGAGAAGGTAAACCACAGTTTCCTGAAAAAACTTGTAGAGCGGCACCCAAAATTAACCTCGAATGATATACGCTTTATTTCATATGTCTACATGAATCTCACAAATAAAGAAATTGCGACGCTGTTAAACATTTCGCTGGAAGCGTGTCGCAAACGAAAGGAAAGAATTATTGAACGGCTGGAGTTAGATCCGGATATTTCATTAAGTAGCTATCTTTTAAGTATTTAATAAAAAAAAATCACATTTTTTCCGTGTTGTTGTCACTCTAATTCGGCGGTCATTAACATTCGCATTCAGCCACTTTGGTGAAATTTGAAAAAAATTTATGTTTATGAAAAAATTTATGTTTTTAGCCTTAGGGCTTTTAATGGGTGTGTTACTTCAAGCCCAAATTACACCAGTGGCTACGTCGGCGTACGGAAGATTGGTTGACATCACTTATGATCCGGTAACTCCAAGCAAAGTGTATGCTTTATCAAACGCTGGGAATCATTTATTAGTTTCGACGGATAATACAATAACCTGGAATATCTTGTTTTCATTTCCTAACACCACAGCGAAATTAGGCAACTTGAAATTATTGAAAGGCAACACAGCATTAAGTTTCATGGTTAACAATGTGGCTTACGATCAAATGGGTGCATACATTTACAGTTTACAAACAAATAGTATAACGAATTTTCTACCAATCCCTAATCCTGAAGACGATCCCGGAAGTTTGCAAAATTATGATATATATGATGGTACGGGTAAATTTGCGTTAATGCTCGATTCTTATGATATTGGTCCTTTAGGCGCACAAACTGTAATTTCTAAAGTATTTTATACTACAGATTTCGGACAAACGTGGTCACTTGTATATTTGAATCTTGAGCATGATTCTGTAATGGTTAATAACGTCGCTATAAATCCCCAAGATCCATCAAAACTCTATATTTTGAGGGACCACAATCCTACAAATGACCCAATTAGAGGAGGAATTTTGGTTTCGCAAAACGGCGGGACTGACTGGCAAGAGAAATTGCCCGGCGTATTACTGAACGCAATAGCGTTCAATCCATCTAACGGCAATGATATTTTGATGGGAACATGGATTGACCAGACAGAAAATCTTTACAGATCTCCCGATGGAGGTCAAACCTGGAATATAATTCCTTATTTGTGGTCGGATACAATGGGTTATAACAACATTTATAAAATAGCGTTTCATCCTACCCAACCAAACAATATTGTCATTGTGGAAGAGAATGAAATCGTTACCAGTACCGATGGCGGAAATAGTTTCTCCGGGCATATCTACAGTGATGACGAGTCTGAAGGTTATTACTCTGGGACGAATGTGTCGTTCAGTCCTTTTTCTCCACAAACAATTGCGTTTACAACGCCTTACTATTCGCAACTTTCGACAGATGGTGGAAGCACTTTGTCAAAAATTAACGCAAAATTCTTTAATGTAACTAGTGTAGCTGCAGCAAAGGATGAGACTGGTACTCACTTGTATTATAGTGTTCAAGGTGGATATGTTCATCACGAGATCAATTCAAACGTAGTACAACCTCATGATGTATTAAACGTATATGCATTTAACTCTAACAAAAAATCTGTCATAACGGATAAAAACAAGCCTGGAAGAATTTTTACTTTTCTGGGCTCCAATTTTTTTGGCGGAAGTCTTGATGTTTGTGATGATTACGGACAAACCGTTCGCACACTTTTGATGACCTTCAAACAAAATATGCAGTTTGTTACTATTGACCCAAACAATGATAAAATAATTTATGCCTCGTTAAATAATGGGTTAAACTGTGATTTATTCAAAATTGATTTTACCGATATTGACAATGTTATAAATACGCAGTTGACTACGCCCGGCATTAATGATGAAACAGGGAATGGTGTGGTTACGGGGCTAATAGTAGGTTCTTCGGATTCTCAGGTGCTTTATATAGCGCAGGGTGATAAATTTTATAAGTCTGAGGATGGCGGGCTCACTTGGGTTGAGAAGATAACCGGGTTGTCAACAGATAACAATGTCATGCTTGACCTTGAAGTGAATCCATTTGATCAAAGCCAATTTGTCCTTGCCACATTCGATGGTACCTTTATGACAACAGATGCAGGAGAGAATTGGTATTTGGTAAATACCGAAGCTATTGAAAAAGTAGCCTTCTCACCACTCAATCCAAATATCATTGTCGGCAGCAGGTATCACACAGGGGAATTGTTCTACAGTATCGACAATGGACAATCGTGGTTGGGTGTGACTCCGCAACAATTGGCTTATTTACAACCACAGGGCGTTGATTTCGTTTTTTCTGGAAATTCTATAGAGGTTTATTATGCAACCCCGGATATTGCAGTCGTAAATTATACAATTGAGAATCTTCCATTGGGAGTGAATAACCCCGCACCAAATAACAATGCAGTTGTACTATACCCAAATCCTGCCAACGACATCGTTCGTGTCAAAGGGATCAGCAATATCGAAAAAATTGAGGTTTATGGGCTAACGGGGCAGAAAGTTTTCACCACAACTCAAAATACAATCGACAGCACGCCTTTCCAAAGCGGTACTTATATCGTGAAGATATTATCCACAGATGGAAAATCTTTTACAACAAAGCTGATAAAAAATTAGAATGACAACATAAAGCCAGAAAGAAGCACACAACTTAAAACCCCGCAAGAAATTGCGGGGTTTTTTATTTGCGGACGTTTTAAGGGTTGACGGTTTTGCTAAATATCGGAAATTCCGTGTTCAAATTAGCGAAATAAAATAAAATCCGAATCTTTAGATTGTTGTTAAGTATCTATAAACCAATAGTTTGTATTAGAGGCATGCGGATTGTCTATTGCTTTTATGTAATTGAATGTTCTTGTTGCAGTTCAATGTCTGTGATGCGATATGATTATAATTTTGACAAAGAATTCAGAAGTTCTGCCTAATCCGTTGCTTTTTTAAAACAGGAAATGTTAAAATAGCGAATTATTTATTGTCTCAGTTCAATGTTTCAGATACCGGCATGTTAGAACTTTGTACTATCAAACTGAGGAGACTAAAGATACTGTTATTAACAGTAAATAACAGTCGATAGTAAAGTCTAACACTCTGCAATTCAGAATCATAATAACTTTGTAATGTAATAAAGAAGTAAAAATTACACTAAAAAAATATTCACTAAAAAAATAAAGTTATGTCAGCAACAAAATGGGTTATCGACCCGACACACTCAGAAATCGGTTTCAAAGTAAAACACATGATGTTTACCAATGTATCGGGAAAATTACAAAACTTCAATGCATTGATCACAACCAGTGTGGATGTATTTGAGAATGCCAAAATCGAATTCGATGGCGACATCGATTCGATCACAACTAATAATGCCGATAGGGATTCACATCTTCTAAGCCCTGATTTTTTTGATGCAGAACAGTTTCCAAAGGTAACTTTCGAAGCGACGTCTTTCGATAAAATCGATGAAGGCAATTATAAATTGACAGGCAATCTCACGATGCACGGGGTAACAAAATCAGTAACGCTCGACACCGAATTTAGTGGCTTGATGCGAGATCCGTGGGGAGTAATCAAAGCGGGATTTATCATCACTGGCAAAATCAGCAGAAAGGACTGGAACCTGCACTGGAATTCCACTCTTGAAGCAGGCGGCGTTTTGGTAAGCGATGAGGTGAAACTTGAAATCGACCTCCAGTTCATCAAACAATAAGGATTTTCTTAAATCAAATATAGTATTCACAAACATTTTAAATTAATCATCTAGTATCATGAAAAAACTATTTGTAGCAGCATTATTTGCATTGACCTCTTTGACCGGATTTGCACAAAAACCAAGTCCATTGTTATTGAACCCTAAAAACCATACTTTGGTTTTGGTGGACCACGAAAGCCAAATGGCTTTTCCCGTAACCTCGATTAGCATTGACAACCTTCGGAACAATACCGCGATCGTTGCCGGAGCATCTAAAATTTTCAAGGTTCCAACAATTATTACCACGGTTGCGGAAGCTTCTTTCAGCGGGCCAGTTTTTCCTGAAATTCAGGATGTATATCCAAAGGCCACCACAAATTACATCGACCGCACAACAATGAATTTCTGGGAAGATGTCAATGCTTACAAAGCGGTGACCTCTAAAGGTAACAAAACATTGGTCATTGGAGGTTTATGGACTTCAGTTTGTATCGTAGGCCCGGTTTTATCTGCCATCAGTGATGGTTACACGGTTTACGTTATTACAGATGCCAGTGGGGATGTGAGCAAAGAAGCGCATGAGCAAGCGGTAACCCGCATGGTTCAGGCCGGGGCAAGGCCGATCACTTCGATGCAATACCTTTTGGAATTGCAACGTGACTGGGCTAGAGGAGAAACTTACCAGGCTGTCACTGACCTTGTTCAGAAATACGGCGGCGCTTACGGAATTGGAATCCAGTATTCCCGTGCAGTAATCAAACACTAAATTAAAAACAACCGGGGATTTAACCGTCCCCGGTTTTTTAAAATCTAAAATCATGAAAACATTTACAAAATATACCGTCATCATAGTTGCGTTTCTATTCTGTGGAATAATTTCTGCTCAAAAAAAAGCAACACTAATTATTACCAATGCAAAGGTGGTAACCTTGAATGACAAAAGACCAAATGCACAGGCGGTAGCCGTTAGCGGGGACAAAATTATAGCAGTAGGAAGCACCTCCGAAATTCTGAAATTTAAAAATTCCAAAACCGTCCTAATCGATGCAAAAGGGAAAACAGTAATCCCCGGATTATACGATTCGCATTTGCATGTGATAAGAGGCGGAAGGTTTTATAATACAGAGTTGCGATGGGACGGCGTTAAGACACTTGCGCGCGCACTGCAAATGCTTAAGGAACAGTCGCAAAGAACCCCTGAAGGACAATGGGTCCGCGTTGTCGGCGGATGGACAGAATACCAGTTTGCCGAGAAAAGAGGGCCTACCCTTGACGAAATCAATGAGGCTACGGGCAATACACCTGCATTCATATTGAAATTATATGGAGAGGCTTATCTAAACAAAGCAGGCCTGAGAAAACTTGCCATTTCGGAAGATACGCCCAATCCTAATGGCGGCCTTATTCAGAAAGACCGTTTTGGACAGCCGACGGGTTTACTCGTAGCCGAGCCAAACGCATTTATCCTGTATTCAACACTGGCAAAGCTTCCGGAACTTACGCCGGCGGAGAAAATTAATTCCACGAAATTATTTATGACCGAACTTAACGCCTTGGGGGTTACAAGTGTGATGGACGCAGGTGGTGGTTTCCAGAATTTCCCTGATGACTATGCTATTACGGACTCCCTGTCGAAGCTAAAACAGCTCACAGTGCGTTTGCCTTATTACCTGTTTGCACAAAAGCCGGGCAAAGAACTCGAAGATTACCAGAAATGGATCGGAATGGTGGATATTGAAGCCCATGACCATGATGACAAACCCACAGAATACTATGTACAGGGCGGTGGTGAAAATCTTGTAGCATCAGGTGGCGACTTCGAAAATTTTACTAAACCCAGACCAGAGCTACCCGGTAAAATGGAAGCCGAACTTAAGGCAGTAATGGGCACGCTGGTCAAAAATAGGTGGCCATTCAGGCTCCATGCTACTTATAATGAGAGTATCACGCGTTTTCTGACCGTTATTGAAGAGGTCAACAAAGAAACGCCATTAAACGGCTTGGTGTGGTTTTTTGACCATGCAGAAACGGTATCAGATGAAAATTTGCGGAGAATTAAAGCCTTGGGCGGCGGTATATCAATACAGGACCGCATGGCATTTCAGGCGGAAACCTTTATTTCCCGTTATGGAAAAAAAGCGGCTTTAGATACACCGCCCATCCGCAAAATGCTCGAACTCGGTTTGAAAGTCGGTGGTGGTACTGACGGTACGCGTGTTTCAAGTTACAACCCCTGGATTGGGTTGTATTGGCTTACAACTGGCAAATCGGTCGGAGGTATCGAATTTGCTTCCAAGGAAAATCAACTTGACAGGGTTGAGGCCTTAAAAATCTATACTCAGGGTAGTGCGTCGCTTATCAACCAGGATTCGGACAGGGGGACTATCAAGGAAGGGTATCTGGCTGATCTTGTTATTCTTTCAGGAGATTACCTAACTGTAGATCCAGAGAAAATTAAAGAGTTGAAATCAGAGTTGACCATACTTGACGGCAAGCCAGTATACGGAGAAGGAACATTTGCGAAATTTGCCCCTATAGTCCCTAAGGCAATTCCGGGATGGAGTCCTGTAAATTTTTACGGAGGATACCAAAATAACTAAGTCCATGAAAAATGTAATCATATCGTTAATGCAAACCGACATTGGTAGCAGGCTCAATAATATCGCGCTGCTTTTTTTCAGGGTTGCCCTTGCTACAGAGTTGCTTTTGGCCCACGGATTAAAAAAGATTGGTGTTGGGGTTGCCCATGCTGAGGTTGTACCAAACCCTTTAGGCTTGCCAGAGGTTTTGAACCAGGTATTTGCCACCGGGGCAAACATTATCATGCCGGTTTTTATCATTTTTGGGCTGATGACGAGGCTCGCAACAATACCTATACTCGCAGTTACACTAACGGGTTATTTCATATTGCATTTCAGCGATCCGATTGTAGTAAAGGATGTTCCTTTCATATACAGCGCATGTTTTTTGTTGATTGGCTGTACAGGTGCAGGGAAATATTCACTGGATAATTATTTTACGGCTAAGCAAAAAGCAGGATGAAAAGAATTGCACTGATGTTTGTCATCTTATTCACGGGTTTGGCCCTTGGGCAGCAGAAGCCGGAGTTTAAGCAACTGCGTTACGACGACGACTTCAGTTATCTAAGAAATGATACGTTAAAGGGCTGGTACAACCGGCTAAAGTATAGCACGCTAAATAGTAATGGAACAAGTTTCTTTTCGATTGGTGGAGATATCAGATTCCAATACCTCAATATAAAAAATGAGGACTGGGGAGACACGCCAAATGATAGTGATGGTTATACCCTTACAAGGTATTTGTTGCATGTGGACTATCACGCATTTAAGTCCTTAAGGGTATTTTTCCAGTTGCAAAGCAGTATATCTGGCAGCAGGGTCGATCCAAGCCCTGTCGATGAGAACACACTCGATATCCATCAGGCATTTTTTGATTGGAACATAATCAATTCTGAACGCACAAATTTAATCTTCAGGATTGGCCGACAGGAAATGCTTTATGGATCCCAGCGGTTAATTGCTGTAAGGGAATTTCCGAATAACAGGATGGCTTTTGACGGGACCAGACTGATGCTGGCCGAGAAAAACTTAAAGACAGATCTTTTTTATACCCATCCGGTTGCCGGACAGGAAAAGATTTTCGATGATCTTTTTTTCAACGAGAAGGCTAAACTTTGGGGAAGTTATACGACCATTGGCAATATTCCAGTTTTAAATTCGGTTGATGTATATTATTTAGGTTTATGGAAACAACATGTAAAGTTTGACGATGCCACAGGCAAGGAATTGCGACATTCCCTTGGAACAAGGATTTGGAAAAGCAAAGGAGACTGGCGCTACGATTTCGAAGCAGTGTACCAGTTTGGTTCAGCAGGCCGGAAGGATATAAATGGGTGGACTATTTCATCGAATACCAGCTACCAGTTTACGCAGGCAAAGTTCCGTCCGAAGTTTGGTCTTAAAAGTGAAGCAATCTCAGGGGACAGGAACAGGGGTGACCAGAAGCTACAGACATTTAACGCCCTTTATCCACGCGGTGCCTATTTTGGGCTCGCCGGTTTGATAGGTCCCTCAAACCTTATTGACGTGCATCCCTCAATTGAGCTCGAGTTTACAAAATCAATAAATGTTATGGTAGATTATGATATTTTTTGGAGGCTCAGCGATGCCGATGGCATTTATGCGCCTAACACGCAACTGATTTATTCGGGAGGGCTAAGTTCTGAAAATTTTGTCGGGACGCAACTTGCCGCTACGGTGGCCTATCAGCCGAATAGTTTTATACTTATAAAAGCGGAGGGCATCTATTTTGATTCGGGCAGTTTTATCAACGATTCAGGTGCCGGAAGAAATGTTGTATTCGGTGCTATAACCACACAAGTCAAGTTTTAAGGATGCAATTTCTTGTCCTTGTTCAATGCGTTCGCCTCCACGTGAACCGAACTTTGTATTATAATAATTAAAAGACATATCATGGAAAATAAAATTTTAGGAATACACCACATCACAGCTATTGCAGGGGATGCCAAGCGGAACTTTGATTTTTATTCTAAAATATTGGGTTTAAGATTTATTAAAAAAACGGTTAATTTTGACGATCCCGGAACCTATCATTTCTATTTTGGGGATGAAACAGGCAGTGCAGGAACAATTCTTACATTTTTTCCATGGGGCGATGCGATCCAGCAAGGGCGACGGGGGGCAGGTATGGCATCAGAAATCAGCTACTCGGTACCTGTCGGAAGCATTGAATTCTGGCAGGAAAGATTCAAATTACACAATATCATTTTTAATCTCCCGACCGAAAAGTTTGGTGAAAAATACTTGACGTTCTTTGACCCGGACGGTCTGAAACTGGAACTTATCGAATCTAAAACAGAGGATAAGCGCAAAGCTTGGGAGACCGAAGAGGTAAGTGCGGGAGTTGGGACAAGGGGTTTTCACAGTATCACTCTGACTTTACAAAGCATTACAGCAACGGCAGAGATACTGACCACTATCTTTGGATACAAATTGATTGGCAACGAGGGTAACAGGTACAGATTTGCTACTGATAGTGTTGAAACTGCCGCAATTGTGGATCTTGTAGAATTGCCGAAAGAAAAACACGGGCATATTGCCGGTGGGTCAGTTCATCATGTCGCTTTCAGGGTAAAAAACGATGATTCATTGATGTATTTCAGGGGTAAAATCGCGAGTAGTGGACTAAATATCACGCCCCAAATCGACAGGCAGTATTTCCACTCTTTATATTTCAGGGAACCTGGAGGGGTTTTATTTGAAATTGCAACTGATAATCCGGGCTTTCTTATCGATGAGTCGCTCGAGACTTTGGGAATGGAACTCAAGTTACCACCGCAGCATGAAGACATCAGGAAAGAAATTGAAGAGATACTGGTAAAAATTAACTAAGAATTATGGACTATCAAACGCTTGAATACGTATACGAGCCTTCGGGCGATCCGCAGGCAAAAACGCTTTTGCTGCTCCACGGGACAGGGGGTGACGAAAGGGATTTACTGTCACTTACAAAATATTTCGGATCGGGCTTCAATGTACTGAGCCTGCGCGGAAACGTCACGGAAAATGGGATGCCGCGTTTTTTTAAACGCTTGGGTATGGGAATATTTGATGAACGTGATCTTGAATTCAGGGCTTGTGAAATGGTAAGTTTTATCAAACAGCTTTCAATAAAACATAATTTTGACACCTCTAAGATCGTAGCATTAGGTTACTCAAATGGAGCAAATATTGCTGGTGCGGTACTGACCATATCGCCTGATTTCCTGGCTGGCGCTATCTTATTTAGACCTATGCAGCCTTTTCAAAATAAGGGGCCATTGCCTGACCATACGGGGACGCCAATTTTTATAACTACCGGAAATCTCGATCCTACGATAAACATCATCGGTACTGAGCACTATATCAAACTGCTCGAAAAAAGTGGTTTCGATGTAGTCCATTTCGAGATCGAGGCGGGACATAATCTTACCCAGGAAGATATAGATTTAGCTGTGTTGTGGTTTAAAAGGCTATAAAACTTTTCATTGATTGATTTTGGTTAGGTTGGATGCCTGTGGATTTATTCATGGGCATCTTTTTTATTCCTATTTAAGCCTGCCTCGGGAGAGTACCTACAATTATTCCTAGTTTCTTGATCTTACTGGTCAGTGTTGAGGCAGGAATATTGAGGATTTCCGCCGCTCCTCCACTCCCGGAGACTTTCCCTTTGCAGGTTTGCAAAATGTAAGAAATGTAGTCACGTTCGATCTCGTGGATCGTCTTCACGGACGCATTTTCATTTTTTGCTGCGAGGGTTTTGTGTATAGAGACAGGTAGGTCTAGCGATTCAATAATGTTGCTGTCTGTCAGGAGAATGCTGCGCTGGATATGATGTTCCAACTGCCTTATGTTTCCGGGCCAGTGGTACATATTCATTTCCTGCATCGCACTATCAGAGAATGAAATCGATGTTTGATTTTTATCTGGTGCATACAGCTTTAAAAAATGGCCGGCTAAGGCGCCAATGTCCTCTTTTCGCTCTCTTAGGGGCGGAACCACTATAGGAAAAACGTGAAGCCTGTAATATAGATCGAGCCGGAATCTGCCTGCAGCCACTTCGTCTTCGAGATTCCTGTTGGTAGCTGCTATGATACGGACGTTGGTTTTAATTGGAGCTCCACCGCCAATTCTTTCGATTTCTCTCTCCTGAAGCACACGCAGTAACTTTACCTGAAGGTCCATTGGCATTTCTCCAATCTCATCAAGGAAAATTGTGCCGCCGTCAGCTTGTTCGAACTTGCCGGTCCGTTTTTCAATCGCGCCTGTGAATGATCCTTTCTCATGCCCGAAAAGTAGGGATTCGGCCAAATTGTCGGGAATAGCCCCGCAATTGATTATAACAAGTGGCTTATCTTTTCTTGGCGAAAGCCGGTGTATGCTTTGGGCCACTTTTTCTTTTCCGGTTCCACTTTCACCTAATATTAGTACCGAGGTCTCTGAAGGGGCCACTTTTTTAATATAATTAAAAACAGTGACCATTTTTTGGCTCGTCCCGACCATAGCTTCAAAGCCAATAGGAGAGCGTTCCAAAATTTTTTTTTCGTCATCTTGAGCCTTGCAACTGGTGGGGATTGTGTAGGCTTTTTTAACGAATTTCGTTATTATGGGGCAGAGATTATTTAGTAACGCGATTTGTTCGTTTGTAAAAGTGTCATCATTCCTGCTGTAGAAAAGGAATTGAAAATGGAGGTTATCTTCAAGAAAAACAGGAAATGCGATGTACGATTTGATACCGAAAGTCTGAATAACCATTTGACGCAATGGGGATTTGGAACAGTCTTCTACCAAAGTGTCACCAACAAAAAATCTGGCCTCGGGATGGAATATAGAGAACTTGGTAAGGCTATCGAGTTCTGCCCCGGGTATCGCATTAATACGGGCAAACTTCTCGGCTGTTATCAATTCATAATTATCATAATTTTTGTTAAGCAGTCCTGAAGAATGGAAAATAGTACTCTGCGGAGAGGCCTCTAAATAATCAAATGGGATATAAGTTTGGAGCACTTTACCGAATTGTAAAAAAGCCTGTTCCCACTTCAACGGGCTGTAACTGATTGCTTCAATATTTTTTTGTAAAATACTTTCCTGTAGCAGTTGAAGTTCCATACTGTTTGCATTGCGATAGAAAGCTATTTCCAATGTGGTTATTACATCTTCTTCCCTGAAAGGTTTAACAATGAAGCCATAGGGTTGCGTTTTTTTAGCCTCATCCAAGATGCTTCTCCCGGAATTAGCTGAAATGTAAATAAATGCGATACGTTTTTCGTGAAGTTTAGCGGCGAGGTCAATACCGGTTTCGTGTCCTCTTAGAAAAATATCGACACAAACAAGGTCAGGCATATCCTTTTCGATAGATGACCACGCCTCGTCAACAGAACGGGCCATCCCAGAAATCTCATAGCCTGCATTTTTTAAAATCAATTCAAGATTATGCGCTTCGATATACTCATCTTCGACGATGAGAATTTTAAATTTCCTTTCATCAGGCGTATGTTTCCAGCTCATAGTGATATTATTATAACTAATCGAAACGTTTCATGGAAAGTCTATTGCAAAGTATCGGATGGGTTGCCAAAACTAAGTGACCTGTTACTCTACCTAGTTAATATCATGGAAATAACTAGATTTTAAGACATTATAAAATTTCAATAAAGTTCATTAAAATTCACATTATTTTCAACGACTAAATTACAAAAAAATAGTTACAGAAGGTTGTAAAAATGTTAAATAACTATAGTGTAGGATCATTTGCGATGTGTTAACATTTGATAACACTCAATAAAACAATATAACCTTACAACGGGCTTTATCGCAGTAAGTTTGTAATATCAAAAACGATAATTAACCTTTTAAAGATCAACGATATGAAAACTTCAAACAACACCATTTTAATAACCGGAGGATGTACAGGAATTGGATATGAACTCACGAAATATTTTTCGTCGCGCGGAAATCATGTCATTATCGTCGGGTCAGAGCGATCAAAATTATCGGCCGCTGCGTCCTGGCGCACTAACATAACTGCGCTTTTGTGCGACTTGGATACAGAAGAAGGTATTACTTATCTGGTTGATAAACTGCGAAAAAATTTTCCAAATCTTAACGTATTTATTAATAATGCTGGGCAAGCTTATGCTGATTCCCAGGATTTTAACTCCTTGGCATCTGAAGAGCAAATGTTGTCCCATTATTTTGCAGGCATTAGACTCTCGGAAGAACTCATTCCTGTATTGCGTTTGCAGGATAGTGCGACAATTGCTGATCTCACTGCCATCACTTATGCATCTGCTGGTAATATCGGGCTGAAGTCGGGAATTAGGAAAACTGCGGAATCCTATGGTAATGTATTGGCACAAAGCTTGAAGGAATCAAGGAACATCCGGATATTGCAGGCTTCAGAATTTCGCAACGACGGCTCAGTTGAAAATATAATTACGGCTCTAACAGGATCGTATGATCCACTACATCCGTATCACCGTAAAGCGCTCGAGGCGGGTTTTTTCAACAGCGGTTTTAATTCTTTTGATATGACTTTTATGGCAGTGGGCTAGTCCAAGCCTAATATTAAATTACTAAATTTTTGTTAGATTAATTTTTAGTTATTCGAAGAACCGGGGGATTCAAGCCTCCGGTTTTTTATTTTACAATCATCTTATAACCAATCCCTCTGATGTTCACAATCGAAATACGTTCATCTTCCGAGAAGTATTTCCTTAGTTTTGTGATAAACACATCCATACTCCTTGCATTAAAAAAAGTGTCATCGCCCCATAGTTCGATAAGTACTTTCTGCCTTTCCAAAACAGAATTTTTATTTAGTATAAGCCGGTGCAGTAACTCATTCTCCAAGTTGGTAAGCACTATTTTTTTGGAATCGCTGCTTAATTCCATCGTGGAGTGATCGAATGTGAACTTCCCGATTGTAAAAATGGATTGGATGGGTTCTGCAGATTTTGGGATCCTGTTGAGCAAGGAGTTGATCCTTACTATAAGTTCCTCGATACTGAATGGCTTTTTGAGGTAATCGTTGCCTCCGGTTTCAAATCCCTTAATGACATCTTCGGTCAGCGACCGCGCAGTAAGAAATATCACAGGGATATTCACATCTTTTTTACGGACCTCTTTCACAAAGGTATAACCATCTATTCCCGGCATCATGATATCGACCACACAGATACTATAACTATTTTGTTCAAAGGCAGCTAATCCTTTACTTCCGTCTTCAATCCAGTCGACGGTAAATCCGCTTTTGACAAGCATGTCACGGGTAATTTTTCCAAGAGACTGCTCGTCTTCGAGATAAAGTATTTTTGCATTATTCATGGCTCAGGGGTATTAAGATTTCAAAAGTAGTTCCGGGTGTTGCTTTTTTTCCGGCGAGTTGTATTTTTCCATGGTGTAAATCGATGATCTGCTTGATATAACTCAAGCCAAGCCCGTAGCCTTTCGTGGTGTAGCTGTGATTTTCCAAAACCCTGAAGTATGGCTTGAATATTTCATTTTGGTACTTATCGGGTATCCCAATCCCATTGTCAGAGAAAAGTATTTTTACAAAATTACCTTCTGTGAAAATATTGATATCGATTACCGGTTTTTCTTTCGAATACTTAATGGAATTGTCAATAAGATTGCGGAAGACATTCCCAAAATGTTCTTTGTCAATCTTCACTGGTATCTCGTCAAGTTCAAAAAACACTTTGACAACTGTTTCTTTTTTTTCAAGTACAGGTTTTAGATTATCAACTACTTGATTTAAAAACCCCGGCAACAATGTGTTTTCATATTGCATGGACATTCCGCCATCGCTCATTTTTGCGTTGTAAAGTATAGAGTCTGTCATATTGATCAGGCGATCAAGGTCTCCTTTCATCAATCCAAGGTATTCCTTTGTCATCTCTTTGTCATCAAGGACGTTGTAATTATTAAGGGCCTCTATTGCTGCGGAAATAGTAGCCATGGGTGTTTTGAACTCATGGGTCATGTTGTGGGTGAAATTGTCTTTTTGTTCCATCAGCTTCCTGCTTTTATTGACATTAAAGATCAGCAAAATTATTGCGCTGATATACAGGATCATATAAAAAATTGACAATACGATCGATGAAATCATTTCGTTAAATACTATCAGCCTGGTGTTGGTAAATTCCAATGAATATTCCTGCTGCCCATCAAACTGAGACCTGATTGTATCTGTAGCCGCATCGGCTACGGTTGCATAAACAGGATACTTATCGGTTTTTCCTCTTTTGGCATGGATTACAGAAAACTGCAGGTTCCCAAAAGCCACAGCAAGTTCTTCTTTAATATAATTATATACTTTTTTGCTTTGCCCGGAAAATAATGCAGGAGTGTCTTGTGCAAGTTTACCCAGCATTTCCTTTGAAGCGCTGTCGCTGAGTTGCTCGCCGGCAACTTCCATTCTCACCTTTATTTCTTTATTATTTTTCAGCGCTTTTAAAAGTTGTTTGGTAACATCGTCGAGTTCTGAGGTATGTGGAATGCGATTGTCTAAAATGTGTGTTTCCATGCTCTTACTATCCATGTCAAGCACCGCACTCCTGAGTATGTTTTCACTCTCTTTTATTATAATGTTTTTTTTTCCTTCATAGACAGTGTAAAGCCAATAGACCTGGAAAACGGTAATTATCAATATTGCAACAACTGCGTACAGCTTTATTGCTTTCCTGTTTTTCCAAAGTTTTATTTTTCCCATAGAGCAAAAATATACAAATTCTTTGGTGTTAAAACCTGCTTAACACTAAATAACACTCGCTAATATCGTTTAACCTTAAAGCTTGAAAATCAAGCTTAATTTTGTTTTAAAGTTCTGAAATTAAATATGAATCATAGATATACTTGAAATGAAAACCAAATTAGTTACAATCGGCAAAATATTGCTTTCAACGATAGGAGTAATGGCAATTTTTACTGCAATTATTGGCACTGGAAATTATCTACAGTCGCACAGTTTTAAATACATCGGTAATATCCTGATGATATTTTTCCCGATAGCGGTTTACGGCTATGTTTATCTCCTTAATAAAAAAATTAATGGACTGGCTCTTTCAGATTACGGATTTACTTTTAGGAAATTTTTTAAAAATACTGTTGTCGGATTTTTTTGGGCAACGGCGATTATAGCCCTGTCTACTTTGGGGGTTATATTCCTCTTAGGATGTACAATTGAATTTGCACCATTAAAGGAAAATTTCGCTAAGCCGCTGGTAAGTTTGGTAAGCATTTTAGTTATTGTTGGAATATGGGAAGAATTTTTCTTCCGTGGATTTGTCTTTAACACGCTGGTGAAGGCAAAGTTTGGATTTCATTGGTCGGCATTGATTTCGGCATTGTTATTCTCTGTGATACATTGGTCTAGTTTTGATATGGATGAGACATCATGGCTCTGGTACGTCGGAATTATTTTTCTCGGATATTTATTAGTGGTGATGTACACCCTGACAAAATCTATATGGTCGGCAGTTTCGTTTCACTTTTTCTGGAACCTGTATTCCTCACTAATGGACGGAAATGAAAATGAAATTGGCGTTTTCAGTATCAGCAATTATGCAGTTTACTCTAAAAACATAGATGATATTACCGTAATAACCATCGGACTTGTACTTGGCGGACTGTTGATCATAAAAAACAAAACACTGAAAAAACTTTATCCGACAAAAACGATGTTTACGTTTCCCGGAAATTAACAACAACAACAACAACAACAACAACAACAACAAATTTAATACCTCATAAAAGCAATTACGGAACCCGATGATATTTTGTATTCCAGCATTCTCGGCTACTGCGCAAAACGCATTTACTGATGCATCAGTAGATAACAAACCAGGGCTGGCATACTTAAAACCGGCCCAGGCATTTGACGCATTCCCGAAAAAGGGAATACCAGGTTTCCGGCCATCAGGAAGGTGCCGGACACTGCTCGAATCTTCATCCTCTTTGTTCAATAAATGCTATATGGTCGCCGGTGAATCAAAAAAAGCGGTAGCTGATTCCTCAAAATTTGTATCCGGCAGCGCAGCTTTAATCCTCAAATTTAACCAATAGCGCCATGTTAGTATTTGAAATTTAACCCTGCAAATATGATATTTCCTTCACTTGAATTGAAATATCCAGCCTGCAGGCTGGTCATGCTTAGTCCTCCAATCCATATTCCGCCGCCTTGTGATGTATGCCATTTATCGGAATGATCCAGATCTGCCCAGACCCTTCCGAAATCAAAGCCTCCATAAATACCAAAATCGAGTGGGATGAAGCTGGTTTTAAAGCGATGAATCCTAAGTTTAAGATTTGAGCTATCGTACAAATAGCTATCCCCGCTAAATCTTTCATTTCTATATCCGCGCAGCCCGTTATTGCCCCCAATTGAGGCAGCGTGGTAAAAATTGAACTGGTTTCCGATAATAACTTTGCCCGCAACCGTTGACTGAATGACAAGATTCCCTCTTGGGGTCAACTTCCGATCGAATCCCAATTTTGCATCTAAGTACCCAAAATCATTACCGTTGCTGGTGATGTTCGTTTTCCAACCCGCGGAAAGGCTGGCGTAAAGTCCCGATGTGGGAAAATCCTCTACATCGCGGTTGCGGTAATTGATAGAGGCCTCGCCGCCAAGATAATTCTGGTTTTTAAAAACACCAGTATTAAAATTGTCCTTCGTGAAATAACGTCCTGGGGTTTGCTCAACTTTAAAAGATTCATAAATGGCTGCGATCTTAAAAATTCGCCATGACAAGCCTGTATTTAGTTTTGCCTGTCTTGTCCTTGCGCGGTTAAAGTCTTTTCCAAGTAAATCATCGGAATTTGCTGTTTCATTTCCATATCCGAAAAAATTATTAGAGAAATGTGAATCGGAAAAATAACCGTTTACAAAAAAATCCGTTTTTGGTAAAACATTTGCGAAGACACCATCGTAGCCAGCTTCGACCGACCCGAAGTTAAAGTAGTAGTGCCCATACAATTTATGCACTTGTCGATAGGGGTTTCCATTGAAACCTTTATTGGTATATACATCTTTAAACCCAAGGAAAAATCCATCGTCTGTAGCAAATCCAAGAGATGGCACCAATACATTGTTATTTGGGTTAAAAAATCGGTAATGCAGGTTATTAGTCTCATAGATTGAGGAGAGTTGTTTCCCTGACGGCTTTTGGCCTAAAAAAATATTCTTTTCGTATTGGTAATCATAAACCTTTGTTTTGGAGCCATCAAAAAGGGTGTAAGTGTCGGTACCATAGCCGCCGATAAGTCGAATCAGAATTTGATCGTTGCCTTTTCCGCTCACATTAAACGCGTCATCTCCATTGAGTCCGTAAAGCAGTATTTCTTTTGTATTTTTGCTCTCAAAGGTTTTGGAGTAGTGCACAAAATTGTCATTAAATCGACGAATTGTAATTTTTGTTTTTCCATCAGGCAGGCGTTCAACATCAAGTTTGTCGTTTTGTTCGGTGCCGTAGATGACAACCTGTCTGTTTATGTACTCGGCATAGTTAGCTGCAATATTTTCAAGATTGCTCAAACGTTCTATCAGTTTTGATTTTATAGCTTCAATCGCTTCATCGCGTACTTCCGCTGGTGGCATTTTAAAAGCATTCTCTATAATTTCCGGAGTTAGCTTCTGGGTGATTGATTTTGCTTCTTCTGTCCATATCTCTTTTCCCGCCTGATTAATTAATATCTTGTCAAGGTTGTAGGCCTCGGAGTTGAACCATTTTACGCTGTGTAGTGTGCCATCGTAAGTCTGCCAAAATCGCGTCTCAGGAACCCTTCGTTTTATGATGGAAAGGACGGCACCGTCAAATTTAGAAAAAGCCGCATCCCGGTCGCGTGGTATTGGCGAGAAAACACCCTTGTTTTTACCTGTCTCTCTGTAAGCCCACCGCCATTGGTCTTCATGGCGGTCCCAGTCACCGAGTAGCATGTCAAAAACCCTTGAACGGATGTATTGTCTCTGGTCCACTGAATACGCATCTGTCAGCCTTAGCTTTTCAAGTACCTCGGTTGTCCCTATATAGTCACTTATGGGTAGGTCTTGATGTTCGGTGGCAAACCGGTAGCCCTCAAAAGTAGTATTTTGCGAACTGGGCCTCTCCTCCACAAAATACAACGCGTCGCCATATTTTTCTGACAACTCGCCAAAGCCCTGCTGTTTTGGAAAGTAGTAAAGTTTGGTGTCAGAATGATTAATTAATGCGGCTTCCGCTAAGGTGCTAACCGCGAGTTGGGCATAAGGGTGGGAAGTGGTAAAGAAATCTTCCACAATATTCGCTGCGGAAGTATTTTCATAGGCATCAGTGTCAAATGCGGCCCCTTTTATTTTAAACCGAAGGAATTTCATCGCATTCTTTTTTAAGGACCGCATTGCGTATTGCTTTCCATCTTTGGCTTCAAGACGCAGAGATTGCGATTGATGTCCGCCACCTTCTTTAACAACAGTCAATCCGCCGTATAGCGTATCGAGAAGTGCTGTTTGTGCGGTTACGGGTTTTGAATAGTAAGAACGGTAGTGTTTACCCCATAAAAATTTATAAAATCCTGATTTTGCAGTTTCGTTATCGGCCAGAACCTGCGTTTTAAAGGTATTCGGAAACTGCGGGAGTATTAGGTTTGTTTTCACAGGCTCTAATAGCGGAAGTGGTTTCATGATCAAATGGCTGTAAAGCATTTTTTTTCCATCAAGTGAATAAAATTCTACGGCTGAGGATCCATCGGCAAAATAGTTAAGCTTTGCATACCCTTTTTGCGAATTGGTGTATATGCCATGATATTCAAGACGCCCTCCTAAGGCATGGACGGTCCCTTTTGAAAGTTTTGTTGCCTCGCTGCCTGACAGTGAGCCACTGATAATTTGGTGGATGCCGCCACCTTCGAGATATTCCAGATTTTGTTCATGTCCCGATACGATGGTAATCCGGTCCGACAACTTGGCGAGGGTTGCCACCTCTGAAACGAGTTCACGGTACTTAACGGAGTTGATATCTTGGGAATCAAAACCACCGAGTTTTTTTAGTACAAGGCCTGCAGTTCCTAAAAGCGGCAGAGGCGAGAAATGATCTTTAGCGCTGTATTGACCGGCATGCTTTCCGTTGCTGAAAACAGGATGGTGCATCGCGATGATAATATTTTTAAACTCGTTGTCTTTGATCAAGCCTTCAAGTTCATCTATAAAGCGCCTGCGGGTTTTTATATCGGGGCACCTCTGATTGATTCCTTTTACTTTGTCCCAGTCGGAGAGGTACCACTGTGAGTCAATGAAAATTATTGTCAGGTGTTCATTAACAGAAACACTGCTCAGTGGACATCCGTTTTGCGGGCGGTATACTTTTTTACTTCCCGAGGATATAGCGAGCTGGTTCTGTAAATCCGCCATTTTATTATTGTCGTTGTATTTCCATTCGTAATCTCCGGGAAGAAACCATGCTTTACCTTTGAAGTCTTTCAGGTCCTCAGACCGATTAGCCAGTGCATGGTCAGATAGCGAATCTTTTTTCGGTAACAAGTTGTCTCCTAAGAATATCGCGGCGCTGTTTTCTGTGGCATTGGCTAAGACAGTTTCATACTGATCAAGATTATTCTGGTATTCAGGATCATTTCCTAACCCGCCAGCGAGGTAAACTGATGTAATTATTTTTTTTTCGGGGCCATCCGTACTTTCATATACGGACTGTTCTTTTAAAGAGGCGCAGGATGCAAAGCAAAGGTAAATTCCCGCTGCAAGTAAGGTATGGGTTTTCATAGTCGCACAGTTAAATAGGTTGTTATTAAGATACTGGTCAGTTGCGGAAAAAGCTCCCTTGTGGGAGCTTAACCATATTGTAATTTTAGATCAGTAGCAGGAGAACAAATGGGGATCTTTTCTGTGCCTTTCCACTGACTTATCTGATGTCAAAAAGGGGATCAGTCCTCTAAATTTGATTCAATTGTAATATTTGTATTTAGCGCGCGGCTTATTGGGCAGTTTGCCTTTGCATCTTTAACAGCCTCATTAAAGGCATCCTCGCTGATGCCAGGTACTTTCGCGTTTAATATCAAGTGGGATTCGGTAATTACGTCATCAAGTGTTACTACAGCGGTAGTTTCCAGTTTGTCGGCTGTAAATCCTAATTCCTGCAAAGAAAAGGTCAACTTCATTGTGAAACACCCCGCGTGCGCAGCTGCGAGTAATTCCTCGGGATTCGTCCCGGTACCTTCTGCAAAGCGGCTTTTAAAGGAGTATTGTGTTTTTTCGAGGGTTGTACTTTGTGTTGTAATGTGGCCATTGCCATCCATACCGTTGCCGTTCCAAACGGCAGTTGCTTTACGTTTAATCATAATTAATTTAAATTACGGTTAATAAAATCCAATGCATAGCTTGCTTCATCTTTCCAGGAAGGCAAACCGAGTACATAGTGGTTTTTTCCTTCGAATTCTTTATACTCAGTGATAGAGTTACTGTTCTTGTACTTTTTAAAGTTGGTATAGTTAAGCGAAGCCGGCATAATATGGTCGGTACTGCCTGCAATAAATAAAAGTGGCCCATGTGGTTTTTTAAAGTCGATTGCGCCAATGCTTCCAAGAGGATCACGCATGACGCGTCTTGACTCAGGAATGGTATTTTGCTCATAAGCCTCTTTTTGATCGGACAGGCTCATACCATTGGTAAATGCGTATTGCCACTCGGAAAAGCTCATCAGGTGGGTTTTTTTCAAGGAGCTGAACAGTCCAAGAGGTTTCCACAGGGATTTAATGAAAGAAAACTCAAAAGATAGTACACCTTGAGGCGGCACCGAATGGATGGCAATTGCTGCCGAACCTAACCCGCGCTGAAGTAACAACTGAACAGTGAGCCCGCCAAGTGAATGTCCAATGAGTATAGGGCGCTCAGGCAATCGCTTGCAGATATTTGCATAGTGTTCCAGAACCTGACTGTAGCGGAGATCTGCCAGCGCAGTGTCGTTTGGCTGCTTTTTTCTTAATTCTTCGGCGGTTCCACTTTTTTCAGGCCAAGGCTCAGCAATACAAGTATATCCCAGGCTTTCAAAATAGGTAATCCAATGTGCCCAGCCGGTATGGCTCACAAATGCGCCGGTAACAAATACAATAGTTTTTGAGTTTTTATTTTTCATGGTGGTCATTTTATGATTTTAATAAGTTGTCGGCAAGGTCAAGCTCAAAGTCTCTTTGCTGGAAGCCTTGCGCAATAAGTACGCCTAGTCGCTCTTGCGTCTGTGGCCAGCTAAGCGCTTCAAAGAATTTTTCCTGCGTTGCTTGCAAATCCGCTGGATTGATCGGTTGCGTTCTCTCGTTAATAATACTTTTGGCTAAGGCTATTGTTTTCTTATCGAAACTCTGTATGCGTAGCGCGAAATCCTCTACAAACTGATCCAATTGTGCATCGGGTATTGATCGGTTAATCCAGCCATATAGGGCTGCAGTATCGCCATCAAAATCCATAGCCCCGACAATCGCCTCGATGGCTCGGGAGCGGCCCAATAATTTCGGCAGGCGTTCAAGTCCGCCTGCTCCCGGGATGAGTCCGCAGCCTACCTCAATTTGTGCTATAATAGTCTTCTCGCGGCTCCCGAATCTGACATCCATAGCGAGAAGCACTTCGCTTCCGGCTGCTCTGGCGCGTCCGCGCAGCTTGCCTACGGTGATATAAGGTGCGTTTTCGAATTGAAGCGCGATATCGGGCCATACACCGTTGGTGGTAGTTTCAGCACTTCCCTGGGCGGCACCAAGAATATCGTAATGTGAAATAAAGAAGTCCGGATCTGCGCTCTCAAAGACCACAACTTTGACATTTTTATTTGCTTCAAGTTCGTTGGCCAGTTGCTGAAAATCATCGATCATATTTTGGTCAAACAAATTCAGTGGTGGATTATCTAGGGTTACCTGTAAGTAAGACGGCGTGAGCCAATTGGTACGTAATGTTTTCATAATGTATTTTTTATGCAATTGCTTATTTATAAATGTTTTGGCAGTTCGAGTTCGAATTCATATTGCTGCAGCCCTCTCTCTATAAGGGATCCAATTCTCGCCTGGGTTTCAGGCCAGCTCAGTGCGGTAAAGAATTTATCCTCTGTTGACGCGAGGTCTTCAATCGCAGCGACACCAGTTCTTTCATTAATAATACTTTTGGCAAGTGCGATGGTTTGCTTGTCAAAACTGTCTATCCGCTTTGCAAAATTGTCGACAAATGTGTCAAGTTCGCTGTCGGCTATAGCCCGGTTAATCCACCCGTAACGCTCGGCGGTATCGGCATCAAATTCCTGGGCCCCGGCGATGACTTCAATTGCGCGTGACCTTCCAATAAGTGCAGGAAGCCTTTCGAGCCCACCGCCGCCCGGCACAATTCCGGTACCCAGTTCGATTTGGCACAATGTCGCTTTTTCCCTGCTGGCGAACCTGGTGTCAAGTGCAAGCAGAAATTCGCTACCCACACCTCTGGCGCGGCCTCTGAGCAGGCCAACGGTAATAAACGGTGCCCGCTCAAAACGTACGGCCACATCTGGCCACATGGAAAGCCCTGTTTGTGGTGCAGGAGTCAGGTCTAGGTTTGCAGCGCCGAGGATGTCAAGATGAGAGATAAAGAAGTCTTTATTGGCACTGTCAAAAACAACGACTTTTACGTCTTTATTTTGTTCGAGCTCTCCGGCAAGTTGCTGCAGGTCGTTAATCATTGCCTGGTTAAAAATGTTAATCGGGCCGTTATCCAAACTGACTTGCAAATAAGATTTTGTATGCCATTTTGTAAGTAATGTTTTCATCTTTGATATTTTATTTTAATTTTTTAAGTGCTTTTTCAGAGTTGCTCCTGCCAGGTCCAGCATGGATTGTGTGGAAGGATTGGCCGACAGGGCATTAAGGAGTCCAAAATCATGAATGGCACCATTGAATCGGACCGTAGAAACACTGTTCCCGGCAGCGTCAAGTTTGCGCCCATATGCTTCAGCCTCATCCCTGAGAATATCGTTCTCTGCAACAAGTATTACCGCCGGCGGAAGTCCTTTTAATTGATCTGAAGTAGCACCAAGGGGAGAGGCGTATATTTCTTTACGTTGTTTCGGATCGGTAGTATACTGGTCAAACATCCATTTCATTACATTGGTTGTAAGAAATCGGTCTTCACCATACTTTTTATAAGATGTCGTATTAAAGCCGGAATCAACGATAGGCCAAAGCAAAAGTTGCAATTTTATCGCAGGCCCCTGTTTATCTTTAGCCATTATTGTGGTTACCGTACTCATATTTCCACCGACACTATTACCAACGATAGCAAGGTTTTTACCATCCACACCAATTTCATCTCCATGTGCCGCAACCCATTTGGTAGCGGCATAAATCTCATTAAGCGCAACAGGATATCTGGCCTCAGGAGACGGGGTGTAATTTACGAATACCGCTACGGCACCCGATCTCACTACCAGATCGCGAACAAGCCTTTTGTGTGTGGGGTAATCGCCCAGAACCCAGCCCCCGCCATGAACAAAAATGAAAACTGGAAGCCTTCCGTTTTTCCCTTCAGGCCTCACTATATTAAGCTTTACATTGAGGCCATCTTGTTTTATGGTTTTTTCGAGTTCTGTAATACCTGATAGATCCACTTTGACTGATGCTTGGGCTCCGACCAGCACATTTCGGGCATCTTCTTTGGACAATTGTTCCAATGGCGTGCCACCAGAGTTCAATACCCTTAGAAAAGCTTTCGTTCCACTATCGATGTGGGTATCGGTAGCGTAGTCCGCAACCACAACGGTATCAGAGGCAGCAACGGTGTCGCCGTCATCATACTTTACTTTGACGTGGTTGCAGGAAGCAAGGATTAATATGGCTGGGAAAACTACTGACAGTTTTATTAAACTTTTCATGAGTTTATTTCGTTTGTTTAATAAAATCAGTAATGTATTTGGCAGCCAATTTAGGAAACTGGTGTTGCGGACCGTGGCCGGCCTGAGGGAAGAGAATCAAATGTGTGGTAGGTAATTTTCTTGTCAGGGCATACCAATTTTCTGCTGGAAAACAAACATCATGGTCACCAGTCAAAACCAGAATGGGAGTCTTAGAGTGAAGAAGTTTCTCACGGGCATTTGTTGGATCCGCCACATAATCCATTACTCCAAAAGTGAAGTGCTCCCATAGTTCTTCAGGAATTCTGCTATCCAAATCGACAGTTCTTTGCGCAATACGGTCGCGGCTTTGTTGTGCGGCTTCTTTACTGGATTCTGAGGTTGGTTCGAAAAATAAAATAGCTTCATCATCTACGGTGTAGGTTGGTTTTCGTGAAACTTCAAAAAAGATTTCCTCAATCTGGTGTTCATTTTGTCCTGGAGGATTTGTACCAATGAGGATAGCGTGCGAGAAAAGCTCAGGATATTCAGTAACAGCGACTTGAGCAGCGAAACCGCCAAATGACCAACCGGCAGCTATAGCTTTTTTGTAGCCAAGGGCCTCCGCCAAATCTCGGATGTCATTGGCAAAGTCAAGAATCGTTTTTCCAGCAGGGCCCGTCGAAGATGCAAGACCACTGTAGTCAAAAGTAATTACAGTATGTTTTTTTGCCAGGTTATCCAAGAATGCAGGATCCCATACGTCCAGGGTACCCCTGAAGCGATTTGCAAGAATGATTGGAGCCCCTTGACCAATTGATCGGTAGGCAATTTTTCTGCCGTTACTTTCTGCAAATTGAATTTTGGAGTTCAGTGCATTAACTTTTTCATTGTTTTCTGAGGTTGTTTTCATGATGGTAAAATGTTTTATATTATTAAAATTTTGATTATTGATTGGCGTTCATTGCCTGTAATGCTGACTCTGGTGAAGACAAGTAAAGTTTGTAGAATTCAGCCGTGCCACCAACATGGATTTCATAGGTATCAGTTTCAAAGCCGTTTTTTAGCTGCTGGGCAACTTCTGCCGGGCTGATCCCATTTTCGCCTCCGATCTCTTTTGAGAATTCCGTATTGACTAAAGGGGGCATCACTTCGAAAACTTTTACAGAATTATATTGCCCATGTTTCTCTAGGGAAATCCGCAACACCTGTGAATAGGAATGTAGGGCAGCCTTGCTGACCGCATATCCAGGAAGTACGATCCCTGGAGAAAAGGCAGCTATGGAAGAAACATTAACAAAAGCCGACTGATCCTGTCTCTGCAATAAAGGCAATAATTTTTCGGTGAGCCTCACGATAGAGAGATAGTTGGTCAGTATCTCCGCACTGGCTTTTTCAAACGCGTTGGCATTCTCATCCGTTAGCTTGTAATAATTTGCAAGTCCGGCATTATTGATCACGACATTAAGTGCAGGGAAATCCTTATTCAGTTTTTGTGATAGGTTTTCGACATCTTCCGCATTGTTAATATCAGAGGCGATCGCGGTTACGTTTTCAAGGCCCAAAATTGCCTTTTCGAGTTTATCGGCGTTCCTGCCGGTAATAATTACGGTATTGTCCACCGAAAATAATTTGGCCATTTCCAGTCCGATACCTGAACCGCCGCCTGTGATGAGAATTGTATTGTTTGTAGTTTTCATGATAAAAATGTTTAATTGGTAATATGGTTATTTATAAATTTTTTTGATAATCTGAGTGTATTGATGTAAGCATAGTCATTACTGTCGGATGCTCTGAGTACAGGTGTTGTATTGTACATGGTTTCGATAAGCCTGAAGGCGATCATGGCAGGATTAGAATTTTCGTCCAATGCTATTCCTTGCAAATCAGGCACTTCTATTCCGGAACCTTTCAGTTTATGACGTAAGAGTTTGTAATAGGATCCGGCAATGGCTCTTATACTTGTGATCAGGTTGGAATTTTTTACAAAGCCAAGGGTAAGCAGCGATGCATCAATTACAGTTGCATTTTCCTGGATTTCAAACAATGGCAGTAATTCCTCGGTTATCCTAATTCCTGATAAGTATTGTGACAGCAGATGGTCAGGGCATCCTGCCAATAGGTATTCTTCAGATTCCAGATATGACTGTCCGGCGTTATTGATAAACACATTAAGTGCAGGGAATTTTTTACGAACATTATAAATCAATTTATCTACATCCTTCTCACATGCCGTATCACAAAACAATGTGGCAATATTCCCATTCTCGGATGATATCCTGTTTAGTAGGATCTTGTTTTTACCCGTAATAATTACCTGGTTCCCCATAGCAGACAGAAGCTTTGCGAGCTCCAGGCCTGTGCCGGATGCTCCTCCTGTGATAAGAATTGTGTTGTCGGAAGTTTTCATAATTTAGATATAATGTTATTAAATCAGATATTGATTGCTCCTTGCCCCGACGCGATCAGGTATGCTTCTTTTAAAGCTTCTGAATAGGTTGGATGGGCGTAAGAAATGCGAAACATATCTTCATCGGTCACTTCATATTCCATCCCTATGACGCCCTGAGCAATAAGATCTGCAGCCCGTGGTCCGATGATGTGAATTCCTAATATTTCACCATATTTTGGCTCAGAAAGCACCTTTGCAAACCCGTCTTTATCCATTGCGGCCCGCGCCCTCGCACTTGCGGAAAATGGGAACTTACCTACGCGGTACTCGATATTATTTTTTTTGAGTTCTTCTTCAGTATATCCAACTGATGCAACTTCTGGCCACGTATACACCACACCAGGGATAAGCCTGTAGTTGATATGGGGTTTCTGTCCATTAATGGTTTCCGCTACAAAAACGCCCTCTTCTTCTGCCTTGTGGGCAAGCATAGGACCTGCGATAACGTCGCCAATCGCGTAGATGTTTTCTTCGCCGGTTTGAAGCTTTTCATTGGTAATAATTCTGCCTCTTTCATCCAATACTATTGAAGTGTTCTCTAATCCGAGGCCTGCTGTGTATGCTTTTCTCCCAACGGAGACCAGGCAGTAATCTGCGGTAATTTCCTGTGGCTGGTCATTATTGTCCAGAAATTTTACCGTTGCACTTTGACCGTTGTTCGTGGCGGACTGGACTTTATGGTT